>Ga0136631_10000771_pt1 | contig 10070 bp, 10 predicted proteins | sample AntDrymUQ6012206_2_FD_104655 | JGI IMG/M metagenome (GOLD analysis project Ga0136631, IMG submission 104655) | Polar desert sand microbial communities from Dry Valleys, Antarctica - metaG UQ601 (22.06) | ecosystem: Environmental > Terrestrial > Soil > Desert | place: Antarctica: Dry Valley... | reverse complement strand
GGCCTCCAGCAGCAGGTGGTGGAGCGGGGTGTAGGGGAGCATCACGCCGAGGTCCGCCGTCCGTGGGGCGACGGATTGGGCGACCCCGGCGCCCGGACGGCGGCGCGCGATCACAATCGGGCAACGGCGGCCGACGAGCAGTTCCTCCTCCCCCGCGCCCAGCTCGACGAGCGATCGCGCCGCATCGAGATCCGTCGCCATCAGCGCGAGCGGCCGGTCCTCGCGCCGCTTGCGCTCGCGGAGCGTCGCGACGGCACGCTCGTCGGCTGCCGAGCAGGCGAGGTGGTACCCGCCCAGCCCCTTGATCGCGACGATCGCCCCAGCGATGAGGGCGCCCGCCGCAGCCGCGACCGGGTTGGCGTCACCATCGGCCTCACCGTCCACGCCGACCAACCGCACCGAGGGCCCGCAGTCGGCGCACGCGTTCGGCTGGGCATGAAACCGGCGATCGGTCGGGTCCTCGTACTCGGCGCGACAGCGCGCGCACATCTCGAAGCCGGCCATCGTCGTCAGCGGCCGGTCGTAAGGAACGCCCCGCACGATCGTGAACCGCGGCCCGCAGTTGGTGCAGTTGATGAACGGGTAGCGGTAGCGCCGGTCTGCGGGGTCGAAGAGCTCCCGCAGACAGTCCTCGCAGGTAGCGCTGTCCGGGGCCACGAGCGCCTCGGGGGGGCCGCCCGTCGGGCTCGCGCGGATCTCGAATCCGGTTTCGCCCAGCGCGGGACAGCGCTCGGTCGTTACCGACTCGACCGCCGCCAGCGGTGGTGCCTCGGCCGGTAGCCGGCCCAGGAACGTTGCGACGGCCTGCTCGGCGCCCTCGACCTCGAGCAGCACGCCCCGCTCGTCGTTGAGCACCCAGCCCGCGAGCCCGAGCTCGCCCGCGAGCTTGAAGACGTAGGGCCGGAAGCCGACGCCTTGGACCGTACCCTCGACGCGCGCGCGGGCGCGCACGGCCCTACCTGGCAAGTTCCACCAGCTCGCGCAACGCGTGGTAGGCGGTCGCCTGCGCCTCCTGGATGCGCGGGATGTTCTCCGATCCGACCACGAGCACGTGGTCGGCGAGCTGCTCAGCGGCGATCCGCCCGCCGTCGTAGCCGACCATCGCCACCGTCACGAGCTCGCGGCGGCGCGCCTCGGCGAGCGCCTCGATCACGTTCTCGGAGCCACCGCTGGTCGATAGCGCGAGCAGCGCATCGCCGCTGCGCCCGTAGGCGATCACCTGACGGGCGAAGATCGCAGCCGGGCCGATGTCGTTGGCGATCGCGGTGATGATCGCGGCGTCCTCGGTGAGGTCGATGGCACGCCGCGCCGGCCACCCCTGCGGCGCCGCGCGGAAGTCGGCGACGACATCGATCGCGTCGGTCGCGGATCCGCCATTGCCGAGCACGAGCAGAGTCCCACCGCCCTCGAAGGCCGAACACAGAGCAGCGGCCGCGGCCTCGAGCGTGGCGCGGCCCTCGACGAGGACCTGTTCGCGCAGCTTGCCGACCTCCTCGGCCTTGAGCACCACCGAGCGGCGGACGTCCTCGAGCACGGCCTCCAGGTCGTCCTGGCTCTCGGAGAGAAACGGGTAGAGGAAGCTCGACGCGCCGCTGTCGTGGGTCCGGCGCTGATCGCGGCCGCCGAGCAGGCCGCGGTGGTCGAAGAAGACGTGACAGAGCTCCCAGAGCACGTGGTAGGCGGTCTCGGAGATCTCCTGGTCGACGAACGGGTCGCCCGTCGCTGGGACGAGCTCGTACTCGGCACCCGCGCCGGCGTCGAACGCGATCGTCAGGCATCCCCGGCCGCGGGCGAGCGCCAGCGCGGTGACCGTCTCGCGCTCGGCGTCGTGGGCGATCGCGATGTCGCCGGCCTCCGCGACGAGGTCGACCTGCCTCGAGAGTTCGCCGCCCTCGAGCGTCAACCCGATCGCGGGCAGCGCCCGTTTGCCGACGATCACCGGGTGGACGAACTCGACGGCGACGTGACGGGCATCGGAGCGCGATTGGGGCGTGACGCCGAGCGCGATCAGCCGCCCGCCGCGCGCGAACCGCTCGGCCATCCCGTGGCAAAGCCGAGCCAGCTGCTCGGCGTGCGCGTCGAAGAACTCCCCGCCGCAGCTCAGACGCAGGGCGAGCAGCTCGTCGAGCCGGCCCGCTACGCGGTCGCTAAGCAGCGGTCGGCACCCGTCCCGCGACCTCCGCGAGCCAGTCAGCGAACTGATCGATGCCCTCGCCCGTCTTCGCGCTGACCAGCAGGCAGCGAGCTTCGGGGTTGACCTGCCCAACGTTGGCTACGAGCCGGTCGACGTCGAGATCGAGGTGCGGCAGCAGGTCGATCTTGTTGATCACGACGAGCTCACACGCGCGGAACATCAGCGGGTACTTGAGCGGCTTCTCGACGCCCTCGGTGACGCTCGCGACCATTGCGCGCGCGTCCTCGCCGATCCTGAACTCGGCCGGGCAAACAAGGTTCCCGACGTTCTCGACGAGCAGCAGATCGATGTCGGCCAGCGGCAGCGAAGGCAGCGCGCTGCGCACCATGTTCGCGTCGAGATGGCACTCGCCACCGAAGCCGTTGCCGGTGTTGAGCTGTGTCACTGGAATGTGGAGCAGCGCGAGGCGGTCGGCGTCGAAGGAACCCTGGACATCGCCCTCGAGCACGCCGGCGCGCAGTTCACCGAGCGCGTCACCGCCGAGCACCCGCTCGAGCAGGGTCGTCTTGCCGGCGCCCGGCGAGCTCATCAGGTTCACCACGCGGACCTCGTCGCGATCGAAGTCGGAGCGGTTGGCCGCCGCGATCGTCGTGTTCGCGTCGAGCGCGTCGCTGGCGATCGTCACCTTTGTGCGATGCATGCGTCCTCCTTGTCTTCGACGACGATTGACTCGACCTCGAACTCTTCGCCGGCCACGGCCCGCGCGGTGCCCCCACAGCCGCAGAGGAAGATCGGGAGGTCGAGCTCCCATTCCTTCTCGCAAGTCTCGCAACGCGCCCGCCCGGCGACCATCGTGTGGCGTAGCTCGGCACCCTCGCAGAGCGTGTCGCGCGCGACGATGCCCCAGTAGAACTCGAGCGAGTCGGGCACGACCTGGCGTAGCGCGCCGATCGTCATGTCCACCGCGGTCACGTGCCTGCCGGCGGCGTGCTTCAGGACCGTCCCGAGAATCGCCTCGCTCAGGGAGAGCTCGTGCAACGCAGCTCCTCGACGGTCTTCATGACGAGCGCCACCGCGTCGTCGATCGCTGCCGCGACCTCATCCGAGAGACCGAAGCCCATCTCCTCGATCTGGGCCGGCTCGCAAGACACGACGACGACCTTGCCCGGCCACCCGTTGACCGCCTTGATGAAGCGCAGGACCGTCCGCGGATTCATGTCGTGGGGGTCGAGCATCTCGCCGTCCTCGATCGGCCCCGCGAACTCCTCCTCGTCGGGCTCCATAACGAACAGAGTTCCGGGCGGCTCGCCCTGGGTGCCGGCGTCAACGATCACGAGCGCGTGGTAGCCGCGCATCACCTCGTAGGCGAGGTCGAGGCCGCCGGTTCCGAAGTCGTGGACGCTGACTCCCGGCGGCAGCTCGCCCGCCTCGATCCGCCGGGCGACCTCGGGGCCGAAGCCGTCATCGGCGAGGAAGGCGTTGCCGATCCCCGCGATCAGGATCTGGGTCTCGGGGACACGCGGCGATACGAGCTCCTCGTTCGGATCAATTTCGGGCAGATTGGATGTCACGGTCGCAGTTCCACCTCTCCTGGCTTGAAGAACATGTACCGGCCGCTTGATCGCATCACGTCGGCGCCGGGATCGTCGTCGATCGTCACGGCGAGATGGACACCCTCCTCGACGTCGACGTAGATCCGCTCGATCGTGGCCGAGTGGCCGTTGAGCATCATGTCGTGCGGATCGCCGCCGGTGCCGAGCCGCAAGATGACCTTGCCGCCCTTCTGGAAGGTTCGTCCGTCGATCTCGATCTCGTGCTCGCCCGGCATGTTCATCGGCTCGGGCGAGGGCGTCATGACTGCGTGCAGTTTGAAGATGTCCTCCGGGGTGGCGGCGGCCGCGCGCGCGATCATCTCGCGCACCGCGGGGTCCTGATCCTCGATCGCCTCGAGCTCACCGTCGCTGAGGGTCTGGACGTGGAGCAGGAGAGCCTCCTCGATCTCGGTGCTGTCGAACAGACCGCCCTTGCTCTGCGGGGCGAGCTGCGGGTGATCGGGCAGCACGATCGCGGCGCCGAGAATCGCGCGGTCGTCTTCGGAGGCGAGCACCGGGAATGAGTTGACGTTCTCGCCCGGCGCCTCGAGCGGCGAGATGAAGCGACCGTCGCCGAGCCGCACGACGACGTGGGTCGAGAGCAGGGCCGAGCCGAGTGCGGTCGCGCGGTCGGCCTCGGGCACGTCGAAGGGCGTCAGGTTGTGGACGCACATCCGGACGCGATCGCCGTCGCGGCGCAGTCTGATCCGCCCCTGGACCTCGCCGAAGTCGAACTCTTGGGTGCCCGGCTCGTCGACGTCGATCCGTCGCGGAACGGCCTGATGGCGGTCCCCGGCGGCCTGCAGGAAACGGACCTCGCCGCTCAGCGGCGCGTCCTCGGGCGCGTCGACATAGCAGTCGATCCGCAGGTGATCGAAGGTCGAATCGCTGGCTGCGGCGTACGCGGTCGGGTAGACGATCCCGAACGGCGTCGGCGTCGCGTTCTTGGTCGCCGCGGGGGTGTAGGGGTAGAGGGCGTAGCCCTCGTAGAGCAGCGAGGTGACGAGCTCTTCGAGCTTGGGATCCATCACCGTCTAGACCTCCGTCTTGGCGGCTTCGAGTAGCTCGTGCACCGCGGCCTCCAATGACGGCAGGCCGCGCGCCACGCGGAGGGCGCGGAGATCCTCGAGCGTCTGTTCGCCGAGCCGCATCACTCCACCCTCGGGGTAGTGGAGCGCAATCGACTCGCGCCAGGTCTCGATCGGGAGCTCGAACTTCGCCTCCGAGGTCCAGGCGATCTGGGTGATCTGCAGCCGATCGTTCTCGCCGCAGTAGAGGACGGTTCCACTGAAGTGGAACGTCAGCGGAACCTTCCCGCCCTGGACCGCGGAGAAGTACTTCACCGCCGCGATCTCGGCGTCGATCGTCAAGGGCACGCGGATGTCGAAGCGGATCGAATCGGTGAAGCCCTTGACGAGATGCTCCTCGCGTGTCCAGAGGACGCCCCGAGCTGTGTCGCCCCAGCGCTCCGGCTCACCGAAGATCTCGCGCAGCCGCTCGCGCGTTTCGTCGCTATAGGTCCGCTGGGCGGCCTCGATCTGGATCTGGGCCGTCAGGACGATCGCGTAGACCTCTCGCCCGGACGTGTTGTTGGCGCGCATCTTGAACGCCAGCGTCGGGACCGCGGCGCGGCGCACCGGCTCAGCGCCGAGGACCCAGAAATCAGGTTCGGGCAGACCGGTCAAGCGCGTGCTTGGAGCTGCTCGAAGAACCCCGCGACGACGCGCTCGACGGCCGGGCCGCCGGACAGCCCCTGCCAGTTGGCCTTGATCAGTCCGACTAGCTTGTAGGCCTCGTCGGTCGGCGCGATCACATGCTGAGGTGGCTTCGCCCGCCGGTTGACGAGCAGCGTCTCGGCGTCGGCCTCGAGCGTCTCCAGCACGGGGTTGAGCCGAGCCAGCTCGTGCCAAGCGCCGAGGTCGAGCTCGGACTCCGTGGCGCCCGCCGGACTCGGATACATCGCGACGACGTTCCCGCTGCCGCGGATGAAGAACGCGAGCCCGATCGGAATGCTGAAACGAGCCCAGATCTCGTCGGGCAGGACGAAATCCTCGAGCCAGAGCACCCGGTTGCCGGTCGGCCGATACTCGGCGTCGCCCGAGCGCAGCGCCCAGCAACTCTCACACGCGCAGACCATGTGCCGATCCTCGAGGTTCAACAGGTGCCGATGGTCCTCGGGCATCGAGGTGCCGCAGATGTCGCAGGCCGCCTCGAGCGGCTGCGGCCCGTCCGGCATCTCGCGCGCCGAGAGCCGCTTGAGCGCGCCGATCGCGCGGGCGCGGCTGACCTCGGGGGCCGTCATCGGCGGCGTCGGCTCAGGCATGCAACGCCACGCGCGCGACCGAACCGTTCTCGCGCAGTAGCGGCACGGGCGCGAGCTGGATCCGATCGTCATCGAGTGATCGCCCGGCGCGCGGCAGGAAGAACCGCCGCTCACAGCTCGGGCAGGCGAGGACGCCCTCGCTGAGGGTGCTCGTGCTGAGCGGGGCCTGGCAGCCGGCGCAGGAGTCGTGGTAGGCGAGCAGCTCGCCGTCGACGTTGGCGACCAGCAACGCCTCGCCATCGACCGTGAATGAGCCGAGCGCGCCGGGCGCAACGTCGGTGGCGCCGTCGAGCTCCTGCCAGCCCGTCACCTTCGGAGGCGCGGCCGCCCCACCGTTCATCATGACCATCGGCAGGCCGACCCCTGTGACCTCCGGGCCGGCCTCGGCGAGCACCCCTTCAACCTCGATGCCGAGCAGGTCCGGCGCGGCCTCCTCGAGCGCCTTCTCGACGGCCAGCTCGAGCGTCGACGCCGACGCCGCGCAACCATCGCAGCTGCCGTCGAGCCGCAGCCGCGCAACACCCTCCTCGATGCCCAGCAGCTCGACCCCTCCGCCGTGAGATTTCATGTAGGGCCGGACCTCGTCGAGCCCGGCCTGGACCCGCTGCTCGAGCGGGACCGGGTGGAGGTCGTGGATCAGCAGGAGCGAAGCGACGAGGTCGTCCTCCGCGAGCTGCAGCCGAACCCCCTCGTCGAGGGGCTCCAGCACGCGCCGAAGCCCCTCCCCGTACATCTCGAGCATCGTCGCGACCAACTCGTCGGCCGCCCGGCTGACCGCCGGGTCGGCCGATGACTCGATCTGGGCGCTGAGCTGCCCGATTCGCTCGATCAGCGTCACGACATCCCCGTCGGGCGGTGCATCACCTTCTTGACCCGGCCGCCCCCGGTGTACATGTGCACGCCGCACGGCAGACACGGGTCGAAGCTCCTCACGGCGCGCATGATGTCCACGCCCTTGAAGTTCTCCGGTCCGTTCTCCTCGAAGATCGGCGTGTTCTGCACCGCGTCCTCATAGGGTCCGGGCGTCCCGTAGGTATCCCGTGGATTCGAGTTCCACGGGGTCGGCGGGTACGGCTGGTAGTTGGCGATCTTGCCGTCCTCGATCACCATGTGGTGCGAGAGCACGCCACGCGCGGCCTCGTGGAATCCAACGCTGACCGCCGAGTCCGGAACCGTGAACTCGTTCCAGCTCTTGGTCCGGCCTGAGCGGACCTCGGCGAACGCCTTGTCCAGGTTGTGCAGCGCGACGAGCGCCGCATACGCCTGGTGGTAGGTGCGTGCCCGGTCGCGCTCGATCGCATTGGATTTCTCCGGGATCTTCCACTCGATCTCCATCTCGGGGCTGCTCGCCGTCTTGGGCAGCACCATCTGGAGGCTGTGTCCGGTCGCCTTGAGGTACCCGATGTCGAGGATGCCGGCCTTCGCCGTCACCCACTGACGCGCGAACGGCCCGCCGCCTGTGTCGCAGGCGACGTAGCGGTCGTTGCGGGCGTCGTAGATCCTCGGCGAGGTCACCCAGGAGTACTTGTCCGCGAAGTCGCGCTTCTGCGGCTTGGGCAGCGTCACCTTGTTCCACGGGTGGCGCTTGTCGACCGGGTTGCCGAGCGGATCCTTGGTAACGAACGTCTTCTCGTCGCTCCAGTCGTCGAAGTACGAGGAGCCGAGCAGGATCCGGATCATCAGGTTGATCTCGACGAGGTCGGTCGAGATCAACTCGCCGTCGATCACGACGCCTGGCGTCACGAACCGGCTGCGGCCCCAGTCGGTCATCGACTTGTAGTCATACAGCCGGCCATTGCCCGCGGGATCATCGAACGCTCCCCAGCAGACGAGGTTCGTGTCGCGGTAGCCCACCATGTCGTAACCCGGCAACTCCGTAAGGAAGAAGTCGTACAGGTCGTCGTGCATCGGGACGGTCCGCTTGACGTACTCCATGTAGCGCATCAGACGCACGTAGTAATCGGTCAGCGTCTGGTGCGTGATGTGCGCCGAACAACCGCCCGGCATGATCGTCGAGGGGTGCGTGTGACGACCACCGAACAGGCAGTACATCTCACGCGTCCAGCGCGCCACCCCGAGCGTCTCGAGGTAGAACTCGCCGGTGAACGGGTTCAGCGCCCGCATGATGTCGGCGATCGTCTTGTAGCCGTGGATGTCGCTTCCGGCGGCCGACGTCGTCTCGGCCTTGGCCAGCAACGACGGGTTGGTGTCCTTGACCATCTGCTCGCAGAAATCCACGTTCGCCATGCAGTCGTTGAAGATCGCGTGGTCGAACATGTAGTCGGCGAGCTCGGCCAGGTTGAACGCGTAGTCGCCGAGCTTCGGCGGCGTCACGCCATAGGCCATGTTCTGGTTCAGGCACGAGGTCGTGCAGTGGTTGTCACCGCAGATCCCGCAGATGCGGCTGGTGATGAAGTGCGCGTCGCGTGGATCGATCCCCTTCATGAAGATGTCGAATCCTCGGAAGATCATCGACGTCGAATAGCACTTGTTCACCACCTGGTTGGTGAAGTCGATCTCCGTGTGGATACCGAGCGACCCGACGATCCGGGTGATCGGATCCCACGACATCTCCTTGACGACGACCTTCTGTTCGCGCGGGGTCTCTACCGTTGACATGTCGTTCTCCTCCGCGCTACCAGCGCTTGGCGTAGCCGGTCGTGAGCTCGGGTCGGTTGTGACGCCACTCCGGCTCCTTGTCGTACTTGTTGTCGATGTTCTTGTGGCGGAAGTAACGGATCAGCGGACCGCTGACAAACCGCTCGAAGTTCGAGGCCGCCGCCCCCCATTTGTCCTCATCCATGAACGGCATGTACTTGTCGGGGAAGCCCGGCATCGTGCAAGCCATGCAGATGCCGCCGACGTTCGGGCAACCTCCGTAGCCCGACTGCCAGCCGCGCACCGGCACGTTGCACTTGACCACCGGCCCCTTGCAGCCGAGCTTGACCAGACAGCGTGGATCGTCGCCGTACTCGGTCGCGAACTCGCCCTGCTCGGCGAAGCCGGCCCGGTTGCAGCCCTCGCGCACCGTGCGGCCGAAGAGCCAGGTCGGCCGGTGGGCCTCGTCGAGCTCGGGCGGCGGCGCCATGCCGGCCAGCGCGAAGACGAGGTACATCAGCGTCTCGGTCATGTTGTCGGGCTGCGCCGGGCAGCCGGGGATGTTGATGATCGGCAGGCCGGCGCTGGACTTCCAGTCCCAGCCGAGGTAATCGCACATCCCCATCGCGCCGGTCGGGTTGTTCGCCATCGCCGGGATCCCGCCGTAGGTCGCGCAGGTCCCGATCGCGACGACGGCCGCCGCCTTTGGGGCGAGCCGATCGACCCATTCGTTGGTCGTGATCGGCTGGCCGTTGTCGGGGTTGACGCCCATGCCGGCCCAGTGGCCTTCGCCGCTGAGCTGCTCGTTGGGGATCGAGCCCTCGACGATCAGCACGAACGGGTCGAGCTTGCCGGCCTCGGCGTCGTACCACGCCTGCATGAACTCGGCTCCGTTCTCGAAGGCGAGCACCGGCGTATGAACGACGACCCGCGGCATGCCGGGGATCGCGCCCGTGATGATGTCCTCGAGACTCGGGCTTGTCGCCGAGGTCATGGCGACGGAATCACCGTCACAACCCAGTCCGGTCGTCATCCAGATCACATGCGCCGTGACCGCTTCGGTCGCGTGCTGGTTGGGTACGAACTCCATCTGGGTCGCCATCAGCTCTCCTCTTTCCTCGTCAACAAATCCGCGGCAGCGGGTCGCCCACCAGTTGATCCATGACCCGTCTACCGCCAAATGCCGTCTCCACCAGAACCATTCCCGGAGGCTCGGTGCGAACCTCCCCGATCTCCACCGCCGCCTCGCAGCCGTCAACCGAGCGCAGCGCAGCGAGCGCCGCATCGGCCGACTCCGGGCCGACGAACGCCACCAGCTTGCCCTCGTTCGCCACGTACATCGGGTCGATCCCGAGCAGCTCCGAGGCGCCCATCACCGCGGGCGCGACCGGTATCGCCGCTTCGCGCACGACCATCGCAACCG
>Ga0136631_10000770_pt1 | contig 10079 bp, 9 predicted proteins | sample AntDrymUQ6012206_2_FD_104655 | JGI IMG/M metagenome (GOLD analysis project Ga0136631, IMG submission 104655) | Polar desert sand microbial communities from Dry Valleys, Antarctica - metaG UQ601 (22.06) | ecosystem: Environmental > Terrestrial > Soil > Desert | place: Antarctica: Dry Valley... | reverse complement strand
GGCGCGGGACGACCGCAATCGTCTCTGGCTGGTGGAGACCGGCGTTCAGCCGAACCGGCTGGTCGGCTTCGACCCCAGGACCGAGTCGTGGATCTCCGTCACGCCGATCGCGCAGAGCGGTGGCAAGACGGTGCGGCACATGGTATTTCATGGGCCGACACGCACGCTGTGGTTCGGCACCGATGCCAATACCATCGCCCGGGCTAAGATTCCCTGAGTCGCAGAGTTCGGTGTTGGGCTCAGGGGATCCAGGTAATGAGTCGTGAGTGGATCAGTTCAAGTGTGCCAGTGGTTTTTCAGTGGTTTTCAGTTGGCGTGAATCCACTGACAACCACTGGGAACCACTGACAACTTGAACTGTCCGACTATTCACTCATGACTTGGATCCCCTGTAGGCGCCTTCGAACTCAGTCAGCGAGTGCTTTCTGCCGCCCGGCGAAGGATGGCGATCTGCCCCTGGTGGTAGGTGTGGTGCTGGAGCAGCCCGCGTATCACAGTTCCTACGGTGAGCCCGGTTCCCAGCTTCGGGTCACGCTGATCTCCGACCCAGCGTAGCAGCTCGTCCGGCTTGAGGCGGGCCACCCGCTCTTCCAGCTCGGCGTGCGCTGCGGCCAATTCCCGCTTTGCTGCTTCCCAGGAGGCTGCTCCCCCGCCAAACCCGGGCTGGGGCCAGTCGACTGGATCCTTTGCGTCAGCGCCGCCGACGCGAGACGAGACCTCTCTCGTCCAGGATGCCATGTGGAGCACCAGCTCCCAGATCGTGTGCGCGCGGGGAACCGAGCGGAGCGCGGCGGTGTCGGCGTCGATTCCATCCAGCACGGTGGTGATCGACGACCCATGCCAGGGATCTCCGTCGTAGACATTGTGCAAGTCCTGGCGCATCGCCTCGAGGTCGGTCGCGGGCCGATTCATCTTGTTCTTCTCCATGTTCGTCGCCTTTGTCGACTCGAGTAAAGAAAACACGGTGCGAGCTACCAGCAGGGAAGTTGCCGGGTTGTCAGCCAGGGACTGCCGGACGCTTCGTCGCGGCGATTCTGGAGACGACTTCCTGAACTGCGCGTATTCCTGATTCGAGATTCAGCCGGCTGTTCCGGTCGAGGGCTCGGACCGCCGCTGCGAGCGTCTCGACCCGCTTAGCGCGACCGGCCGCCAGCACCATCCGCCCTTTCTTCGTCGCATGAATCTGTGTCAGGCGGCCGTCCTTCGCGTCCTCCCGGCGGTTCACCAGGCCGGCCTTTTCCAGTCCGGTCACGATGCGCGTCATGGTCGGCGGCTTCACCTGCTCGGCGGTGGCGAGCTGGCCGAGGGTCAGCGGACCGGCGAAGACTACGACGGAGAGAGCAGAGAGGCGGGGCGCCGAGATTCCGATGGAGTCGTCTTCCCGCCGCAGGTGGCGGAGAAGGTGGATGGCGGCGGAGTGGAGCTGGTCGGCGAGGTCCTCAGGCCGCGGCGACATCGCTCATGAGACCGACCATGTTGCCCTGGCCGTCGCCGACGAACCCGATCCAGATCTCGCGGCCTCCCATCCGGGCGATGATGTGCGGATCCTGAATGGTGGGGGCGCCAGCCGCGACAAGCGCGGAGTGAACCTGTTTTATGTCCACCGCGTCGTAGTAGATGACCGGCCGCTGACGCTCGGCTTCGTTCCCGCCGCCCTCCGGTCCACTCAGCATCAGCTGCACACCGCCGCAATCGAAGAACGACAGCTGTGGCGGAGCGTCGAACAGGTGACGCATGCCGAGCACGTCGCGATAAAACCGCGTTGCCTCGACTATGTCCGTGACCGGTACCGCGATCTGCCTGATCTTCGCCAACGAAACCGCTTTCTGCATGGCCATGTGGTCTCCTTGCCGCGTCGCCTAAAAGTTGTTAGCAATGCTAACGATCATCGCCTGGTTCGCGCAAGGGCGCTTTTACGTATGGATCTTTGCGCGGAGAGCCGGAGAGGGGTCCTGCTGGGCGAGTACGCTCGCTCGGGCGGAGCCGGGTACTACGCTCGCGCCAGCTTCGCTGGCACTCGCCCGTCTCCTGGTCGCTCGCTGAAACTCGCTACGCAGAACCCCTCTCCGGCTCGCTCCAACGGCCATGTGAGGGCAGCGTCCTTGCGCGACCGTTGATCGGAACCGACCAATCTTTCCAGGCGGCGTCGCGGCCCGGAGGGTAAGGCACGCGCCGAAGCAGCGTTCCTTAGTCCGCGCGGAAGGCAGCTGCGCGGACTAGCCCCCACGCACTTAAGTGCGAAAGGCGTCGAGCGGATAAGAATCTGTGCTGGGGGAGATGAGAGTGTCCTCGCAGGCGACTTTCAGCGAGCGACAAGGAGACCCAGCGACCTCCCCGCGGAGCGGGCGGTCGCGCGCTTTGGGGCTCCGCCCGAGCGAGCGTAGTCGCCAAGAGGACACTCCCACCTCCCCCCGCGCAGAGATCTATCCCGAATCGGAGAGACTCCGGTTCGGAAGCTGAACGCGTGGGGCTAGTCGGGAGGTGACTGCTGCTGGAACGCGGGTTTGGCCCGCAGCTCCTTCTCGACCATTTCGGCGAGGTCCTTCAGCGTCTCGCGATCCGCTTCCGTGAACTGGCGGGGGTCGGTGTCGATGATGCAGAGCGTTCCGACGTTGTGGCCGCCCCGACCCTGCACCGGATATCCGGCGTAGAACCTGATCCGCGGCTCCTCGAGCACCGATGGGTTCTGCGCGAAGATCGGATCGAGCACCGCGTCCTCGACGACGTAGACTTCGCTGCTGTTGATCGCGTGGCCGCAGAACGAGCGGTCCCGTGAGGTGTCGGCGATCTGTAGACCCTGCTTGGACTTGAACCATTGCCGGTCGCCTTCGACGAATGATACGGCGGCGAACGGCGCCTTGAACATGCGCTGCGCCATGCGAGTGATCTTGTCGAAACGCTCCTCGGGAGTGGAGTCGACCGCGCCGCTCAGCCTCAGCTCGACGAGCCGCTCCGCCTCATCCTGCGGAATCAGCGGCCGCATCACTTCCTCGGTCTCGGCCCAGAGCCCGCGGCTTCGCATCACCGCGGTCACCCGCTGGCGGAAGCGTCCGGAGTCGAAGGGCTCCACCAGCACATCATCGACTCCCTGCGCCATGAGCTCGTTGCCCTCGCGCTCTGCTCCCTCGGGGACGATCACGATTATCGGCATGTCGACGAGTCCGATCACCGTTCGCGCGGCGTGCACCACCTGGCGGCCATCCAGAATCGGAAGCTTGAGGCCCACCACGAGGGCGTCGGGCGGATCCTGGGCGAGGATTCCGAGCGCGGCGGCGCCGTCGTTTGCCAGCATCACGGTGAGGCGGGACTCTACCAGGATGTCGTTGAACCGCACGCGGTCCTCCTTGTCACCGACGGCGAGGAGAACCCGGGAAGGCTTGGCGACGCCGTCCGCGTCCAGCTGCGGGACGAATTCCTGGGCGGCGCGGGCCATCGTTCGCGGCGTGCGGCGGCGCTCGAACTCCGTGTAGGGAATTACCTCGTCGGCCGTCGTATCGCCCTCGGCGATGTGCCAGAGACCGTCGGTGTCGAAGGAATGGAGCGCTCCGGTGCGCACCGATGTCGCCCGGATCTCATCTCCTGATTTGCCGGTGGTGATCATCCCGCGGATCTCGGGCGTGATCTCGAGGAACTCCACGAGGGGAAGCCGGCCGGAGTAGCCCGTGAATCCGCACTCCGCGCATCCGGCGGCTTTCACGTGCCGCGCCCTGCCGAACTGCCGCTGCTGCGCGGCGCGCACCATCGGGTGGAGCTCCTCGATCGGCGCTTCGTAGCGGCAATGCGGGCAGGCCCGGCGGACGAGGCGCTGCGCGGTCACGCCGATCAGACCGGCCGCGACCCTGAACGGCTCGACGCCGATGTTCTCGAGACGCGCGATCGCGCCGATCGAATCGTTGGTGTGGAGGGTCGAGAGAACGAGGTGCCCAGTCATCGCTGCCTGGAACGCGACTGTCGCCGTCTCTCCGTCTCGAATCTCGCCGACCAGCAGCACATCGGGGTCCTGGCGGAGCACCGAGCGCAGCACTCCGGCGAAGGTGAGCCCCTGCTTCTCGTTCACCTGGACCTGGTTCACGCCGCTCAGGCGGTACTCAACGGGATCCTCGACGGTGACGATGTTCACCGACTCGCCGCGCCGCAGATTGAGGGCGGCGTACAGCGTCGTTGTCTTTCCGGATCCTGTCGGACCCGTAACGAGCAGAATTCCCTGCTCGCGCATCAGCAGCGCCTTGAACCGCTCGAACACCTGCGGCATGAACCCGAGAGTCTCCATGGAGACCTGGACGGACTTCTCGTTGAGGAGCCGCATGACGACTTTCTCGCCGACGCGAGTCGGCAGCACCGACACGCGCAGAGCTACTTCCTCGCCGCCCACCCGGACCTTGGCTCTGCCGTCCTGGGGCCGGAAACGCTCGGCGATGTCGAGGTCCGCCATGATCTTGATGCGGGACACGACCGGTCCCACTCCGATGAAGCGCGGCAGGACCATGATGTTCTTCAGGAGGCCGTCGATGCGGAACCGGACGAGGGTCGAGGCTTCGTCGTGCTCGATGTGGATGTCGGAGGCGCGCAGCTTGATGGCGTTCGCGAGGATGGCATCGACGAGCTTGATGACGGGCGCGTGGACGCGGGCCATCGCCGCCTCGTCTTCCTTCTCATCGACGATCTGCTCGACGCCGGCGGCGTGGTCCAGCTTCTCGATCAGGCCGTAGATCAACGCGTCGGGACGAAGCGTGTCCGACACGAGCTTGTCCAGTTGTCCGGGCGGGCAGAAAAGCGGGGTAACTTCGCGGCTCGTGGCCCAGCTCACGCGCTGGATCGCTTCCTGATCGAGCGGGTTCGCCATGGCGAGGTGAACGGTCTTCGCATCGACCTTGACGGGGAGGACGTTGTGCTCGCGGCACAGCTTCTCCGGAAGAATCTGCATCGCGTTCTTGTCGATCGCGCCGGGGGAGAGATCGACGTAATCGATGCGGAAGGCATCCTTGACGACTTCCGCAATCTCACGGAAAGACAGGACGTCGCCGTCGATGAGGGCCTGCGCGACGTAAGGCTTTTGCTGGGACCGCCACCGCTGGATCAGCTCAGGGGTCACACCCGGCATGGTGCCGACGAGGGCAACCAGCCATTCATCCTTGAAGCGGTACTTCCGCTCCTTCGCCTGCGGTCCTGCGGGTGTGGTCATGGCTTCCGGTGGGGCGATTTCGGTCTTGGTGCTCTCTGTGCTCTATGGAGGGAGGGCCGCGATAAATGACTGGTTTCCACCCTCGAAGATAACATGAGCGTCCCCGCCATTAGTGGGGAGTGGAACATCTGATTAGATTCGGGTCCTCCAATGTGTTTCACCCTGCCCGAGCAGAGCGCGGTGGCTTCCATCCCCGGTAACGGGCGTGTCAGCCGCAACAGGCTCCTGAACCTCCTGCCGCCGGGCGAGCTCGCCACTTTTCTCGCGGCCAGCGAGCTGGTGACCGTCAAGTCGAGGAGGCCCGCCGACTTCCGCGGGAGACTTTTGTCCAGCTCCTCTCCGTCGGCCCGGGGCTCACGCGGCTGCTTCACCGGTACAGCCAGCTCGTATTCGAGGCGGTCTCCCAGTCGGCGGCGTGCAACCGGATGCACGTCGTCGAGCAGCGGTGCGCGCGCTGGCTCCTCATGTCCCATGATCGGGTCGGGAGAGCCAGCTTCGACCTGACGCAGGCATTTCTCGCCGAGATGCTCGGAGTACGGCGTGCCGGAGTGACGGTGGCGATGGGGATACTCGAGCGGCAAGGACTGATTTCTCACGGGCGCGGCTCGGTGGCGATCGCCGACCGGCAGGGGCTCGAGAAGGCGGCCTGCGAATGCTATCGGACGATCAGGCGGCGGGAAGAAAAAATCCTGGCCTGATCCGTTCTTCGCCGGACCCATTTCACCGCGAGCGGGTTTACTGGACCGACGGAGTGGCAGGAATCACGAGCGGCCACTTATTATCAAGTCCCTGACACAGCGGTTCTGGATCCCGTTCCGCGGCATCCGGGATCGTCGAACGCCCGAGGAGAACTCATGATTGGCAGAGCAGGTCTGTTAGCGGTGATCGCGGCTTCATTCGCCGGCCCATCGGTGGCGGCCGCACAGGCGCCGTGGCGGCAGGTGTACCTGGATTCCGACGTCCGCGTGCTGCTCGATACGGCGAGTGCGACCCTCTCCTCGCCCGGTACCTGGACCACCGTCACGAGCTGGGATTATGCGCGGCCCCGGGTCCTTGAAAACAAGAAGAGCTACACCCGCCTCGTGCAGCGCGTCCACATCCGCTGCGCGCCGGTGAGAGTAAAGCGCGTTCGCAGCACCGTTTATGGTCCGAACAACTCCCTCGTGAGAGATGAGGGCGAGGTCGACATCCGTGATCAGTCCGCGATGGCGTGGGATCGTCCACGGCGTGCGACGGCGGCGGCAAACGCCTTCACCTCGGTTTGCGGCGTGCTGACTCGCAAGGCCGCACCGAAGACTCCGGCGAAGAAAACAACGCCGAAAAGCTAGAGCGCCAGTCGCCAGTCCGAGATGGAAAAAGGGGGCGCGGAATCCGCGCCCCCTTTTTGTGTCCTTTGATTCTTCTATCGCCTGTTCGGGTCGTTCGGCCCGGGGCGTGGATTGAGGTTCATGGTCCGGTCGTCGGTGGCGGTGCCGGTGCCGACGTTGCGCGGGCGCGTATCCGCCGCCGGCGGCGTATAGGTGTCGCGAGCGACGGTCGCGCCGCCCGGCTTCTTCATCAGCCCTAGCAAGCCGAGGAGTCCAAGCAGCCCCCACGGGAAGCCGCCGCCGTCGTCGACAGTGGCTGTGTCGTCCAGGGGAGCTCCGACGATCGCGCCCACGGTGTCGAATGGCGCCTGCGCTCCTACGCCGGTCGTCGCGGGAGTGGCTACGCTCGTATCCTGCGAAAATCCGGAAGTACTGGCGAGGAATAGTGTCGCCGCGGCGATAGCGGCGATGCGGCGAAAGCGTCCGTTATCCATTTTGCCCTCGAGTGGTTGAGTTTCCGTGTCCCGTGTCGCTTAGGCACGTCGCAGGCCACGCTGCGCTGACGCGGGTAGCTGACCGGATTTTCCCGAAAAAAAGTGTGCCGGTGGGCACCGCCTCAGCCATTCGCCGGGTCGGAAAATTCGGCCGCGGAAACGCGAGGTTTGGCCGGACGTTTGCTCTATACCCGCCGGTAAGCTTTAACAGGGGAGACAATGCGGCTACTGGAATCCCAACCCGAAAAAAAGACCCGGTGGGCGGGCGGAACCATCTTCAGCATCGTCCTGCACGTCGGTCTGATCTTCCTCGCCGTTTTTGCGACGGCGCGTGCCGGCGTGAACAAGGCGAAGAAGGACAGAGCTGAAAAGGTCAATTTCGTGGCTGTCAAAAAGGAGCCGCCTCCCCCCGAGGCGAAGAAGGAGCCGCCTCCGCCCAAAAAAGAGGCTCCGAAGCCGAAAGCGCCGAAGGTGAAGCCGCCGCCGGTCCAGGCTCCGCGTCTGGCAAAGGAGGCCCCGGTAGCCCCGCCGAAGGGGTTCCAGGTCGTGCCGCCGGTGGTGAATATCCCGACCGCGCTTCCGTCGATCGACCTCTCCAAGGCCGTCACCAATGAGAGCGACTTCAGCGGGAAGGGCGTTGCAGGCGGTACCGCCAAAGGCGTAGTGGGCGGGACGGGCAAGGCAGGAGACACCGGCAAGGAAGCGGGTATCAAGCACGATGCGCCCTACATGGAGTTCCAGGTCGAGAAGGCGGTCCGGCACATCGGCGGCGCAACGCCCGAGTACCCGGCGAACCTGAGGGATATGGGCGTCAAGGGCGAAGTCCTCGCGCAATTCGTGGTCGGCGAGAACGGCCGCTATGAAAGCGGAACTCTCAAGATCCTGAGCTCGAGCAATCCCGCATTCAGCGACGCGGTCAAGCGGGCCCTTCCCGGCATGCGGTTCTCCGCGGCCCAGATCGGCGGGCAGAAAGTCAAGCAGCTGGTCCAGATGCCGTTCCAGTTCAACATCAAGACGTAGAAGGACGAACCGACCAGGCTCGAGCCGCGGGGGACTCCCTCCGCGGCTTTTGCCTTATGAGGCGTGCCCTCGTCATGGGATAGAGCATCGGTGCACGGTGTATTACTTCCTTGATGAATAGATTGAACCTCCTGATGATGATCGCGAGACACCCTGCCGTGCTCGCTCTGGTCGCCTCCATCACGTTCGCGGCCGGCGCCACCGCCCAGAACCAGCCGATATCGCCGCGCCCCCAGCCGCAGCGTCCGGTGGAAGTACCTCCGGCGGTCGTCGTTCTCCAGGTCGACACCACCGCGGGTGATTCCATCCGAACCATCATCCAGCGCGATCTCGATTACGGTGACCGCATTCAGCCGGTTCTTCTCGACAGCGCCGTTTCGGCGGAGGTGTGGCACCCCCGAAAGCGGAACATCAACTTCGGACCGTTGCGGGAGACGCGAGCCAGGTTCGCGGTGCGCGTGCGGCCGATCTCGACCGGCCTGCGCGTGGAGATATTCGATGTGGCCCGGCAAAGGCTTCTCCAGGCGGAAAGCTTCCGCCTGCAGAGAGTTCCGCGCGACCGGTCCAGGACGCTGCGGGATTCACTCGACCGCGGCGCCCGCGCCCGCGCCGCGGTGATGGCGGCCCGACTCGCGGCCGACTCCATCACGCTCGACACTTTGGAGCGGGCCGCGGCACGGCCTGTCCCTCTAAATCGCCCGAGCCAACGCAACGCCGCCAAGGCAGCGGCAGCGGCGAGGGACTCGGTCAGGCTGGAGATCCAGCGCCGGGAGGTCATGCTTCGTGAGACGAGCGAGCGCGATGTCGCGCGGGCGGACTCGATTTTCCGAACGGTGATGACCCGGGACTCGCTCGTTAGAGATTCACTCGACCGGGAGCGGCGGCTCTCCATCCACGGCGTCAGCGACGAGCTCGAGCGGTGGATCACCGGCACGCGCGGAGCGGCGCAGACGAGAGTCGTCTTCATCGATCACGGGAAGCTCAAGATCGTCGACAGCGACGGCGCGAATGTCCGCACACTGCCGACGCTCGGCGCGGCGCTGTCGCCCTCGTGGCATCCCTCGGGAAATTCCATTGTCTACGTCGATGCCGACGATGTGGGAACCCGGATCGCGCAGTTCGATCTGAGGACGATGAAGTCCGAGATTCTCGCCGCTTCACCAAAGGGACTCAACATCAGTCCGGTCTACACGCGCGATGGAAAGAGCATCGTCTGGGCGAGCGGAAGCGACGCCCCCGCCGAGCTCCTGCTCGCGAGCGCCAACGGCGGGGACGCGACGGCGAAGCGGTTCGTCGGGCGCACTGGATTCGAGACGACATCCCCGACCTTCAGCCCCGATGGAAAACAGGTCGCCTTCATCTCTCCGCGGCCGCTCACACCGCAGGTGTACGTCATGAACGTCGACGGCACCCGTCTGCGACTGCTGACGCCAGTGGTGGCGGGAAAGCGGAGCTACCGCACCAGCCCGGACTGGTCTCCGAACGGTGAGGAAGTAGCGTTCATGCAGCAGATGGGCGACTTCCAGGTCTGGACGATCAACGTGCGTGACCGGGTGATGAAACAGCTCACGACCGAGGGCGAGAACGAGGATCCGTCGTGGGGCCCCGATGGACGGCACCTTTCGATCACCACCCGCCGGGGCGAGATCGGCGCCGACAGGAATATCTGGGTGCTCGATACCCGGACGGGGAGAATGCGCCAGCTTACCTACACGAACGATGCCCGGCTGTCGGACTGGTCGCCCGTCCTCAAGCCGATCTTCTAGCAGCGCCTGCTGGTTGCGGCTGAACACGAGTCCGCTGTGCGCCGAGGCTGGTCGTTTCGTCGAAGCACACCACTGTGCTTCTCTCCGCTCGCATCTGCTGTAGGTCCAGTTTGTGGTTCTAGTTCCAGGTCTGAAGCAGTTCCAGTTTGAACCCAACCGCCGCCCCTACGAACCCGTCGCGACAAGAATCAGGGACGCGGGCAGTCCCGTTTTCGGATGCAGCGGCTCGCGCATCTCCACCAGATGGAGCCCGCTGTCCGTAATGAGCTTCTTCCACCCTTCGACTGTCCTGAAGTACCAGGGCGCCGGG
>Ga0136631_10000769_pt1 | contig 10084 bp, 9 predicted proteins | sample AntDrymUQ6012206_2_FD_104655 | JGI IMG/M metagenome (GOLD analysis project Ga0136631, IMG submission 104655) | Polar desert sand microbial communities from Dry Valleys, Antarctica - metaG UQ601 (22.06) | ecosystem: Environmental > Terrestrial > Soil > Desert | place: Antarctica: Dry Valley... | reverse complement strand
GTGCGGGTGCGTCGCGAGGAACGCGACGATCCGCGTCGGGTTGGGCAGGCCGGTCGGCAGCCCCTTGCGCTGCGCCGACAGCATGCCCATGAAGTCGTCGGGCGTGTGCGCGGGGAAGGCGGCGATGCTCAGCGCCGCCCACTCGGACACTCCACCGGAGGGCAGCTCGAAGCGCACCGCCAGGCCGAGGACGCTGCCCCGCTCGATCGACGTGCGATCGGCGGCGTAGGGGGTTCCGGACCCGTTGGACAGGCGTACGACGACCGGCACCGCGTCGCCGCGCATGTGCTCGGCGATCGTCAGCGCGGCGACCTCCGGGCTCGCCTCAAAGCGTCCGCCAAAGGCGACGCCGCGACCGTGCGCGCGACGAAACCCGGGCAGATAGCCGACGTACTCCTCGATGTTGCGTATCGTCTTCCGGACGCGGTCCGGGCCACCGAGCTCCTGCGGGGTATGACTCATCGCCGTGGCTCCTCTCGCGCTCTGGCCGGAGCCGTAAAGGTAACATCGGCCACCGCTTGAAATTGGAGGATGCACGATGGACCCTGGAGCGCCGCTGCTCACCGGTCAGAGCGTCCTGATCACCTTCAGCCACCGTTCTGCGTCCGGCGGTCGATCGTTCAGCGAGTACGAGCAGGAGACACTGCTTGCGCTGTTCGCGCGCTGGCAGGCGTCGGAGTTCGCGTCGGGCAAGGTGCACTACCTGCGCGAGAACAGCCACCACGGCCTGCGCACCGTGCTGGGCAACGTCACCCGCAGCTGGCCCGTCGAGGCGCTGCGGCTCGGCCTTGAGGGAAAGCGCGTGCCCCGGCCCTACCGGATGCCCGTACTCGACCCGTCGATCGACCTGCTGGTGAAGATCGACCTGGCCGGCCCGCTGACGCAGGCGCAGACCGACGCGCTGCAGTCCGTGCGCGCAGAGCTCGGCTCCGCAGGGCGCGTGCACATCGCGAAGTCGACGAACTACCGCTGCTATGAGAACGGGACGCCAAGCCGATCGGACACCCCGATGGGCTTTCTCACCCGCTGGCGGCCCGGTGCGAGCCTCGAGGAGCAGGACGAATACTGGAAGGAGGGTCACGGTCGCTATGCCGTCAGCCAGGGCTTTCCGCCGCAGTTGCGCTCCTACGACCAGCTGCACCACGGCACCCGCCCTGCGGACGACGTCTTCGACGGAGCCGTCGTCGGGGGGCCGTCGGGATGGTCGTTCGAGGTCGTCGGCGGGCGCCTGCCGATCCTCAGGCTGGCGCTCAACCCAAGGATGCGGAGGGCGAACTGGAAGCTCATCGCCGACGAGCGCAAGTTCACCCTGTCACCCGAATGGCTGGTCTTCGAGCGGGTGAGCGTGGCGGATGGATGAGCGGGCCGGACGCGACTGGCGCCTGGACGGCGTGCGCGTCGTGCGCGCCGGCGAGCTCGATCCGAACACGCCCCAGACGCCGGGCATGCTCCGCGAGGCAGCGATCACCACGGCGCGCGCCGGCGCCGAGCAGCTGTGGGCCGGTACGGTCGTCATCGAACCGGATGCGAAGACCGGCGCGCACCACCACGGCCCGGTCGAGAGCGTGATCTACGTCGTCAGCGGCCACGCGCGGATGCGCTGGGGCGAGCGCCTGGAGTACGTCGCCGAGGCCGGGTCCGGCGACTTCATCTTCGTGCCGCCGTACGTGCCCCACCAGGAGATCAACGCCGACGCCGGCGCGTCGCTGTCGTGCGTCGTCGTGCGCACGGGGCAGGAGGCGGTCGTCGTGAACCTCGACCTTCCCGATGTCGAGCCCGACCCGCAGCCGGTGCGCTGGGTCGACGACCTGCACGACTAGCGCCGGGGCTCGACGGGCTCCTCGGATTCGGGCTTGGACTCGGGCCCGGGCCCGGGCTCTGGCTCCGCCTCGGGCTCGGCCGCGCGCTCGACCGCGAGCGCGGCGGCGGCGGTCTCGATCACCGGCCCCGGCTGGCCGACGAGGATCGGCTGGCCGGTCCCCCACGGTTCGAAGACGACGTGGTCGCGCAGGTAGACGAGCGTCTCGCGCAGCACGGCTGCGATCGGCAGCGCGACGAGCGCCCCGACGAGGCCGTAGATCTCGCCGCCGAGCAGCAGCGCGAGGATCACCAGCAGCGGGTTCAGGCGCAGCGATCGGCCGAAGATGTTGGGCGCGACGACGTGTCCCTCGAGCTGCTGCAGCGCGAGGAACAGCAGCGCGACCCAGACCGCCGTCAGCGGGTCCTGCACGAGCGCGACGATCATCGGCGGCAGCGCGCCGAGCACCGGACCGACGTACGGGATCAGCTCCATCAGCCCGAAGAAGATGCCGAACGCGAACGCGTACGTGCGTCCGTCGGGGAAGATCCCGATCACGCCGAACAGCCACAGCGCGACGCCCGCGCTGGTGCCCATGATCAGGCTGAACAAGAGCTGCCCGCGGACGTAGCCGAAGACCGCGTGCTGCACGCGCGTCGGGTAGTCGTCCTGCGGCGTGCCGTCGCCCGGCGGCATCACCTTGCGCACGAGCGCCCCGATCTGCGGCCCGTAGATCAGCATGTAGATCGACAGGACGACGACGAGGATGACGTAGAACGACAGCTCGATCAGCCGCCGCAGCAGCTCACCGGTGACTGCGACGATCTCGCCCGATCCCTCGAGCACGCGGTCCTGCAGGGTCGCCAGCGCGCTCTCGCTCTGGCCCTTGATCTGGACGTCGATGCCCTTGTCGTCGAAGAACGCCTGCACGTCGTCGAGTGAGGCGCTGGCGTCGTCGACGAGCCCCGGGACGTCGCGGGCGAACGTCGTCGCCTGGTCGGCCACCGGCCCCGACAGCAGGAAGCCGGTCACGGGCAGCGCCGTGAAGAAGACCGCGTAGACCGCGATCACCGCGAGCGTGCGCGGCAGGTGCGCGCGCTGTACGAGGCTCACGAGCGGGTTGAGGATCAGCGCGAGGACCGACGCGACGATGAACAGCAGCAGCACGACGCCGCCGGCGTGCGCGAGCGCGTACAGCGCCAGCACGCACAGCGGCAGCATGACGAGCTGCACCCAGCGCGCGACGACGACCGGCGCCGCGGGCGCCGCCGCGGGAGGGGTATGAGCCTCCTCAGCCATCGCTCGTCAGAGTATGCGCCGTGCCCGATGCCCCCGCCACGATCCTGTTCGTCGGAGATGTCGTCGGATCGCTGGGCAAGCACACGCTGCTCGGCCTGCTGCCCGCGCTGCGCGAGCGCCATGCGCCGACGTTCGTCGTCGTCAACGGCGAGAACGCCGCCGGCGGCCTGGGGATCACGCCGAAGATCGCCGACGAGCTGTTTCGCGCGGGCGTCGACGTCATCACACTCGGCAACCACGCCTACCACCGGCGCGACATCCTGCCCTACCTCGACGCCAAGCCCGAGATCCTGCGGCCCTACAACTACCTTCGAAACCAGCCAGGGCACGGGGTCTGCGTCATCGAGCGAGACGGCGTGCGGCTGGGCGTGGTGAACCTGTCCGGAAACCTCTTCCTGCGAGCGGGCCATCCGGCGTTCACGTCCGTCGATGCCGCTTTGGGGGAGCTGTCGGGGCGCGCCGACCACGTGCTCGTCGACTTCCACGCCGAGGCGACGAGCGAGAAGGTCGCGCTCGGCTGGTATCTCGACGGCCGCGTGACGGCGGTCGTCGGCACGCACACGCACGTCCCGACGGCGGACGCCCGCGTGCTGCCGGGCGGCACCGCCTACATCACCGACGTCGGCATGACCGGCCCGCGCGGCGGCGTCATCGGCGTCGTCAAGGAGCAATCGATCCGCGGCTTCGTGACGCACATGAGCGAGCGCTACGAGACGGCCGACGAGGACCCGTGGCTGATGGGCGTCGTCGTGCGCTGCTCGCAGGCGATGCGAGCGGACGCGATCGAGCAGGTGCTGCTGCCGGCAGCGTGACGGTCGGTGGCGGTTCGGGTGAACCGCAGGGTGCTGCATTTATCCAGGAGGCACACTCACGCGACGTCGTCCGCTGCTCTAGGAGCTAGCGCCAACGCGCCAACTCCAAGGACGTACGGCGGATCTGGGCCGCTGGTCCGTGGTGCTGCCAGAACGCCCAGTCCACCATGAAGGAGCCCACGATGACCATCACCAACAAGCTGACCGCCGCGACCGCCGTCATCGCACTCGCCGCATCCGGCGTCGCCGCTGCAGCCGACGCGCCGATCGTCAGCGCGCAGAAGACGTCGTCCTCGCGCTACTCGCCGGTCCTGATCCCGGGCACGGGGATCAAGAAGGGCGAGCGGCTGCCGAAGGGAGCGAAGATCGTGTACCGCGACATCACGATCACGCCCCGGCAGGAGGTCACGATCACGCTGCGCGCCCCCGACGGCAAGCGCGTACGCGCGCTCGCCGAGCGCAACACCCGCGACGTCGGCTTCGGCGTCACCAACAAGCGCAGCCCGTACGGGCGAAAGCATGTCACGTTGCGCGTGTTCGCCGACCCGGACATGTCCGGTGAGGTGATCGAGCGCATCTACGCACTCACCCGCTGAGGGAAATCGACCGCGATCGCCGCGCTGGATTCTCGGCGCGGCGGTAGCGTCCGCAGATGGCCCCTGTCCTCGAGCGTCTCCGGGACGATGACGCCGAGCTTGCCCGCCGCGTCGCGGCGGGTGACGCCGCGGCGTTCGCGACGCTCGACGGGCGCCATCGCGCGGCGCTGGTGCGCTATGCCGGCTCGCTCATACGCCGCTCCGAGCACGACGCCGAGGACATCGTGCAGGACGTCCTCATCGCCCTGCACGGCGCGCTTCGCGGCGACGATCCACCCGACGACCTGCGGCCGTGGCTCTATCGCGTCACGCGCAACCGCGCAATCGACGCGGTCCGCCGCAAGCGCTGGGGCGACGTGGCGCTCGACGTCGAGTTCGCCGCCGGCGATGGCCGCGAGGAGCCCGAGGCGGTGTTGAGGCGCAAGGAGAGCGTGCGCCAGCTGGTGAGCGATCTCGCCGACCTGCCGGTTCGACAGCGCCAAGCGCTGCTTGGGCGTGAGCTCGACGGCCTCGGCCCCGAGCAGATCGCCACGCAGCTTGGCGTCAGCGTCGCTGCGGCGCAGAAGCTCTCGATGCGCGCACGCGAGAACCTGATCAAGACCCGCGATGCCCGCGACGCCGACTGCGACGGCGTGCGCACGAGCTTGCTGGTCGCCCACGAGCGCGGCGTGCGCCCGACGGAGCACGGCCGGCGCCACGTCAAGGGCTGCGATGCCTGCCGCGCCTACCAGCGCGACATGCGCCGCCTGTCCAGGCAGCTGCAGGCGCTCAACCCGACCTTCGGGCTCCCGCTGCTGGCGGCGATCGCGAAGCTCGCCGGCAGTGGCGGCGCAAAGATCGCGCTGGGAGCCGGAGCGGCGCTCGTGATCGCTACGACCGGTGGCGTGATCGTGACCACCGCCGAGGAGCACGGCACCGGCGATCGCGCACCGTTTCGCTTCAGCGCGATAAAGATCGGCGGATCGATCCCCGAGGGCGTCGCGCTGGTCACCGTGCGCGCGCAGATGCCCGCGGGCGCACCTCCTGCCGGACAGCGGCGCAGCGTTACGCTGACATGCCCGAAGGGGATGAAGTTCGCCAACCCGGCGCCCAACACCGAGCAGCGTGACGACGTCCGCTGGAACGTCTCCGAGGACGCCATCCACGGCGTCTCGACGCGCGCCAGGATCGACTTCGCCGATGACGTACTGCCGCGGGCGCGCGCCGTCGACGTGGGCATCGAATGCCGCAAGCCCGCCGCCAACGGCTCGATTGTCCGCGATCAGCGCCTGCCCAAGCCCGGCGAGCGCGCGGGCCGGATGTGCGCACGGCGCGAGTACCTTCGCCGAACGGCTGGAGGGAGGGTGGCCGGTACTGCGACGCAGGGCCAGCCGCTCTCGATCCAGCGCCACAGCGCGTCGGGCAGGTGGACGCGCGTGGTCTTGGACAACGGCTTCGCCGGCTGGGTCAGGACCAAGACGCTGTGTCGCTGAACCGTCGTGTCCAGCCGGGGGCACTCGATAGGCCGCCGAGATCCTACGAGCTGGCGACCAGCGCCTCCAGCGGCTGCGGGTGAGATATTTGCCGCCGGCGCCGGCGCCGCCATGGGCGCGGCGCTCGTGCGCGCGGGTGGTTGCAGTCAGCACCGAGGCGGATGATGATCTTCAGCCATGCCACCGGCCGAGCACGGTTCTAGTTCGATGCGGCGTGTTGGTCGATGGGTGGTTGTCGCGCTATCGGCTGTGGCTTTGAGCTCCTGCGGCCAATCCGTCGATGCTGTGGCCCCGACTTCCAAGGCGGCGTTTCGCTCCTCCTATCCCTGCGAGCTGCTCACCCGGCAGGTGGCGCGCGTGTTGCTCTCGGTCAAGCGCGTGCGCAGGATCGGAGCGCAGACGCTCGGGCCGCGAGCCGAGCAATGCGTGTACGCACGCGGGCGCTACAAGGCCGTGCCCCAGGTCGGGCTGCTCATCTTCTCCGACGAGCGGCTGTACGGCGAGGACAGCTTCGCGCAGGTGCAGCGGCGGATCGCGCGGACGCCGACACGCGGCGGGACGGCCTACCGCGTGCTGTCGGGCCTCGGCGAGCGTGCGTTCATCGTGTCTTACGGTCGTCATCACAGCGAGGTCGCCGTCATGCAGGAGGGCCGGGCGTACACGCTCACCTTGAGGCTCAAACAGAAGCCGAGAACGGTCGCGCCGCCGCTGGCCGAACTCGAACGGGCCGCGCGGAGGATCTCCGCGCAGTTCGAGCCTCGATAAGCGAACGAGCGGCGACGATGCCACCGGGGGTGAAGAGCCCCCGATGGCGTCGAGAGTCAGCGGCAGTGACCCTTGAAGTGGCCGTTGGGCTGCTGGACGATGTTGCCCGAGACGCCCTCGCCGAAGACGTCAGCGCACTTCTCGACGATCGCGCCGCCGACCTCGGAGGGCGACGGAGCGAAAGGGTTGCAGTTGGCGTTGAAGTTGCCGCTGGGCGTGAATACGACGGTGCCGGGGACGCCCGGACCGAAGATCTCCGAGCACTGCAGGACGATGTCCTGTCCGGCACCCGCAGTGTCAGGTCCCTGAGCCTGAGCCGTTGAACCGATGGCGAGCGATCCCATCGCGACGGTGGCGAGGATCGTGATCTTCAGGCAGGTACGGCGCATGACGAGCTCCTTGGAGTGGGTGGTGGATGTGTGTCGCGACCACGGATCGGGAGCTCGCGATCGCCGGGCCTTGCCGAAGCTGGCGCATTGGCACTATGTCTGACGGTCCATCGGACATCGGAGCGGACCGTGGGCGATCGTCGGGAAGGCCGGCGGGCGCGTAGGCGATGAACACAGCTCGCCGTCAAAGAAGAACTCGCGTCGTGCGATGGTCACGATTTGGGTGCCCGCGCCGAAGTCCTCCATGATGCTCGTCGGCGCTGGGCTCAGCGTTGTTCGCCCGCGCGTTTCTGCCGCGGAATCATCGGTGCCCGTGATCGTTGCGGTCGTCGGCGACGAAGCGTGATCGGCTTGGTTCGCGGTCGGGGCGGTTGTCGAGCAGTTCGCTGTCGGCGCGCGCGATCAGCTCAGCGGCGCTCACGTCGTCGCTGCGCAGTTCGGCGAGGCCTGTCCGTATTGCGCCGGCGTCCGGTGAGGCGGCGAGCGCTCCGGCGATCTGGCTGAAGCGCTGGCGCACGTCGGCCAACGAGACGGCGGTCATGACGCAGAGGAACTCGTCGCCGCCGAGACGGACGATCAGGTCATATGACCGGACGTGCGCGCGGATGGTCGCGACGACGCGTTTGAGCAGCTCGTCGCCGGCGGCGTGACCCTCGCTGTCGTTGAGGGTTTTCAGTCCGACGATGTCGACGTAGACGAGCACCAATGAGCTCTCGGTGCGCTGGCAGCGGTCCAGTTCGTGGTCGAGGTCCGCGAGGCCGGCTGCGCGGGTCCGCGCGCCGGTCAGCGGGTCAGCTTCGCTGGCCGCGAGCGCTCTTGCGAATGCCTCGCGGTCCAGCAACCCCTGGCGGCGTTCGCGCGCAGCGGCTTCGCGATCGATAGCGGCGGCCGCACGGTCCGCCGCCGCCAGCAGGCGCTGCGCAGCAGACTGCGCGCGCTGTTGGGCGGCACGTTTGCGTTGTCCAGCCGCGCGCACGACGATCTCAGCGCCGGTGACAGCCCGTGCGCCGTCGAACTGCGCGTGGCTGGCGTCGCGGGCCGCCATCGCGACATCCCGCGCCGTTGCGGCCAGGTCGCGTGCGAGCGCTGCGACGTCGCGGGCGTCGGCGCTCGCGTCGCGCTGCTCGGCGGTGCTCATGCGGTCCGCGGCCGTCTGTTCGCGCTCCCGGGTGGTGCGCTGACGGATCTCCCGGGTGCGGTTGTGGTCGTGTGGGTTGAGGCCGTCGGCGAGGTCACGATCGCTGGCGGCCTGGTCGCGATCTGACGCGACCTGATCACTGTCGGCGCTGGTCTGATCGCGATCAGACCCGGTCTGGTCAGCGTCCAAGAGCGTCTGATCGGCATCGGCGAGCGTCTGCTCGCTGTCAGCAACCGTCTGCTCGTCAGACACGGCGCCAGCGCGATGCTGTGCTAGCTCGACTTTGCCGTTGCTATGCCCTGCGGGACGGTCACCTGACGGTGGGCGGGCCACAGTGGGCCTCCAGGCGGGCTAGACGCGAGTCTCGGAGATCCCCGACGCCTATCCAAATTTGGTATTCGATCATAGCGCTCCGAAATGCTATGTGTCATCGGTAGCGGACGATCATCGCCAGGTGGCATCCGAGCCACGCGACAAGCGCTGGAAGCTCCCCGCGCGCGGACAACGCGGACCCACCGTCGTTGAGCGCCTCGGTGAAGCCATGCCAGTCCGGACCGAGTTCAACCCAGACGAGCCCACCATGCTCGATGAAGCTCAGGTCCGCCTCTTCGCGAACAGGATGCCGCTCAGGATCCGTGGGGCGGGGCGATCCGCGAGGCAACGTCCTCAGACCGCAGCGCTGCCCGGGTAGGACGAGCAGCAGGAGCGCGCGTCGCGGCCGTTTGCGAGCGTACGAGGGCGGCTACGAGCAGCGCGAGCGCCGCCAGCAGCAGCGCGTTGCGCACGCCGACGATCCAGATCACGTCGTGGCGCTCGTTGATGAGGTCGAAGTAGCGGCTCGGGAACTCGACGTGCGTCAGCACGATCGCCGCGCCGGTCAGCAGCGCGACCGCGTGCCGGCCCCAGACCCACGCCAGCGCGGCGAACGGCGCGAGCCAGATGACGTACTGCGGCGAGAAGACCTTGCCGAGCGTGACGAACGCCAGCAGTGCCGCGAAGCCACACAGCACGAGATGGCGCTCCTCGCGTGCCCGCGCGGCGAGCGCGACGATCGCCGCCAGCGCGAGCACGAGCAGCAGCGCGAAGACGAGCTCGACCGCATCCGCATGCCCGCCGTCGAGGCCGTTGGACTTGAAGCGGTCGGGGCGCAGGTTCGTGCCGGTCACCTCCGATCCGCCGAGCGCGAACAGCACGCTCGCCGCTGTCGACTCGATCTGCACCGGACGGTCGAGGTGAAACTCGAACGAGTCGACGTAGCCCGACCCCGCGAACGGCAGCGAGATCGCGAGCACGACCGCGGCGAAGATCGCGCCGCCGCGCAGGGCGCCACGGCGCTCGTCGCGACCGAAGAACAGCCAGGCGAGCGCCACGACCGCGAGCAGGCCGGGAAACAGCTTCGTCATCGTGCCGACGCCGAGCAGCGCGAAGCCGAGGTCCGTGCGCCCGCGCACCAGCAGTAGCAGCGCGCCGAGCGCGAGCGCGACCGGCAGGGCGTCGAAGTGCGTGCGCACCGAAGCGCCGATCACGACCGGCGCCAAAGCCAGCAGCCAGGCCACGACGATGCCCGCACGGCCACCGCCCGCAAGCCGCGCCGCCAGCCGCTGGCCGGCGACCGCGCACGAGCACATCAGCACGCTGAAGCTGAATGCGTAGGTCGGCTCGTCGGTGCCCGGCAGCCCGGCAAGCCACAGCCCCAGCGCCGCCAGCGGTGGATACTCGAAGGCGAAGTCGAGGTACGGCAGGTTGCCCGCGAGCAGCAGGTCGGCATACGTGCGGTAGACGTAGAGGTCGTTGACGGTGACGTCGGAGAACGGG
>Ga0136631_10000768_pt1 | contig 10086 bp, 9 predicted proteins | sample AntDrymUQ6012206_2_FD_104655 | JGI IMG/M metagenome (GOLD analysis project Ga0136631, IMG submission 104655) | Polar desert sand microbial communities from Dry Valleys, Antarctica - metaG UQ601 (22.06) | ecosystem: Environmental > Terrestrial > Soil > Desert | place: Antarctica: Dry Valley... | reverse complement strand
GACAGCGCGTCCATCGAGCGCAGCAGCGGGATCTTCGTGTCCAGCGCCTCGCCGGTCCACGAGACGAACGCCGTCGGGATGCACAGCAGCGCACCGTTGGGGTTCTCGAGGATGAATGCGGGCGAGGTCGGATCCCACGCGGTGTAGCCGCGGGCCTCGAACGTCGCGCGGATGCCCCCGGTCGGGAAGGAGGAGGCGTCGGGCTCGCCCTGGATCAGCTCCTTGCCGGAGAACTCGGCGATCGCGGTGCCGTCGCCGGTCGGGCCGTAGAAGGAGTCGTGCTTCTCGGCGGTCATCCCCGTCAGCGGCTGGAACCAGTGCGTGTAGTGCGTGGCGCCGCGCTCCAGCGCCCAGCCCTTCATCGCCTGCGCGACCGCGTCGGCGAGCGACGTGTCAAGCGCCTCACCGGTGGCGAGCGCCTTGTGCAGAGCCTTGAAGACGTGCTTGGGCAGGCGCTGGCGCTGCGCGGCCGTGCCGAAGACGTTTGCGCCGAAGACCTCGTTGCCGGCGATCGTGAGGTCCGGTGAGCCGAGCGCCCCCCCGTTCGTGCTCCATTGCGCGGCCGTGACGTTGTCCTGGCGAATTCTGGGCATGGTCCTCCTCGACGTGAACGCGAAGACTGTAACCGCGGTCCGCGCCGCGGGGGTTGTCCACGCGGACAGGCGGCGGCGACCGCGGTTGTCCACGAGTGAGTCCTGATCGCTCGCGCATCAACTGTGGCGAAGCTGCAGGGGCGATCTTTCGACGGTGGGACAAAGACGCATATGGCGCACTCGGTCGACCATGGCAGCGCGTTGGTTTCGATCGAGGAGGATGCATGAGACGTACGCTGGCTCTGAAGGTGCTGCCCGCTGTGGGGGCCGGGTTGCTCATCGCGCTCGCGCTGCCCGGCCTGGCGGCCGCGGACTCGCTCGAAGCGGCGAACAACGGCGTCCTGCCGGACTCCGTGGGCTTCAACTCGCTCTGGGTGATCATGGCCGCGATGGTCGTCATGTTCATGCAGGCGGGCTTCGCCTTCCTGGAGATCGGCTTCTCGCGCCAGAAGAACGCGGGGACCGTGGTGGCCAAGATCCTCACGAACTTCTCGATCGCGGCAGTCGCCTGGTACTTCGTCGGGTTCGCGCTGGCCTTCGGCTCGGAGCCGAGCGGCCTCGGCGGTCTGATCGGCGGCACGGGCTTCATGCTCAGGGACTTCGGTGATCCGCTCGAGGCCTTCCCCGTCATGGCCTTCTCCGACGCGACCGTCGAGTCGAAGTTCTTCTTCCAGTTCGTCTTCTGCGCCGTCTCGCTGGCGATCGTCTGGGGCACGACGCTCGAGCGCATCAAGTTCGGCGTCTACGTCATCTACGCGGTCATCTTCGCGTCGGTGATCTACCCGATCGGCGCCCACTGGGTCTTTGGCGGCGGGTTCCTCCAGGCGGGCGACTGGCTGGGCACCGGCATCGTCGGCATGCAGGACTTCGCCGGCTCGACGGCGGTTCACCTCATCGGCGCGACCGGCGCGCTCGCGGCCCTGCTGTTGCTCGGTCCGAGGCGGGGCAAGTATGGGGCCGACGGCAAGCCCCGCGCGATCCCAGGGCACAACATGCCGCTGTTCGGCCTCGGCGTGCTCATCCTGTGGCTCGGCTGGTTCGGATTCAACGGCGGCACCGCCCTGAACATCCAGGACGGCCGCTTCCCCGAGATCATCATCATCACGAACATCGCCGCCGGCTGCGGCGTGCTCGGTTCGCTGCTGATGACCTACCTCAAGACGAGGTCACTCGACATCGGGATGGCGGGCAACGGCGCGATCGGCGCGCTCGTGGGCATCACCGCGCCGTCGGGCTACGTCGAGCTGTGGGCGGCGGTGCCGATCGGCCTGATCGCCGGCTTCATCGTCCCGCTCGGCATCTACGCGATCGACAAGAGGCTCGACGACCCGGTCGGCGCGCTCACCGCACACGGCCTGTGCGGCATCTGGGGCACGCTGGCCTGCGGCTTCTTCACCTCGCCGCGTCTGGCCGAGTACAACGCGTTCGGCGACCCCGACGGCGGTCTGCTCTACTCCGGGGCGTTCGACCAGCTGATCGCGCAGGCGGTCGGCTTCACCGTCGCGTTCACGTTCGTGTTCGCGATGAGCTTCGCGACGTTCTGGATGATCAAGAAGATCTACGGCATGCGTGTCACCGAGGACGAGGAGATCGCCGGTCTGGACATCTCCGAACACGGGATGTACGGCTACCCAGAGCAGTTCATCCCACAGGCTGAGCTGATCGGCTACGGGGGCGGACCATCCGCCACCGTGCCGCCCGCGCAGGTCGCGTCGATGGAGGCCAAGGAGATGCCGGCATGAGGATGGTCATCGCGTACATACGCCACGAGGCGTTCGAGCCGATCCGCACGGAGCTGCTGTCGCTCGGGTTCCCCTCGCTGTCGATCAGCGAGGTCAAGGGATCCGGGCGCCAGAAGGGCGTCACCGAGCGCTATCGCGGCGCAGAGCTGACGAACTACCTGCGCCCGAAGGTCAAGATCGAGTGCGTCGTCGCCACGAAGGACGTGATGACGATCGTCGACACGGTCCTGAAGTTCGGCCGGACGGGAGCCGTCGGCGACGGCAAGGTGTTCGTCCTGCCGGTCGAAGAGGCGTACCGGATCCGCACGGGCGAGTCCGGCGAAGAGACGCTGCAGGCCCACCCGGACGCGGCCGCAGCCGCGGCAACGGGCTAAGGGGCCACGAGGGTGGTCGCCCCGACCGCGGCCACCCTGGTAGAACGTCTGAGGGGGCTGCATCTGCGGATGGTGGACGCCGTGCTCTCAGGCGATGGTCTGGAGCGCGTCGCGGAGCTCGCGGCGGATGCGGTCGGGGGCGTGGTGGCGATCGTCGTGCCACGCCTCGGCAGCGCGGTGCTGGCCCCGGCGGGCGGGCCGGCAGCCGAACGGATCGGCGAGCTGCGCCACTACGTCGCCGACTGCGTGCACGACCGCCCGTCGCACGCGCCGCGCGGCCTCGCGGCCGAGGTCCCGATCGCGTCCGGCGACGAGATGGTCGGGATGGTGTTGATGCTCGAGGGCGCCAGCGCCGCGCCCGCCGAGGCGGCTGAGTACCTGCATCTGGCGGCCGTCGCGTCGCTGACCGAGGTCGCCGTCGAGGAGGCGCGCGACGAGGTCGAGCAGAACCTGCGCGGCTCGTTTCTCGAGGACCTGCGCGGCGCGACGGCGCTTGCGCCCGAGGAGCTCGTGCGGCGCGGTGCGCGCCTGGGCTGCGATCTGAGCTGCGGCGCGATCGCGCTGTGCGCCGAGCTTCACACCGAGCGCCCGCGCCATGTCGTCGCGACGATTGCCGAGGACGTGCCGGGCGCGCTCGCCCAGCACATGGAGCCCGGCAACGGCTCGCAGGGCGGGCGCATCTATGCGCTGCTGCCGGCGATCGCGGGTGAGGACCCCGCCGAGAAGACGCTCGCCGCCGCCGCGCGGCTGGCGGCGCGGCTGCAACGCCACGGCACCGTTGGCCTGTCCTCGTTCTACGCCGATCCGGCCGAGCTCGGGCGAGCCGTGCAGGAGGCCGAGCTCGTGCTCGACGTGCTCACCGTCTCGGGCGAGCCGATCGCCGAGGACATCAACCAGGGCACCTACCGGCTGCTGTTCCGCGTGCTGGCCTCACACCCCGAGGAGGTGCGCTCGTTCTACGAGGACACGGTGGCACCGATCGTCCGCTACGACGACCAGTACCGCACCGACCTCGTCGGCACGCTCGAGGCGTACCTTGCTGCCAACTGCCACATGAGCGCGACCGCAGCGGCGATCCACGCCCACCGCCACACCGTCGCCTACCGGCTCGAGCGCGTCCGTGACCTCACCGGCCTTGACCCGATGCAGTCCGAGGACCGGGAACGGCTCGGCCTCGGACTCAAGGCGTATCGGATCATCGCGCCTCGACTGCCCAGGTGACGTCGCGGAAGGTCGCTGGTTCCGGCGACCGCGTGTGAGATCGCCGGTTCCGGCGGCCAGCCGGCGAAACCCTTAATCCGTTTGGTGGGTCAGCGCCAGCGGGGCGAACTCGTTGCGCTTGCTCTCGAGCTGGTCGCGCTGTTTCTGTGCGCGCCCCTCGAGCGCTGACAGGTCAAGTGCGCCCAGTTCCGGGTAGGCGTCCGCGACCGCCTGCAGGGCCACCCACATGCAGCGCTTGCCCTCGACGCCGATCGACAGCGTCTCGAGCGTGACGAAGTCGCCCAGGTGCTTGTTGCCGGCGCCCTCGGCGTTGAACTTCGGCGCCGCGACCTTCGAGCCGACCTCGGCGAGCGCGACCTTCGAGGCGCTCTTGTCGACGTTCATATCCTCGATCAGGGTCTCGAGGGTCTCGAGATCGGCCTTGATCTCGACAGCGAGCGGCGCGAAGAACTCGCCCAGGTCGTCGGAGCGGTGCCGGTCGGCGGCCTGCTCGACGAGGTTCACACCGGCAGTCGCGCCGGCGAGGTGATCGTTGAGGTACACCTCGATCGATTCATACGCCATCTGGTTCTGGTTCCTTTCGGTCGTTCTGCCGTCGACCCGCGCCCGGAAAGGCGCGATCGCGTGGACCCTACCCCTCCTGCGCCGTCGTTTCCCGAATGACCTTGCCCGTGCGCGGGTCGACCCGCGCCTTGCGCGGCTTGTCGGTCACGCGCACCGCGATCGAGCCGCGCGCCGCACGGCCGTTGGGGAGGACGAGCGGGTCCTCACCCTCGAGCGCCGCGGAGAGCTCGTATGAGAGCCGTTCCCTGCCCGCTTGGCGCCGTCACGCCCTCGCTTTGGCCTCCGTCGTGCCATACCCTTGCGCCTCGGCGCTCGCGGGGAGCGCTGGGGGAGCGAGGAGAAGATCAGAGGCAGTGGTTCGCAGCGTGGCCGATCGCGCGTTTCTTCCGACGAAGAGCCTGCTCGAAGAGGTCGGGGACATGATGATCCTCCGGCAAGACGATCGTCTAGGCCCTGCGTCCCCCGTACGGCTACCACGCGAGTGGTGGCCCGGTCGGCGTTGGGACGGCGACCGCGAAGTCGATGGTGCTCAACATCGTGCTCGTGCATCTCATCGGGATGCTCGGCACCCAGCTGTTCTGGGGTGCGAATCCACGCGCCCCGATTGGGGGTTAATGACATGTCGCAGTTCGGTCAGGGCAGCGAGGGCATCCTTCCGGGCACGGTCCCGGAAGTTGACGAGGGGGCGGTCGCGCCTGCGCCGCTTCCCAGGTTGGCGGGCGCGGGCCCGGTCGGCCACGGGACGATCAAGCTCGGCGGCAGGGCCGTGGTGACAGCGCCGGAGGCGGACGAGCCGGAGCCTGCTGCATCAGAGCCGCAGGCCGCAGCGCCCGCGCAGGCAACTGCGGGCGCCGGACACGGCAGGATTCGCCTTCGCGCCGGCGCCGCGACCGCCGCGGCGCCGGAGCCGGAGTCTGCGCCGGAGCCAGTGGCCGCGCCGCAGGCCGCAGCACCCGCGCCCGCTGCAACGGCTGTCGGTCACGGCACGATCCGCCTGCGCGGCGCTGATGCCGCGCCCGCGCCCGCGCCAGCAGCGACCGAGGTGGCCGCAGCCCCGGCGCCGCAGGCCGCAGCACCCGCGCCCGCTGCAACGGCTGTCGGTCACGGCACGATCCGCCTGCGCGGCGCTGAGGCCGCGCCCGCGCCCGCGCCGGCAGCGACCGAGGCGGCGCCCGCGGCTGCCCCTCCGTCGAGCGACGGGGCTGTCGGTCACGGCACGATCAGGTTCCGCGAGCCGAGCGCGGCGCCTCCGCCCGAGGGCGCTGCTCCCGCCGCAGCGGAGCCTGAGCCCGCGGCCGCGGCGCCGGCAGCCCCGGCGGCGGACCTGTAGGCCGACTACATGGGGTCGGCATCCAAGGCGATGGGCGTACGGGCCGGGGCCGGCAACCCGGAGGGTGACGTCAAGCTCGCCGATGCGGAGGCCGCGCGTGACGCCGCCCAAGCGCAATGGCAAGCGGCCGGTGGCTGAGCCGGGAACCTGGCAGCCGGGTCTGGCGCGGCCGAACGACGCGAAGGATGCGCGGGGGTGAACCTGGGCATCCTCGCGGCGCGCCGGCTGGAAGCCACCGCGCTGAGCGAGCGGGATCCGTGCCCGCTGGCCCGACTAGTCGGAGGTCATCGCGGCGGTCAGCGCGAGACGCTGACGCTCGGTCATGGCACCGACCGACTTGGCCTCAGGCATCCCGATCTGCGCGAGGAACTTGCTGGCGCGGGTCGTGCCCCAGCGCCGCTGGCTGAGCAACAGCTCGACGACCGTCATGCTTGCCGCCTCCCACGGGCAGTCGAGAATGACCTCTCGAACAGAGACCGTTCCTTCGCCGACGTGGCGCTTGAGCTCCGCTCGCGCCAAACGGACCTCGTTGGCGCGTTGCAGCGCCTGCATGTGTTGCGGGGCAGGGGCGATCGTCACTGCTGCGTCTTGCATAGATACTCCTCACCGTCATATCCGAAGGGTGGCGGATTCAGTTTGATTTGCCGCGGAGCGCACGTTCGTCCCGGCCTTCTCCGACGGAGATCCTCCGAAGCTTCCGTGCGCTTCGATGGGATCCGCCGCTGACCGTTCGGCTCGCGCTGAACGCCATCGAACCTACGAGAGCCGCCCCGCGACAGTCAACGAACCAGAGCGAAAGCGCTCGCTCCGAGCGGGGTTTTTATTCCGTCACCCGCTTGTGAAAATTGGACAAGGTTTGCCCCTCGGCTGAAGATCCCGAACGGGCAGAGCGTCAGCTGGGAAGCGGTCCGTGCTCGCTCTCGAAACGCTCCTTGACCGAGCTGAAGGCGTCGAGCGCGCGGTCCAGCGTGGCGCGGTCGTGCGTCGCCATGACGCTTGTCCGCAGTAGCGCGCCCCCGGGCGGCACGGCCGGGTGGATCGCGACGTTGACGAATACGCCGGCGTCGTAGAGCGCGCGCCACAGCAGCACGGCCTTCCAGTCATCGCCGACGGACACCGGCACGATCGGCGTCATCGCGTCGCCCTCGTGCTCGACGACCTTGAAGCCACGTTGGTGCAGGCCGGCGTGCAGGTAGGCGGCGTTTTCGAGCACCTGCGCCAGCAGCGGCGGGCCCTCGGGCGAACGGACGATCCTCAGCGCGGCGAGCGCGGCGCCGACCGCCGCGGGTACGCCGGCGGCGGTGAACAAGAAGGCGCGGCTCTGCACGCGCAGGTAGTCGATCACGTCGTGGTCGCCGGCGAGAAACCCGCCGCAGCTCGCCAGGCTCTTGGAGAACGTGCCCATGCGCAGGTCGACGCGGTCCTCGACGCCGAGCAGCTCCGACGCCCCGGCGCCGCGCGCCCCGAGGACGCCGGCCCCGTGCGCCTCGTCGACCATCAGCCGGGCGCCGAAGCGCCCGCACAGGTCGGCGATCTGCGCCAGCGGGGCGACATCGCCCTCCATCGAGAAGACGCCGTCGACGACCACGAGGATGCCGCCTTCGTCACGCGCCGCCTTCTCGAGCGTGCGCTCGAGCTTGTCCATGCGGTTGTGGCGATAGGGGCGCAGCTTGGCGCGGCTGAGCAGGCAGCCGTCGAGAATCGAAGCGTGATCACCGGAGTCGGCGACGACGGTGTCGCCCGGCGCCAGCAGCGTGCCGAGCGCGGCGAGGTTGGCCTGGTGACCGGTCGAGAAGACGAGCGCCTCCTCGGTGCCCATCCACTCGGCGATCTCCTGCTCGAGCTCGAGGTGCAGGGCGATCGTGCCGTTGAGCAGGCGCGAGCCGGTCAGGCCGGTGCCGTACGTCATCAGCGCCTGCTGGGCGCCCTGCACGACGCGCTCGTCGCCGGTCAGCCCGAGGTAGTTGTTGGAGCCGAGCATGATCCGCTCGGCGCCCTCCATCTCGACGACGGGGCCTGCTGGCCCTTCGAGCGTGCGGAAGTAGGGCAGCAGGTCTGCCTCGCGTGCGGCACGCAGCTGCTCGGAGCGTTCATGGCCCCGTACCTTCGAAAAGACGTCGTGTTGCGTGGAGGCCATGTACCGTGCGGCGCCGTGGGCGTTGAGGTGCGTGCCGTGTCGTCACGCCGAGATCGGCGGGAGTTCATCGAGCTCCCGTTCCGGCTGCACTCTACCTCGCCGCAATGGGTTCCTCCGCTACGCCTGGAGCGCCAGATGTTCCATAGCCGCCGGATGAACGCCTACTTCAAGCGCGCCGGTGCGCAGGAGTTCCTCGCGCGCCGCGACAGCCGCGTCGTCGGCCGCATCAGCGCCCAGATCGACGGCGCCTACGACGCTGAGCACGGTCCGGGCACGGGGATGTTCGGCTTCTTCGAGCTCGAGGACGAAGCGCAGGTCGCCGACGCGCTGCTGGACGCCGCACGAGGCTGGCTGTCAGAGCGCGGCCGCGCGCACATGATCGGCCCGATGGACTACACGATGAACGACGAATGCGGCGTCCTGATCGAGGGCTTCGGGCGCGAGCCGATGATCAAGCAGCCCTGGCATCCGCCGTACTACCAGCAGCGCTGCGAGCAGGCGGGCCTGACCAAGGCGGTCGACCTCTACATGTGGGAGCTCGACATCTCCGACCGCGAGAACATCCTGCCGATCATCTTCGAGCTCGCCGAGGCCTCGGAGCGCAAGCACGGCATCGAACTGCACAAGATGAAGCGACGCCAGCTGCGCAAGGAGATCGAGGTCTTCGGCGAGGTTTACAACGCGGCCTGGAAGCGCAACTGGGGCTTCGTGCCCTACTCCGAGAGCGACCTGCACCACTACGCCGACGAGCTACAGCTCGTCTTCGATCGCAACTGGTTCATGAGCGCGCGCAAGGACGGCGAGACGGTCGGCGTCGCGATCACCGTTCCCGACGTCAACCAGGTGCTCAAGCTCATGAACGGGCGGCTGCTGCCGCTGGGCTGGTGGCACTGGCTGCGCAAGGGCAAGACGATCAACCGCGTGCGCGTCGGCTTCTTGGGAGTCAAGCCCGAGTACCAGCACACGGGCACAGCCGCACGCTTCTACGTCGAGCATTTCGACATGGCACAGGCGACGCCGCAGAGCTGGGGCGAGATGGGCTGGATCCTCGAGACCAACCGCGCAATGAACCGCGGAATGGAGGCGATGGGGGGTAGGATCGTCAAGCGCTATCGCGTGTACGAATCGAGGTTCTGATGGAAGCCGCCACGGTTGGCCTCACGAAACCGCGAACGTCCGCCTCGACGTCGGTCCGATGCGTCTGGCTGCACTCGCGCACCTGGGATCTCGCGCTGCTGATTCTCAGTGCAGCGCTCGTTCCGATCCCGCTGCTGATGCATCACGGGCTCGGTCTCTCGCAGCCCGCGGTCAACCTCATCGTGGCGGGGCTGGTCGGCGGCCCGCATCTGTACTCGACGTTCACATACACGTTCATGGAGCCGAACTACCGGCGCCGTCACCGGCGCTTTCTCGCCGCATCGCTGGCGCTGCCGGTGATCGTGACCGTGATGGCGTTCGTGAACATCCCGATCCTGCTGACGGTCTTCTTCTTGTGGGCCTCGATCCACGTCCTGCACCAGATCACGTACATCAACGACTGCTACGTCGCCAAGGGCCGGACCCGGCGTCCGCTGCGCGATCGCGTGATCGACTACGGCGTCGTCTTCTCGTGCCTGTATCCGATGGCGATGCCGCAGATCCTCGACGGCTCGTTTCAGCTCGGTGGCATATCGCTGTACGTGCCCGGCTGGGCGACCGAGGGCTTGATCGCGGACGCCCAGATCCTGCTCGTCAGCGCCGTCTTCGGGACGTTCTTCGTCCTGTGGGTCGGCAAGACTCTGTGCGAATGGCGCAGCGGGATATTGCTCGCTCCGAGCGTGCTGCTGATCGGCCTGACGATCGCGATCGGCTTCACGCTGCCGCTGTTTCCGAATTCCGACGTTGCGTTCCAGGGCTTCAACGTCTGGCACTCCGTTCAGTATCTGGGCCTCGTGTGGTTTCTGATGACGATGCGCAAGGAGCGCGGAGAGATCCACAATCACCTCGTGGCGGAGATGAACGGGCCCGATAGACCGTGGCGATTCTACGGCCTGTGCGTCGCGCTGACCGCATTCGCCGGCGCGCTCGTGCTGCTCATCCACGGCGCGTTTGGAGTCGGGCTGCAAAAGGCGTACTACATCGTCAT
>Ga0136631_10000767_pt1 | contig 10091 bp, 12 predicted proteins | sample AntDrymUQ6012206_2_FD_104655 | JGI IMG/M metagenome (GOLD analysis project Ga0136631, IMG submission 104655) | Polar desert sand microbial communities from Dry Valleys, Antarctica - metaG UQ601 (22.06) | ecosystem: Environmental > Terrestrial > Soil > Desert | place: Antarctica: Dry Valley... | reverse complement strand
GCAGCTACTCGACCTCCTCGACGTGGCCGCCAGCGCCTACCTCACCACGCCACGACCATGATCACCACGCCACACGATCAGTGGGGGGAGAAATCACCGTCAAGAAGTGCGGAAAGGGAGATGTGATCTGTTCAGCTTCATCAACTGCGCCAGCCGAGAGCAAAGCACTAATCGCCCATCGCAGAATGACGATATCCTCTTCTTCGGCATGTAAACCCGCGAACCGGATTCGTCGCGCCAGCTCCTCTTGCAGGTCGTACGCTTCGGGCGAGCCGCTCCAGCGCTCGACCTCGCGCAGGAGGTCAAAGACCATCAGAATCGCCGAGCGAACGTCGGACGATCGCCGGGCTGTGAGACGGCCGAGAGCTCGTTCCGCGTTGACGAGAGCGAGTCCGATGAAGCGCCTACGTTGCTCCGCAAGCAAAAGCGCGGCACCAAGGCCAACGACCGCGAATGTGATCGCCGCGAGATAGCCGACTCGCAGCGCCTCTTCCCCCCTGTCGGAGTAAGCGATGCCGATACTGGCACCTGCCATGGAGACCGCGCACATACCTGCAAGCAATATGGGCGTCGTCCTTGCAAACACGCGCTGGCGCGTAGTCTTCCACACCCCCGTGGACGGATGTGATCCGAGGCCCCGTTCCGGACAGCCCTCCAGTAGCGGCGCTCGCATCGGCAGGATACGATCAGTATCGATGGCCGCGAGAGGGCTTTCTTTACGTAGTCGAGGGCGGCGCGTCGCGCCGCCACCGGCCGAGTCGCTGCCTGCGGCCCGCCTTGGCCCTTCCGGCCGGCGGCCTGCGGTACGTCCGGGGCCAATATCGACGTATGGCAGCCATGAGCACGCGGAACGGCACACGTGATCAGGCCCTCACACCGGCTCCCCATCCGTGGTGCTTCCGGCCGCAGGGCGGACACCCCGGGTTCCCGCCGATAGAAGGCGAGGCAGCCGTGATTCGGCTGTAGCCTTCGGGTCGGTGAGCGAATCACGCGAGGTCGGCGAGACGATCGGCTATCAGCTACGGCGGCTACGGCGCCTTCGGGGCCTAACGCAGGAGGAGCTGGCCGATCGCGCGAACGTCTCCCGCGACCTGGTGGCCAAGCTTGAGCAGGGCCGACGCCAGAGCGCTCGGCTCAGCTCGCTGGCGAGCTTCGCGCGAGCTCTGGACGTCGAGCTGTCGGCGCTGCTCGAACGCGCGGTGCCCGTGCTCGAAATCGAGGACAGCGAGGCAGACGGCCCGGTGGCACTCCGAAACGCCCGGACGGCATCAGGAACGGTCGACCGCGACATGCCGGAGCTGTCACTCGCACTCGGCGGGTGTGAGCCGCATGATGCGGCGTCGGTGATTGAGCGCCTTGTGGGCGGGGACGCTGTCCTTTCGCTTGCCGGCGTCGCGCGGCTGGTGCACGAATGGCTTGTCGTCGACCCGCCGCAGCTCGCAGAAACACGCGCTGGTCGACGGATCGGTAACGGTCTCGTGGATCGGGTCGAGCGTCGGGTCGAGCAGCTGCGGTACATCGATGACTTCGTCGGCGGTCGCGATCTGCACGATCTCGTTGCGCGCGAGTTGCGTGTCACGATCGGGCTGTTGAAGTCGGCGGCGTACACCGATGAGTTGGGTCGCCGGCTGCTGATCGCGGTCGGCGAACTCTGCCAGCTTGCCGGCTGGGTCGCGTCAGACGCCGGCCTGCGGCTCGCGGCGCAGCGCTACTACCTCGCGGCGATGCGCGCAGCCGACGCTGGCGGCGATCGTCCGCTCGCTGCGCAGGCGATCTCGTCGCTTGCCTACCAGGCCGCGAGCGGCGATGACGCGAGAACCGCGGTGGTGCTCGCCCGCAGTGCATACGAGGGCGCGCGTGGCACGGCGACGGCGACCACGCAGGCGCTGCTGCTCGAACGCGTGGCGTGGGCGCACGCGCGCGGGGGCGAGCTGACGCAGACCGAACGGGCGCTCGATGCAGTCGATCGCGCGTTCGAGGACCGCCGAGCTGAGGAGGACCCGCCGTGGGTGTACTGGCTGGATCGCGACGAGATCGACGTGATGGCCGGCCGTTGCTACACCGAGCTGCGCCGTCCCGCGGCGGCAGTGCCGCTGCTGTCTGGCGTCCTTGAGCGCTACGGGGACTCTCGCGCCCGCGAGGCGGCGCTCTACACGAGCTGGCTCGCCGAGAGTCATCTTCAGGCCGGCGAGATCGACCGCGCGGGGGCGGCAGCACTCCGGGTGATCGAGTTCGGCGATCGCGTCAACTCGGCGCGCAGTGACGAGCGCCTCGCGTACCTGCGTCACGCGCTCGGTCCGCATCGCGACGTCGCCTCGGTGCGGGCGTTTGACGAGCGTTACCGATCTGGCCGCGGCCTCAGCGACTGACGCCACCAGACGACCGGCGTCCGCGTCCCAGAGAACCGAGATGACCGACCGTCTCCTCAGGGCGGTGCCCGACATCGCATGACCTGACCTCGAACTAGGACACCACGTCCGACTGGTCCCGCCACGGACAACTCGTCCCTGGCGCGGCCCGGGGCGAGCCCCATAGCGTGCGCCGAGGCGTCACGCGCGCCTGACGGCGGTGGTAGCACACCGCCGGATCGGAGCGTCGCGAACCGCCCGCCGGGTGCTCGTACATGGGCCTGGCCGCAACCGTCGAGCGAGGGAGTCACATGGGTATTGCAGCCGGTAGGAGCCGGATGGCGTTGGCGCGCGGCGACGCGCCGGCAGCACCGGACGAAGAGCGGACGCCGGGCACTGGGCGCTGGCGTGTGGGGCGCGCGTATCGGGCGGGCCGGCTCGTCTGTGGATGCGTGCACGTCACAGTCAGCGTTGACGATCGGCTCGGGCTGACCCGCCACGAGCGCCGCATCGTCCGGGTGCGCTTCTGCGAGCCCGTCGACGATGCCCTGCGCGCCGAGCTGACCGAGCTCGTGCGCCGCCGCGGCACGGCCTCTGAGCGCGCGGCCGAGCGCATCGCCCCGCTCGAACTGCTCATCGATGACCCGTGCGGCGAGCACCAGCACATGACCGGCGGCCTACGACCACCGCACAGGCGCCACGGCCCGCTGCACGAGATCGAGTTCGGCTTCGGCCAACCCACGTCGACGCGATGAGCGACGCACCTGCCGCCGGGCGGCTCAGCGGCGAGGAGATCCTGGCGCTGAAGTTCGCCGCGCACCGCCAGCTCGCACGCTGGTCCAAGAAACCAACGTTGAGTCCCCACCAACACGCGCAGCGCACCGCACTCAAGCGCGCCGTCGGTGTCCTGCAAGACCAAGCGCTCGTGCACGGCTGCGAACTCCACCCTCCCAACGATGGAGAAGAACGTTGACGCCCGAAGGCTGGCGCAAGATCGATCGCGGACTCTTTGAGTCCACCGACGGCCAATGGCGCATCACAAACCCGTGGAGACTCACCACCGAGCTACGGCACCGCTGGCTCGTCGCCCAACGCCGCTGCAACGAATCGGGCTGGAACATGCACGACGGCGACCACGCCACCCTCCACGACGCCTGCGCCTACGTCAAAACCCACCAACCAGCGTGACCCCAACCGCACGCACACACGCCCCCACCCTCTGCACAGCCTCAGACGCCATCGAGACCCTGCCGTTCCCCCGGTCCGGCCCCGCCGGACCTTGATCGCCCTATGGCGAAGTCGGTCGAGGCTGTCCAGTGCCGCCCGTCAGGGCCGAGCGGATGCGAGCCGCGGAGCGGGGCACTTGACCGCCTCGGACGGCGCAGCTACGGCGGGAGGGGGACGCGGCGTTGTTCCCTACCCGTCATGCGCGTCGCCACGCTGTGAGCCGGCCGTGCCGCGGCCGCCGGCCCGGAGGGCGAAGCCCGGGAGGGGCCGGCGGGCCGCAGGCAGCGGCACGGCCGGCGGCGGCGCGAAGCGCGCCACTTGAGGAAGTAGAGAAAGTCTCAACGACTTTGACCGTCTGTCGGCCGCGCCACCACAGCGCCCGGGCGTGCCAGTTCGATAGCACCCCGCCCCGTAGTCATACGTAGCCGGGTCGATCGCCTCGCCAGCAGCGCGTCTTCGGTGTCGTGGTGTCGACCGCACCGACAGCAGCGGTCGTCGCCGGGGCGGTGTGGACGGGTCCGAACGACGGTGCCGCCACGGTCGCGAAGACCTGGGGATCGTCGGCCACGGAGTCCGGGACGCCTTTGCGCCCGCCCGCGAGGTCACCGTAGACGAGCTGCCACATGTCCCCGCGGTACTCGTGCGCACAACTCGGGCAGTACGCCTCGCGCCGGTTGCCGCAGCGAACCATCGACGCGCCATCGGGCTCGCCAGTAGCGCGCGCCTCGTCGAACGGCGCGCACTCCGCGCACCAGGTTCACGGGCGGCCCGGATCCCGCTCCCCGCTCGTGCGCTTCGCCGGCTCGTAGTCCTCGAAGATGCCGGCGTAGTGGCGCTCGCAGATGACCACCGGCTCGCCCGCCTGGCGGGTGACCTCATCGCGCGCATTGCTCCGCGCCGAGCTCCAGCGCCAGCGCATCACGGTGAGTCCCCTCTCGGCCGTTGGCTACGTACGTCTGCGTGAGCCGCCGGAAACGGTTGACGAGGGCCCCGCGGTCACCCTCTTTCAGGGCGTCTTGGACATCGCCGAGATCCGCGAGGACTCCGTCCTGGATCGACGAGTCGGCGCGGACGAAATCCGCGGCGGTCTCCTGCGCCTCGCCCTGCGGAGTACCTAGTGCCTTCAGGCGCTGCTGGCGCTTCCGAAGCACCCGCTTGAACCATTCGATCCGTTGCTGGATCGCCCGCTCAGCCTTCTCGTCCCCGTCGGCGGCGAGCGGAATGAGGTCCCTGATCGGCTTCATGATCTGACCGATCCGCGGGCTGGTATCGACACAGATCTCGTTTGCCCGCTGCGCAAACTCACCTGCGGTCAGCGATGACGAGGGCGCCACCGGCGGAGGCGATGGTGAGGGCGCCACCGGCGGAGGAGGAGCAGCGGAGGGCGGGGGCGCATGTTCGTCATCTCTGCCGAAGATGCCGCCCACGACGCCCCCGGCGATCAGAAGAATCACGCCCACAACCACGGGAGCCACGATGGCCGTCGTAAAGGGCGAAAACGCCTTGCTCCGATCCGCCGGCATGATGCGGTCCACCGTACAACGCAGCGGGTCACGCGCGGCGACCGGCTGTCATCGCCGCGTTTGTATCGGTCAGGCGTTGAGCGTTTCGGTGAGCTGTCTGAGTTCGCGGGCGGCGACGGTCGATCTGGTGGTGCGGGCGATGGCGAGCGCTTTGCGGCCTTCGGCGCGGGCGCGGTCGAGTTCGCCGGCATCGGCGCAGGCGTTGGCGAGGCGGGCGAGGTACAGGCCGACGTCGCGTGTGCGGCCGCGGGCCGGGCCGCGCAGCGGCGTGGTGCTCATAGCGCGTCAGAGCACGTCGCAGCCGCTGCGGCCTCGTCAACCTCAAGGCCACAGCGGCCGGTTTCGCCTGCAGCTCTGCCGTCCGGCCGGCGTCAACATGACCGCAGGTCGCATTCGGCGAAGCTGGGTTGGCGTGCGTGTGGTTGCGGGGTCGTGCGTGTGGTTGCGGGGTTGTGCGCTAGCCTGCGGATTGTCTACATCAGCGATTGAGAAGGGGGCGAGCCCCTGTGGTGAGGGTGGTTGATCCGCGGTCTAGTCGGCCGGTGTATAGGCAGATCGCTGATCGGTTGCGCTCGGCGATCGGCGACGGGGTCTATAAGGCGGGTGATCTGTTGCCAAGCGAGCATGAGCTGGCTGCTGAGTATGGGGTGGCGCGTGGGACGGCGCGTCAGGCGCTGATGCTGCTTCGCAACGAGGGCCTGATCGACGCGGTGCATGGCCTGGGGTGCTTTGTGCGTGAGCCCGAGCCCGTCCGGCGGTTGCGATCGGGTGGCGTGTCGCCTGACTGGGAGATCATCCGCGAGCTTGATGACGGCGGTGAGGGTCGCCCGTTCGCTGAGGCGCTGACGATGATCTATGCGACGACGCAGCTCGAACGGGCGCGTCCACCGGCCCGGATCGCGAGGCTCATGGGTCTGGCCGCTGATGCTGAGGTGCTCGTGCGCGGCTGGGAGGCGATCGAGCAGGACGCAACCGACTTTCGCGGCGTTCGCACGATCGCCCAGTCGTACACGCGCTGGGACGTCGTGAGGCAGGCGGGCCTGTTGGACCTGGAGAGCGGCCCGGCGGTGTATCTGCGACTCAGCGCCGGCGGGTATCAGATCACGAGGGTCAGCGAGGAAGTCAGCGCCCGCATGCCCACGACCGCCGAAGCGCACCGCATGGGCCTCGGGCCTGGCGTGCCCGTGCTGAGCGTCCAGCGCGTCAACTACACCGCCGAGGACAAGCAGCCGATCGAGGTCACCGTGTCGGTCATGAGCGCCAAGCGCTACCGCATGGTCTACGACCTCGGCAACGACTAAACCGGGCGCTGGTCCGGGCCATCCGGAAGGGCGCCCGGGCGGGTTTTCAAGTAGCCGCACGAGAAGACCAGAATCCCGTGGCGGGTGCTGTATCGTGCTTGTCTGAACATGAATGGGTGATGAGCGGAGAGGCTGGGATCGCGCGGATGGACCGGTTGAGCGTTGATGGGGCGGCGGCTGAGGCGGGCGTGTCGGTCGACACGATCCGCCGCGCGTACCGCTCAGGCGCGCTGCGGGCCTTCCGGCCCGGTGGGACACGCCGGATCGTGATCCTCCGCGAAGACCTGCGCGCCTGGGCGTTCAGCGACAAGCACCTCGTCGCCCGTGCCTCGGGCGCACAGCTACGCCCCACAACCAACGAGCCCATCTCACGTCGCACCGTACGACACCGTGCACGCCCTGATGCGGCCGCGGGCAGCGTCGAGCGGCTGCGTGAGATCGAAAGGAGCGCATGACCGTGGCCAACGGCCGCAAGAGCAACGGCAAGTGGGTCGACCGCTGGCGCGAGGGAGGGCGCCATCGCCAGCGCACGTTTGATCGCCGCGGCGATCGCGACGCCTTCCGGCGCGAGCGCATCCGCCGCCAGCAACTCGGCGGCCTCGTACGCCTGGAGCACGACGTCACGCTGGCTGACTTCATGGAGGACTACTGGCGGGCGCACGCGATCTCGAACCTGGAGCCGGCGACTCGTGCGACGTACCGGCAGCAGTGGGGCAAGCACATCCTGCCGCGCCTGGGCGACTACGAGCTGCGAGCCGTCACCGCACAGGTCATCCTGCGCGAGCTCGTCGAGCCGATGCGCCGCGCCGGCGCCGGCGACCCGACACTGCTGCAGGTCCTCGCAGTGCTACAGGCAATCCTCGCCCACGCCGTCACGACCGACAGGCTGGCTGACAACCCCGTCCGCCGTGTGGCCAAGCCCAGGCAGCCGGGCGGCCGGGAGGTACCGCCGGTTCCGCCAGTGACGGTCGAGCAGCTGCGCGCGCGACTTCGCCCCGCCGACGCGCTGATGGTGTCCGTGCTCGCCTACGCCGGGCTGCGCCCGCAGGAGCTGCTGGCGCTGTACTGGGACGACGTCCACGAGCGCGCGATCCTCGTGCGCCGCAAGAACGTCGACGGCGAGCTGTACCCCTACACCAAGACCCGCCAGAACCGGCGCGTCAAGCTACTCGCCCCGCTCGCAGGCGACCTGACGGAGTGGAAGCTCGCGACCGGCCGCCGCGACGGCCTTGTCATGCCACGGGCAGATGGCCAGCCCTGGCGCGATCACGACTACCGCAACTGGCGCCGACGCGTCTACCAGCCAACCGCGACGGCGCTCGGTCTCGCTTCGGGCGTGCCGTACGACCTGCGCGGCTCGTTCGTGTCGCTGCTGGCCTGGGAGGGCCAGACCATGCTTGAGGTCGCTCGCCAGGCCGGCCACTCAGTGGCCATCTGCGAACGCCACTACGCCGGGATCTTCGAGGACTACGACCCAGCCGTGCGAACGAGCGCGGAGGCCGCAATCAGAGCCGCGCGTGAACCTGGTGTGCGCGGAGCGTGCGCGCCAGTCGATGCTGGAGCCGAGGGCTGAAATGCAAAACACCTGCAAACCCACCGAAGCCGACGCCCGGACTCGAACCGGGGACCCCTTCATTACGAGAGAGAGGTCGGGTGCTCGCGTGTGCTCACGCGAGCCGCCACGCGCCTACAAAGTCCTGCATATCGGGGTGATCGATCCGGAGGCGGCGTGGACCAGGGTCAGCAGGCGTCGCGGATATGGTGGACGTTCGGTGGACGGGGCCACCTGGTGTTGAGCCTGGCTCCGGCTATATCGAGTTTCCTGATACCCTATATCGGAATCGAATCATGGCCACGCCGCGGATGACCACCCAGACGCTGACCGTGCTCGGCACGATGCTCAGCGAGCCCGACGGCGAGTGGTACGGCCTTGAGCTGTGCAAGCGAGCGGGGCTCAACCCGGGCACGATCTACCCGACCCTCGACCGACTGCTGAAGGCCGGTTGGCTCGAACGCCGTTGGGAGGACATCGACCCCAAGACCGAGGGCCGCCCTCGGCGGCGGCTGTATCGCCTCACGGGCCTCGGAGCACCCGCCGCCCGCCAAGCGCTGGACGATCACCTCGCCTCCCTGCACCCCGCACCAGCGACGAGTAGGCGCCCCGTTCAGCGGCCAAGACCCGCATGAGCATCCTGGTCTACGTGCTCGGTGCTGCTACGGGGCTAGCACTGCTCGTCCTGAAATCGCTCACGGTCGATGAGATCAAGGGTCGACTGCAGCGCCGCATCACCGCTAGCGTCGAAGCGACAATCGCCGCACTGCCCGAGAACCTTCAAGCCGAGTGGGCCGAGGAGTGGCGTGGCGACCTTGCCGCGGTGATCACAATGCCCCTCACCGCCGCAGAGTTCGCGCACGGCCTGCGACGCAGTGCGCGAGTGCTCGTTGCCGCACACGCACACGCACCCGCAGCCATCGGTGACCACAAGCCGGCGTGGCCGATCAGCTCATTGTCTCTGCTGCTGTACCGAAGCACAGGGTTTGGGCTAGCCACCACCGGAGTATTCGGCTTCGCTATAGCGGTAACGACCACGCATCAGACGGTGCTGCAGCAGGCGGTCAGCGCGGTCGTCGGGGCGTTGCTGGTGGTAGGCGGGGCGTGGCTGTGGAGGCGCCCGCGTCAGTTGGCGACGGTTTTGCACGGGCGTCCCTCGCTCGTCGCCGCTTTCGGTCTGTTGTTCATGACGGCTCTCGCCGCGGGCAGCGGCGTAGCGTTCGCGCCGCTCTGGTTTCCCGCGCTCCTCGTGCTCGCAGTTGGCGCGTTCGTTATTACCGGCGGGCGCTGGTGGTTGGCTTACGGGTTGCTGGCTGCCGGCCTGGCGCTTGTCGCGGGGTTCGCCAGTGGCGAGAACGCCGACCTGTTGGGCCGCGACGTTGCCGGCCGCGTGTGGTTTACGTCGACTGTGTACATGATCTGCGCGGCCTATTTCGGGCGCACCTGCGGCGTGCTCGCGATTAGGCTGCGGCGTCTCGAGTTCGTACTGTGGCGCGAGCGTGACCGGATCGCAGAGGCGTCCGGGGCGGTCTCGACGTTCCGCGCACTGTTGGCCGAGTTTGGTCGTCTCGCGAACGATGTCGAAATGGCAGCGAAGCGGCTGCCACTCGACGCAGGCGCCGATTCGCTGAACAAGGTGCGGCTCGCTCGCGACGCACTGACGAGGCTTGATCCCGAGCGCGAACCCGGCCTGGGGGCGATGCTCGAGGACGTGGCGGCCTTTGCTGCCCCGCGCGGGGTGCGCTGGCACGTGAGCGTCGCCTCCGGCTGCGATGCGGTGTCGCTGCGCATCGCCGAGGCCATCAAGCAGATCGTCATGCGCGCGTTGATCAACGTCGAGCGCCACGCCGAGAATGCGACCGAGGTTCGCATCGATGTGCGCGCCAGCGAGCGGGGGTTGCGTTGCACGGTGCAGGACGACGGCGGCGGGACGCCACCTGAGCGCTACGGCGAGGGCAGCAGGCATTCCGAAAAGCGGGCGGCCGCGATGGGTGGCCGCTTCTTCTATGAGCAGGCAGGCGCAGGCGTACGTGTCGTCGTCGAGCTGCCGTTGAGCGGTCAGCCGACGCTCACAGACGCAGAAGATCACCCGCGACAGATGCTCAGCACGCTCGTCAAGGCTCAGATCTCGAGAATCCTG
>Ga0136631_10000766_pt1 | contig 10092 bp, 8 predicted proteins | sample AntDrymUQ6012206_2_FD_104655 | JGI IMG/M metagenome (GOLD analysis project Ga0136631, IMG submission 104655) | Polar desert sand microbial communities from Dry Valleys, Antarctica - metaG UQ601 (22.06) | ecosystem: Environmental > Terrestrial > Soil > Desert | place: Antarctica: Dry Valley... | reverse complement strand
GGGCCGAGCGCCTCGCCGAGCGCAACGAAGTCCGCCGGTGCGAGGCGCTCCGCGCGTGCGTCGGCCGCGTGTCCGATCCCCTCGAGCGCGGCGCGCGCGGCCTCCCTGATGCCCGGCGCGGCGTTCGGGGCGAGCATCAAGGAGCCGGACAAGGCCTTACGACGATGCGCGAAGGCCGCATGCACGAGCGCCACCAAACCGGGCGGCGGCGGCGGCGCGCTGCGGACCAGCCGGACCAGGGCCGACTCGACGTTCGGGCGCGGATGGAAGACCCCTGGGCCGACCCGCCGGAGCAGCTTGACCTCGCAGCAGAGCCCGACGATCGCCGAGCTGGCGCCGTAGGTTCGGGAGCCCGGCTGCGCGGCGAGCCGCTCGGCGACCTCGCGCTGGACCATGGCAACCCAGAGCACCACCGCAGGCGCATTCAGGACCGTGTCGATCACTACGGTCGCTGCGACCCCGTAGGGCAGGTTCGCGACCACCTTGTCGGGCGCCGGCTCGAGCGCGCCGAGGTCGAGATCGAGCGCGTCCGCGAGGTGCAGCGTCGTGTTCGAGAAGGGATCGAGCGCCTGCTCGAGCGGCGGGATGAGCCGCGGATCGACTTCCACGACGTGAAGGTGGCCGACGCGCGGGGCGAGATGCTCCGAGAGAACTCCGAGCCCGCCGCCGACCTCCAGCACGACATCGCCGGGATCGAGCTCGGCGGCGCGCTCGATTACGCCGAGCAGGTTGTCGTCGACGAGGAAGTTCTGCCCGAGCTCCCGGTTCGGCGAGATCTCGAACTCCCGCATCCGGCGCAGGCTCGCCCCGCCACTCACCAGCGAAATACGCGCGCTGCGTTGCTCTCCACCGTGATCTCGAAGTCGGTGTAGGCCACCCCGCGCAAGTCCGCGAGAAACTCTGCCGTCAGCGACACGTTCGCCGGCTCGTTGGACTCTCGGCGGACCGCCTGCGGAGAAAGATAGGGAGCGTCGGTCTCGACGAGCAGCAACTCGTCCGGAACGACGCGCGCCGCGGCCTGCAGCGCGGCGGCGCTCGGGTACGTCACGTTGCCGGCGAACGAGCAGAGATAGCCCCGCTCGACACAGTGCTCGAGCCAGTCGGGCGCCGAGAAGCAGTGCAGCACCACGGTCAAGCCGGCGGCGCGCTCGTCGAGGATCGCGAAGGTGTCCTCCTCGGCAGCGCGGGTGTGGACCACGAGCGGCAGCTCCAACCGGCGGGCCAGATCGGCCTGAGCCTCGAACGCTGCCTTCTGATCCACGCGTGGCGCGTGGTCCCGGTAGTAGTCCAGGCCGGTCTCGCCGATCGCCCGGACGCGCGGATGGGCGGCGGCGGCCTCGATCTCCGCGAGCCCCGCCGCGTCGAAGCCGGTCGCCTCGTTCGGATGCCGGCCGACGATCGCGAAGATCTCGTCGTGCTTCTCGGCGAGAGCGATCGCGGCCGCGATCGAGGCCCTGTCCATCCCGACCGTCGCCAGTTGCCGTACCCCGAGGGCGCGCGCCCGCGCGACGATCTCCTCGTCGGGAGCCTTGCACTGGTCGATGTGACAGTGGGTGTCGATCATCGGCGCTCGCTCAAGCGGGAGCGGCTTCGATCCTCGGGAACAACGGCTCGATCGCCTCGATCGGTCCCGCAGGGGACGGTGCGCCGAAGGCCGCGGCTTCGATCGTCCTTTCGGACTCCCCCAAGGCGTCGAGCAAGGTCGAAGTCGTCGCGGGCATGAACGGATGGAGCATCAGGGAAACCGAGCGGATGCCCTCGATCGCTCCGTAGAGAACAGCGTCGAGCTGCTTGGCCTGGGCGGGATCCTTGGCCATCTGCCAGGGGGCCTGGTCCTGGATCCACTGGTTGAGTCGCCGGACCCGCCGCCAGATCTCGTCGAGGGCGCCGCTGATGTCGACCAGATCGAGCCGCCCGCAGACGGCCTCCACGAAGCCGTCGAACTCGGCTGCGATCTCGGCGGGGGCCGCGCATCCCTCGGGCAACCGCCCGTCGCGATAGCGCGCGACCATCGCGAGTGTGCGGCTCGCGAGGTTCCCGTACTCGTTGGCGAGCTCCGAGGTGTAGCGCGCCTCGAACCCTTCTGGGGAGACCGTCCCGTCGGCACCGAAGGAGACCTCGCGAAAGAGGTAGAAGCGCAGCGCGTCCGCACCGTAGAGCTCAGCGATCCGGAAGGGGTCCATCACGTTGCCGAGCGACTTCGACATCTTGTGCTCGTCCATCAGCAGGTATCCGTGTATGTAGAGGCGGCTCGGAACCTCCAGTCCCGCCGCCATCAGCAGCGCCGGCCAGTAGACGGCGTGGAACTTGAGGATGTCCTTGGCGAGCACGTGGACGGCCGGCGGCCAGAACCGCTCGGTCAGGTCCTCTCCCTCGCGGGCATAGGAGAGCGCTGTCCGGTAATTCAGCAGCGCGTCGAACCAGACGTAGAAGACGTGCTCGGCGTCCCAGGGGACCGACACTCCCCAGCGCAGGTTGCGCCGCGTGAGCGAAACGTCGGTGAGCCCGCCGCGGATGAAGGCGCGGGCTTCGTTGAACCGCTCGCTCGGCAGGATCCAATCGGGGTGCTCTTCGAACAGCCGCTCGAGCGGTTCCTGAAATGTCGACAGCCGGAAGAAGTAGTTGTCCTCCTTCTCGCGCGTCAGCTCGATCATGTGGATCGGACACTGGTTCCCGTCGAGGATCTCGGTCTCCGTCTTGAAATCCGCGCAGCGCGGGCAGTACCAGCCCTCGTAGGTTCCCGAGTAGACGTGACCGGCGTCATAGACGCGCTGCAGAACCTGCTGAACCGCGGCGATGTGCTGCTCGTCGCTCGTCCGGATGAAGAAGTCGTTGGTGACCTCGAGCGCCTCGGCGAGCTCACGGAAACGCGGTGCGTTGCGGTCGCCGAGCTCGCGTGGTGTGATGCCGAGCTTCTCGGCGGCGAGCGCAACGGGCTCGCCGTGCTCGTCGGTCCCGGTCAGAAAGAAGACATCCTCGCCGCGCTGGCGCATGTGGCGAGCGAGCACATCAGCGGCAACCGTCGAATACGCATGCCCCATGTGGGGCGCCCCGTTCACGTAATAGATCGGCGTGGTGACGTAGTAGGCCATCGCGCGTCGATGCTACTTGCGCGTCGACGACGCGCCAGCGCGACGATGCCCGCCAGGCCGAGCAAACCGACCGCCAGGGCCGCCGCGATGAAGCCGGGGTCGGCGACGCTCGTCGAACTGATCGCCAGCTCCCGTGGACGAGCGGACCCAAGGGGGCGAGCATCGGCGATCGGCCCGAAATCGGGCTCGGGCGGGGCGGGTGCGAGCCCCGGTGCTCGCGAGCGACCCGCATCGACGGCGGGTATTCGAGCGGCGTGGGCTCGAGGGACGGTGCGGATCACGCGGGCGGGCACCGGCGGCCGGTGAGGGAGCCGAACAGGACGGCGTCGCGGCTCGGGGGCTTGCACGAACCTCGGCGCGGGCGCCGGTCTGCGGGAGGGCATCGGCGGCTCGGGGACGACGACCGGGACTGGCCGAGCGGTCGGTGGTGGCAAGGCACCGGGGAAGAAGTCGAGCGGGTCCCGATAGCGATCCTCGGTCCCCGCCGCGCGAACCCCGAAGTGCAGATGCGGCTCGGCCTGGGCCGGCGCGCCGGAGGTTCCCGACCGGGCAATCGGCTGCCCGGCCGCGACCGGATCGCCCTCGCCGACCTCCGACTCGGAGAGGTGGAGGTAGGAGGTGTCGAGGCGGCCATCTTTCGTACGGATCGAGATCGTCAGGCCGGAGTCGGCCACGCGGCCGCTGAAGGTGACCTCGCCGTCGGTCGCGGCGAGGACGGGCGATCCGACGGCGGCCGCGATGTCGATCCCACGATGACGACCCGCCGCGAACCGATCGCCGGCGGGCCCGTCGTAGCTCGCGATCACCCGCCCCTCGGTCGGCCAGGTCCAGCCCGCCGCGAGCGCTGGGTCGGGAGGCGCTACCGACAGTGCGACCAGGGTCAGCGAAGCCAATGTCAGACCCGGGAGCGGTCGAGCCGGTGCCATTCGCCGAACCTAGGCGCCGCCGCCGGCCGATTGCGGCGCTTGCGGCGCCGGCGCTCAGGTTCGTTACGCAGCTGTTCGAATCACGTGACGTTCGAGTCGTTGAATGCTCGGTAGAGGGCGTTCGCGCTGGTCCCTGTGAGATCGGCGATCACCGACGCGGCGGGCCGCGCACGAGCGCCCGCCTCGACGAGCCGGCCGAGTGCCGCGACCTCGACCTCGCTCGGCCCCCCCGCAGAGTCGGGCGGTCCGGCGATCACCAGCACGACTTCACCCTTGGGTGGAGCGCTGGCGTAGCGCTGCGCGAGCTCGGCGGCGGTTCCGCGCACGACCTCTTCATGCTTCTTGGTCAGCTCCCGGCAGAGCGCGACGGCCCGCTCGGAATCGAGTTCGGCCAGCACGGCGAGCGTCGCCGGCACGCGGCGCGGCGATTCGAACGCCACCAGGGTCCCCCCCGATTCGGCTAGCAGTTGGCGCAGCGGGCCGCGCTTGCGCGGGAGGAACCCCGTGAACCGCCAGCGATCGGGCGGCAGCGCAGAGGCGACGAGCGCCGCCAGTGGCGCGGAAGGCCCAGGGAGAACCTCCACCGCGATGCCGGCGGCCGCGCAGGCCCGCACGAGAACGTAGCCGGGGTCGGAGACGAGCGGCATTCCGGCGTCGGAGACGAGCGCGACCGTGGTCCCCGCAGCGAGCTGCTCGACGAGCTCCGCAGAGCGGCGCTCCTCGTTCTGCTCGTGGTAGGAGACGAGCTTGGCCGAGACTCCGTAGCGCTCGAGCAGGACACGCGTCCGGCGCGTGTCCTCGCACGCGACGACGTCAGCGTCGCGCAGTGCGGCCAGGACGCGGAAGGTGACGTCCTCGAGGTTGCCGATCGGGGTCGGGCAGACGACGAGCCGGCCCGTCATGAGCCACCCCGCAGCGCCATCGTTGCCGCTCCGACCATGCCCGCATCCTCCCCGAACGCGGCGGCGACTATCCGGACCGCCTCGCGACTCGGGCCGAGCGCCCGCTCGAGGACGACCTCGCGCGCCGGGCCGAGCAACAGTTCGCCGAGCGCCATCACGCCACCCCCGACGACGACCACTTCGGGGTTGAGGGAGTTCACGATCCCGCAGATCCCGGCGCCGAGCCGCCGACCGGCGTGCTCGACGACCTCGATCGCGACTGCGTCACCCGCGAGCGCGGCCTCGGTGACGCTGATCCCGGTCAGCTTCTCGCCCTCCCGTGCGCGGCCGAGTGCCGAGCCCGGCAGCCGGCCCGCCGCCGCCTCGCCCAACCGCGCCAACGCGGAACCGGAAGCCACAGCCTCGAGGCAACCTACTCCCGGGCAGTTTCCGAAGCAACGGGCGCCGTCGTGGTCGACGACCATGTGGCCGAGCTCGGCGCCGAAGCCGTTCGCTCCCCGGTAAAGCTTGCCGCCGAGCAGCAATCCGCCGCCGATCCCGGTCCCGATCGTCAGGAGCGCCGCGTGATCGCAACCAGCAGCAGCGCCCGCCGCGTGCTCGGCGATCAGCGCGCAGTTAGCGTCGTTGTCGACGAACACATCGATCGCGAGGCGATCGGCCATCAGCTCCCGAAAGGGGACGTCGTCGAGCGGAAGGTGGACCGAGGAGCGGGCGATCCCACTCGGTTGCTCGACGAGCGCCGGGATCCCGAAGCCGACCGCCACGGCGTCGGGAGCGAGCTCCAGCGCCCGCTGCACAGCGGCCGCGCAACGGTCAAGGACCTGGTCGCGGCGCTCGCCCGACCAGAGCAGCTGCTCGCGGTTGGTGATCCGGAAATCCTCGTCGACGACCCCGACGAGGAGCTTGGTCCCGCCTGCGTCAACGCCGATGGTCCGTCGCGACGACATGGGAGAGCGATATACACCGTCGGATGGCAGAAGCGCCACGACCCCCTGGGCGCGACCCCCAGAACCCCGACCCGGCCGGACGCGGTCCGGGCCAGGGCGCGCGGCCGGAGTACAAGGTCTATCGCGCCGGATCGGGCGGCGGGCCGAGCCTCGGCGAGCGGCTCGCCGGGCTGCGCAAGCGGCTGACCCTCGGCGGCGGCCCGCGCCGACCCCCGAGACCCCAGCAATCGGGAGCGACGTCGGCCGGCGGGAGCCGGATCACGCCCAAGCGGGTCATCCTCACCATCGTCGCTCTGCTCGCCGGATGGATCGCGCTCTCGATCGTCCTCTTCGTGATCAGCGCCCAGACCAGCAAGGGCGTCAGCAGCGAGGCCGAGGATGCGCTCGCAGGCGGCGGGAGCCTGTTGACCGGCAGCACAATCCTCGTGCTCGGATCAGACGCGCGCGACGTGCCGGGCGGCGAGGGCGAGACCGGCCGTGCCGACTCGATGATGCTGTTGAGGGTCGGCTTCGGCAACGTGAGACGGCTATCGATCCTGCGCGATTCGCTGGCGACGATCCCCGGCCAGACCGGGGAGCAGAAGATCAACGGGGCTTACGCATTCGGCGGAGCGCCGCTGCTGATCGAAACGCTCGAGGGGTTCCTCGGCAACGGGCTCGAGGTCAACCACGTCGTCGAGGTCAACTTCAACAACTTCCCCAAGCTGATCGACTCGCTCGGCGGGGTCCTGATCGACAATCGCACCGAGCTCAAAGCGCCTTTCTTCGACAGCGCCGTTGTAGCGCCGGCCGACTGCGCTCCCGGCGGCGGCGGCGAGAACGGCGAGCAGCCCTCGGAGGGGTTCCGGATGAAGAAGGGTGAATGCCGCCTCGACGGCGCGCAGGCCCTCACCTACGCGCGCATCCGCCAGAACCTCGCGGACCCCGGCGAGGACGACGCCGATCGCGCGGCGCGCCAGCAGAACGTCCTGTCGGGCATCCGCTCACAAGTCCTCTCTCCGGTGACCCTGCTGCGACTGCCGTGGATCGCCTGGGAATCGCCGCGCGCGGTGCGGACCGATCTGAAGGGCCCCGGACTCGCGACGCTGTTCATCGACCTGGTGACCGGCGGCACCGGCAAGACGCGGGTGCTCGACCCGTCAGGGAGCGTCGGGACGGGCCTCGTGATCAGCGAGGAGGAGAAAGCGGCCGCAGTCGAGGAGCTGCTCGGCGGGAGCTAACCGTCGCTTTTGGGACTCGATGCCGCGGGCTTGGAGTCGGCCTTCGAATCGGACTTCGAATCGGACTTCGGCTTCGAGTCCGGCTTCGACTCCGAGGAGCCAGAGTCAGAGCTCTCGCCCGAGCCGCCGTTCTTGCGCTTCTTGCCGTAGTCGGTCGTATAGAAGCCCGACCCCTTGAAGTGGACCGCGGGCGAATGGAGCACGCGCTGGACCGGGGCCGTGCAGATCTGGCACTCGGTCAGGGAGTCGTCGGTCATCCTCTGCATGACCTCGAAGGTGTGCCCCTTTTCACAACGGTAGTCGTAGAACGGCATCCCTTCTGAGTATAGGAACGGGTTCCCCCCGATAGGGTCTCCGGTCGCATGGGCACCCCCACTGACAGCGTCACGATGGAGAAGATCGTCGCCCTCTGCAAGCGGCGCGGCTTCATCTTCCAATCCTCGGAGATCTACGGGGGGCTCGCCTCGACGTACGACTACGGGCACTACGGGGTGCTGCTGAAGTCCAACGTCAAGGCCGAGTGGTGGCGCGCCGTCGTTCAGGAGCGCGACGACGTCGTCGCGCTCGACGCGGCAATCCTCATGCACCCGCGCACATGGGAGGCCTCGGGCCATCTCGAGGGGTTCACCGACCCGCTCGTCCAGTGCCTCGGCAAGTGCAAGCGACGCTGGCGCGAGGACCATCTGCGCGAGGGCGTGGAGGCTGCGGGTGGCAATCTGAGCGCCGAGTTGCGCTGCCCCGAGTGCGACGGAGAGCTGTCCGAGCCGCGCAACTTCAACCTGATGTTCGAGACGCACATGGGCCCGATCCAGGACGAGGGCTCGCGCGTATTCCTCCGCCCGGAGACCGCGCAGGGAATCTTCGTGAATTTCAAGAACGTGCTCCAGTTCGCGCGCAAGAAGCCGCCGTTCGGGATCGCCCAGGTCGGCAAGTCGTTCCGCAACGAGATCACCCCCGGCAACTTCATCTTCCGCACCCGCGAGTTCGAGCAGATGGAGATCGAGTTCTTCGTCCCGCCGGCCGAGGCCGAGCAGTGGCACCAACACTGGATGGCCGAGCGAATGCGCTGGTACACCGACCTCGGCATCCGGCCGGATCACCTGACTCTCCGGGCCCATGGTGCCGACGAGCTCTCCCACTACTCGAGCGGGACCTCCGACATCGAGTACCTCTTCCCGATGGGATGGTCAGAGCTCGAGGGGATCGCCAACCGCGGCGACTTCGACCTAACCCAGCACGCTGAGTTCTCACGCGAGAAGCTCGACTACGTCGATCCGCAGAGCGGCGATCGCTACGTGCCGCACGTGATCGAGCCTTCAGCGGGCGCCGATCGCGGGACGCTCGCCTTCATGGTCGACGCCTACGACGAGGAAGAGGTCGAGGGCCGCGAGCGGGTGCTCCTGCGCCTCCACCCCCGTCTCGCGCCCGTCAAGGCCGCCGTGCTGCCACTCGTCAACAAGGATGGGCAGCCCGAGAAGGCGCGTGCGATCTACGAGGAGTTGCGCCGCAAGATGACCACCGAATTCGACACCGGCGGCTCGATCGGCAAGCGCTACCGACGCCAGGACGAGATCGGCACGCCATGGGGCGTCACGATCGATCACCAGACGATGGAGGACGACACCGTCACACTGCGCGATCGCGACTCCCTCGAGCAAACCCGGATCGCCGCCGACCAGATCGTCGGCGAGCTCGAGCGTCGGCTCGGCGCCGATTGGCGCTCGCCGAAGCTCGACTAGCGCGAGGACTCGCGCGCCTGACCGGAGCGTCGCGTGCGCACGACCCCGGTGGGGTCTGAGCGCGCCCCGTCGGGGTTCGGCGTCGGAGTCGCTCACTACAGTTTGGGGTGTGGAGCCGCTGCTCGAGTACAGGCTCACCCTCGCGGGGTTCGAGACGCGGGCCTTGGAACTCGAGGGGGATGGTGCGCCGATCGTGCTCTTGCACGGCTGGTCGGACAGCGCCGACACCTGGCGGTTCACGCTCGACCGGCTCGCCAAGCTCGGGCGCCGCGCGATCGCATACGACATGCCCGGGTTCGGCGAGGCGGATCGGCTCGACCCCGGCCCGGTGCTCCCGCAGCTCGATCGCTTCGCTCGCGCGGCTGTGCGCCGTGCGGCCCCCGGGGGCGGCGCGATCGTCGCGGGCAACTCACTCGGCGGCTGTGTCGCGCTGCGGCTCGCCGAGCGCCCCGACCTCGAGCTCGGCGGGATCATCCCGGTCGCCCCCGCGGGCCTCGACATGGCGCGCTGGTTCATGCTGATCGAGCGCGACATCGTCGTGCGCACGCTGCTCGCGTCCCCGATCCCGCTGCCCGGGGTCCTCGTCCGCGCGGTCGTCGGAGAGGCCTTTAGAAGGCTCGCGTTCGCGCATCCGGCCAGGATCGACCCGAAGGTCACGACCAACTTCAGCCGCCACCTCTCCAGTCGCGCGAGCGTCTCGGACAAGCTGGCGATCGGTCGCCGGATGCTCCCCGAGCTGCGCGATCCCTTCCGTCTCGGCCGCATCACCTGTCCGGTGATGCTCGTCTGGGGAAGTCGTGATTTGCTGGTCTTCCAGACCGGCGCCGACCGGGTACTGGAGGTCGTCGAGCAAAGCCGGCTCGTCACATTCGACGGCTGTGGTCACTGCCCGCAGATCGAGGATGCAGATCGCTTCGCGAACCTGCTTGTAGAGTTCCCGCACGAGCTCGCGCAAGCGGCCTGACGTACTCGGAGGGGCGGGGTCGCCCGGCTCGGCCACCACGATGAACCTGCTCTCGCCAGACAAGCTGCTCCGCTCGACGGTCAACGCCTTCGATCTCTACTTCGGCCACGGCCTGGCAGACACCACACCGATGCCCTCCTCGATCATCGCGGAGGCGCCCCAGCGGACGCTGCGGCGCTACCGCCCGACCCGGCGGGTGCGGACCGATCGCCTCCCAATCCTGCTCGTCCCCCCACTGGCCGCGCCCGCCGCCTGCTTTGACCTGCGTCGCGGCTGCAGCCTGGTCGAACACTTCGTCAATC
>Ga0136631_10000765_pt1 | contig 10095 bp, 7 predicted proteins | sample AntDrymUQ6012206_2_FD_104655 | JGI IMG/M metagenome (GOLD analysis project Ga0136631, IMG submission 104655) | Polar desert sand microbial communities from Dry Valleys, Antarctica - metaG UQ601 (22.06) | ecosystem: Environmental > Terrestrial > Soil > Desert | place: Antarctica: Dry Valley... | reverse complement strand
CCTGTTCGCGGTGTACTTCCTGGCCCCGATCTGGTGGTTGATCGTAGCGGCGACCAAGACGCGGGGGAACCTGACCACGACGTTCGGGTTCTGGTTCTCCGGGCCGTTCGAGTTCTTCCGCAACTTCGGTGACCTGATGGCGCGGGACGGAGCGGTGTTCCCGCGCTGGCTGTTGAACAGCGCCCTCTACGCCGGCCTCGGCGCCGCCGTCGGCACGCTGTTCGCGAGCATGGCCGGGTACGCGCTGGCCAAGTACGTGTTCCCCGGACGTGAGGCGACCTTCAACATCATCCTGGCCGGCGTCCTCGTGCCCGCCACCGCACTCGCGCTGCCGTTGTTCCTGCTGTTCAGCAAGGTGAACGCCGTCGACACGTTCTGGTCGGTGTTCCTGCCCAGCATCGTCAGCCCCTTCGGCGTGTACCTCGCTCGCATCTACGCCGCTGCCAGTGTTCCGGAGGGTCTGCTCGAAGCGGCGCGTTTGGACGGGGCATCGGAGTTCCGCACATTCTTCACGATTGCGACCCGGCTCATGACGCCTGCGCTGGTCACGATCTTCCTGTTCCAGTTCGTCGCCATCTGGAACAACTTCTTCCTCCCCCTGGTGATGCTGCAGGACGAGAGGCTGTACCCGGTGACGCTGGGGCTGTTCTCGTGGAACGGTCGGGTGCAATCGGCGCCGGAGCTGCAGATGCTGGTCATCGTCGGCTCGCTCGTCTCCGTCGTGCCGCTGATCCTAGCCTTCCTGCTGCTGCAGCGGTTCTGGCAGAGCGGTCTTGCCGCCGGCGGGGTCAAGTAGGTGGCGCAATGCCCGCGGCAGGAAACGATCGCTGGCCCTGGTCCATGGCGGGCGCGGTCCATCGGGGGTGGATACCCGTTTGTCCTAAGGTCGACCGGATTTAAGGAGTGGCAAAGGTGACTACTCTTGACGGCAGCGCTCACTCGGTGACAGACGTGGAGGCTGAGATCCGCGACCGGCTGAGCCACCTGACTCTTGAACGTAAGGTCCGGCTGCTAACCGGGGCGGACTCTTGGTCGCTGCACGAAGAGTTGGCAGCCGGACTGCGCCGGGTGGTCGTGTCGGACGGGCCTGCCGGGGTCCGTGGCGAATTGTGGGATGAACGATCCACGTCGGCGAACGTGCCGTCGCCGACGGCGCTGTCTGCCAGCTGGGACGCCAGTCGGGTCGAGCGGCTCGGTCGCCTGCTGGCTTCAGAGTGCCGCCGCAAGGGAGTCGACGTGCTGCTAGCGCCGACGGTCAACCTGCACCGGTCCCCGTACGGCGGCAGGCACTTCGAGTGCTTCAGCGAGGACCCACTGCTGACCGCCGACATGGGTGCGGCCTTAGTCCGCGGGCTGCAGTCACAAGGCGTCGGAGCGACCGTCAAGCACTTCGTCGCCAACGACTCCGAGACAGACAGGTACACCGCGGAGATGCGGCTGAGCGAGCGGACGCTGCGCGAACTCTACCTCTTTCCTTTCGAGGTCATCGTGCGTGACGCAGCCGCGTGGGCGGTAATGGCTGCCTACAATTCGGTCAATGGAACAACTATGACGGAAAGCCCTCTTCTGAGGGACATCCTCCACCAGGAGTGGGGGTTCGACGGTGTCACCATGACCGACTGGTACGCGGGCCGGACGACGACGCCGGCCGCACAGGCGGCGCTGGACCTCATCATGCCGGGACCGTCAGGGCCGTGGGGGGAGGCACTAGTGGCCGCCGTCCGTGCCGGTGAGGTGAGCGAGTCTCTAATTAACGATAAGGTGCTTCGCATTCTCCGACTCGCCGCACGGGTGTCAGCACTCGACGGCATCGCTCCACACCCCGATGCCCAGATGTGGTCGGACGAGGAGGTACGCGAGGAGTTGCGTTCCTCCGCGGCGGCCGGCTTCGTCTTGGTCCGCAACGAGCCGGCAGCGACCGGACCTAGGGCTCTTCCCGTTCTGCCGCTGTCGGCGGACTCCCTTGGCCGAGTCGCGGTTATCGGTCCCAACGCCAGCCACGGCCGTACTCTCGGCGGCGGCAGCGCGACAGTCTTTCCCCCTTACACGGTGTCCCCTCTCGAAGGTCTACGCCGGGCCCTGCCTTCAGCCGTACACGTAGATTATGTGCTCGGAGTCCGCTCCCACACCCGTGTGCCTCCTGGTGACGTCGCCTTTCTGCAGTTGCCCGACGGCAGCGGAGAGGGGGTCGAGGTGCGGTTCCTCGACTCGGCGGGTTCGGTATTGGCAACCGAAGCGCGCCATGCGACCAAGTTCCACTGGCTCGGTAACGTAGGTGGGGTGCCCGCTGCCCGAGTCGCGGCTGTCGAAGTCCGCACACGATTGCAAGCCCCGGTTACCGGCGCTTATGTCATTGGAGCGTCGGGGGTGGGTCGATTTCAGGTGACAGTGGGCGCCGCTCTCCCGTTCGAGGCTCAGCTCAGGCTGCCCTCTGGCGCTGACCCAGTCGAAGCCCTTATGTCCCCACCGCAGACAACTCGCAGTGTCGAGCTTTCCGAAGGCGACAACGTCGAGGTCCTGATACGCCATGAACCTGCCGCGTTGGACTCCTCCTTCGACTCAACCTCCCTCGCGTTTCAAATCAACGTTGAAATGCCCTACGACGGGGACGATGCCGAGATGGAGCGAGCCGTGACTGCGGCGGCTGAGGCGGATGCGGCGGTTGTAGTTGTCGGGACCACCGAGGAGGTGGAAAGCGAGGGGTTCGACCGCCAGTGCCTCGAATTGCCCGGCCAGCAAGATGAACTCGTGCGCCGTGTGGCCATGGTGAACCCGCGGACAGTCGTGGTCGTGAACGCGGGTGCACCCGTGCTTCTTCCATGGCGCCACGACGTATCAGCCATCATTCTGACTTGGTTTCCTGGCCAGGAGTTCGGGAATGCGCTCGCTGACGTGCTGCTGGGCCGCAGCGAGCCGGGCGGGCGGCTTCCAACGACGTGGCCTGCGACAGAGGACGAGAGCCTTCCAGCGACCACACCGACGGTGGGAGTGGTGTCGTACGACGAGGGTCTTCACAGCGGGTATCGCCGCTTCCTTCGCGACGGCGTTGAGCCCGCTTATTGGTTCGGGCATGGCCTCGGATATACGAGTTGGGCATATGAATCGGTGACGGTTCGCGCGGCTGACCACGACGGCGATGCCAGCGCGACGGTCAGTGTCCGCAACACCGGTGGCCGCCCCGGTCGGGAGGTCGTCCACGTATATCTGTCGAAAACGGGCAGCCATGTGGAGCGACCCGCGCGCTGGCTGGCCAGCTACGCGATCGTCCAAGCACAGGCGGGCGCGAAAGCGACGACCGACATCGTGCTACCCAAGCGGAGATTCGCCCATTGGGATAGCGAAACTGGGGAATGGGTGATCGAGTCCGGCGACTATCAAGTGCATGTCGGTCCAGTTGCAGCGCCGGCGCTGTCGACGACGCTCACCGTGCCCACTCCTGGATTGTCGGCATAACCAGCACGCCAAGAATGCGGCCGATGCAGTGAACTGAGGGGAGTCCGATGCCGCCTCGGAGTGGCGAGGGTCGCGTGTCCACGCCGCGCTGCGGACGGTGCTGGGGCCTCTGGCGATGCGGCGGTGGGGGGGCCTTGCCCCCGAGCAGCCGGGCGTGTGGGCCAACTCGCACACCTGGGTGGTCCCGGTCCATGAGGACGCCGACCCCACCAGGTACCGCGCCGCCATGGAGTATGCCAAGTTCATGTTCGAGCACAACGGGGACTGGGCGCGCGGGTCCGGTCATCTGTCGGTCCGGCCATCGGTGCTGGAGAGCGGCGACTACGAGTCGGCCCGCAGCGGGAGACCTATGTCGCGACGGCCGAGAACGCCGCGCTGGCCCTGTGCGTCAGGCTGAGGTGAGACACCGCTACTGAGTTCCTTCCCTTGCACGGGCGAGAAGCGAGATCGCCCGCCATCAACTCGAGCACGACCCGGACGGGATCTGGGAAAGCACCCGTGCTGTGCTCTCAGTCGGCCTCGCCAAGGCCGGACTCGTCGGGTCGGAGCTTGCGGCGCTGGGCATCACCAACCAGCGCGAGACGACCCTGGTGCGGAGCAGGCTGGCCCTACGCCAACGCGATCGTGTGGCAGGACATGCGGACCGACAGGATCGCCGCAGCGCTTGACGCCGACGGGCGAGGCAAGGTGGTCCGCGCGAAGGCCGGCCGGCCCGCCGCCGTACTTCTCCGCCGGGAAGACCCACTGGGTGCTAGAGAAACGTCGACGGGGTCTGTGAGGCCGCCGAGGCCGGCGAGGCCGGCGAGGCCGGCGAGGCCGGCGAGGCCATCTTCGGTACCGTCGACGCCGGGCGCGATGGTCGGTCAGCTGTGCCTCTCGCCCGGGGAGGCGAGGCCGTCACCCGCACGTTGGACTGGAGAGGGGTGAGTTGAGCATGACGCAGACAGCACGGCTGGACCCGCGAAGCCGTAGGGGCGCGCTGCGCCGCATGGCCCGGGAGCAGCTCGACGTGCTCGTGATCGGCGCAGGCGTGGTCGGTGCGGGAGCGGCCCTGGACGCCGCCACGCGCGGCCTGCATGTGGGTCTGCTGGAGGCGCGGGACTACGCGGCCGGCACCTCCCCCCGCTCGTCGAAGCTGATCCACGGCGGACTGCGCTACCTCGAGCAGCTCGAGTTCGGGCTCGTGCGCGAGGCGCTTGGCGAGCGGTCGCTGATCCTGAACCGGCTCACGCCCCACCTGACGCGGCCCGGGCCGTTCCTGTTCCCGCACGCCATCGACGAACGGGTGGAAGTCAGGGCTGCTGCGGGAAGTCACGCAGCAAGTCGGCCTCGTCGGCCAGGGGGCATCACGGGCGAAGAGATCTTTGAGGTACTCGAGCTCAGGGTCGACCTCAACCAGCATGCGTGCGGTCGCCTTGGCAAGGTGGACCATCGACATGAAGGCGAGCAGGCCGTGGGCCTGGACCAAGTCGACGATCGGCTCGCGTTCTGGGACAAATGCACCCGTTAATTCTTCGAGGTAGTCGAGAGCTCAACCGGGGCGCTCGTGCGCCCGCGCGCGGCTTCACTTGGATCGTCGCCGCGGCCAATTCATCCCTCGGGAAGCCGAGGGGGCCAGGCCCTCGAGCGCGCGGTCAGCGCGGGCGTGGTCTACCGTGCGCTGCGTCGTACCTCGGGCTGGCCATACCGGGGTTCGTCAGGCGTCGAGGTCCTGTTCGACCAGCGCAGCGATCGCGTCGACAGCTGCTTGGTCCTCACCGGCGACCTCGACGGTCTGGCCGTGGGTCGCGCCCAGCGTCATGATCATCAGCGACGAGCTGGCGTCGACGCCCTCGATGGTCACGTCAGTGCCGACCTCGCTGGCCTTCTCGGCGATGATCGCGGCGGGGCGCGCGTGGAGGCCGACGGCGGACCCGACGACGGCGGACTTGCTGGGCATGGTTCTCCTCCGGTGGTGGCTGGTGCTGCGGGGTCGGGCGGTGCAAGGCTTTGCGGGGCTCAGGCGAGCGGGGGCCGGGCCGGGGGCTTCGCCTGTGGGACCGGGTGACGTTGACGTTCTGGCGTCACCGGCCGTCGTCCCGAGAGAGGCGCCCGTTGCGGGAGCAGCCTCCATCGGGGGCAGATTCCCCAAGGCGCGGAGAGAGATCGTTCTCGCCCATCCCTCCTGGCGAGGCGGGGCTACCCGGCGTCGAGGATGCTGTGCACCTCCGAGGCTGATCGTGCTGTTCGCAACTCCTGGACCTGGTCGTCGTCGACGAAGATGCCTGCCAGCCGGGACAGCAGAGCCAAGTGGTCGTCGCCTGCGCCGGCGATGGCTACGACGAACTCGACCCGGTTGCCGTCCCAGTCGACACCATCGGGGTAGCGCACGAAGGACAGGGCGGTGCGGAGGATGTCGCCCTTGGCCTCGTTGGTGCCGTGGGGGATGGCGAGCAGGTTGCCCATGTGGGTCGATACCGAGCGCTCACGCTCGTGCATGGCATCGACGTAGGACGGTTCGACGGCGCCGGAGGAGACGAGCAACGCGCCGGCCTCGGCGATGGCGTCTTCGCGCGTGCGGGCGGAGCCGGCGAGAACGATCGCCTCGTCGTCAAGCACGCTGTTGCTCGCGCTGTTCACTGCGACCATCCGATCCTCGGGCTCCCGAACGCCTCGAGGACGTAGGCCTCGGCTTCCTGGTTCCAGATGTTGTCCCCGGGTGCGCAGATCTCAGCCAGTCTCGCGAACCGAGGATCCTCCCCCAGGGAGGCGAAGTCGGCGATGGCGGTGAGGTCCATGTCGACGTGGGGGTAGATCAGAATCTTGCCGCCGGTGAAGCCGGGGAGTGATGTCAGCGCGTCGGGGACGGCGTCCAGCCCGCCCACGTGCGACACCATGCGGGAAGGGTTGATCTCTCCCGAGGCGGACAGCGACAGACTCTCCTCCATGTCGGCGCGGGAACCGCCGGACGTGCCCACGACGTGGGTGCCCTCGTAATGGACGTTGTAGAGGTTCAGCCCTGCTGAGAACGACCGGTCCGTAGGCCCTGCGAAGAAGTTGAGACACCCGTCACGGGCCAGGACCGCGTCACCGGTCTCGATCAGCTCCCTTACGGCGGCGAAGACCACGACATCGTCGTATCCGTCACCGCCGGCGAACTCCGCAAGGACCTGAACGGGGTCGACCTCGGCAGCGTTGAGAAACTCCAGCTGGCAGCCCCGGCTGCGTGCCTCCTCGGGCGGGAAAAGGGTCCGAAGCCTCCCAAGCCGCTCGTCGCTGACGTCGACGGCCACGACCAGGCGCGGTCGAAACGGTCCGTGGAGGGCGTAGTCGAGAGCCCCGACGCCCATCGCGCCCCCGCTGCCGAGCAGCGCGAGCGACCCGCCCGTACGGATACCCATCTGGTGCTCCCAGACCAACGGCTCCGTGTGGTAGCTGGCATGGAACGCCCCGATGATGCAGGACATGGGTTCTGCCAAGGAGCCGTTGGCGTAGTAGCCGCCGTTGTAGGGGAGGACGCAACCCTTCTCGACGGCGATCGCGGGCACGATGCAGTAGGTCGCGTCGCCCCCGAAGAACGGGTAGCTGTATCCGGGGGAATAACCGGTGGGCAGGTTCATCGTCGGCAGGATGGCGACGCTCTGTCCGACGCTGAATCGTCCCGACAGGTCGGCGCCCACCTCCTCGAGCACACCCGCGAACTCATGGCCGGTGATGACGGGTTCCGACGCCAGCGTCTCCGGCACGCGCTTGTGCTCACTGCCGAGCGCCAGTGCCTTGTACGTCGACAGGCACATGCTGCTGCTCACCACGCGGAGCAAGAGCTCGTCCGGGCCGATCTCAGGCAGCTGGAACTCGCTGACGGCAACCTTGTTGGTGCCGTGCATGCGGGCTGCCCGGGCCAGCCGGTCGGACACCGAACTCCGCGGGTCCGTGGTCCGGTCGTCCTGGTCACAGCTCCGCATCGCTCGTCCTACTCTCCGTCAGGCGGTTGCTCAGAGTCTCCAGGGCCGGATCACCCAGGAAGTTCTGGATGGTCACGATCTCGACGTGGGGCCTCGCCGCTTGAGCCCGGCTCGCCAGGTTCTCGTGGACCACCACCACGTCGGCGTCGGAGGGGATGGCCTCGATTGCGGCGTGGACGACGGTGAGATCGGTGCGGCCGGCATCGCGCAGCTTCTTGCCGAAGGCGCTGGCGCCCATGGCGCTGCTGCCCATGCCGGCGTCGCAGGCGAACACCACCTTGTGGACGTCGTCAGCGGACGACCCGGTCTGTGCCACGCCTCCCATGACACCGGAGAGGATCGAGGCCCCCTCCGCCTTCATGTCGTGCGACCGTTGGGCGTAGCTGTCCAGGTCAGCCCCGTCGTCGTCGCCGGACTTGGTCGTCTTGAGGATCACTGAGGTGACCAGGAAGCTGACCACCGTCGCGACCAGCACACCGGCGATGACGCCGACGTGGTTGCCGGGCGGGGTGAGCGCCAGGTAGGAGAAGATCGAGCCCGGGCTCGGCCCGGCGGTCAGGCCGACGTCGAAGGCCATGAAGGTGGCGATGCCGGAGGCGCCGCCCGCGATCATGGCGAGGATCGTGAGGGGCTTCATGAGCACGTACGGGAAGTAGATCTCGTGGATGCCGCCCAGGAAGTGGATGATGATGGCCCCCGGGGCGCTGGTCCGAATGATCTTGTTGTCCCCGAACAGCCAGAACGCCAGAAGCAGTCCGAGACCCGGGCCGGGGTTGGACGCCACCATGAAGAAGATGGACTTGCCCTCGTCAGCAGCCACCTGGAGGCCGAGGGGATAGTAGATGCCCTGGTCAATCACGTTGTTGAGGAACAACACCTTGGCGGGCTCGTTCAGCACTGACAGCAGAGGGAGCGCCCCCGTGTCGACGAGTGCGTTGATCCCCTTGAGCAGCACGTTGTTGAGGGCGCTGATGACCGGCCCGATCACCTTGTAGGACGCGATGACCAGGCCCAGGCCCAAGAACCCGAGCGTGAAGTTGTTGACCACCATCTCGAAGCCGGAGCGGATCCTGCTGACGAGGACCCGGTCGACCTGCTTGATCAACCAGGCGCTGAACGGGCCCATGATCATGGCCCCGAGGAACATCGGGATCTCCGCGCCGACGATCAACCCGATCGTCCCGATGGCACCCGCCACACCACCACGATGTCCGTGCACCAGTCGTCCGCCGGTGTAGGCGAGGAGGAGCGGCAGCAGGTAGGTGATCATCGGGCCAATCGGCTGGGCCAGGTCCTCGTTGGGCAGCCAGCCGGTCGGGATGAACAGGGCCGTGAGCAGGCCCCACGCGATGAACGCCCCCACGTTCGGGATCACCATGGCGGTCAAGAAGCCCCCGAAGGCCTGGACGCGCGCCCGGTGGCTCGTCCCTGGCTTACTCGTCGGTCTGGGCTCGGACACTTGGCTCATCGGAGTTCTCCTTGGTTGATGGTTCCGTCGGCCTGGACGTTCAACACCAGGTCGACCTTGCTGAGGTCAGAGGCGGCGATGACACGCTCGACGTTGAGTCGGTCGCTGCTCTCGTAGAAGTCCGCGGCTGCGGCCGGGCTGAGGCCGCCGCGGACCTTGCGCCTGATGAGCCGCTCGCGCAGCAGCTCCGGGTCGGCCGTGAGGTAGATCACGTAGTCGGCATACGTCGCGAGGTCCCGCCAACCCGGCTCGTCCAGCAGCAGCCAGTTGCCTTCGAGCAGCACGACGCCGGCACTGACCGGCTCCGTGCCGGGCACCACGTCGTGGATGCTCCGGTCGTAGGTCGGCCAGACGACGTCTCGACCGGCCGCCAAGGCCTGGACATGCTGGGTCAGTGACGCCACGTCGAAGGTCTCCGGCGCGCCCTTGACGGCGCTGAGCCGGACCGAGCCGGTGTCGGTGCGCAGATGGTGCGTCGAGAGGTAGGCGTTCGGGTGGTGGAAGCCGTCGATCCCCAGGGCAGCGACCTCGAGGGGCTCGGGCTGCCCGCGTCGCGCGCTGTGCGCCACCGCCGCGGCCAGAGTCGACTTGCCCACGCCCGGAGGACCGACAAGGAATGCGAACGCCCGTCGGCGGCTGCGAGGACGGGTCGCCATCGCGCTCAGCGCAGGAAGGAGCGTCTCCTCGACGAGTCGCCCGTCGACCTGAGCCTGGGTCTCCACGCCATCGACGACCATCCCCACCGGGCGATCACCCGGCTCGGGCTGTGGCGTGTGGGCGGCGGTCACGTGTCCTCCGGGTGCTCTAATGAGCGGACGTACTCATTTGAGTGTGACCTGGATTACAGCATGCTGCTGCGGACCGGTCAAGACCCCCCAGGCCGCGCCTGGGCAGGCGGCTACCCCCGCCGAGACGAAGGACCGTGCGGGGTGGTGTGGGCGGCCGCGACCTCAGCGGGTGGGCCGCTTGGGGCGTGACCGGCAGATGGACAGCACAATCACGCCTGAGCAAGGGTCTCCCGACGACGAGGTAGAGGCGCTCAGCTCCGGAGCCCTCCCCGGTCAGCCGAGTAGCGACGCGTGCGCAAGGGGACGTCGACTCGCGGCAGGCGCAGCAGTGCGGCCGCAGTGCGGTCGTCGGTGACCAACGAGGTGAGGATCCCGGAGCGAGCGACGGCCGAGATGGCCCCCGCCTTGTCGACCGAGCCGGCCACGGCGATCACCTTCGGTG
>Ga0136631_10000764_pt1 | contig 10106 bp, 7 predicted proteins | sample AntDrymUQ6012206_2_FD_104655 | JGI IMG/M metagenome (GOLD analysis project Ga0136631, IMG submission 104655) | Polar desert sand microbial communities from Dry Valleys, Antarctica - metaG UQ601 (22.06) | ecosystem: Environmental > Terrestrial > Soil > Desert | place: Antarctica: Dry Valley... | reverse complement strand
TATTGAAAGCGCCGGGCTAAGGCCTCACGGCGTTCGTGAGCTCGAAGGTGATGTCGGCGCGATCCTCGGGGTCGTCCTCGTCGGAGTTCCAAACGGCGAAGCTCAGCGTCTTCGTCTCGTCCTTCGGGACTTTGAACGTGCCCGAGCGCTCGCCGTCGAGGTCAGACGTCTCCTCGCTCGTGCCTTCGAAGAGCTTGACGTGCCACGCGATGTCGATGGAGAGGTCGATCTTCCAGTCGATCTTGAGGACGAGCTCCACGCGGATCTCGCCGCCCATCTTCTCCGTCCACTGGATCTCGTCGTGCGTGCCGTCGGGCCCGACGACGCTGTTGCGCGCCATGTTGCGCGTGGCGTGCTCGTTGTCCTCGAAGTCCTCGTAGTCCTCGATCTTCATCGTGCCGCGTAGCGTCAGACGCCGGTACAGCTCGGGCGGGTCCTGAAGCTCAACGGTGACGTTCACGCTCGATCCGGCGACGACCGCGGCCGTGGCGCTGCCTTCGGCGTAGCCGGCGTCCAGGAGCTTGCCCGACTGGACCTGGTAGCTGCCGGTGGGGAGCTCGATCTCAAAGGTGCCGGCCGCCTTGCTCAGCAACGACTGCCCGCCGACGTTGACGATGGCCCCGCCCACGGCGTTGCCCTTGTAGCGCACGCTGCCTAGGAGCTTGCCCTTGGTCGGGACTCTCTTCCAGCGGCTGATCTGGCGGTACTCGATGTACGGCGCGCGGTAGATGAGCGCCTCCGTGAAGCCGTAGAGGCCGTGCGCGGTCTTCCCGTCGAACTCCGTCGGCGGGTCCCAGCTCATGATGTTGTCGGGGCTCACTGCGCGCCCGACGCTCGGGTCCTTCCAGAGCTCCGAGTCCTTTGCCTCGTCTTCGTGGACGTCGCTCCAGCCGCTCCAGTCGAACGCGAAGGTGTTGCAGATCTGGTTGCCGAGGTCCGAGGCGGCGTCGGTGAAGGCCACGCCTCCCGCGCCCGAGATCTGATACACGACGTTGTAGAAGTAGTTGTAGAGCCAGTCGCCGGCCGTCTGTCGCTCCGCTTCCGTATAGAAGTACAGGCCGTCGCGCGTCATGAAGTCCACGTCGCCGCCCACGTCGGTGGACTCGACGTCCGAGGACTGCGTGAACTCGCCCTTGCCCTCCAAGCGCACCGCGGGCTCGCGCAGCGACGCGGCGGAGGCCCAGACGAGCGCCGAGCACACCGTGGGTCTCGACTGGGAGGCCCACCACCCCGAGCGCGAGGGAGCGAGGAAGGGACCGCTTGCCTCGCCGCAGATCTTGGCGTCCGTGTAGGCGAAGAAGCGATAGTGCCCGTGGATCGCCTTCGCGGCGTCGGCGACGCGGTGCAAATTCGCGCGGATCCACTCCTGCTCGGCCTCGAGCAAGGGGTCCGGCTTCACGATGAGCGGGTCGATGATCTCGTCGCCGGGGTCGAGCCCGCCGTTGGTCATCGCCGAGAGCGTGTAGCTCTTCACTGCGCCGAAGTCGTCCTTCTCCCCGTCGGGGTCGTCGAAGGGCTCGCCCTCCATAGCGTTCTCGGCGGTCTGCGAGATCGTCCCGGGCCAGATGTACTGCAGCGCCTCCGGCTCGAGGCCGTCGGATCCATCCGCCGTGAACGAGTCCGAGGCGTGATTCTGCAGCCACTCCTCGCTCGCGGTCGAGTGCCGCAGCGTGTAGTAGTTCTCGATCATGATCGCAGAGTGCGAAAAGATCTGCGGCGGGGAGACGTGGCGCAGCACGCCGAGGATCGGGCCGCCCGAGCCGGGCGAGAGCAGCACGTCGCCCTTGCGCGCGTTCACGAAACGCCCTGGCACCGCGACCCAGCCCCACTCGTCGGTGAGCTGGCAGGCGAGGTCCTTCTCGGGCGGCGTCTGATCCGGCAGGCACTCCTGCCCCTCGATCGAGCCCGACATGATCCGCGCCTGATCGCGGAAGAGCAGACCGACTTTGGGGGCGAGAGCGGCCTCGCCCTTGGCGTCGTGCTTGAACGCTAGGTCCTCGATCTCGGCGCGGCTGTAGCGTCGTTTGCTCGGGACGCAGTCCGCTTCGCGCAGCGTGTCCAGCATCCCCACCAGGGCCGCGTCGGCGATCACGCGCACGCCGTGCGAGGGGAGCGGTGAGTGGTGCTCGAAGTAGGCCGCCGCGTGGGCCTGCAGGCCCGATCGCGTCGTGCCGCGCAGGACCAACCCGAAGCCGAAGGCATTCGCCGGGATCGCGTCCAGCCGCATCCACCGACCGACCTCCACCTCGGAGTGCGGGCGCAGCACGATCGAGATCTTCGACGGACGGCTGGGCGAGGCCGGCGCGCCGGGCTTGTTCGAGAGCCACTGCACCTGCTGCTCCGTGAACACGACGTACTCGTCGTCGCGGTTGATGATGCGAGCTCTGCCGACCAGGTGATCGCCTTCGCTCGCAGGCCGGAAGTGGTGCGTGACGCGAGGCTGAACGAGGCCTCGCTCTTTCGCGAGCGCGTAGCGGTTCCAGACCGTCACGCTGCGCTTCGCTTGGCGCAGCGACTGATCCGCGTAGCGCACGACGAGCCGCGTGTGGAAGACCTTGAAGCGCTCGTTCGGGCCGAGCAGGTCCGCGTAGCTGATCGCCGCGCGCGGCTCGCGCGTGACGATCGCCGTCGGTCCGCCGTAGTGCCACTCGTAGTGCGCTCCCGGCCGGTGAACGTCCTCGGCGTTGGTGACGCTCCAGATGCCGGTCGCCTCGAGCGAAGGGTCTCCGTGCACTTGGAGGACGGGGAGCGGTGCGCAGGCGTCGCCCGCAACGACCTCGATCTCGAACCTGTGCGTGTCCACGACGCGCCCTGCCGCCGCCGTGACGATCAGCGTGCGTCGGCCGGGAGGCCCCGAGACCTGGACGAAGCGCCGCGTGCCGGCCGCTCCCTCGATGCGCACGACGGGCTCCGAGCCGTCCGGCGCCGGGTCGGTCCGCACGATCACCGAGACGCTCTCGCCGCTTTGCACCTTGGAGCGAGACGCGACCACGCGTCGGATCAACCGCCGCTCGGTCGCCGGCGTCTCGTGGCGGTCCTTGCGGCCTTCGTCGCGACCTTGGTCGTGGCCCTTGTCTCGCCTAGTCGCCGCGGGACGGTCCTTGTCGGTGTTGATAGCTCCGCTCCTCCCGGGTGTAGGCGGTGACTCGCGACCGTCCTCTGCCCGTCGGCCCTCCTCGGCCATCCCGCCGCGCTGAGCATAGGTAGTTCCGTGCGAACAGGCAACGCTGGACCAGGCAATTCGCGTCGGAGCAGAGGAATACGTGCTGAAGCCTCGCAGAACACCGGGGCCGCGTGCTCCCGGCCGGTTTCCAGAAGGCGCGCCTCCTCTGTTGTGAGGGTCCGGGCCTCGAAGTGCTGCGAACAGGCTGGCGAGGATCAGGCGCTCGCAGGTGGGTAAATGCCCGGCGGGCGGCGGCCCGCCGGGGCGGCGTTCGGCGGCGCGCGTGTCGGCTACGGCCCGATGAGCCCGGCCAGAGCGATGGCTAGCGCTAGCGCCGCCACCGCCGCCCCTCGCCGCTGCGCGAGCGGACCAGCAACGCCACTGCGGTGGAGACGAGACGCAGCTGAGCACCGCCATCGGGGCAGGGCTGAGCGTCCGTATCGTGTGCGGGCCGCTCGGTCTGACGACCGACGCGTCAGTGAAGGCCCGGTACTCCTGAGCGTGGCCCGAGAGGCAAACTCAGATTGGATGTGGCCGCGCTGAGGCAACTCCGCCTGCCAATTGGCCGCTACTTGGCTCTGGGTAGTAAGCAGGCGATCTCACCCCCGTCACGCCGGTCACGATGCCCACGGTACTGCGGTCATCCGGTGCCGACACTTGTGAGCACGACACCTCAGCCCGGTGGCCGCTGAGCTCAAGTCCGCCTCAGCGTTTGCGCCACCGGTCCCCCACTCTCGAACACCCGTTCGCGGGCGATGAAGTTTTCGTTCCGTTCATACGGAAAGGGGGGCTTCGGATATGAGCGGGGTCTGAGCGCGGGGTCTGAGCATCTTCAGCGAGTAGCACGGCACCGCGACGGTCGGTCTGTCATCCGGGCTGGCCACCTCGATCGCCTGATCCGGCCCTACCCGCAGCTGGCATCGCAGGCGACGGCGGCCCGGGCGGTCAGTCGGTATCGATCAGGCCGCTGTGGTCGGCTCTGGGCCCGTAGCGTTGCCATGCGCTGGCGCGGGTGACGCCGAGGAGATCGGCGATCTGGGCCCATGAGTAGTCCTGGTCCCTGGCGTCGGCAACGGCATGTGGCAGGCGGACCTGGGCCTCGGCGGCCAGGCTGACGAGGAGGTGCAGGGAGACGCCAGCGTCTCCAGCGTGTCCGAGACCGCGCAGCGTTCCGAGCATCTCGAGGGCCGCGTCCAGGCTGACCTCGGTATCGGCGCCGGTGGCGGGCTCGACGTAGTGGTCCCGGCGGGGCTCTCTCATGTGCGCGGGTAACCATACACCTAACGCACCGCAGGTTACTCGGCTCGGGAATCTTGGGGCCGGGAGCCCTCGGTGGCGCTCTTCGAACGTGACCGCAAGAGGGTGGGCATCCCCGGCGCGTAGCAGGGGCTCTGCGAACTTGATGGTGTCTGGCCGTCGAGTTCGGGAGAGCCCCTGTGGAAGTGGACCCTACGCGCATGTGCGAGCTGCTGGTCGGACTGCCGGCAGTGAAGGTGCTCGGGATCGTCGACGAAGTGGGCGGGCCGTTGTGGGTCCATGTCGAGACCCGGGCCGGGCGGCCGGTCTGTCCAGGCTGCGCCGGCCCGGTGGCGATCAAGGATCGGCCGCTGGTCGAGCTCGTCGATCTGCCTGCCTTCGGCCGTCCGGCCCGGCTCGTGTGGCGCAAGCATCCGCTGGAGCTGTCCCAGCGAGGCGTGTCCGGTCGGGTCCTGGACCGCCGAGGCGTCGAGTATCGCAGCAGCTCGGCTGGTGATGACCGATCGGGCCGGGCGGTGGGTCACCGAGCAGGTCGGTCGCTGGGGCCGCACCGTCAACGAGGTCGCCGTCGAACTCGGCTGTGACTGGCACACCATCAATGACACGGTGCTCGCCTATGGCAGCGCCCTCATCGACGACGACGCCGACCGCATCGGGACGGTGAGCGCCCTGGGCCTGGACGAAACGCTGTTCGTGCACGAGGGACGGTGGCGACGCCAGCTGTGGTCGACCTCCATCGTGGACGTACGCGCCGGGCGCCTGCTCGACATCGTGGCCGGTCGGAGCACGGCCGGGCCCTGTGCCTGGCTCGCCGGGCGGGTCCAGGACTGGTTGGACGGCATCGAGTTCGCCACCTTGGACCTCTCCGGTCCCTACCGGGCCGTGTTCGACACGATGCTCCCCGACGCCACCCAGGTCGCAGACCCGTTTCACCTGGTGAAGCTGGCCAATGCCGCTCTCGATGAGTGCCGGCGGCGGGTCCAGGACGACACCCTCGGCCATCGGGGCCGCAAGGACGACCCGCTCTACCGGTGCCGGCGACTGCTCACCAAGGCCGACGAGCGTCTCGACGACCAGGGGCGCACCAAGCTCCTCGGCCTGCTGCGCGCCGGAGACCCGAGAGGGGAGGTGACCACCGCCTGGCACGCAAAGGAGGCGGTTCGAGCCCTCTACATCCATACTGATCCCGCTCTGGCCCTCGAGTGGGTCACCCGCCTCGGCCATGACCTCCAAGACGCCGACTGCCCGCCCGAGATCCGCCGTCTCGGCCGCACGCTTCTCCGCTGGCGTCATCAGATCGCCGCTTGGCACCACGCCCGCGTGAGCAATGGCCCGACCGAGGCAGCCAACAATCTGATCAAGCGCGTCAAGCGGGTCGCGTTTGGCTTCACCCGGTTCCGGAACTACCGAATCCGCACCCTCCTCTACGCCGGGCGGCCGAACTGGTCACTTCTCGCCACCATCCCACCCCGCTGAAATCCGAAGAGCCGCTAAACGCTGCGGACGCCACCCGCCCACGGACGCGGTGCCCCGGCGGGTCGCCTGTTCCGACCGCGCGGCCGTCGGTGGACATCCAGGACAGACGTCCGGTCCCACTTAGTCAACAGCTTAGCGAAGCGCGTGGGAACTGAAAGCTCAGGTCCCGACGATCCCTGTGAACGTGTAGGTGGGCCAGGAGCTCACGCTAAGAAAGGCGGACTGCCGTCGAGCGAAGGTCACCGGGCCGTGAAGCTCCGCACCAGGACCGCAAGGGCGCCCTTCCGGGGGTCAGTGGTGAAGATGAACTCCACCTCCTCCTCTTCCCCGCCGGAGAGGAAGTCGATGGTCTGCTCGGCCTCTTGCGGCGGTTCGCTTTCGGCCGTCAATTCTGCGCTTACCTGGACGGACTGCGCCGTCTCGTCGCCCGTGTTCTTAACGGCGACGCGGACGTGGAACTGCGCGGCAACCTCCCGTACCGACACGGTACGGGTCTCGAAGGCGGGCGGGTCCGGCGGCCCGCCGGCCCACAGCGACACGACGGCGCCGATCACCACGGCCAGCACCGACGAGGCGACCGCGAACGTCACCCACTCCGCCCGGGAGCGGGGCACCCTGCGCGAGCGGGCAGCCTCTGTGCGTCCGCCGCCGCTCATGTAGCCAACCGGCCGGCGGCGCCGCCCACGCACGCCGGCAGCCCGAGCAGCACGATGTGTTGGAGGCTCATGGTCCAGGGAGAGCCAAGGTCGAGGTTCTGGAACAACCAGAGCATGAAGGCCGCCGCCAGCAGGGAGACCAGATAGCACACCGCTGTCTCGGTAAGGGGACGCTGGAGCACTCCACGCTGCTGGCGCCGCTTCGCCTGGCTCGCGAAGCCAGCCTCGAAGACGATGCAGTAGGAGACGAGGAGCGACGCTGCGACCATGGCCAGCAGCCACGTCGGCGAGCTGGCTGCGGCCAACATCGGGATCTCGTCCGTGGGGGCGATATTGAACGCCACGAAGACAGCGCCGATCACCGTCGCACCGATGTCCGCGATGGTGCTGTGCAGCCCGGTCCGGGCGGCCGTCGCCTCCGCCGTCGTCGAATCGCCGTCCTCGCCTTCGTCGTCTCCGGCGTTACGGGAGCGCTGGAGAAAGTGCCGGGCCAATGCGACGCCGATGGCGAACGGCAGTGCCTCGTACACCACCTTGCCGACCACCTCGGCCAGCGGCGTGGTGAGCGTCACCTCCCTGAGCAAAATCAGCACGGCCGTGACGCACACGATGCCGAGGGCGAGCGCATCCACGCTGTCGACCACGGCATCGACCACCCGCGCGTCCTTCGATTGGCGGAAGCCCGAGACGCGCATCAGGAAGAACACTGGTACGAATGAGAACAGCAACACAGCGGCCATCCGTGACGGCGCCGTCGAGGACCCGATCCACCACACCTCCATCGTGTAGAGGAGGGGGATTCCTATCAGCATCCCCCCGGAGGCACCCCGCACAAGGTCCTCGAGCTCCCGGCCCCACTGCCCCGCATCGCCATGCTCTTTGATGCGACAAGCTACCTCCGATATCGCCGAGGCTACGGCGACTCTCGCCCGGGTAACAGGATGTGCATCCCGAATTTGCAGGCGCACGACAGAGCGAGCACCCCCACCAGGACACCAAGGGGTCAGCCGATACCAGGGTCAGACCGGGTGAGTCCGCCGTTGCCCCCGATGGTCGAGGCTGCGGGCTACCAGATCGCACTCGAAGCGATCAGCAACGCTTACCGTCATAGCGGGGGTGACGGAGCCAATGTGCGGACTGGTGTCGACGCCCAAGGCACGAACCTGGTGATCGATGTCACCGACAACGGAGGGGGCATCGCCCCTGACGCTCCAGGTGAAGTGGGGATCGAGTCGATGAAGAGCCGAGCCGCCGCCGTGGGCGGGCAGGTTCAGGTTGCACCGTCTGTCTCGGGTGGCACTGTGGTTCACGCCGAGCTACCGCTTGACTCGAACGGCGGCTGAGACAAGCGCGCGTGAGGACGGCAGGCGCGGCGGGTGGACCGCCCGAAGGTGCTCGGGCACAACTGGGCCCGCGGCGCGACGGCAACAGCGCATACCGGCCCCCTACCGGTCGACCATCGGCATGCGCGACGTTATCCATGCCTGTGACCTGGCCGCGCGATATCCGGCGTTCCCCGGCGGGCGTGGCGCTCGATAATGCTCAGGAGCGCAAGCGCTCCGGCCGCTACCGCATGAGCGATGGGCGGTTGCCAGTCAGTCGCCGTCGTGCTGAAAAAGCGCGTCATCTCGTTCCTCCTCCGCTGCAGGCACCCCGGGATCGAGACTGAGGCGCTCTGCCGCAGACCGGCGGGCCCGATCACCTCGACGGTCGTAGCGCGAAGTCGTCGACGGGGAAGCGTGGCCCATCAACTGTTGGACCGCCGGCAGATCGGCGCCGGCGTCGAGGAGGTCGCCGGCGTAGGTCCGACGCAGGTCATGCGGCGAGATCGCTGGTAGGCCGCTGGCCCGGGTGCGGCGGGAGAGGATCTGGCGGATGGCCTCGCCGGTGAGGGTGTGGCCGAGGCGGAGGTTGCCCCTCCGGTCGATGGGACAGAAGAGCGGTCCGGGGCACTGGCCCCTGAGTTGCATCCACTGCTCGAGGAGCGGACCGACAGTGGGCGAGAGGGGCACCAACCGCTGCTTGGCTCCCTTGCCCACGACCCGGATGGCGGCGGGGTCGGTGTCGACGTCTTCCAAGTGGAGGGCGACGAGCTCGGCCCGACGGGTGCCCGACAGGTAGGCGAGACCGATCACCGCCGCGTCGCGGACGCCGGCGGGGCTGTCGTCGGCCCGGCAGTGAGCCAGGAGGGCGGCCAGCTCGGAGCGCTCCACATCGCGCCCGGCGGGGAGGCGGCTGCCGGTGATCGGCCGCAGGTCGACGGCCCGCATGTAGTCGTCGGTCTCCATGACCCCCATGCGCCACGCCGCCTTCAACGCGCCCCGCAGGGCAGCCAGGTGCTTGTTGGCCGTGGCCGGGGCGTAGCGGCCCTCGCTGACGGCCCGGGCCAGGGCCGCCCGGATGGCAGTGGTATGGCTGAAGCGCAGACTGGCCCAGGGCAGGGTGTCGATGTCGGCCGATCCGTCGGAGACCCAAGCGGCGATGGCCTGGAGGCAGGCCGTCATGCTCCGGTGCCCGTCGCCGGCGAGCCCGGCCACGTAGACCCGGGCCGGAACCTGGCCCCAGTCGGCCACCAGCGCCCCGTCGGCGGACCGTCGCAGCGGTACCGCTACGGCTTCCATCTTCTCCATGTCGACCAGCACGTCGGGCGGCCCGGCTCCGTCCGAACGCTCAGGACACACGGCGGACGAACCTGTTGGCCACTTTGGCTCCGCTACTCAAGATGACCCCCGTCGCGGGCATGGACCGCTGACATCGTCGTGCGCATCGGTGCTGACATCCAACTGCGCAAGCCCGCTGACACGTCGTCTGCGTTCCCGCTGACATTTGGGATGCGCATGACAGCAACCGCCTCCACCTTTTCCACGTCCACCAGCAGCCCACCGTCGACCGAACGTGCGGATTAAACCACGAAAGGACACTCTACTTGCGGGAAGTGCCCTTCTCCAAGGCATATACAGCAGTGGGGGAGTGCGGTCGTACGATGCGTATTGCTACGCTACGACCGTGATCCCCTCCACACCCGCCGGAGCGGGCACCTCGATGTGCGCCCTGGCCGGCTGCGAGGAAGTCGTGGTCCAGCCCCCGGGCGGCGGTCGTCGTCGTCTGTACTGCTCGAACGCCCACCGGGCCGAGGCTCGGCGCCGTCGTCTGGCCGATTCGCCCGAATCATCCCCCGGCGACCTGCTCGGGTTTGCCATCGCCCGCCTGGGCTCGGTTTTCGATGATCTGCGGGGCTACGAGGCCACGCTGCGGTCGGTCGACCCGGGTATCGCGGCGGCGGAGATGGCCCGAGTCCGGGCCCAGGCCACGGCTGAGGTCCTGGCCGCCCAGCAGCTGGGAGCGACCGCAGCCGAAGAGGCGGCCCGGGCCGCAGCCCGCCTTGTCACCGAGCGTGCGGCCTGGGAAGCCGATCTCGCCGCTCACGAGGCCGAGGCCGACGAACTGCGAGCCGCGGTGGCGCGTTCCCGGGAGGCGGCGACTGCAGCCCAGGACGCCTTGGAGGCCGCCATGGGCGCCCATCGGGCCGAGATCGACGAGCGGGACCGCCGGGC
>Ga0136631_10000763_pt1 | contig 10107 bp, 11 predicted proteins | sample AntDrymUQ6012206_2_FD_104655 | JGI IMG/M metagenome (GOLD analysis project Ga0136631, IMG submission 104655) | Polar desert sand microbial communities from Dry Valleys, Antarctica - metaG UQ601 (22.06) | ecosystem: Environmental > Terrestrial > Soil > Desert | place: Antarctica: Dry Valley... | reverse complement strand
TCACGGTGGGTTGGAACAATGGCTAGGCTCGCCGCGATGGACGTCGATGGCCTGTATGACGACGCGGCGCGTGAGCGACTTGTCGCCGAGCCTCCCAAGCGCGTCTCCGCCCCGGAGCGTCGCAGTTTCGAGCGGGACCGAGCGCGGGTGGTCCACGCGGCCGCGTCCCGACGGCTGGCGGCCAAGACGCAGGTGGTCGGACCTGGGACCGACGACTTCGTCCGTAACCGGCTGACCCACTCGCTCGAGGTGGCCCAGATCGGCCGTGACCTCGCTCGCGCACTTGGCTGCCACCCCGACATCGTGGAGACCGCGGCGCTCGCCCACGACCTCGGTCACCCGCCGTTCGGCCACAACGGCGAGCGGGCGCTGGCCGGGCTGAGCGAGGAGTGCGGGGGGTTCGAGGGCAACGCTCAGACCCTGCGCATCCTGACCCGGCTGGAGTCCAAGAGCCACGACGTCGAAGGCCGCTCCATCGGCCTCAACCTGACCAGGGCCACGCTCGACGCCTGCACCAAGTACCCCTGGTCGCGAGCCGACGCCGTGCCGCCCGCGGGCGTGCACGCCGACGGGTCCCCGCGGGTGGTCGTGAAGTTCGGGGTCTACGACGACGACCTGCCGGTCTTCCGCTGGCTGCGCGCCGGGATCGACGGGCCGCGGCGCTGCCTGGAGGCGCAGGTCATGGACCTCGCCGACGACGTGGCCTACTCCGTCCACGACGTCGAGGACGGTGTGGTGGCCGGCCGGGTGGACCTCGACCGGCTCGACACCGAGGCCCTGTGGGACACCGTTCGCGAGTGGTACGTCCCGGACGCCGACGAGCACCACCTCGACGCCGTGCTCCAGGGGCTCACCGGCATCGGCAGCTGGCCGGCCGCGTCGTACGACGGCAGCCGCGCCGCCCTGGCCGCCCTGAAGAACCTGACCAGTGACCTGATCGGCCGATTCTGCGGTGCTGTCCAGGAGGCGACGTTCGCGTTCGCCGAGGGTCCGTTCGTGCGCTACCGGGCCTCGCTGGTCGTGCCCGAGGAGACCCTCCTGGAGATCGCCGTGCTCAAGGGCATCGCGGCCCACTACGTGATGCGCGCCGACGGTCGGGTCTCGCTGATGGAGCGGCAGCGCATACTACTGACAGAGCTGGTCTTCGCGCTGGACGAGCAGGGTCCGGACGCCCTCGAGCGGCCCTTCGCCGACGACTGGACGGAGGCGGCCGACGACGGAGAGCGTCGTCGGGTGCTGATAGACCAGGTCGCCTCGCTGACCGACGCCAGCGCTCTGACCTGGCACGACCGGCTAGTGCGGCGTTGAGCCGCGAGCCGCTGATCTGGCTGCCCTACGAGCCCTCCGAGCTCGGCGAGGTGCCGCGTGGGCTCCACTACGTGTGGAGCCCACCGGGGGCACCACCACCGGACGATCTCGGCGAGGTCGATTTCGTCGTCCCGCCCTACGCCTTCGGCGACGTCGACCCGGCAGTGTTCGGCCGGATGCCGCGGCTGCGTGTGGTGCAGAGTCTCACCGCCGGGGTCGAGCACCTCGAGCCGCACGTGCCCGACGGCGTCCTTCTCTGCAACGGGGGCGGCATCCACGACGCCTCGACGGCCGAGTTGGCGCTCACCCTCATCTTGGGTTCGCTTCGTGGCATCCCGGAGTTCGTGCGCGCCCAGGACCGCGGTGAATGGGCCTGGGAGTGGCGGCCGGCCCTGGCCGACAAACGGGTGCTGATCCTCGGCCACGGCCGGATCGGTGCCGCGATCGAGGCCCGGCTGACCCCGTTCGAGTGCGAGGTGGTCCGGGTCGCCCGGACGGCCCGCGACGGCGTCCACGCGGTGGCCGACCTCCCGGTGCTGCTCCCCAGGGCCGACGTCGTGGTCGTGATCATCCCGTCGACCCCGGCCACCCGGCACCTCGTCGACGCCGGCTTCCTCGCGGCGATGAAGGACGGCGCCCTGCTCGTCAACGTCGCTCGCGGCGCGATCGTCGACACCGACGCCCTGGTCTCCGCCCTGCACGAGGGTCGGATCCAGGCGGCCCTGGACGTCACCGACCCCGAACCGCTTCCCACGGGTCATCCGCTCTGGTCGGCCCCGCACCTGCTGGTCTCGCCGCACACCGGTGGCTCCTCGACGGCGATGTGGCCGCGGGCCCACCGGCTGGTCCGCGAGCAACTCGCCCGGTTCGCTGCGGGGGAGCCGCTGGCCAACCAGATGCCACGAGCCTGACCGGAGGTCCGGTCAGGCTCGCGCGACGTACGACGTCAGGCCCTCAGGGCAGGTCGCCCTGTGGGTACGCCGCCTGGCCCTGGTGGGCGGTGCTGTCGGGGTTGAGCTGGTCGATCAGCTCGTCGTCGGTGCCCCCGCTGGGGCGCACCTTGGCGGCCGCGACACCTGCGGCACCGACGAGCTTGTCCTTGACCACGGGCGCCTGCTCCTTGGCCACGTCGGCGACGTGGCCGGCCTTCTCCTGCACGGTCGGGTTGTTCTTGACCTTGAGGAACTGGGACTTGATGGACTCGTATCGCTGGTGGCCAGCGCGGGCCCCGAACACGTAGCCCGCGCCGGCGGCGACGAGCAGCATCAGCTTCTTCATGGTGTCTCCTTGTGCTTTCTGGTGGCACCGACGGTCGCGTCGGTGGTGGTCGGCTCCGCGGGATCGGTCCCGGCGGTGCCGTCGTCCTCGTGGCCGTGGCCGTGGTCGTCGGGCGGCGGCCAGACCTTGCCCGACTCCTCACGGATGCGGCGGCCCAGGGCGATGTCCTTCTTCTCCTGCTTCTGGGCCTTCTCAATGTTGCGGGTGTCGCGGGCGGGGAGCTGGAGCTCCTCCTCGGCCGGCATGCCCGCCTGCAGCTGCCGACCGCGCTCGAGCTCGGAGTCGAGCTCGGCGCCGAAGAGCAGCGCGAGGTTCGTGATCCACAAGAACAACAGCGCGATCACGACCCCGGCCAGCGACCCGTAGGTCTTGTTGTAGCTGGCGAAGTTGGCGAGGTAGAACGTGAAGCCGACCGAGGCCAGCACCCAGATCAGCAGGGCCACCGCGGCGCCGACCGAGATCCAGCGGAAGCGCGGCTGCTGGACGTTGGGCGTCGAGTAGTAGAGCAGCGCGACCACCAGCAGGGCGACCAGCGCGACCACCGGCCACTTGGCGATGTCCCAGACCAGCACGGCGGTGCTGCCGAGCCCGATCACGTCGCCGATCGACTCGGCGACCGGGCCGGTGACGGCCAGCATCACCAGCGCGACCGCGATCAGCACGATGATGACGATGGTGATGAGGATCTGGGCGGGGCGCAGCTTCCAGATCGGTCGGCCCTCACCGATCTCGTAGATCCGGTTCATCGCCCGCCCGAACGCGCCGACGTACCCCGAAGCAGAGTAGAGGGCGCCGAGCAGACCGATGACCAGCAACCAGCCGGCGCTCTGCGACTCGGCCAGGGTGCGCAGGACCGGTTCGATGTTGCCCAGCAGCTCGGGAGAGACCAACGGGTCGAGCACCTCGACGACGGTGTCGACGGACTCCTCGGCCTGGCCGATGACGCCCAGCACCGAGAGCAGGGCGATCGCAGCCGGGAAGATCGACAGCACCGAGTAGTAGGTGAGCGCAGCCGCGAGGTCGGTGCACTGGTCGTCGCCGAACTCCCGCCAGGTCTTGCGAAGCACATAGAAGCGCGCCCGCTTGGTGAGGTCGCTCGGCTTGTCGGGCTTGCGGTCGTCGTCCGGATCGGGGACCTGGTCCTCGTGCCGGTCCGCGCCCTGGGTGGGATCGTCGCTCACCCGCGCCGCCGCCAGACGGAGAGTGCCACGAGCAAGCCGAGGGTCACCGCGGCGACCGCCAGCAGGTCCGGTCGGGGCCGGCCCGTGTCGGTGGTGGCCCGCTCCTTGAGTTCGGCGGCTTTCGCCGAGGCCCTCGACTTCACGTCGAGCTTGGCAGCGAGGGCGTCGACCGTCGCGCCGAGCCGGGCTCGCTGCGCCTCGATCTCGGCCTCGATCTGCTGGGGTGTCTGGCTCATGAACGGTCTCCCTTGAGGGTGGCGACGTCTTCCTTGAGGCCCTGGAGGGCCATCTCGGGCTTCGGCGGGGCCGCCTCGGAGACCTTGCTCCTGCCCAGCAGGCCGACGACGGCCGCCGCGACGAGGAGCAGGGCAGCCACGATCAACCCGGCAACCCAGGATGGCACGGCGTTGGCCAGGGCGATGACGGCCGTGGCGACGAGGGTGGCGAGGGCGAAGAACGCCAGGAGGCCTGCGACGCTGAACATCCCGATCCCGAGGCCCGCCGCTTTGCCCTTCTCCGCGACCTCCGCCTGTGCAAGCCGCAGCTCGGAGCGGATCAGGCCGGGGATCTGCTGCGACAGGTCGTGGACCAGGCCGCCCAGCGTGGGTTCGGTGGTCGTCGAAGGGCTCTGCTCGCTCATGACCTTCACGTTGCCCCAATCTACGTGAACCCCGCACCATCCCTCGGGGTGGGTGTGGCAGCCCCCTCGCCGGCGGCCACAGCTGTGGAGACTGGTCGGCCCGGCGCCGTACGGGTCGTAGACTCCGCGACGTGGCAGGACGCATCCGCGAGGACGACATCGCCGAGGTGCGCGAGAAGGCCAGGATCGACGACGTCGTGTCGGCGTATGTCTCCCTCCGCAACGCCGGCGGAGGGTCGCTGAAAGGCCTGTGCCCGTTCCACGACGAGAAGTCCCCGTCGTTCAACGTCAACCCCAGTCGCGGGTTCTTCCACTGCCTGGCTGGCGAGACCAGGGTGCTCACGTGGGACGGCGTTCGCGAGATCGAGGACCTTGCCGGTGGGACGCATCGGGTGCTGGGGGCCAGCGGCGACTGGACCGACGCGCCCTTCAGGTCCTACGGCGCCCAGCGGCTCCACCAGATCACGGTCATGCGCAACCGACAGGTCAAAAAGCTTTTCGCCACCGATGGTCACCGATGGTTCGTGCGGTCCGGGGAGGACCAGCGAAAGCGCCGTGAGGTGCTCACCACATCATTGAAGGCGGGCGACCGGCTGACCCCGAAGTTCCCGGGCACCTGGATCGCGAGGACGACGCCGTCGCCTTTCGGGATAGCCCACGGCTTCACTTACGGAGAGGGCACCACGAGCGGCACCGGCAGCATGGCGCTGCTGTGTCCGCCCAAGGACTCGGCGATGCTCAAGTGGTTCCCCAACAGCGTCACCTCGGCGTCCGGGGACGATCTGCTGGTCCATCACCTGCCCAGGTTCTTCAAGGACCTGCCGCCTCTCAGCGAGTCCGTCTCCTACCTGTACGGCTGGCTGGCCGGCTACTTCGCGGCCGACGGTTGTGTCGCGGCGGACGGCACGGTGAGCCTCAACTCGGCCGATCTGGAAGACCTCGAGTTCGTCCGTTCCGTGTGCACCCGGCTCGGTATCGGCACCTACGGCATCACCACGCAGATGCACGAGGGCTTCCCGGGTCGGGAGCCCTCGGCCCTCCACCGCCTGCACCTGTTCAACGAGGACCTGCGCGAGAGCTTCTTTCTGATCGACGCCCACCGGGCCCGGTTCGTCGTCGGCGACACGCAGTTCGCCCGGCGGGGATGGGTGGTGCAGTCCGTCGAGGAGACCGATCGGGTCGAGAACGTCTACTGCGCCGAGGTCGAGGACGGCCACGCCTTCACGCTGGAGGACAACATCCTCACCGGCAACTGTTTCGGCTGCCAAGAAGGCGGCGACGTCATCTCGTTCGTGATGAAGCACGACGGGCTGTCGTTCAACGAGGCGGTGGAGAGCCTCGCGGACAAGTACGGCGTGCAGCTGCGGCGCGAGGATAGCCCCGACGGCCGCCAGGAGCCGGCGCGGCCTCGGGGACCCGCCCGGGCCCGGCTGATCGAGGCCAACAAGCTGGCCCAGGAGTTCTACGCGGCGCAGCTCGCGACCCCCGAAGCGTTGGTCGCCAGGCAGTTCCTGGGAGAGCGGGGCTTCGACCAGGACTCGGCCGAGACATTCGGCATCGGCTTCGCTCCGCGTGGCGGCGAGGCGCTGCTCCAGCACCTGCGGCAGAAGCAGTTCGATGAGGAGGAGGTCGTCGCGGCCGGCCTGGTCGCGGTGGGCCGCTCGGCCTACGACCGCTTCCGCGGCCGGCTGCTGTGGCCGATCCGGGAGGCGAGCGGCGACACGATCGGCTTCGGCGCCCGCCGGATCTTCGACGACGACCGGAATGACGCGAAGTACCTCAATACCCCCGAGACCTCCCTCTACAAGAAGAGTCAGGTCCTCTACGGGATCGACCTGGCCCGCAAGGACATCGCCCGCTCGTCGCAGGCGGTGGTCGTCGAGGGCTACACCGACGTGATGGCCTGCCACCTCGCCGGCGTGACCACCGCCGTCGCGACGTGCGGCACCGCCTTCGGCGACGACCACGCGCGCGTGCTGCGCCGCTTCATGCTCGACCACGAGGAGTTCCGCGGGGAGGTCATCTTCACCTTCGACGGCGACGCCGCCGGACAGAAGGCTGCCATCCGTGCCTTCGAGGGCGACCAGAACTTCGTATCCCAGACCTACGTCGCCGTCGAGCCAACCGGGCTCGACCCGTGCGACCTTCGTCTCCAGCAGGGTGACGCCGCGGTGCGTGAGCTCGTCGCCCGTCGGGTGCCGCTCTACCGCTTCGTGCTCGTCAACGTGGTCGGCAAGTACGACCTCGACCGGGCCGACGGTCGCGTCGACGCGTTGCGCGAGGCCGCCCGGCTGGTCTCGAGCATCCGCGACCGGTCGAAGGTCGACGCGTTCGCCCGCGAGATCGCCGGGATGATCGGCATCGACGTCGAGGAGGCCCGCGCCGAGGTGCGGAGGTCGATCTCGCGTGGCCGTTCCGATGCCCGTTCCCGTCCCGGTCCGCCGGCTGCCCCGACCAGTGATGCCGCAGCGCCGACCGGGCCGCCCAAGCAGCAGCTGCCCGACCTGCGCGACCCCCGCTTCATCCTCGAGCGAGAGACCCTCAAAGTGTTGTTGCAGCATCCCGCCCAGGTCGGGCGGATGGTCGCCGAGGTCGGTCCCAACGACTTCCGGCACCCCACCTACCGGGCCGTCTGGGACCTGATCGTGGCTGCCGGCGGTCCCAGCTCGGCCGGTTCCGACTGGAGCGCCCGGCTGCGCGACTCCGCCCCGGACGCTGGGGTCGCTGCGGCGATCTCGGCGCTGGCCGTCGAGGCGCTCCCGACGCAGAAGGAGCCCGATGAGGGCTACGTCGCCGCCCACGTCTTCCGCCTCCAGGAGCTGACCGTGCTGCGCCGCATCGCCGACCTCAAGTCCCGACTGCAGCGCACGAACCCGGTCGAGCACCCGACCGACTACAACCGGATGTTTGGTGAGCTGGTCGCCCTCGAGCAGTACCGTCGCACGCTGCGCGAGCGGGCGGTGGGCACGCCGTGAGGGCGCTGCGCCGCGACCGGCCCGACCTCGCCGTCGGCCCGGGGGAGAGGCTGCTCGCCTGGTGCCACGACACCGACGGTCGGACGCTGGGTGGCACTCGCGACGCGCTCTACCTGCCCTCGTCCTTGGGAGAGCCTGTCGAGACCAGGATTCCCTGGGAGCAGGTCGAGTCCGCCGACTGGGACGCCGACGCCTCGCTCCTGACGGTGAAGGAGGTGGGCACCTGGGGGGTCGTCCGCCCCGTCCATCGACTCGCGCTCGACGAACCCGGCCGCCTGCTCCAGCTGGTCCGGGAGCGGGTGACGTCGACCGTCGTACTCCAGCGGCACGTGCCGATCCGCGGCCGTCAGGGCGTTCGGGTCATCGCGCGCCGAGCGCCGTCCGGGGACCGGGCGCTGACCTGGGTCTACGAGTACGACGAGGGCGTCGACCCCACCGACCCGGCCGTCCGGGCGGCCGCCGAGGAAGCCCTCGCCGGCGCCCAGGACGAGGTCGGCACCTCCTGACGCGCGGGCACCTCGCTGATTCGCCCGGGCGGGACGCCCTTGCTAACCTCTATCCGCTGCCCACAGCATTCCCCTGTAGCTCAACTGGCAGAGCATTCGGCTGTTAACCGGAGGGTTGTTGGTTCGAGTCCAACCGGGGGAGCCACGCAAAATGGCCCGTGACCTGCGGAAACGCAGATCACGGGCCATTTTCTGTGGCCTTTGCATCGGCTATGCATCGTTCAGATCGGCGACAGTGCCGTCCCGTGGGTCGTTTCAAGGCTCTCTATGAGGGTCGTCACCGGCTGAACCCCAGCGGGTTCCGTCGCCTCCCATTAACGGCGGCTGCCGGTCTTCGGGGCGCCGAGCACGCGGATTGCTCCCCAATGCGTCGACCTCGGGGCGCATCGCTGGCCGGCGGCCGAGGGAGATGTGGGCGGTCTCATTGTGGGCGGCATCGAGGAGTGCGCTCACGTCGGCGGCGTCATGCGCGGCCGGGGTCCCGGTGGCGAGACACAGTTGCTGGACGGACGCCTCGATCGCGCGTCCGAGGCGCATGACTTCGTCGGCTGGGTAGTTGTCGCGGATGGCCCTGGTCATGGCTGTCACCACCGCGCTGACGGGATCTGGCGCGGCGTGGCCTCGAGGTCCTCGAGCTTGATCCGGATGGCGCGTTTGCCGCACCGGTAGGCGGGGAGGGTGCCTGCTGCGATCCAGCGTCGGATCGTCTTGACCGAGACCGACATGCACTCTGCCGCCTCCTCGAGGCTCAGGTAGACGGGGATCGCGCGTCGCTCACCCATCGGAACGCACCTCCGTCCGCTTGACGGTGGCTGAGGTGAGGAAGCGTCGGGCTTCGGCGACGGTGATGTAGAGCCGGCCGACACCTTGGAAGCGGGTCCATCGCGGGCCGACGCCACGTCGGCGCCAGTCGCGGACGGTCCGCTGCGGTGTGCGGATGAGTTCGCAGAACTCCTCGAACATGATCAGGCCGTTGTCGTCCCACTCGTCCGGGATGTTGATAGGTGCCACCATCACGGTGCCTTTCGTCGTGGCCGCCGACCGATTCGATGGCCTTCACCCGGAGAAGCAACATCTCGCAGTGCGGATCGGACGTGCGTTGGGCATTCCTGTCGAGGTTCGGCTCCTCCTTGGTCACCTGGGTCGTGTCGGGTCTCCCGAGCGGTCACCTGGAACAAGGGGACTTGGTCAGCGACCGATCCCGTGGGAACTCGGAGGGGAGGTCCGGATCGGCTCGGGCCGGCGCCGGGGCTGGCCACCGTTCAACGCGGCGTCCCGCAGCGCGGCGGCCTGGATTGCGGCCAATCCTCTGGGCGCGCGAGGTCCGTACCGTTCGATGTCGTCTGCGGCCCTCGCCGCAGCGTGCCTCGTCCCCAGGTCGGCACGGTCACGACTGAACACGTCGACCCATTGGCTGCGCGCGTCGTCGACGGACTCGGCGACCAGGTGCGCGATGTTGCGGTGTCGGCCGCGGGTCATCCCGACGTACGCCGATGCGGCACCGGTGGTCTCGCCGAGGGCGAGGTGCGCAGTGTCGACGGTCTCGCCCTGGGCTCCGTAGGCGGTGGTGGCGTAGGCGAGCTCGACGTGCTCGCGGACGTACTCGGCCGGGAGCGTGCGGTCACCGGCACGGCCACTCACGTGAAGGGCGCCGTCGTCGCTGATCCCGGCCACGGTCCAGGTGTCACGGTTCGCGACGGCAAGGCCGCGGTCGTTGCGTCGCGTCGCGACCCGGTCACCGAGACCGATCCGCTCACCACGACGCGTGACGGGCTCACCAGTGCGCTCACCACGGCGTGCGATGGCCTCACCAGCACGCTCACCAGACTGCTCACCAGACTGTGCGTCGGCGCAGTGGCGGTGGTCGCGGATGGCTGCGTTGAGCGCGCTGACCTGGTCGCGGGTGTCGGCGATGACGAGCTGGTCTCCACCGTCGGCACCGCTGGCACGGGCGCCGATGGTGGCGAGGGCGGCGGTGCGTTGTACCTCGGTGGCATGAACGATGATCTGGCCGCGTTGAAGGAGGGTGTCGAAGACCTCACTAGTTCGCTCACCGGTGCGCATGAGGAGGCTGAGGTCGGCGTAGGCGGGGTCGCTGAACCGGTGGACCGACTCGATCTCGTGGTGCGCTGCGGGTCGTACCCAGCGTGCGGCCAGGTCGAGGACACCACCGCGACCCACGGCCGGGAGCTGGTGGCGGTCGCCGAGGAGCGCGACGG
>Ga0136631_10000762_pt1 | contig 10107 bp, 9 predicted proteins | sample AntDrymUQ6012206_2_FD_104655 | JGI IMG/M metagenome (GOLD analysis project Ga0136631, IMG submission 104655) | Polar desert sand microbial communities from Dry Valleys, Antarctica - metaG UQ601 (22.06) | ecosystem: Environmental > Terrestrial > Soil > Desert | place: Antarctica: Dry Valley... | reverse complement strand
GACGTCCACGCGTGCCTTCCGTCAGCGCGGGTTGTCTATGTTGGCACGCGGGAACGATGGTCGAGAGGTCGCCCGTGAGGACCGAACCGGCGGTCGCCGCCGCGGCGACGCCCGTGCCGTGGCTCGACGTGGGCGCCGCGTACCGGGAGCTCGCCGACGAGCTGACCGCGGCGAGCCGGCGCGTCTTGGAGTCCGGTTGGTTCATCCTCGGGCCCGAGGTCGAGGCGTTCGAGGCCGAGTACGCGGCCGCTGTCGGCGCGCGCCACTGCGTCGGCGTCGGGACCGGTCTGGACGCGCTGATCCTCGCGCTCCGCGCGATGGACATCGGCCCAGGTGACGAGGTCATCGTCCCGTCGAACACCTACATCGCGACCTGGCTCGCCGTGTCGGCCGTGGGCGCTACCCCGGTGCCGGTCGAGCCAGACCTGCCGAGCTACCTGATCGAGGCGCGACACGTTGCGCCGGCCATCACGTCGCGTACCCGCGCGGTGCTGCCGGTCCATCTGTACGGGCAGTCGGTCGACATGGACCCGATCCTCGAGCTCGCGCGATCGCGTGGCCTCCGCGTCCTCGCCGACGCGGCGCAAGCGCACGGCGCACGCGATGCCGGCCGGCCGATCGGTGCGCTCGGCGACGCGGTCGCGTGGAGCTTCTATCCGTCGAAGAACCTCGGTGCCTTCGGCGATGCGGGTGCGGTGACCACGGCTGACGACGACCTCGCCGACCGGATCCGGTCGTTGCGCAACTACGGCTCGCGGCGCAAGTACCACAACGACGAGCGTGGGACCAACAGCCGGCTCGACGAGCTCCAGGCGGCGGTGCTCCGTGTGAAGCTGCCCCACCTCGACGCATGGAACGCACGTCGTGAGCACATCGCGGCGACCTACGGCCGCGAGCTCGCTGGCACCGCGTTCACGCTGCCAGTCGTGCGCGACGGCGCGACGCACGCGTGGCACGTGTACGTCGTGCGGAGCCCGGTACGTGACGAGTTCGTCGCGCACCTCGAGGGGTCCGGCGTCCCCACCGTTATCCACTACCCGGTGCCGCCCCACCTCCAGCCCGCGTACCGGGACCTCGGCGTACCTGCTGGGGCGTTGCCGGTCGCCGAGGCCATCCACCGCGAGGTGGTCAGCCTCCCGATGGGTCCGCACCTCGACGGGTCGGATGTCGATCGCGTCGTCACCGCTGTGCGCGCGTTCGCCGGCTGATCGCGACCGCGTGGACGACCGCCGGCCGAAGGTGATCGCCTTCTACCTCCCGCAGTTCCACCCCGTGCCCGAGAACGATGCGTGGTGGGGGCCCGGGTTCACGGAGTGGCGCCAGGTGGTGCGGGCTCGCCCACGTTTCCCCGGGCACGCCCAGCCGACCCTGCCGACGGAGCTGGGCTTCTACGACCTGCGCGTCCCCGAGACTCGGGCGGATCAGGCCGACCTCGCCCGCGACCACGGCATCGATGCGTTCTGTTACTACCACTACTGGTTCGACGGACGCCGTGTGCTCCACGCGCCGCTCGATGGTGTGCTCAGCTCGGGCGAGCCGGACTTCCCGTTCGCGTTGTGCTGGGCCAACGAGAGCTGGACCCGGGCGTGGGATGGGCGCACAGGTGAGGTCCTGCTCGAGCAGTCCTACAGCCCCGCCGACGACCTGGCTCACATCCGGTGGCTGGCCCCCGTGCTCAGTGACCCGCGTTACCTGCGTACCGACGGGCGCGCGGTCCTGCTCGTGTACCACGCGACCAAGTTGCCCGACCCGCAGCGCACCGCGGATACGTGGCGCACGGAAGCGGCTCGTCTCGGCGTGGGCGAGTTGTACCTGTGCCGCGTCGAGAGCTTCCCGGAGGAGACCGGTGACCCATCCACCATCGGCTTCGACGCGGCGGTCGAGTTCCAGCCCGCGTGGCGGCGTCTCGGCCAACCGATGCGCCGCGAGCGCTACTGGTACTGGCTCCGACGCGCGGGTCTCTCCGCGTCGGCGTACGGCGAGGATCGGATCTACTCGTACCCCGACGTCGTGGCGATGATGGAAGCCACCGCAGACGTCACGTACGTGCGCCACCCCGGCGTGACGCCCGCGTGGGACAACAGTCCGCGGCGGACACAGGACTACGCCATCATCTTCCAGGGGAGCACGCCCGACGCGTACCGCGGCTGGTTGGAGTCGGCGCTCGCGCGGGGGCTGCGCCAGAGGGAGCCGCTCGTGTTCGTCAACGCGTGGAACGAGTGGGGCGAAGGTGCCGTGCTCGAGCCGAGCGACCGGTGGGGCCGCCGCTACCTCGAGGCGACCCGCGACGCGGTGCGAGCCGTGCAGAACTCATCACCATGAGGTCGCTGTGGACGCTGCTGGTCGAGTGGACCCGTCGCGACTTCCGCGTGCGGTACGCGCAGACGCTGTTCGGTGGCATCTGGGCGTTCGCGGCGCCGCTCGCGATGACGGTCGGGTTCGTCTTCGTGTTCGAGGCGATCGCCCGGATCGATGCGGGCGTCCCGTACGCGGCGTTCGTCTATCCCGGCGCGGTGCTATGGGGCTTGTTCGCGGGCGGCGTCATCGGCGCGTCGTCCTCCACCCTCGAATCGATGTCGATCGCCAGCAAGGTCGCCTATCCACGGATCGTCGCCCCCCTCGCCGCCATCGCCCACAACGTGGTCGACTTCGCGATCGGACTGCTGTTCCTGCCGGTCATCCTCATCGTCTTCCAGGCGCCGGTGCGGTTGAACCCGCTCTCGTTCACGCTCGCCATCCTCGGGACGCTCGCGATGGCCATCGGCCTCGGATCGTTCCTGTCAGCCCTCGTCGTCTTCGTGCGGGACGTGCGCAAGGTCCTCCCGTTCTTCTTCCAGATCGCGGTCCTCGTCACGCCGGTCGCGTACCCCGCTGACCGCGTCCCGGTGGGCTTGCGCCCGCTCGTCGTCTGGAACCCGATGGCCACTCTGGTCGCAGGGTTCCGGTCCTCGCTGATCGCTCTACCGTCGCCCACGACCGGCGAGTGGGCGCGCGCCCTGCTGGTCTGCGCGGTCGTGGCGGCACTCGGGGTCGCCTACTACCAGAGCGTCGATGACCGCTTCGCCGATGTCGCGTGACGTGGGCGATCGGCCGGCGCGGCTGATCGCCTTCTACCTCCCGCAGTTCCACCCGACGCCCGAGAACGACAGGTGGTGGGGGCGTGGCTTCACGGAGTGGACCAACGTGGCGCGGGCCCGCCCGTTGTTCCCGGGCCACGCGCAGCCGCGCATCCCCGCCGACCTCGGCTTCTACGACCTGCGTCTGACCGAGGCGCAGGAGCAGCAGGCGGCGCTCGCGCGGACGGTCGGCATCGAGGGCTTCTGCTACTGGCACTACTGGTTCTCGGGCACCCGGCTGCTCCACCGCCCCGTCGACCAGCTGCTGGCCGCGGGTCGGCCCGACCTGCCGTTCTGCCTGGCCTGGGCGAACGAGACGTGGTCCCGTCGGTGGCTGGGCGAGGAACAGGACATCCTCATCCGGCAGGACTACTCACCCGCTGACGACCGCGCCCACATCGAGTGGCTGCTGCCCGTCTTCGCCGACCCGCGGTACCTCACCGTCGAGGGGCGCCCCGTGTTCCTCGTGTACCGCCCCGTCGATCTGCCCGACCCGCGCGCGACCACCACGTTGTGGCGCGAGCGCTGCCGCGCCGAGGGTCTGCCGGACCCCTACCTGCTGGGCGTCAACGGTCACGCCGTGACGGTCGACTGCCGGTTGCTGGGGTTCGACGGGACCGTGAACTTCGAGCCGCAACTCGGCGCGCTGCCGTCGGTCAACGCCGACGGCCTCAAGGTCTACGACGACGCCGAGGCACGCCGACGCATGGCGAGCTGGTACCCGGACTACCCGGCCCACCCCACCGTGTACGTGCGATGGGACACGACACCGCGCCGCGGTGGCGACGCGATCGTGTTCGTCAACGGTCGCGTCGAGAACTTCACGCGCGCCCTCGAGGGTGCTATCGCTCGGGTCGACGGTCAAGGGGAGCACGCGCTCGTGTTCGTCAACGCGTGGAACGAGTGGGCCGAGGGCAACTACCTCGAACCGGACCTCGCCGACGGACGTCGGTACCTCGATGCCATCGCCGCCACGACGACACCGTGGACGTAACGTTCGTCACGATCGTCGAGTCGTCGCCCCGCGGTCAGCGACAGCTCACCGACCTCGCGCTAGCGCTCCGCACGTTCGGCGGCGCGCTCGCCGACGCGCCCTTGGTCGCGTTCGTCACCGGGCGCAACATCGCGTCCGTCGACGTCGCGCTCGGGCCCATCGAACTGCGCCCGCTGCCGCCGCCAGACCCCGCCCACCCGCGGCTGAGGCGCCTGGATGCGGTGGCGTCGCTCGCCGAGTCCGCGGGCACGCTCGTGCTGCTCGAAGCGGACGCGCTCGTGGTAGGTGACCTGACCGCGCACGTCGGGAACACGGTCGCAGCCGTCCACAAGGACGACCGCCCGATGCCCGACATCGACTGGCGGCGGCTGTACTGGACGTTCGGGGTGCGTCCGCCTGACCCGGGCCCGATCAGTGTGATGAACGGCCTGCCGAGTCGACCCCTGCTCGACACGGGCGTGCTCGTGCTGCCTCCCTCGAGACGCGATGCGCTGGTCGCGAGCTGGACCGCGATCGCGACCGAGCTGGTGCGGCTGTCGAACCGCTACGCGCTCGACTTCCTCGCCCCGCCACGATGGTTCGATCGGTTCGCGTTGATGATCGCGCTGTACCGCGACGACGTCCGGTTCGAGTACCTACCGCTCGGTTGCGACTTCGAGCTGTCGTTCGACTACCACCCCTCGGTGCTCCCGTCGGCCGACGACCTCCGGGTCATCCGCTACGGACCTCACATGGACGACCGCGGCGCCGTCCTGTCGTCACGCCTGTACCCATGGGTCGATCCCGTCATCGACCGCTTCGATCGCGTGCTCGCCGAGTACCTCGGCCACCGCTACCGTCGACCGCCACGCCGTGCGATCGGGTCCGAGCTGCGTGGAGCGATCGGTGCGTCCGCGCTGTACCGCTCGACCGCCGGTCAGCGGGTGCGCGCGGCGGTGCGTAACGTTCGCTCCCGAGGGTCGCGCGGGTGATGCGGGTCGACTCCGCAGGACGGATGCCCTGATGCCAGCGTCAGCCCGCGCGGTCGGCGTCGTCGAGCTCGACCACCTGACCAAGCGGTACGGGCTCGGCCTGCGACGCGCTCACGGGCGCGCGGCGATCCCATGGGCGGACTACGAGCACGGCGAGGGGACGTTCGCCTCGGTCGACGACGTGTCGTTCCGGGTGGAACCGGGCGAGTCGTTCGCGCTCATCGGGGCCAACGGCGCCGGCAAGAGCACGGTCCTCAAGTGCGTCGCCAACGTTGTCCGGCCCACGTCTGGTCGCGTGTCGGCGAACGGCCGGGTCACGTCGCTGATCGAGCTCGGGGTGGGCTTCCACTACGACCTCTCGGGGATCGAGAACCTCCGTTTCCAGGCCGCGATCCACGGTCTCCGCGGTGCCGATGCGGCGCGGGTCGTGGCCGCGGCGCTCGACTTCGCCGAGATCGGTCAGTTCGCCGACATGCAGGTCAAGCGCTACTCGAGCGGCATGCACGCGCGGCTGAGTCTCGGCATCGCGATGAACCTGCCGACGGACATCCTGCTGGTCGACGAGGTGCTCGCGGTCGGCGACATGAAGTTCCAGCGGAAGTGCTTCGAGAAGATGTCACACCTCCGCAAGGACGAGGGCGTCACACTGCTGTTCGTCAGCCACAGCGAGTGGGTGCTCAAGGAGACCTGCAAGCGAGGTGTCCTGCTCGACAAGGGCGCAGTGGTCGAGCAGGGATCGCTCGACACGCTGCTCCGCCTGTACCACACGCGAGCTGACACGGTCATGGATCGGCCGGTGAGCGATCACGATCCACGTATCCGCGTCGTCAGCGCCCGCGTGCTCCCCGACGACGATCGCGTGATCGGGCTCCACTCGGACATCACCCTGCGGCTGACCATCGACGTGGACCCCGACGTGACCAACGCCGCCGTGAGCATCGCGATGTTCGACCAGTCGCGCCGGTTCATCTGGGCGAGCTACTCCGACGAGAACGGTATCGACATCCCGGCCGGGCGGACGACCGAGTTCGACGTGACCGTCCCTGATATCGACGTGCTCCCCGGACCGTGCCGGATCGAGGTGCTCGCGTTCGAGCGTGGGATCGCGCAGGGCGACGATCTGCTCTACGTCGACCTGACCATCGATGGCGACGTCCCGAACAAGTTCGAGCACGGCCTGGTGGATGCGCGCGCCACGTGGCGCCGGATCGATCCTCACAAGCCGGCTAGCGGGGATCGACGGTCAGCGCGCCCCGCGCCGAAGAAGCGGACGTCGACGGCGCGGTGACGTGGTTCCGCCCCGCCCCGACGTGCTCTCGGCGATCGCCTTGAGTTGCGTGAGGACATCGACGGGTAGCGCGTTCGGATGCCGCTCCATCTGCGCGGTGATGATGCTGTCGAGGTCGGTCGGCCACGGCGGGTGCTCGTTGTAGCCCACGAGCAGGTGGTCGAACGGCTCGAACGTCGGGCCCGAAGGCGCCAGCGGGTGCGCCTTGCCGACGCCTGCGGCGAGCTCGTACGTCTGCTCGAGCGCAGTCAGCCACCCCGCCGCCGTGTGGACGTCGGTGACCGCGCGCCGCAGACGCGCGCCCTCTCGCCGGCGATGCTCGGGGTCGGTGACCAGCCGACCGACCGCCGTGTGGAAGTCATCGAGCGTGCGCAGCGGGGGATCGCGGAGCGCGGGATCGGCGCACGCGAACTGGCTCTCGGCACCTGCGGGCAGGTAGGCGACGACGGGGGTGCCGTGCAGCCCGGTCTCGAGGTAGCTCGTGATCGACGGGATGGGGTACGCATCGACGTACACGTCCGACGCCGCGTGGAAGTCGCGGAGGTCCAACTGGTAGCCCACCGCACGCATCCGGCCGGCGGTCCACGCGGCGGCGGCGCGCCAGCGGACGTCCGCGCCCGTTGGTCCGACGGCGATCAACGTCGTCTGGGGGTACAGGCTCAGGACCGGCACGACCAGCTCGAGGAACCCCCGACCGCCGTCGACGGGGTCGTACTTGTACGGGCTCGCGACGGTGAGCAGTAGCACCTGGTCATCCGCGATACCGAGGCGCGCGCGCGCGGCGCCTCGAGATGGGCCTCGGGGAGCACGCTCGAGCGGGATGGGCAGCAGCGCGTTCCGCTCCGCGGGAACGCCGCGCCGGTCGATGCTCATCTCGATGCCACAACTTCGGTTGCTCGCGACGACGTCCACCGCGCCGAGCCCCAGCCAGAACATGGCGTCGCCGATGTTCACGAGCACGACGGGAGGTACGGATGGGTGGCCGAGTGCGATGGCGGGTACCGGGTCCCACGGGTGGATGTGCAGCGCGACGACATCGGCGTCGTGGGTCAGCGCGCGCAACTGGCGCGCGCGCTCGGTGAGGGGACGTGAGGGGTCGAGCACGTGCACCGAGCCGCGCCGCTCTGCGACCGCAGCTGCGAGCTGCGGGGGGACATCGAGTGGCTGGTCCGTCAGGACCGCCGAGTGTCGGCGTTCCGAGTCCGTCGCCATCCAGCGCCAGACCTGGCGTGAGTGACCGCCGAGCTCGTACGCCTCGGTGAGCACGTGCAGGACGTGTGACGACGTGGGCCGCGACCGTCGCCTGGCCGGCGGGGTGGGGAGCCGTGCGCCCATGCCCGCGAGCGCGCGCTCCAACGGCACGCTCGCGAGGACGCCGGCGTGGTTCCAGTGCGCGTACTGAGCCGCGACCTTCGCCAGTTGGGCCGTGGTCTCGTCGTCTCGGGCGTTCGACGCAGCGTCGACCATGCCTTCGAGTCGAGCGAGCGTTCGGGCGTGCCGCGCCAGCGCCTCGGCGCTCATCGGAACTCGGCGGCCAGCCGCTCTAGCTCGGCGACGCCTGCCGCGTTGTAGCCGCGGCGGAAATGCAGGAACCACGGGTACACCTGGTCGAGGCGTCCCTCCTTGCACACGATGTCCTTCACCGAGCCGCGCTCGGTCGCGGGGATGCCGAACACCACGGTCCACGGCCGCACGTCGCGGACGACCAGCGCGCCACCGCCGATGAAGGCGTGCTCACCCACCTCAACACCCGGGTTGATCTTGACGTGATTGGTGATGACCGCGAAGCGGCGGACCACCACTGGGTCGAAGCAGCCGTCGGACGGGGGGTGAAGATCGTTGGCGATGATGATCCCGCCGGCCATCCACACGAAGTCCTCGAGCACGGTGCCACGACCGATGACGCAGTGGCTGTTGATGCGCACGTGGTCGCCGACGGTCATCTCGCCCTGGAGGTCGACACCGATGGCGGCCGCGACGTCGTCGCCGAGGACCGCCCCGCGCCGGATGCAGACGTGGTGTCCGGACTGGAAGTCGCGGCCGATGGTGACACCCTCGTAGATCACCGAGTGGCTGCGCACCACGCTGCCGGCCCCGATCCGACACGGCTCGACCGCGCGATCCGCGCCCGCGAACCGATCGGCGGCGGGGTGACCCAGCACGACGTGCGAGTCCACCACGACGTCATCGTCGAGGGTGACGCCCTCGTGGAGCACAGCGAACGGGCCGATGCGCACCCGCTCGCCGAGCACGGCGTCCGGGTCGACGATCGCGGTGGGGTGGATGTCGGTCACTGGGGCGGAGCTCCGACCGCCGCGAGGTACTCGTCGAAGTCGCGGTAGTAGTCCTCCGCCGAGTACGGCTGGGACGCCAGCACCACGCACACGGAGCCCGACGAGAAGTTGTCGATCTCGCGCCAGACCATCGGCGGCAGGTACAGCCCGTAGTACGAGCGGTTCAGGAAGAAGCTGCGCTTCTCACGGCCGTCGGTGGCGTGGACCTCGAAGCTGCCCGAGGCCGCGATGATGAACATCTCGTTGCCGCGCTGCGCGTGTCCGGCGCGGCTCTCGCCTCCGGGTACGTCGTACAGGTAGAAGACACGCGCGATCGCGAACGGGATGTGGTTCGCGCCCTCGACGAAGGTGAGGTTCCCGCGTGGGTCGGCGATCCTCGGCAGCTCGATGACCCGGCAGTCCGCGACGCTCACGCTGGTCGCTCCTTGACGCCGGACGACACGGAAGGCACGGGCGGGGCACTCTACCGACCCGCCGCATCGGCTCGATCGGCCGTGGGAGCACGCGTGTCCGCCACTTTCAGCCCGTACGAGCGACTCGTCTTGGTCGGCACGATGTTCCCGAGCGCTGACGACCGCGAGCTGCCGCGAGCCGCGCTCCGGCCCGTGCAGATCGTCGGTCCCGATGGCCGGGTCCCGGTCCCGTACTTCGACGTGTGGGGCGAGCGTGGGCCGACGGCGATGGCGTTCACCGTCGGGCGCGTGATCGTCACGACCGGTGACGACCTCTGGTCCGTCGATCTGGCGACGGGGGACGCGGATCGGTGCCGGGTCGTCGATCTGCGGGACGTCCACGAGATGCAGATCGACGACGGCGTGCTGTGGATCGCTAACACAGGACGCGACGAGCTCGTCGCGGTCGACCCCACCGCGGGCACCGAGGTCGAGCGCGTGTCGCTCGCCGGCTTCCGGCTGGAGCACGTCGCGGCCGCGGACGAGGACACGGTGGATACGTTCCACGCCAACCAGGTGTTCACGACCCTCGCGGGCGAGCGGGCCGTGCTCGTCCACCACGTGACCGGGCGCCAACGGCTGCGTCGCGTGGCCGAGCGGCTGCTGAAGAAGCAGGGTGACGGCGGGGTAGTCGAGATCGCGTCCGGTCGGCGACACCGGCTCGGCTTGCGTGGGCCCCACACGGTTCGCCTGCACGACTCGCTCCACTGGCTGTTCGACAGCGGCGCGGCCTCACTGAACGCCTACGACGTGGCGTGGCGATCCGTGGACCGGATCGGTCTGCGCGGATGGGGACGTGGGGCGGCGGTGTCCACCGAGCTCGGCCTCATGTACGCGGGGATCTCGAAGACCCGGACGCGCTACCTCGGCCTCTTCCCCGCGGCGATGACGAGGGTCCCGAACCTGATCCAGATCGTGGACCTGCACGCGCGTGCGGTCGTGTCGGACATCGTTCTCGACGACGTGGAGCAGGTCAGCAACCTGTACCTGGT
>Ga0136631_10000761_pt1 | contig 10113 bp, 9 predicted proteins | sample AntDrymUQ6012206_2_FD_104655 | JGI IMG/M metagenome (GOLD analysis project Ga0136631, IMG submission 104655) | Polar desert sand microbial communities from Dry Valleys, Antarctica - metaG UQ601 (22.06) | ecosystem: Environmental > Terrestrial > Soil > Desert | place: Antarctica: Dry Valley... | reverse complement strand
GATCTCGCGGTGCATGAGCTTGATCGCCACCTGGCGCTCGAGCACCGTGTCGAAGGCGCGGTAGACGGTCGACATCCCCCCGGCCCCGACCTGAGCGTCGAGGCGGTAGCGCTGGGAGAGGAGGGTGCCGACGGGAGAGGCCATCGCTTCTATTGTGCAGTCGCGTGCGGGCGGTGTACGTCACCTACCACACGCAGCCCTAGTGCCCTTGGTCGGCGAGCGCGGAACGAGCCGTCGCTGTGACAAGCTGCCAGCCGGCATGTCCCCGTCCGACGGCAGCATGGAGGAGCGCCTCGCAGCGCTCGAACAGCGCGTCACCCAGCTCGAGGCCGACCGCTACCAGGCGGGCGCTCGCGCCACCGTGGACGCCACCCCGGCCCAGGGCCACACGGCCGTCGTGCGCGCGGTCGTGTTCTCTCCGGACGGGAACACGCTGGCCAGCGCCGGTAACGACGGCACCGTTCGGCTCTGGGATCCCGCGACCGGCGCGCAGACCGCGATCCTCGAAGGGCACGCGGGCCGGGTGCGCGCGGCGTCGTTCTCCCCGGACGGCATCACGCTCGCGACCGGGGGTGACGACGGCACGGTGCGGCTGTGGGACGCAGCGACCGGCCGCCATACCGCGGTGCTCGAGGGCCACGCCGGCCGCGTGCGATCCGTGGCGTTCTCTCCCCAGGGTGCGCTGGCCAGCGCGGGCGGCGACGGCAAGGTGCGCCTGTGGGACATCCGAGACGGCGAGTGCATGACGGCGATCGAGGGGCAGCAGGGCCGTGTCCGCGCGGTCGTCTTCTCGCCGGACGGGGCAACGCTGGCGAGCGCCGGCGGCGACGGCACGGTGCGCCTGTGGGACCCCGACAGCGGCGCCTGCACGACCGTGCTCGAGGGACACACGAGCTGGGTGCGCGCGATCGCGTTCTCTCCGGACGGCGCCACCCTCGCGAGCGCGGGCGACGACGGCACGGTGCGGCTGTGGGATCCGGCGGACGGCGCGCAGCGCTCGATCCTCGAAGCGCACGCCGACTGGGTGTCGTCGGTGGCCTTCTCGCCCGATCGGGACGTCCTCGCCAGCGCCGGCGAGGATAAGACCGTGCGCCTGTGGGACATGTCGAACGGCCGGCAGATAGCGATCCTCGTCGCCCACACAGACTCGGTCTGGGCGCTCGGGTTCTCCCCGGACGGACGCCAGCTGGCGAGCGCCGGCGAGGACACGACGGTGCGGCTGTGGAACCCGGCCGCCGGCCACCTCGAGCGCACGCTGGGCCGCGAGCGGCTATCCGGGCTCTGACGCCGCCCGCTCGATGTGGCCGGCGCGGTCCGTGACCGCCCCGATGCGCGCGCTGCCTGGATGGCGCCGGCCGAGCAGCGCGACCGCGGCGTCGGCCTGCTGCGCCTCGACGACCGCGACGAACCCGCAGCCCATGTTGAAGACGTCCCACATCTCCGATTCCGCGACGGCGCCGCGGCGGGCGATGAGCTCGAACACCGGCGCAACGGGCAGCGGCTGATCGATCGCGAAGCCGACGCGGTCGTTGAGGCGCAGGAGGTTTCGCAGGCCGCCGCCGGTGATGTGAGCGAGGCCGTGGACGGCGATGTCCGACGCGAGCAACTCGAGCACGGCGCGCACGTAGATGACCGTCGGCTCCAGCAGCGCGTCGGCGACGGAGGCGCCGCCGAGCTCGGGCGGTGCGTCGTCGAGCGCGAGGCCGCCGTCGCTCAGCAGCGCGCGGCGCGCGAGCGTGTAGCCGTTTGAATGCAGCCCGCTCGACGGCATGCCCACGAGGGCATGTCCGGGCGCGATGCTCTCACCGGTGACGATCTCCCCGGGCGCGACCGTGCCGAACGCCGCGCCGCAGAGGTCGAAGCCGTGCGGGCTGGGATGGCCGCGGATGAGCTCGGGCAGGACCGCGAGCTCGCCGCCGGGGATCTCGATGCCGGCATCCTCGGCGCCCGCCTTCAGCCCGAGCGCGATCTGCTCGAGCGCGGCCGGATCGGGCTGCTCGACCGCGAGGTAGTCGAGCATCGCCAGCGGCTGCGCGCCCACGCAGACGAGGTCGTTGACGTTCATCGCGATGCAGTCGATCCCGACCGTGTCCAGCCGGCCGGTCTGCTCGGCGACGACGAGCTTGGACCCGACGCCGTCGGTCGACAGGGCGATGGCAAGGTCCGGCGCCACCCGCAGGACGCTCGCGTAGTGCCCGGAACCCAGCAGCGAGGCGCTCGGCCGTCCGGGGTCGATCGTGCGCAGGACGTCGACGAGCGCACGCACGCCCGCGTCGCTCGAGTCGATGGAAACGCCGGCGGCTGCGTACGCGTCGCTCATCGCCCCGAAACTAGCGCAGCGCTCGGCGCGCGATCCCGTGTATCAGGACGCGGCCTGGCCGCTCTGCCCTTCACAGATCGTTCACACGGAGGGCCACATGACCTACCAGTTGCTCAAGAGCGTGCAGCAGACATCCGCAGAGGACTTCGGTGCCCAGGGCGGCGACCCGCGGCGCATGGTCGACGGCGTCCACGTCGACCTGAGCACCTGCGTGAACTTCTACGGTCCGCCCGAAGCGGTCCACGAGACGCTCGCGGCGGTCACGGTTTCCGACCTGCAGATCCATCCGTACGACGCCGCCGAGCGCATGGAGGATCTCTACGCGCGCTGCACCCGCGCACCCGCGCACGAGTTCGTCGCCGGCCGCGGCACGACGGAGTTCATCTGGGCGCTGAGCCGGAGCGTGCCGCGCTGTGGTGTCGCGGTGCCGCTGCCTGCCTACACGGACTACCTCAAGGCCTTCCCCGGCCGGGGCTTCGCGCGCTACGCCGGCGAGCAGTGCCCGTCCATCGAGCAGCTCGACGCCGCCCTCGAGTGCCACTCGCTTGTGATCATCTCCAACCCGCACAACCCGACCGGGATTGCGCTCGACCCGGATGCGCTCATCGCCGTCGCCGCCCGTCATCCGCTGGCGACGCTCGTCGTGGACGAGTCCTACGTCGACTTCGTCGCGAACCCCTCCCACGCCACGGTCATCGGCGCGGACGTCGAGAACCTCGTCGTCCTGCGCTCTCCGTCGAAGTTCTACGGCATCGCCGGCACGCGCGTCGGTGTCGCGTGGTCCGCCGATCCCGACAGGCTGCGCGACCTGCTCGGGCAGCGCGAGACGTGGCCGATCTCCGGCCTGGACATCATGGTGGCCGAGGCGGCGATGGCGAGCCACGAATGGGCCGACCGCTCCCGGCTGCTGCTCGGCCGCGACGGCCGCTGGCTGGCCGACGAGCTGCGCCGCCTCCCGGGCACGCTCATCGAAGCCGGGGTCGACGTGCACTTCCGCTGCCTGTTCACCGAGGCGGCCCCAGAGCTCGCGGACGTGTTCGCCGCGCATGGCGTCGGCGTGCGGGTCCTGTCGCGCGCGCACGGCGTGTATCCGGATGCCCTGCGCGTCCTGGCGCCGCTGCCGCGCCAGCAGAACTGCGTGGCGGCGGCTGTCGACGAGGCCCTGTGCGACGCGCTCGCCGTTGCGGCGTGAGCGCCCGCCAGGCAACGGCCGAGAAGGGCATTGCGGGTGTCCTGCTCGCCGCCGGAGGTGCCGCGAGCTACGGCGTCACCGTCGTCATCGGCCGCCGCCTCGCCGGCGACGGCGTGAGCTCGGCGCCCGCGCTGGCGATCCGCTTTGCCATCGCGGCGGCCGTGCTCGCCGTCGTGCTGGCGGTCCGGCAGGCCGTCCTGGCGCGGGCGGCCACGCGCCCGCAGGCCGAGGCGTTGCCCCTGAGGCGACGCGCCGCGCTGAAGATCCTGGCGCTCGGGGCCGTCGGCTACGCGGGCCAGTCGACGCTCTTCTACCTCAGCCTCCAGCGCGGCACAGCGGCGTCGTGCATCCTGCTCTTCTACGCCTATCCGGCGCTCGTCGTGCTGATCGCGTGGGGCCTGGGCAGAGGAGCCCCGTCACGCGGAACGGCCGTCGCCGTGATCCTGGCGGCGGCGGGCGCCGCGATCGTCGCCCTCTCGAGCGGGCCGCTCGCGATCTCCGACGTCGGCATCGCCCTGGCGCTCGGATCGGCGTGCGTCTTCGCGCTGTACGTCCTCGCCGGTGACGCGCTCAGCAACGGTTTCAGCGCGCTCACGATGGCCGCGTGGGTCGCCGTCGGCGCCGCGCTCGCCTCGGTCGGCCGCGGCGCGCTCGAGCACAGCCTCGCCGCCCCGTCGGGCCACTGGCCGCTGCTCATCGCCTACGGCGTCATGACCGCCGCCGCCTTCAGCCTCATGTTCGGCGCGATCGCCCGGCTCGGCGCGGGGCCCGCGTCGGTCGTGATGACGCTCGAGGCGGCCTTCACGGTGGTGCTCGCGGCGGTCTTCCTGGGCGAGGGCATCACGGCCGGTCAGGCGCTCGGCGGCGCGGGCATCCTCGCGGCGACGGTGATCATCTCGCGCGCCCGGTCCGGCGATCGCGCGCCGGCCCGCTCATTCCCCCGGCGGCGCGGCGGACAGGTAGCGTTCGCGCTGGAACGCCGAGGAGGAGCACATGACGATCAAGCTGTCCGGGCGCTATGAGGAGGGCTCGGACAAGGAGCGCGCGCACCACCTGCTCGTCACGAACGAGATCGAGGTCGACAACGTCTACGGGGTCGAGCAGCTCGGTCCCGGCATGGAGGCGATCACCTTCACGTTCAACGGCAACGCGCACACGGCCTTCGCGTCCGACGACGCCGGCGTGTTCCGGGTGATCGACGGCTGGGACATCCCCCCGGCCGCCGACCGCGAGATCTGGCGCGGCCAAAAGTAACGTCGACCGGAAGGCGAAACCACTGTAGGTCGCCGGTTCCGGCGACCGGAAGGCGAAACCACCGTCTACAGAAGGCGAAACCACCGTTTCCACCTAGCCGCGGCCACGGCGCAGCCGGCGCACGACGAGGCCCGCCAGCACCACCCGGTACGCCGCGTAGGGCAGCAGCGAGCGGTCGCGCTCGACGAGCCGGATGACCCGGATCGAGAGGAGCGTCGCGGCGAAGGACGCCACGATCCCGGCGGCGAAGGCTCGGGCGGTGCCGGCAGGGAGCCCGCGCCGCGCCAGGCGCGTGCCCTTCAGCGCGACAGCGCCGAGGATGATCGGCAGCGCGACGTGGCGCGAGAGGACATTCGCGTCCTCGCGCCCGAAGCCGCGAGCGCGCGCGGCGGCGAGCGTCGCGCCGTTGCGCGAGATGCCGGGCATGAGCGCGCAGGCCTGCGCCAGGCCGAGCGTGAGCGCGTCGGCAGCGCCCGCTTCCTCGCGCCGGCGCTGCCCGCCGCCCGCGATGTCGGCCGCGGCCATCGCGGCCGATCCCACGACGAGCCCGGCGGCGATCGTGGCGGGCGTGCCCAGGCGGCGCTCGATCGGCCGCTCGAGCACGTAGCCGACGATCGCGGGCGGGAGGAAGCTCAGGACGATGAGCTGCGCGCGGCGGCGGTCCAGGCCGCGGGCAGCCTCGGCGACCTCGTCGCGCAGGCCGATGACGAGCGCCGCGGCCGTGCCCGCGTGCAGCGCGACCTCAAACGCCTTGCGCAGCTCGTCGTCCAGGCGCTGGTAGGGCCAGTCCGCCAGCCACGGCACGAGGGCGACGTGTCCGGAGGACGACACCGGGAGAAGCTCCGCCGGGCCGTGCAGCAGGCCGAGCGCGACGGCGTCGCGGATCCGCAGCTGCGCGTCAGTGCGTCGAGGCATCGGCGGCCGGCTCCGCCGGTCCCGCCGCAGCGTCGTCCCCGCCGCCGCGGCGACGCTTGACGACGAGATACACCACCCCGATGACGATGATCGCGGCGACGGCGTAGTCGACGTAGTGCAGCGAGTCCTTCCAGTCCTCCCAGTTCTCGCCGACCAGCTGGCCGATGAACGTCAGCGCGAAGACCCAGGGCAGGCAGCCGAGGAAGGTCAGCACGGTGAAGCGCCAGAACGGCATGTGCGCCACGCCCGCCGGCAGCGAGATGAACGTGCGGATGATCGGCATCATGCGGGTGAAGAACACCGTCGCGTCTCCGTGGCGCTCGAACCACCGGTCGGCGGCGTGTAAGTGCTCGGGCTTGATGTGCAGCTTGCGCCCGTGCTTTTCGAGGATGTCGACGCGGCCGTAGTACCCCACGGCGTACGCGAGCCACGAGCCGACGAGGTTGGCGAAGGACCCGACGAGCGTCACGGCAACGAGGCTGTACTCGCCCTCGCTGACGTTGAAGCCCGCGAACAGCATCGTGGCCTCGCTGGGGATCGGGATGCACGCGCTCTCCAGCAGCATGAGCACGAACACCCCAAGCAGGCCCAGGTCGGCGACGACGTTCGTCGCGAACTCGACGATCGGGTCCGTCAATGAAGCGATGACGAACACGCGCCGGGAAGGGTAGCGACTAGCCTCGGCGCCCGATGCGCGTCTGGGTCGACCTCACCAACAGTCCCCACGTGCTCGTGCTGCGGCCGGTGGTTGCGGCGCTGCGCGCGCAGGGGCACGACGTGCAGATCACGGCCCGCGATTACGCCCAGACCCTCGGGCTGCTCGAGCGTTTTGGAATCGATCACACGGTGGTGGGCCGCCACCGTGGCGAGCGTCTGGCAGCGAAGGCGGCGGGGCTGGCGCAGCGCTCGCGGGCGCTGAAGCGCTGGGCGCGCGGGCGCGGGTTCGACCTCGCGCTCGGGCACGGCTCGAACGACGTCAGCGTCGCGGCCCGGCTGCTGGGAATCCCGTGCGCGACGATGTTCGACTACGAGTGGGCGACGGTCCAGCACAACGTCAACTGTCGGCTGGCGCAGGCGGTCGTCGTGCCGGACGCGATTCCGCCGCGGCGCCTCGCGCGCTACGGCGCGCGCGGCAAGATCGCTGCGTATGCCGGTCTCAAGGAGGAGTATTACCTTGCCGACTTCGAGCCCGATCCGGTCGTCCTTTCAGAGCTTGGGCTGGACCCGTCGCGCCCGATCGCGGTCGTGCGCACACCGCCCGAGGTCTCGCTGTATCACCGCTTCGAGAACGATGTCTTCGGTGAGGTGCTCGCACGCCTGCAGGAGGAGCAGACCGTCGTGCTGCTCCGCACGCCGCAGCAGCGCGCGGAGCTCGGTGACGGCTTCATTGTCCCCGAGCGGGTGATCGACGCCCAGTCGCTCATCGCCTACGCCGACCTCGTCGTGTCGGCCGGGGGGACGATGAACCGCGAGGCGGTGGCGCTCGGAACGCCGGTGTGGACGACGTTTCAGGGCCGTCTCGGAGCGGTCGACGAGCGCCTCATCGCCGAGGGTCGCTTGCGCGTGCTCGAGCGCGCGAAGGACGTGGAGATCGTCAAGCGCGCTGTCGGCGCATGGCGGCCGGAGCGTGTTCGCCGCGATCCGGCGGCGCTTGCGGGTCTGCTTGTGCGCCCAGCCAACCGTGCCCACATCGGTAGTTGACCATCCAGAATCTGTCTCGCCCTACACATTGGCAGCAGACGCATTTGGAACGCGCGTATCGACCGCGCGTGCAGTGGGCCAGCGTGATGGAAGATAAATATGTTACCTTGACTCAGCCCAAGAAGCGAAAGTCTCGCGCAAGCGTGCCTCTGCTGCTTGGTGTTCGCCGTGGCATAAATCGGATCCTCTGAAGGGTGCGAAATGAGCACTGACCAAGATACACCGGGGGCAAGGTCTCTGACTAACCAGGACCCAGAGGTAGGGCACGATGACCATCTTGCCTCGGACGCTGCACCGGCTAACCCATCCCAACCACCGCCACTAAGCGCCTCGGAGGCCTCCCAAGCGTTGGAAGCCGATCTCAAGGCTCGTGAACGGGTATTTGGAGCGGCGTTGCAACTAAAGCCCGGCGCGGTTCGACTGGGTGCGTCAAACATGCCGCACGATAGTTCTATTTGGGCACTCGATTGGCGGGAGGCGTTGCCCGGCGGGCATCCCGAGAGACAACGCGCGGAAAGCGACGGTAGCCTGCGCAGACCCGGAACACCGGAAGCCCGGGCCGCTATCCAGGCCGCTCACAGCGCCTTGGTGGCGGCTGCCCGCCGGACTCACAATTCTGGCCCGTAGCGAGCGATCCGTGGGCGTATTCGCGCACGCTAACACATGACCGCACCGGCCAAATCCGTCGGTGACGACGACCTAAGTGTCATCGCGCATCCGCAGCTGGAAGCGCTGACGTTGATGCTGCGCTGGCCAGCGCGGTATTCCCAGCGGATTGTGGAGCACGTGTGCTTCCTCCCCGACGGCGGGCAGCGATGGAAACGAGCCCTTCAGCTTCGCTTACCGCCGGTCGACCGGCATGTGGCGAGCGCTGAAAAGCAACTTGGTCGGAGTCCGATGGCGACCCTCTTTATTGTTTCTCTTGGGCCGTTCGAGCGACGCCGATATCCGGACCTCGAGGTGCGCGACGACTGCGGCCACAAGCTCACCCTGCTCACTCGCCAGCAGCACGGATATTGCTTGGTACACGGGATCCTACAGCGCTATTTGTCCGAGGAGGAATGGCTGAAGGTGCTCGCTGAGTATCCGCCTTCTCCAGTCGCGCGCGCGTTAGACACGCTGGTGGACCACCTGTTTACCATGGTCACCAGCGTTTCCGCCCGTAACGATCCACTGCCCGAGACGGTGGAGGAGGATCTGACCCGTTTGCTGCGGGCGCTAGGTGTCCCAGCTGATCGGTGCACGGACGCGTCACGGTCCCTGAAGACGGGTTACGGTTTCATGGCTAAGCAGACGCAATATCTGTGCTGGGTTGCAGGAGAGCCTGGCGAGACGGTACAGCTTGAGGTCAGCTACACCCTGTCGGACGCGCCGGACCTCATGGGACCCGCGCTAACGGAACCAGAACTGGTGAGAGACTCACGTAGGCAGCTCATCGCAAGCTGGGCGCTACGGGCTAGGATGCGCTGGCGCAATTGGCGCATCCGGCGGTACGCAGCCCTGGGTCTGCTGCCGCTCTATTACCAGATCCACGCACCGTCTCGCGACCACGCCGGAAGCTACTACTTCACTTTTGCGCCGCCCGTAGACGTCGACGTCGCATTTATGGATTGGGGGCGGGGCCGATGCTTCGAGAAGGCGTCAAACGGTGTTGATTGCGCTCATCACACGTGCCACATACACAACACAGATCGCTCTGACGACCCGTCTGCGATCGCGGGATCGGCGATATCAGTCTTTGTGCGAGCTACGCCGACCGACCATGGCAAGCTCGGCGGTGTGGCGCTACTCAGTCTGGGCCTGGCTTTCATGGCTCAGAGCGGCGACTTAAAGGTACAGAGCGGGTCAACATACTGGCTCCTCCTTGCGCCAGCCGCGATCGTGGTCTTCATTGGGCTTCAGCGTCAGCATCACTACGGCCGGTTGTTGCGGCCATTACGAGCTGTTATGTGGACCTATGTAGCCGTGCATGTGATATTCGCCGCATCGGTATCGTTTGACCCTGTCAAGAACGACAAGCTGTTTGGGCGCGCGAACATACTTGATGACGTGGCGTCTGGCGTGCTGGCCCTCAGCAGTGCTGCCCTGCTTCTGGTGCTCTTTTCGTCGAGCTCACGCTATGACCGGCGCGTTCGGCTACTGTTCGAACGCATGTTCGTAAGGGCGAGAGTGTTCAAAGTGTGGTCGCGACTGCGACAGTGGCAGAGGTATCCCAGGCCATGGAAATGGCCGGACAATGAGGAGAGGGAGCGACGCCTCGAGGAGTTACCGGACGATGGAACGAGGAGCTATGACACTGCAAACATGTATGCGTACGTGGCTAGGCAGTACGTTGACCGGCGGATAGCCGAAGCCGCCGCGCTGTTGCTGGTGCTGGCTATTTGTGGCTATACACTAGGAGACGGCTGGGGAAGCGGTCGCGTCGCCAAACTGACGACTACGACGGCTCGCGAGAGGGGGGTGAAGCATCGGCCGGGCATGCCTGCGAAGGCTGGTTCGCAGCGCGCCGGGAGTGCGCTTGCTGTAGCCGATGGATCTCAGTCGCGCTAAACCGCTTCCCGCCCTCTCTGGCCTTCACGACGTCAAGTCATCCACGACGGCCACTACCGTTCCCTACGACACCCGCCCGCTATCGCACGTGGTGGACCTAACGCGCGGGGTCCGGCCATAGCCACGCACCCCCAGCAAAGTCAAGTCCCGGGGACGTGGTGTAGGAGATCGTGGTTCATCT
>Ga0136631_10000760_pt1 | contig 10118 bp, 11 predicted proteins | sample AntDrymUQ6012206_2_FD_104655 | JGI IMG/M metagenome (GOLD analysis project Ga0136631, IMG submission 104655) | Polar desert sand microbial communities from Dry Valleys, Antarctica - metaG UQ601 (22.06) | ecosystem: Environmental > Terrestrial > Soil > Desert | place: Antarctica: Dry Valley... | reverse complement strand
GAACTAACTGCGGACTGCGAACTAACTGCGGACTGCGAACTAACTGCGGACTGCGAACTAACTGCGGACTGCGAACTAACTGCGACTACCGATCAAAACTGCCGGCTGCACTCCATCGTGTTACCGGCAGTTCCGCAATCAGTCCGCGGTCCGCAATCAGTCCGCGGTCCGCAATCAGTTCGCAGTCCGCAATCAGTCCGCGGTCCGCAATCAGTTCGCAGTCCGCAATCATTGTCGCTGCAAGAAACCCAGATGAACAAGCAATCGGTCACAACGTGGAAAGCGCGTCCGCCAGCTCCCCCACCAGCGTCGCCTCTCTCTCCACGGCCGCGGCCGCGCGCCGAATCTCGCGCTCGACGTCCCGCCATTGACCCTGCTCGATCGCTTCGCGCACTCCGGGAACGGTCTTCACTCCGTATCCCGTATAGAAGCCTGGGGCGTAAAGCATGTGCCTGTACCACGGTCTTGCATTCAAGCCCTCGGGCGCAGTCAGCGCTCGCTCGGCTTGCAACAGGCGGGTGTTGATTTCCCTGAAGCCGGCTGTGCGGCCGCGGCTCAGCGCGCCGGTGTACGCCTTTTCATAGCGGGCCGCGGTGCGTGTCAGTGAGTCGACAGCCTTGAGGAGTGGCGCGAAGTCGAGCGCCGGTGCCGGTTCCTGGCGGCGCGGCGCGAGTGTCGGACGGCGAGGATCACTGACCGCCCCGTAGGCGCCCTCGTCGATCCGCCTGTTCCGCTCCGTGATCTCCTCGGCGCGAGTGTCGCGCAGCTTCTGCAGCTCCTTCGTGTAACCCTGTACGGTTTCGGCGAGATTGGTGAATTCGAAGGGAAGAAGGTCGGCATTCGCGAGCCGCAATACCGCGGTCCCCACCGTCTGCGCGAGCGCCCGTCCGTAGACGAACGCCGTATCCGCGAACCTGGTATACCAGAAAAAACTGTCGTACGTCGAATGGTATATCCCGCCCTCATCCTCTCCGCCGAAACCAAGATTGAGCGATGCAATTCCGGCGTGCTGGACGAAGGGTGAATAGTCGGAGCCAGAGCCGAGTGCCGCGATCCGAAGATCTTCGCGCTCGCGTGCGTCTTTGCGGGCTTCCACGGATCCGTTCACGATTCGTGAGAACCGGGCGCGCTTCCAGACGCTCAGGCCCGTCTCCGGATCCGGGATGTCGAGCGCCACTCCATTGATGAACTCTTCGAGCGCGTGAGAGCCGGACATCCCGAGATAGCCTCTGCCATTGCTGTCAGTGTTGAGGTAGGCGACAGCGTGTTTTCTCAGCTCCTCCGCATGCGCTTCGACCCACTCCGTTGATCCCAGCAGTCCCGGCTCCTCGCCATCCCATGCTGCGTAGATGATGGTGCGCTTCGGGCGCCATCCCTGTTTGTAGAGCGCGCCGAGCGCGCGTGCCTCTTCCAGCTCCGCGATCATTCCGGATATTGGATCCTGCGCGCCGTTCACCCACGCATCGTGATGATTACCGCGAATGACCCACTGATCCGCCTCGCTGGTGCCGGGCAGCCTCGCGATGACGTTGTGGAGTGTCCTGATGCTCCAGTCGGATTTGACGCGCAAATGGACCCTGGCCGGGCCCGGGCCGAATCGGTAGGTGATCGGCAACGCGCCGCGCCAGGATTCCGGAACGACAGGACCCCCGAGCGCGGAGAGGAGCGGCTGCGCGTCGCCGTATGAAATGGGCAGCACGGGAATTCGCGTTATCGTCTTCGCCTCCGACAGTGGGAGGCGTCTGGCTGATTTAGTGGCGCCAACCCCGGGCGTGAGCGGATCACCGGGATAGGTGGGCATGTCGGCCACGGAGCCCCGCTGCACACCGAAGCGCGGGCGCATTGGTCCCTTGGGAAAGACATCACCGACGGCGTATCCGTCGTCCTTCGGATCCGAGTAGATGAGGCAGCCGATCGCGCCGTGCTCGGCCGCTACCTTCGGCTTGATGCCACGCCAGGACCCGCCGTACTTCGCGATGACGATGGCGCCCTTCACGGAGACACCGCGACGCTCGAGCTCCTCGTAATCGGCGGGAATTCCGTAATTGACGAAGACGAGCGGGCCGGTAACGTCGCCATCGGCCGAGTACGCGTTGTAGGGTGGCAGCTGCTCATCGCGCTGCGACGATGAGGGATCTTCGGGTAACGACGGCTCCCTGAGCGCGGCTTTGTAGACGGTGGGCGAGACCAGCTCGACCACTCGTTCGAGTGGAGTGGGAAAGAGGACATCGAAGCTCTCGAGCTCCGCATCCCAGCCGTAAGAGCGGAACTGATCGCGGATCCACCCGGCGTTGATCCGGCCGTAAGGCGAGCCGATGTGATGGGGACGCGCACTGAGAACGCGCATCGCCTCCCGCAAGCGCACGGGATCGGGCATTGCGCGAAACCTTGCTTCCAGCTCGCGCTGCGCCTGCGCGTTCTGTGGCAGGAAGCCGCGCAGCTCCGGCGCGACCGGCGCGGGGGTTAACGCAAGTGAAGCGGCGGCGATGAGCAATAAGCTGGCGATGGTGCGCATTTTCCGGGACTCCGGCGTAGCTCTCGATCGGGAATTGGGGACTGCACGTAATCTCGGTGGCGGGCAACAGCAACGGAAGCATCGCCGTTGATTACGGCAGAGCGTTCGTATTAATTGTGTTGTCGCGCGGTGCAGTGGCGGCTAGGTAGCTCAGTTGGTAGAGCAGCGGACTGAAAATCCGCGTGTCGGCGGTTCGATTCCGTCCCTAGCCATTCTCAGTTGAGTTTCCGGCTGTCGGGCTGGTTCACGACGTCAGTACGAGATTTTCTTCTCGCGGGCACGGTGATCGCCTCTTCGAGAAGACGGGGCAGCTCTTCGGCTGACAGATCCGACCAGCGCCTCCTCCGCCTGGGCAGCCGTCGGCGCCCCGAGTTATCGAGCGCCTCGAAACAGATCCAGCCTTCCTGAAAATCGCCGAGGCTGCGGCGGCTTGCTTCGCGGGCGTGTGCGACATCGGGGGTTACAGGCCAGGCCCGCCAGCTTCGGCCCGTCTCGTCCTCGAACTCGCGCACGGCAGTGCTGCCGGGAGCGCTGGGCCCGGTGCTTCTTTCCGCCTCCCCTGATACATTCGATGGCGCGTTCAGTGCGGCCGGCTCTCGCGTCGAGCCGGTTGACGACTCTGTTACGCCAGTGGAACTGGATTCTAGGTGGCGTCGCGCGACGATGGTCCGTTCCGCCGCCAGAGCGGCCGCAAGCAAAGTGTCTTCGAGCCGCCGAATTTCCGCAGCGGACCCGGTCGCAACTCCTTTTGCTTCCGCCTCGCAGGCCTCATTCAGCCGACGTGTCAGCTCCGACTCGGCTTCATCCAGCAAGCCCTGAAGTGGATTGGTGGAACGTTCAGAAGGCATGAGCCCGTTCCCTCGTGAGAGGCAAGGTTTGGAACAATAGTGGCGTGCAACGGCCGTGCCCGCAGCAGGCCCCGCTATCTTTCTTGCTGGAATTCCCCAACACGCAATCCCTAATGGATCTTCTTGCAGACCCCCAGGCATGGCTCGCACTCGGCACGCTGCTCGCCCTCGAGATCGTACTGGGCGTAGACAACGTCGTTTTTATTGCGATTCTCGCCGCGAAGCTGCCGGTCGATCAGCAGAAACGTGCGCGCACGCTCGGACTCGCGCTCGCGCTGATCACACGGATACTGCTGCTGCTGTCGCTGGCCTGGATGATCAGGCTGACGTCGCCGCTGTTTTCCGTATTCGGCCAGGAGTTTTCCGGACGGGATCTGATTCTGATCGTCGGCGGGCTGTTCCTGATCGCCAAGAGCACCCACGAGATGCACGGCCGCCTGGAGGGAGAGGACGGCGAATCCTCTTCCCGGGTCTACCCCTCGTTCTGGGCCGTGATCGTCCAGATCCTGCTGCTGGACATCGTGTTCTCGCTGGACTCGGTGATCACCGCGGTCGGCATGGTCGACCGGATCGAGATCATGATCACGGCGGTGATCCTGGCGCTGGTCGTCATGCTCCTCGCCGCGGGAACCATCAGCGGCTTCGTTGAGCGGCATCCGACGGTGAAGATGCTCGCGCTCGCGTTTCTATTGCTGATCGGAACCACGCTCATCGTCGAAGGATTCGGCCAGCACATCCAGAAGGGCTACATCTACTTCGCGATGGCTTTCTCGCTCTTCGTCGAGATCCTGAATCTTAGGGTGAGGAAAGTATCGGCGCCGGTCAACCTGCACCGTCAGTACCGGCCGGATCCGCCCAAGGCGTAGCGGTGAAGCGACTCTAGCGAGCCCGAATGCGCGGACCACGCCCGCTGGGCGGCAGGACAGGGGCTTTTAGCTGAACCGATCTCCGGGTTGCATCGGCTGCGTTCGAGTCACCCGGTATCCAGCGCTCGGCCCACTCCCCAATCTCATCCAGGGCAGGCTCGAGCGAGCGGCCCTTCTCGGTCAGCTCGTATTCCACCCGTACAGGGCTTTCCGGGAGCACGCTTCGTGTGAGGAGCCCTTCCGTTTCGAGCGACCTCAGGCGTTCCGACAGCATCCGGTCGGTAATGTCGGGGATCGCTGACTTGATGAGGGCGTAGCGCGCCTTTCCCTGCAAAAGGGTACGGATTATCGCCCCAGTCCAGCGCCCACCGATGAGCTCGACAGCTCGGTGGAATCGGGAACAGACCGGAGAAACAGGTTCAGCCATAGGGCAACGAGAGCTGGGGAGGCTTACTTGCCAATATAGGCTTACTTAAGTATACTATCAATAGTTCAGTAAGTAAAGCCCATTCAAACTAACAGTATAGTGAGGAACCGATGACTGCAATCGCTGAAGCTGCCCCCAGAGCAGGGGCCAGAACCGCCTGGAAGCTCGACCCCGCGCATACTCTGGTCGAATTTTCCGTAAAGCACCTGATGATCACGACCGTCAAAGGCCGGATCACTGACGTCGACGGTACGATCCATACCGACGAGAGGGATCCCCGGAATTCGTCCGTCGAGGCAACATTGAAAGGTGCCAGTATCGACACCCGGAGCGATCAGCGGGATCAGCATCTGCGCTCAGGCGATTTCCTGGACACCGAGCAATTTCCGGAGATTCGGTTCAGGAGCACTAAAATCGAGGGAGACAAGGACCGATTCAAGCTTACCGGAGCGCTCACGATCCGCGATGTCACGCGCGAGGTAACTCTCGATGTGGAATACGGTGGGCGGACACGCGATCCGTGGGGTGGAGAGCGCGTTGGCTTCAGCGCCAACGGAAAGATCGACCGCCGCGATTTCGGCTTGATCTGGAATCAGGCGCTCGAGACGGGTGGAGTAGCGGTCGGACACGACATCAAGATCAATATCGAGGTCGAAGCCGTAAAGGCCACCTGATCCTGAAAGGACTCTGGCCGCTGATGAGCGCCTTCGCGCTCGTCGGCGGAGATCTCCCGGCTCTCGGTTCAAACGACACGGCGTCAGTCAGGCCGACGGACGTTTTTCTCGTCGCGCATCAGGACGACTGGCAGCTGTTCATGGGGGATGTCGCGTTCAAGGGCGTCCGCCGCGGCACCCCGACGGTGTTCATCTACCTGAGCGCCGGTGACGAAAATCGCGAAGCGGCTTATTGGAAAACGCGCGAGCGCGCGGCACTTCAGTCAACTCGTCTGGCCGCCGGCGTTCCGGACGGCGGCGCCACTGACTGCGGGATCGTCGTCGTGCTCACGCACGCGATTCGCCGATGCACGATTGCCGGCACCGTGTCCTACTTCATGCGCCTTCCCGACGGCAGACGAGACGGATCCGGCTACGAGCAGAATGCATTTCAGAGCCTGAGAAAGCTTCGCGCGGGGAGGATCTCCGCGATCAGCGCGGTCGACACCAGTGCGAGCTACCACGGATGGCTGGACGTGACCGCCACCGTGCAGGAGCTGGTTCGCCGCGAGAGAACGACCGGAAGCGGGGTAACCCTCCACGCGAGTGATCCGAACGCTGTGATCAATCCGCGGGACCACTCGGACCACCGTGAAGCCGGCCTGATCGCGGCTGCGCTCACCAAAAACCCTGGATGGGGGCTGACCTATTACGCAGGCTATTCCATCGCCGCCCGTCCCGACAACCGGTCCCGCGCTCAGGCATGGCAGAAAACCGCTCTCTTTCTCGTCTATGACCGCGAGATGCTGATCGCGAATCGCAGCTGGAGCACCTACGCGGAACGTCCGCGGTTCTATTCCATGTGCATGTTGCGCACCTATGCGCGGAGAGTGCCGAGGCGTTGAGCGACAGCCCCCCGGGCATATGCATTAGCGCCGCGTATTACTCCGCCCGCCGCCTGATTCCTCCCGGCGCTGCCAGCAGCATGCGTACCTTAGCTTTCGTGGAAGAACTCAGAACAAGGGAGTGAGCATGGGCCGAGGTCTGTTGGTGATAGCATCGATTTGCGTGGCGGCCCCGGGTGCAGCCGCTCAGTGCAGGGTCTCCAGCAGCAGCAACGAGGGGAGGTTGCTGGCCTTTTACACCGCGCCGATCGTCTTCTCCATGGCCACCGCCCCCACGGTGACCCGGGCCGGGTCAGTCAGATTCGGCGCTGAGGGTGAGTATGTACCCAGGCCCGATCCGGCTCTCGAGCAGACAGGCGCGTGCTTCACCCAGAAGAGTGAGGAAACCTCACTCTCGCCGGTGTTCGGCAGACCGAGGATCACGATTGGAGTGCCGCTCGGCTTTTCAATCGAGCTGGCGTACCTTCCTCCGGTCACGATCGCTCGGGCGAAGCCGAATTTGTTGAGCTTTGCCGTCGCCCACGCCACCCACCATTCGTTCGGCCCGGCAACCGGGACCACGATCATGCTGCGCGGGCACGGAACATACGGAACGGTAAAAGGAGCGATAACCTGTCCATCGGGGGCGCTGCAACAGGCATCACCGTCGAGCCCCTGTTATGGCACCGAGCCATCGAATGACACGTTTCATCCGGACATGTTCGGGGGAGAGATCGCGGCCGGGATTACCCCGACCTCCCGCTCCATCGCGCTATACGCGGGGGTGGGCGCCAACCGCATTGATCCCCACTTTCAGGTCGGCTTCACCGACGCGAACGGGAACGTGGATGCGACCGAGGTTCAGCTCGGCGAGCCTCTGCTGCGCGGGACCATCTTCGGTGGAATTACCGCGCTGGTCAGAGAGGCTTTCGACATCGGACTCCAGATCTATTCAGTTCCGTCCGATGCGACGCTCCTCAAGCTCAATGGGGGCTTCCGATTCAGGTAAGCGGGCATGCTTCGTGTATTGTAGAAGGCAAGCACTTCATCGAGGATGACATGAAACCCGGCTGGCAGCACGAGAAGGAAGCGATCACCACGGATCAGAAGAATCTGACCGACGATCCGCATATCCACGAAGAGGAAAAGCAGGAGCTCAAGTCAAATGAGCGGGATGAGGGGCTGATCCCGAAGCCAAAAGAGAAATTCGTTCCCGGGGCCCCGAAAGAGTAGGTCTCCGCGATTCAGCTCGCGGTTCCACTGCCTTCAGGCATGCAGCATCTGCCCAAAGCTCTCGGGGTCGGCGGGGAGGGTGAATGACTCGACCCCATGCCGCCCCGCGACGCGCTTCACTTCGGCGGCAAACCTGAAGGGACTGAAGAGAATCGGCTTGGCGCCGGCTTCCCTGACGGCGGCAAGGAGTGACTCGGAGCAGTCCTGATGGTCGCAGTCGATCACTACCACTGTCGGCCGCTCCCGACGAATGACCTCTTCGGCGATCTCCGCCTTGTCGAGGTACACAGGGTCCAGGCCCCGTAGCTCCACCATCAGTCCCAGCAGCGCCGCGACGATCTCCTCGCGCGCCAGAATCAACACCTTGCCCAAATAAATGCCGCCCGCCGGTGAAACCGGTGGCTCTCCGGCAACTTGTGGACCCCGACCACTGGAGAATCTTCTGGCGCGCCCGGTGTACGCGACAGATATTCTCAGGAACAAATGTCCACTTTCTGGCGTTCTCCAGTCAGAAAGGTGCGATAACTATTAGCTCCAAGGCCCGTGAGCTCACTGTCGGAAAGCACGATGAAGGAGCTGCGATCCGCGTTGATCGGTCAGCTACAGCAGCCTGACAGCCCGACTCCGGAGCTCGCCGCTCTTCTTCGCAGGATCGGACGGGAAGCTCACGAGAGCGAAGTACGGGCGGAGCAGCTGGTCATTATCTTCAAGCAGCTGTGGAATTCCCTCGCCGAGTCGTTGCGTCCCCGGAATGCGGACCAGCACGAGCGCACACGCCAGCTGCTGGTGACGCTCTGCATTCAGGCATACTACGCGGAGTAGAACCCACGGCTATTCCACAGAGCAGGCGCGCATCGAGCGCGGCATATCTCTGGCGTTGACTACCTGACGTGGCAACAGCAATACCGCCCAAAGCTTCTCCAACAATTCTGAGCCGTCTCTTCGGCCGCTCCCGTAACGGAGTGGGCGAGGAGCTGGTTGGTCCAATCCGCGGCGAGGTGCTCGGTGCCGAGCGGCTAGGCGAGCGCGCGCGTGCTGTCGCGCGCGGTCACCACCTGCTTCCCGCCCGGAAGCAGCGCGACGTCGGCCCGCTCCTCCTCAGGCTGGAGGATACGAGAGGCGTTCTCGACCGGGTCTACGACGAGCTGAACGAAGGAGCCGAGCACGGTCTCGACATCAGTCCGGCCGGCGATTGGCTGCTGGACAATTTTTACATAGTTCAGGAGCACATCCGGGAGATCCGCACGAATCTCCCGAAGGGCTATTACGAGGAGCTGCCCAAGCTCGCGACAGGGTCGCTGACTGGGTATCCGCGTGCGTACGAGGTGGCGATCGAGCTGATCGCGCACACCGAGGGCCACCTCGATCTCGACAACATCACGCTGTTCGTGCGGGAGTATCAGAGCGTCACTCCGCTCAGAATGGGCGAGCTCTGGGCGATCCCGACGATGCTGCGGCTCGGCCTCGTCGAGAACATCAGACGCATGGCGCTTCGTGTCGCAGCGCGGCTCAAGGAAGTCGAATCGGCCGACAAGGCAGCGGCGACGCTTCGGGAAGCCAGCGAGGAATCGCAGCAGAAGCTGGCGGCGGCGCTCGCGGCGTTCGTGGACCATCACCCGCCCTTCACGCCGACCTGGGTCGCTCGTTTCCTGCAGCAGGTCCGGTCGTATCAGACGAACTTCACGCCGCTGATCTGGCTCGAGCAATGGATCAGCGAAGACGGTCCGAGCGCGGAGGAGGCCGCGACGCGATCCAATCGCCGCGTGGCCCTCACGCAGGTAACCGTCGCCAACAGCATCACCAGCCTGCGCACGATCTCGCGCCTGGACTGGAAGGACTTCGTCGAAAATCAGAGCCTGACAGAGCGGATCCTGCGCGAAGACCCCACTGGTCACTACGCGCAGATGACCTTCGGTACCCGCGATCACTACCGCCACGTCGTCGAGCACATCGCGAAGCGCGTGAAAATGCCGGAAGAAGAGGTGGCCAGAGAGGCAATTGCTCTCGCACGCCGCGCCAGGCACTCGGACGCGCGGCATGGACACGTCGGCTACTACCTCGTCGACAACGGCCGGCGGCTGCTCGAGGGAAAAGTCGGATACAAGCCGCCCCCGAGGGAAAACTTTCACCGCTGGACCCAGCGCCACCCGAACACTCTGTATATCGGTGGGATCTCCGTCTTCACCGGCATCGCGCTTCTCACGATTCTCCAGGTCGTCGAGGCGGTTCCGTTCACGACGCTGATTTTGATGGGGCTGCTGGCCGCCATTCCAGCGAGCGAGATCGGCATCAGCGTCATCAATCAGCTGGTAACCCTGCTGATGCCGCCGCGGCTGCTCTCCAAGCTGGAGATGCGCGAATCGGGAATACCGGAGGAGTACAGGACGGCGGTGGTGGTGCCGACCCTTCTGGGCAGCGTTCACGGCGTGGAAGAAGCGCTCGAGCACATCGAGGTGCAGTACCTCGCAAACCGCGATCGCAATCTCCGCTTCGCCATACTGAGCGACTTCACCGACTCGCCTACCGAAACCCGCGACGGAGACGATGCGATACTCGGCGCCGCCACGATGGGGATCAGCCAGCTCAACGCCCGATACGCCAACGGCGGGCCAGACATCTTTTTTCTCTTTCATCGCCCGCGCTTCTGGAACGCCAGTCAGAACGTGTGGATGGGCTGGGAGCGAAAGCGCGG
>Ga0136631_10000759_pt1 | contig 10125 bp, 13 predicted proteins | sample AntDrymUQ6012206_2_FD_104655 | JGI IMG/M metagenome (GOLD analysis project Ga0136631, IMG submission 104655) | Polar desert sand microbial communities from Dry Valleys, Antarctica - metaG UQ601 (22.06) | ecosystem: Environmental > Terrestrial > Soil > Desert | place: Antarctica: Dry Valley... | reverse complement strand
GCGCTGGTGGTGGTTCTGGCGCTGGCCATGATCATCATCGCGATCCTGAGCCTCGCCTGACGCGGCGAGCCGCTGCCGGGCCGCGCACCGGATAGCGCAAAGCACGCCACACGTCGGGATCGGTGATCGCGGACCGTGAACGGCGCTTCTGAGTGCCCATGGCCCGCAGCGAGGACGCTCAGAGCGCGTTTGCGGACGTCGGGCTCGCTGGTCTCAGCTGAAGGAGTCCCACCGCGTGAGCTCGGGCAGCGGGTCAAAGGCCTTGCCGCCCTGATACCAGCCGGGTGCCGTCCACATCTCAAAATGCAGGTGACATCCGCTGGCGCGCCCGGTCTCGCCGACCTCGCCGACGGTTTGCCCGGTAAGCACGCGCTGGCCCTTGCGCAGCGGCGATGGCGTGCGCATGTGCATGTAGGCGTAGCTCTGCTTGTCGCTGCCGCCGATGACGACGTAGTTGCCGGCGCGCGACTGGTAGTCGGCGAACGTCACGATGCCGCCGCGCGCAGCAACCAACCTCGTGCCGCAGGCAGCGAACATGTCCTGGCCCATGTGCCCGCGGCCACCACCGAAGTTGTTTATGGCGCTCTGACCGAGATCGTGCTTGCCGCGGATCGGGAACATCGCGTCAAAGACGTCGAAGGCTGTCGATGACGCACGGTCGGGAGCGACGAGGGCCTGCGCCTGGCCGGTCACGCGAAACGCGTAGCGACCAACCGGCACCGCGACACCGCTGACGATGCCATTCCACGCGACCTGGCCGACACCGCCGGCGGTGGGCTGCACGGGCCAGCGTGCGACGACAGCGCCGTCGGTGATGCGAAATGCCTCGACGAATGCCTGCCCCGCTGCGCCTGCGGGCGCGCGGTAGCCAAACACCGCCGGTTTCCCGCCCGCGTACAATCGGTCCGTCGCGGCGCCGGTAACCGGTGTGCTGGGAGCACCCCGGCGGATGAGGACGCGCGTGCTCGATCGAGTCGATCCGGCCGCGACGCTCGTCACGCGGACGGCGCCGCTGCGGGCGCCCGGGGGCACGCGCACGGTCAGCAGATGATCCTCACGCAGCGCGGGGCGCGCGCGCCGATCGTCCCGGTGTCCGCGACGTCCCAGGAACGTGACGATCCGCGCGTCGCGGAGACCTTCGCCCTGCACGGTGAGCGTATCCCCACGAGCGCAGCGCGGCTGGCCCTGGGCGCAGGCCAGTCCGGCGATCACCGGCCGCGGCGGCGCACTGGCACCCCCGGCCGGCGACGACGTGTCAGCCTGGGCAATGCTCGGAGCGACCGCGAGCAGCCCAGCGGTGAGGATCGTTGACAGGATGCGCGACAGAACGTCGGTCCGGAGCATGTGCCCGCTTTCTCATGTGCGCCTCCGGGGTGAGCTGACGGGCTCGCGCTAGAACAGCGCTACGACTCGCAAAGGGAGTCGATTCGCCCCACCGACCTGGGTCCCCCGGTCCCCTCTCCGTCCGAGAGAACTCGGCGCTTCCTACGACGCGTCGGACTGTAACGCAAGCCACGGCCGATCGCGACACCGTTCGCGCAACGGCCAAGGCGATGATCAACAGCGCTCGACCGACGATCACGGACTCACGCTCCGAGTGCGCGCCTGCCCAGCAGCTTCCAGGCCGCTTCAAAGCGCGCGCGGCTCCAGCTCTCAAGCGTGCCCTGCAACGGGTTTACGACCCGCAGCGTGCCATCGACCGTGATGCCAGTCAACACGATCGTATGCTCGCCGAAGTTGACCCGGACGTGTTTGCCCTGCGGTGAGCGCCATTGCTCGTAGGGTCCGTCAGACAGGCCGATCCACACCATGACGGCACGGCCGCGACGCAACCTGGCGTAAACGCGTTGCGGGTCGCTCGCGGTGAGGTCGTCGAGTTGCCGCCCGAACGTTCGGGCGGCCGCGGCGACCGGACCGGGATAGATACCGAAGCCGCCTGCGGCACCTCCGCCATCGGGGCGCCCGACGTACCCGACGTCCGGGTCTCCCCAGGTTCGCTGCGGACCGGTGCCCTCCGGGTCAAGCGGACCGGATCGCCGGAAGGCCGACTGCAGGCGCCGCTGGTCGACGCGGCTGCCGGTCGTTGCCAACAGCACCTGCAGCGCGGCGGCTTCGCAGGTGTTGCGCTCGAACTGGCGGACCACGGGGGCGCGAATCCGTGAGGAGACCGGGATGCGGACGGCCTGCACTCGCCCTCCGGTGGCCGCGAGCCGCAGCACGCGGCGCGCGGTCGCGGCCGCGTCATAGCGGTAGCTGATGCGGGCGCGACCTCGCGCCGCGACGGCTCGTCGGGGCAGGCGGCCTGCGAGCAGGCGGCGCACGGTTGCGACGTCCGGTGGCGCGTTGCGGCGCAGGCTTATACGCAGCGCGACGCGATCGCCCGCGACGACCTGGACCGCCGTGGCCTTCGGCTGCGCGCGCTTGGGGGGTGGAGCCCCGGAACCCACGCGGCTGCCGAGCGCGATCGCAACCCCGGCCGCAACGAGCACCACCGCGAGGAGGGAGAGTCGGCGGCGCCGCGTCACGGCCGGGGGCGGATCTGGCTGGGACAGCCGCTGAGCACGCACGACGAAATCCTACAGGTCGTCGGATCTGGGTACTCTCCTACGTGACGTAGGGACCATTCTGACCTGATGACGACATTGACAAAGAACTGGAACCGGCACGTGAGCGATGCCGAGGAGATCGCGCGGGGACCGGCTTTCGGCAGCTGCGCGATCGCATCCTCGAGCTCGCCGCGCCCCAAGCCGGCGATGTCGTGGTGGACGTCGGGTCGGGCACCGGGCTGCTGGCCCTCAAGCTCGCGCCCCGGGTCGAGCAGGTGTGGGCGATCGACATCTCCGCGTCGATGGTGGACTACCTGCGCACGAAGGCCGCCAGCGCCGGGCTGCAGAACGTCGATGCCGCGGTGGCGTCGGCCGTGAGCCTGCCGCTCGTCGACGCCTTCGCCGATCTCGTCGTCTCCAACTACTGCTTTCACCACATGGGCGACGTCGACAAGCGCCGCGCGCTGCAGGAGGCAATGCGAGTGCTGCGTCCAGGCGGACGGCTGGTGATCGGCGACATGATGTTCGACCTCGCCCCCAGCGACCCGCGCAACCGAGCTGTCATCGCAGGGAAGGTCGAAGCGATTCTGCGCAAGGGCCCGGCCGGCGTCCTGCGGCTCACCAAGAACGCGGTCCGCCTGGCCTGCGGACGGTGGGAGCGCCCGGCGCGGGCGCAATGGTGGAGTCACGCGCTGACCGACGCTGGGTTCACCGACGTCGAAGTCACGGTGCTCGAGCATGAGGGCGGACTCGCGTGCGCGCGTCGACCGCTGCGATACTGACCCCGTGACTGGCCTGACCCCGATCCAGGGCGAGCTTCAGACCCAGATCATGGCGGCGCTGTGGCATCTTGAGGCCGGTACCGTCGAGCAGGTGCGAGCTGCCCTGCCGTCGCGCTACCGTGGCGCTTACACGACGGTCCAGACGGTGCTCAACCGGCTCGCCGAGCGTGGGTTCCTGGCGCGCAAACGCGTCGGCCCGGCAATCGTCTACAGCCCCAAGTTCACCGAGGCGCAATACCTCTCACGCACGATCCAGCACACCCTTGCCTCGGCGTCACCCGACGCCCGCCAAGCCGCGCTCGCGCAGCTCATCAGTGGTCTGGGCGACGGCGAGCGCGCCGATCTGAAGCGGCTGACCGACGAGGTCGACACGGCGCGCAAGACCAAGCGGCGATGACCGTGCTGATCGCGCTGCTCGTCGGCGCGGCAATCACCGCACCGCACGTGCTGCGCCTGGACGCCGCGCACCCGGCGACGGCCGCCGCGATCTGGTTTTCCGCCATCTGCCTGCGAGCGCTCGTCGCGCTGTTCGTGGCGCTGTGCGTCGTGTTCTACGTTCCGACAACCGCGCTGTTTGCGCTCGTCACGCACTGGTGCTGGCAAACTGCTCTGCCGCTGATCACGTCACATCTGGGCCTGGACGGCCACAGCCTCGGCGACATCGCATTGCTGGCCCCGGTCCTCGCGCTCGCCGTCTCGCTGCTGTCGGTGTCTGTGGGGCTGTGGCGTGCGACTCGCGCGATCAGCGCATGGGTGCGGCGCACCTCGGTTGGTCCCGGCCCACAGGAGAGTCTGATCGTCGGCGAGCATGACATCGTCGTCGCGGCTGCCGGGTTGCTGCGCCCGCGCGTCATCGTGTCCGCCGGCGCGCTGACGTACTTCGACGACGAGGAACTCGCCGCCAGCCTCGAGCACGAACGCGGTCACATCGCGCGCCGCCACCGCTTCGTGCTCGTCACGGCCGAGATCTCCCGTTCGCTGGCGCGCCTGCTTCCCGGGACGCGCCGTGCAGTCAACGAGCTGATCTTTCATCTCGAGCGTGACGCGGACCGCTGGGCGGTTGAGCGCATGCACGACCCGACCGCACTGGCCAGCGCGATCTGCAAAGCCGCGCAACCACGACGCGACGCCGGCACGGCGCTGCTGACGCTCAGCGGCGGCGCCGTCACCCGCCGCGTCCGCCAGCTGCTTGACTGCACCAGCCTGCCCGGCCGCCGAGCACGCCTGGACGCGCTCGCGGCGGCGATGGTGATCCTCGTCGTCGGGCTCGGCGCAGCGTTGCCGTCCGCAACCCTCGCCGGAATCGACAAGGCGGCGCAGGACAGCGCCGTGCGTCACTGCCCGGCTTAGCGCCCGGAAAGCGATCCGACAGCTCGTAGGTTGCGTAGACCCTCAAGAACCCGCTCTGCGAGGACACCTTCATGCCGCGCGCTGCGCCGCGGCAGCCCAACAGCCTGCCGCCAACCCGGCGCGGGCCCTAGACCCCCACCTCCAAGGAGCAGACCATGGACATCACCAAGCACACCCGAGCACTGTTCGTAACCGCGATGCTCACACTCGGCGTACTCGTCGGGGGCGTCGCGCTCGCCGCCTGCGGCGACGACACGAGCACCGCTGGCGAAGGTGGGACGCAAACCGCGGCCGGCAACGGCATCGACCGCGCGTTCGTTGCCGACATGACACCCCACCACCAGTCGGCGGTGCAGATGGCGAAGATCGCCGAGCGTCGCGGCCAGAGCCCGTTCGTCAAAGACCTCGCCGCCGACATCATCCGCACCCAGAACGCGGAGATCACCACGATGCAGAGCATCGCATCACGGCTCGACGCCGCAGGCGCCAAGGCCAAGAGCCTCGGAATCCCCGAGCATCAGATGGGCATGGACATGGACCTCTCGCAGCTGCGGACCGCCGACCCGTTTGACCGGGCGTTCATCGACATGATGATCCCCCATCATCAGGGAGCTATCCGGATGGCCCGGGTCGAGCTCGCCAAGGGCTCAAGCGCCGAAGCCAAAGAGCTCGCCAAGCAGATCATCGGCGCTCAGGCGCGCGAGATCGAGACCATGAACAACCACCGCACCGAAGAATTCGGCGGTCCCTCTCCCGCCGGCGGCGTACCAGCCCAGGACAAAGCACAAGACGACGCGGGGCACGACGGCACGTCCTCGATGGACCACGGATAGCCCCGGCGCTCAGCCTCGCCAATCCCGGGCGTCACGAGCGAAGCGGCAGGCTTGGAGCACCGCAGATAATCCTACGATCTGTAGGATTCTCCGGGTGCAGCATCACGAACAGTTCACAAGCCACGACGAGGCCCCGAGCGCGGGCCAGCCACCCGTCGCGCCTGCGATTCGCCGCAATCCAGCCGATGTCGTACGGCTGTACTCGCGGGTGGCCTGGGCCTACGAGACGTGGGGCACGATCGCCGACTCTCGCGTCAGGCGGCGCGTACGCGAGCTCGTCCGCCAGTCCGGTGGCGGCCACGTCGTCGAGGCGGGCTGCGGCACCGGGGCGCTGCTCATCAACCTCGCCCGCGACAATTCACATGGCTTCACCGTCGGCCTTGATCTCGCGCCCGGCATGCTCGCAGCGGCCAGACGGCGCATGACCCGCCAACAGCTGGGCGCTGTGGAGATACGCCGCGGCGACGTCCGCGAGCTCATCCTCGCCGACAACGGCGTCGACACCCTCACATCCAGCTACGTCCTCGACATCCTGCCTCCCGACGAGATCGTCGCCGCCCTGACGGAGTTCCGGCGAGTCCTGCGCCCAGGCGGACGACTGGTCCTCGTCAACGTAACGCCGGCCGAGCGGCGCAGACACCGCATCCCCGAACTGGTGTACGGAACCCCGCTGCCGCTGACCTCCAACTGCCGCGGCATTCGGGTCGCGCCGCTGCTGCACCAACTCGGCTTCGTCGACATCACGCGCGACTACGTCAGCCAGATCGGGCTTCCCAGCGAAGTCGTGTGCGCCACAAGAGGCGTGGCCCATGGAGGGTGAATCGCTTCACGCCCTGCAACGACGCAGCGGCACAGAAGGTCGCGCTCAGCGATCGTCCTTGTCGTTCAATCGATGAGCCACGGCGCGCGCGCCGAGCACGACGAGCGACATCACGATGCAGACGAACGTCAGTCCGCCCAGCGCGACGAGAATCCCTTCGAGAACGGGGGCCAGCGCCGTCGTCACGAGTGCGTCCGCGGCTCCTCGCCCGGCCAGTGGCCGTGCTCGTCGAAGTAGACGCGGGCCGCTTCCTCCTCGTCGCGCTCCTCGTCGCCCTTGACCCCGACGCGGTAGAGCCAGTTGAGCATCAGGATCGCCAGGCCCGCCCCGGTGAGCAGCGCCCAGCCCTCGAGGCCGTGCAGCGAAGGGTTGAGCGCGAGCACGACGATGCCCGCAAGGACGATCACCGCTGGCAGCACGTAGCGCACCGCGATCACGAGATTACGACCGTCCAGGGCACGACGCGGTGATCGGTGACGATGCCGTTGGCGACGTAGGGATCGGCGGCGACATAGGCGTCGATCTGCTGCGGGTCGTCGACCAGGAAGACGAACATGGCGCCATGCGGCGGGCTGCCGAGCGCGCCGGCCGAGACGAGCTCGCCGGCGTCCTTGTACTGCCGCAGGAGCGCGAGGTGATCAGCCCGGTAGGGCCCGCGACACTCCATCACGTCCTCGACGTAGTCGTAGAACAGGACGTGGTGAACGACGGGGTCGCTCATTGCCCAGGCGGCTGCGCGAGGTCGATCGCGGAGCGTTCGGTGATGACACTGCTTGGCGCGGCGACAGCCATGGTGCGGGAATGTAGAGGGGCGACGCCATGTGCGTCACCGCTACAGTGGCCTTCGTGCGCGATGCGGATGCGGCCACGGCGGCCTCAGGGGCTGTCGGCGAGGCCACCCTCGCGCGTTTCGCCGACCTCATCGTCCGCTTTGCGGCCAACGTCCAGCCAGGCCAGATCGTCGCGATCGGCACCGAGCCCGGCAAGCGCCCGCTGACGCGAGCGGTGGCCGACGCCGCCTACCGCGCGGGAGCGAAGTTCGTCGATGTCGTCGAATTCGATCTGCACATCAAGCGCTCACGGCTGCTGCATGCCGACCAGGACACGCTGGACTTCGTGCCGCCCTGGTTTGGCCAGCGGATCCTGGCACTCAGCGAGCACCGCGCGGCGCGGATCGGCCTGACCGGCCCGGCGGCGCCCGGATTGCTGAGCGACCTCGACCCGCTGCGCGTCGGCCGCGATCAGCTGCCGTTCCTGCGAGAGGCCAGCGAGGTCGTCAACGCGCGCACGACGAACTGGACCGCCGTTCCCTGCCCGACGCAGCCGTGGGCCGAGCTCGTCTATCCCGAGCTTGCGCCCGAGGACGCGCTCGCGCACCTGTGGGAGCAGGTGCTCTATGTCTGCCGCGTGGGGGAGGAGGACCCCGTCGCCGCCTGGCGAGCGCGCCAGGACGTGCTGGTCGGCGTCAGCCAGCGGCTGACCGAGCGGCGCTTGCACGCGCTGCACTTCGAGGGTCCCGGTACCGACCTGCGCGTCGGGCTGCTGCCCACGTCGCACTGGCTGTCGGCGCGCTTCTCGACGATCGACGGCATCGAGCACATGCCGAACCTGCCGTCCGAGGAGATCTTCACGACGCCCGACCCGGCGCGCGTTGACGGCGTCGTGCGCGCGACGAAGCCGCTCGTCGTCGGCGGCACGATCGTGCGCGGGCTGCATGTGCGCTTCGAAGAGGGCCGAGCGGTGTCGATCGACGCCGACGAGGGCGGCGAGGTGCTGCGCCAGTACAGCCTGCGCGACGAGGGCGCGTGCCGGCTGGGCGAGGTCGCGCTCGTCGACGTCGAGGGGCGCATCGGCCCGCTGGACACCGTCTTCTACGACACGCTGATCGACGAGAACGCCGCGTCGCACATCGCGCTGGGCTCGGCCTACGAGTTCACGGCCGGCGAAGCGGACCACCCGCGCATCAACCGCTCGCAGATCCACGTCGACTTCATGATCGGCGCGCCGGACGTCTCCGTCACCGGCATCACCGGCGATGACGAGCGCGTGCCGATCCTGCGCGGCGGCGCCTGGGCGCTCTGAAGCGGCCCGGCTGACCGGCGTGTATTAGCCTGATCTGCCTCCAGGAGAGGTGCCGGAGCGGCTGAACGGGCACGACTGGAAATCGTGTGTGGGCTTTACGGTCCACCGAGGGTTCGAATCCCTCTCTCTCCGCTGCGCAGACCGAGCTGGTGCGCGCCGCAGAGGAGCACACACCACCGGGGGGGCGAACATCGTGCGCTGATCGCCTGGCACGTCCATGCAGCCTGTCCCGAGCCCCGACGTCCGCGAGCTCGTCGAGTCGATCCTGCGCACCGGCCTGATGCTCGGCCATGTCTTCGGCGACCTGCTCGAAGATCTGCCCGACGACGCCTTTGCTGGCGAGGACCCCGGCGAGGTGCTGCTGGACATGTTCACCGGCACAATCGCACCTGTCGCCGATGCCGCCGGCGGTGAGGCGGTGCGCCAGGCCACGGCGCTGCTAGGCGCTGTCGCGGACCGCACGATCGCCGACCTGCAGGCGGCCGCACGGCTCGCGGCGGAGGGCGACGGATGAAGGCCAGCCGATCCGCGCGGATGAGCGTCTACACGCCCGCGAGCCCGCGAGCCCGCGAGCGCCGATCGCGCGGCGCGTTGCACAAACGTCTCCGCGGCTCGCGAGCGAGCGCGACGAGTCGAAACGGTGCGCCGACCAATTTCTTGGCACGCGCGAGCGATCTTGCAGTTACGATCCCGCCATGGAGCAGTTCGCCCTCGCCAACGAGGAGGCGATCGAGGCCTGGAACGGCCCGCTCTTCGATCGCTTCGTGCAGTACCGCGAAGTCGTCACGACGGGCCTCGGAACGCACGGCGAGGCCGCGCTCGAGCGCTACCCGCCGCAGCCCGGACAGCGCGTGCTGGACGTCGGCTGCGGCTTCGGCGACGCCTCACGAGGCCTTGCCGACCTCGTCGGCTCCGACGGCGAGGTCGTCGGCGTGGACGTCGCCGAGCGGTTCATCGAACTCGCGCGCGAGGAGAGCGCCGCTGCCGGCGTGCCGAACGTGCGCTTCGACGTGCGCGACGTCGAGCTGACCGACTTCGACGGCGAGCAATTCGACTACGCCTTCTCGCGCTTCGGGACGATGTTCTTCGCCAACCCGGTCGCGGCGCTGCGCAACGTGCGCTGCGCGCTGCGCCCGGGTGGGCTGCTGTGCAGCGTCGTATGGCGGCGCAGGGAGGACAACGATTGGATGCACAGCGCCGAGCTCGTCGTGAAGACCTTCGTCGAGAAGCCCGAGGAGTCAGACGAGCCGACGTGTGGCCCCGGTCCGTTCTCGATGGCCAACGCCGACACGACGAGCGCGATCTTCGTGAGCGCCGGCTTTGAGGACATCACGCTGCATCGCTGCGACATCCCGATCCGGATCGGCGAGGACATCGACAGCGCCATCGACTTTGTTACCGCGATCGGTCCCGCCGGCGAGGTGCTGCGCCTGCTCGGCGAGCGCGCCGACGACCAGCGGCCGCAGATCCTCGCCGCCCTGCGCGAGGACCTCGCGCGCTTCGCGGGACCCGACGGCGTCGTCGCGCCGGCCTCGACCTGGATCGTCGTGGCGACCGCGCCCGGCGCCAGCTAGGCCGCGTAGCGCGCGGCGCTACGCTCGCGCGCTTTCGCCGCCTCAACCTCGCGGTCCTTCGGCGGGGCCGCCGTGACAAGCTCGTCGAGCAGCTGCTGCGATGCCTGCGCGACCGCCTCGACGGCGCGCTGGAAGGCG
>Ga0136631_10000758_pt1 | contig 10132 bp, 8 predicted proteins | sample AntDrymUQ6012206_2_FD_104655 | JGI IMG/M metagenome (GOLD analysis project Ga0136631, IMG submission 104655) | Polar desert sand microbial communities from Dry Valleys, Antarctica - metaG UQ601 (22.06) | ecosystem: Environmental > Terrestrial > Soil > Desert | place: Antarctica: Dry Valley... | reverse complement strand
TTCCGTTGATCGGAGTCGAAGAACTGCTCGCGTCGTTCGAGTTGTAAAACGCCGTTCACCAGATAGTCTCCCGCGGGAGACCTGGTGGGAGCCGTTGCCTTCGAAGGAGTCGGCAAGGTCTATGCCGACGGCACGCGCGCCGTCTCGGGGATGGATCTCGAGATCCGCGACGGGGAGTTCATGGTGCTCGTAGGCCCGTCCGGATGCGGCAAGACGACCGCGCTGCGGATGGTTGCGGGCCTCGAGAACATCTCCGAAGGCGTCGTGAAGATCGGGGACCGGGTCGTAAATCGCGTGCCGGCGCGCGACCGTGACATCGCGATGGTGTTCCAGAGCTATGCGCTCTACCCACATCTGACGGTGTACGACAACATCGCCTTTGGCCTCAAGCTGCGGAAGACGCCGAAGGAGGAGATCGACAAGCGCGTCCGCGAAGCCGCACGTGTCCTCGGGCTCGAGGAGTTCATGGACAAGAAGCCGCGTGCTCTTTCCGGCGGTCAGCGCCAGCGCGTGGCCATGGGCCGGGCAATCGTGCGCGAGCCACAGGCGTACCTGATGGACGAGCCACTCTCGAACCTGGACGCCAAGCTCAGGGTCCACATGCGAGCCGAGATTGCGAGCCTCCAGACCGAGCTCGGCGTGACCACGATCTACGTCACCCACGACCAGGTCGAGGCAATGACGATGGGCGATCGTGTCGCGGTCATGCGAAAAGGCGAGATCCAGCAAGTGGCGCCTCCGCAGGAGCTGTACGAGCGGCCGGTCAACCTCTTCGTCGGCGGCTTCATCGGCTCGCCCGCGATGAACCTCGTCGAAGCCAGCATCGAGCGAAGCAACGGCCGACTCGGAGTGCAGCTGGGTGAGCATGCCCTCGCACTCGCGGACGATGTCCTCTCGAGAAGGCCCGCGCTCGAGAGCTATGTCGGTCGCAAAGTCATCGTTGGCGTCCGGCCGGAGAATCTCGAAGACGCCACGCTCGAGCCCGAGACCCCCCAGGATCGGCGTCTGCGCGGCGTGGTCGTGCTCCGTGAGCCTCTGGGATCGGAGATCGTCGCGCACTTCACTGTCGCTGCGCCGCCCGCGCTCACCGAGGATGTGCGCGAGCTCGCGCGCGACGTGGGTCAGGAGAGCTCGGTGCAGGCGGCGGCCGCGGAGGGCTCGAACGAGACGATCATGGTCGGACGCTTCGGCCCGCGCTCGCGCATCAAGAACGGCGACGTCGTCGATGTCGCGGTCGAGATGGGATCGCTGCACTTCTTCGATCTCGAGACCGGCCTCGGAATCTATTCAGGGCAGGCGACGCCCGACACACAGTCCAACGATGGGGAAGGAGCACAGGAATGAGAAAACGATGGCTCGTGTTCGCGCTGCTGGTGGGCGTGCTCGCGTTCGTGGCCGCGGGTTGCGGCGGCGGAGATGACGACGGCGGCAGCGCCGAGGGCAATGAGGACGTCACGGGCGAGATCTCGGTCATGGCGATCTGGGCCGGCGAGGAGCAGGAGTCGTTCCAGGCGGTAGCGGACGGCTTCATGGAGCTGTACCCGAACGTGACCGTGAACTACAACTCGGGAGGCGACAACCTTGCGCCGCTGCTCGCGACCGCGGTCGAGGGTGGCAATCCACCCGACATCGCCGCGATCGGGCAACCAGGGCTCATGGCGGATTTCGCTGGGCAGAACGCAATTCAGCCGCTCGACGACTTGCGTGACGCCATCGTCGACAACCTCGGCGAATCAGCGGCGGACGTCGGCGCCGTCGACGGGACCCAGTACGGGATCCTGTTCAAGGCTTCCAACAAATCGACCATCTGGTACAACGTCGCGTCCTTCGAGGAGGCCGGCGTCGAGCCACCTGAGGACTGGGAAGGACTGAGCGAGGTTGCGGAGACCATCAAGGCCGCGGGCATCAAGCCGTACTCGGTCGGGGTCGACGTCGGCTGGCCGATGACCGATCTCTTCGAGAACATCTACATCCGCAGCGCGGGTGCGGACATGTACGACCAGCTCGCGAGGCACGAGATCCCGTGGACCGATCAGTCGGTCAAGGATGCCCTGGCGATCATGGCCGAGGTCGTCGGCGACTCCGACAACCTGGCCGGGGGAACTGAGGGTGCACTGCAGACCGAGATGCCCGACTCCGTCGCCAAGGTGTTCACCGATTCGCCGGAGGCGGCGATGGTGATCATCGGCGACTTCGCACCGGGAGTCACGGAGACGACGCTCGAGCCCGAGACGGGCTACAACGTCTTCACGTTCCCGTCGATCGAGGGGTCCGGCCCGTCGGTCATCGGTAGCGGCGACCTGTTCGTGCAGTTCAAGGACAGCCCGGCAGCGGATGCGTTTCTCGAGTACCTGACGACGCCGGAGGCATCCGAGATCTGGGCCGAGCGCGGCGGGTTCTCGTCGCCGAACCAGAACATCGACCTCGACGTGTATCCCGACGAGATCACACGGGCGACGGCCGGCGCGCTCTCCGAGGCGGAGTCTTTCCGCTTTGACATGTCCGACCTGCAGCCGTCCGCGTTCGGAGGAACCCCCGGAGCGGGGCTCTTCAAGCACTTCACGGACTTCGTGGCGAACCCGGACGACATCGACGGGATCACGGAGAAGATGGAGGCCGACGCGGCAAAGGCGTTCGGCCAGTAGGTGGATGCTGTGAAGTCGGAGCGATCCGGCTGCGAAGCAGCCGGCTGTAGGGGTGTTGCGCGAACGGAATCCCCACTCGGGGATTCCGTTCTTGCGCCGGCAGGATGAGCGAAGCTGCGACAACGGCGGAAGCCCCCACAAGGGGGCTTCCGCCCGCGTCGGATGGACCGGGCCTTTTCCAGCGCCACGGGACCACGATCGTGTTCCTCGGCCCCGCGCTTCTCTTGCTCGGCGTCTGGATCGTCTATCCGACGATCCGCACGATCATCCGGAGCTTCTTCGACCGGAGCGGCGACGAGTTCGTCGGGGTGGACAACTACCAGACGCTCTTTTCGGACGACACGCTTCTGACTGCGGTCAGGAACAACTTCCTCTGGCTTTTGATCGTTCCCGCTTTCGTCACCGCGATCGGGCTCGTGTTCGCGGTCCTCCTCGAGCGCGTGCGCTTCGCCACCGCGTTCAAGGTCGCGGTGTTCATGCCGATGGCGATCTCGCTCTTCGCGGCAGGAGTGATCTGGCGGTTGATGTACGAGAAGGATCCCAGCCAGGGCACGGTCAACGCCGCGGTCGCGGTCGTGAAGGACGCTGTCTCGCCGTCCGGTGTTCTCTCGGCTGCGCAGCCGTCGACCGAGGCTCTGGAGGGAGGACCGAGAGGCGGTCTCGTCCTCGAACGAGAGCTTGCAGCCGGAGCTGTCGCCCAGCTCGGCCTCACGGGGATCCGCTCGTCGGATGTTCCGGCCGATGCCGAGCAAGCGGTCGTGCCGGAAGCGCTCGCCGGAGGCATCACCGGTGTCGTGTGGAGAGACTTCAAGCCGGGCGGCGGCACTGCCGGCGAGGTCGAGGAGGAGGAGCTCGGTTTGCCGGGCGTGACCGTCGAGCTTCGAGACGACGCCGGCCGCAGCGTCGCCGAAACGACGACGGAGGCCGACGGCACGTTCGTGTTCGAGGACGTCGAAGGCGGCCCCTATCGGGCGGCCATCGGGCCTAGTACGTTCTCGGAGCCGTTTGCCGGCGTCTCCTGGCTCGGTGCGAGCCTGATCACGCCGGCGATCATGCTCTCGTACGTCTGGGTATGGGCGGGCTTCGCCATGGTCGTGATTGCCGCGGGCCTCGCGGCAATCCCGCGCGATCTGCTCGAGGCTGCCCGCACGGACGGAGCAACCGAGCTGCAGGTGTTTCGGCGGGTAACGATTCCGCTGCTCGCGCCCGTTCTAACGGTGGTCTTCATCACCATGCTGATCTACGTCCTGAAGGTGTTCGACATCGTGATCGCGGTCGCGCCGGGCTCGGTGCAGGACGACGCGAACGTGATCGCCCTCGCCATGTGGCGCACGTCGTTCGGCGGCGTCAACGACTTCGGGCTGGGAGCGGCGATCGCCGTGTTCCTCTTCCTGCTCGTCATCCCGATCCTGGCCATCAACGTCCGCCGTTTTCGAAGAGAGGTCTGAGTAGCGATGACAACCGCGGAGATCGAAGCCGGACGCGTCGAAGCCCGTGAGCCGACGGCCGCGAAGATCGTCCGGTATCTGAGCAAGGCGCCCGTCTACATCGTGCTCGTGTTCCTGGGGCTGCTCTGGCTAGTCCCGACGATCGGCCTCTTCTTCACCTCGTTGCTCGACTCCTCGGTCGTCGGGCGAGCGGGCTGGTGGGAGATCTTCTCGAAGCCGAGTCTCGGCACGCTCGAGAACTACGGCGAGATTCTCGACAACGAGGCGATCACGTCCGCTCTCATGACCACGCTCTGGGTCTCGATCGGGTCGACGATACTGCCCATCTTTCTGGCGGCGCTCGCCGCGTACGCCTTCGCGTGGCTCGAGTTTCCGGGGCGCGACTGGCTCTTCCTCATCGTGGTCGCGCTGCTCGTCGTCCCGATCCAGATGGCGTTGATCCCGATCTTCTCCCTCTACAACGACCTCGGTCTGTTCGACACGATCATCGGGCTGATCCTCTTCCATACCGCCTTCGGCTTACCGTTCGCGATCTTTCTGCTCAGGAACTTCTTCATCGGGATTCCACGGGACCTGCTGGAAGCGGCTCGGATCGACGGTGCCTCGGAGATGCGCATCTTCTTCCGGCTCATTCTCCCCTTGGGCCTGCCGGCGATTGCATCGCTAGCGATCTTCCAGTTTCTCTGGGTGTGGAACGATCTGCTCGTCGCGCTTACCTTCGCGCGCGACACGCAGCCGATCACGGTCGCGATCTTCTCGCAACTGCGTCAGTTCAGCGCGAACCTCGAGATCATCGCACCGGCCGCGTTCGTCTCGCTCGCGATCCCGCTCGTGGTCTTCTTCGCGTTCCAGCGGTACTTCGTGGAGGGACTGCTCGCCGGCTCCGTGAAATGAGCAAAGCGAGGGCCCCGTCGCCGGGGCCCTCGCTTTGCGAAACGCGCTGCGCCGCTACACGAGCCCCTGGTTCTTCCACTTGCGGTAGATCGTGTTCGCCTTCCGCGCGAACGCGGAGACCCCTTCGGCAGGCGTCAGCTTGCCCTGGGCGACTTCCGCGAACATCTGCGGGAGCAGCCAGGTCTGGAAGATCTCGTCGATCACCGGCGTGGTGTTGCCCGGGTGGCCCGGGTTCGTCGTGTACCTCTCGGCGATCGTCGTCAGGATCGTGTATTTGCCCTTCGGCTTGTGCGCGTCCTGGGCGGTCATGCGGCGGATCTCCTTGAAGCCGCCCTTGATCGCCCCCGTCCACGCCGGGAAGTTGTAGTAGCCGCTGCGAATAAAGTGCTCGCGGTAGCCGAGCTGCTGGTCCACGAGGTACTTCTTCGCAGCCTCCTTGTTCTTCGCGAACTTCCAGATCACGAAGACGCCCATCACGTGCTCGTTCCCGAGGCGCATGACCGGGCCGCGTGGGATCGACGCGAGCCACGTGTCGTCCGCGAGCGCCGTATTCCCGGAGTTCTCCGCCAAGCGCGCAATCGAGATCGCGTTCAGCGCCACCGAGAGCCGACCGGCGACGAACGCCTGATTGTTCGACGCCGCCGTCCAGGCGAAGACCTCGTCGGACATGCCGTTCCGGTAGATGTCGCGCATGACCTGCAGGGCCTCGATCGCGCCCTTGCGGTTCGAGCCCTGGCCGATGACGATGCGGTTCTCCTCGTTCTGGATGAAACCGCCATAGCAGTACAGAAGCGACGCGAGGAGCATGTTCGAGTCGATCTCGTTCGACATGCCCAGGCCGACGGGATGTCCGATCGCCTTGAGCTTGGGGGCTCCCTTTCGCAGGTCCTCCCAGGTGTTGAGGCTCACGCCTGCCTCCTGCAGGTAGCTGCGCCGATAATGGACCGGATCGGGTGCGTAGTCGTCCGGGAAGCCGTAGAACTGCTTCGTCTTCGGGTTGTACGTGCTCTTCCTGGCGACCTTCGTCATCGGCCCGAGCTTCTTGCTCACCTCCTGCACGATGTCGTTCAGGGGTATGACCTGCTTCTGGAACGTCGACGGCGGTGAGATGAACCAAAACAGGTCGTGGCCGCTCTGAGCGGCGACCTGCGACGCGCCGGTCGAGTACAGCAGCGCGTTGTTGATGTGGTCGACCTTCACCTCGACGTCGTTCGCCTCGCCCCAGCGCTTGACGTACTCACCGTCGAGCCACCGGTCGTACGCGGGGACGAAGTGGGCCCACTGCAAGATCCTGAGGTCGCCCGCGAGCTGCTTCTTCGCGAACTTCATCGGGCCTGCGAACCCGAAGGACTTCTCTGGAAGACCGCCGAACATCCCGACGGCGAAAGCCGCCGCGGTGCCCCCCTTGAGCAGGTCACTCCGGGTCAGTGCCGAGCTCTCTCGCACGAGCTCGTCGGATGCGTCTGTCACGAGGTACCTCCTTTCGACTCGATTCTCTAGCGAAATGCCCCTCCTGTAAAGCCCTTGATGAAACGGTCGAGGAACGCGTTGTAGAGCAGCGCGAGCGGAATCGCCGGGATCAACGTGGCGGCCATGAGCGACTGCCAGAAGAAGACGTCCCCGCGGATCAGGTCGTTCGGGATACCCGCGGACACCGTGCGCTGCTCCGAGCTCGAGATGAACGTGAACGCGTAGATGAACTCGTTCACGCACAGCGAGAAGGCGAAGATCACCACGGTGAGGATCCCGGGCAGCGAGATCGGGAGGATGATCAGGTAGAGCGCCTTCAGGCGGGACGCGCCGTCGACCAAGGCGGCGTCCTCGAGCTCCTGGGGGATGGTCTTGAAGAACCCCATGAGGAGCCAGGTGGCGAAGGGGACCGTGAAGGACGGGTAGATCAGGATCAGCGACCAGAGCGAGTCCTTCAGGTCGAGCTGGGTGATCAGCCGCGAGAGCGGAAGGAAGAGCAGCGTGGGCGGGACGAGGTAGACGAGGAAGATCCCGACTCCCGCGGTCTGTCCCCAGCCGCCGGCAAGCCGCGCGAGCGCGTAGCCGGCCGGCATGGCGAGCAGCAGCGTGATGCCGACGACCGCCGCGCCGACGAGCAGGGTGTTCAGGAGCCACTTCGGGTAGTTCGTGTCCTCGAACAGAAACCTGACGTGCTCGGTCGTCGCGTAGTTCCAGAAGTCCCAGTGGAAGCCGCCCTCGAGGTCGTTGTAGAGGTACGGCGAGTGCTCGACGTCCGCGAGGTCGAGGTTCGTCTTGAACATCGTCACGAGCGCGAAGTAGAAGGGGAACGCGAGCAGGATGGCGAACGGCACGACGACGGCGTAGGTCAGGCTCTTCTGGCGCAACGTCATCGGGTCACGACACCTGGGCCCTGCGCGCGAAGAACAGCATCGCGACGCTGACGACGACGAGCAGCGGGAAGAGGAAGAGCGAGATGGCAGCGCCCTCGCCGAGGGAGCCGCCGTCGATCCCGATCGCGTACGCCCACGTCGGCAGCACCTGCGTGGAGTTGAACGGCCCGCCACGGGTGAGGAGGTAGACGACGGCAAAGTCGACCGCGGTGAACACGATTCCGAACAGCACGGCCACGAGCGCGATCGGAAGCTGCAGTGGGATGTCGACGTACCAGAGCTTCTTCACTCCGGTCGCGCCGTCGATCCTCGCCGCGTCCTCGACCTCGGTCGGGATCGACGCGCGTCCTGCGATGAAGATCACGACCGCGAACGGGAGGATCCGCCAGGCATGGACGAGCGTGACCGCGATGAGCGCAAGGTTGGGCCGGCCGAGCCATTGCAGCGGCACCTGGGCGTCCTCCTCGAGATTCACGGCGCTCAGCAGCCAGACGAGGCCGTTGTCGAGGTGGAGTCGTGCGAGCGACCAGTTCACGACGCTGTAGAGCGAGTCGAGGAGCCACAGCCAGGCGATCGTCGAGAGAACGACGGGAGCGGCCCACGGCAGGACTACCAGGAAGCGGATGAACCACTTGCCGCGGAAGTCGCGGACGAGGAAGTTCGAGAGAACGGCCGCGCCGACGAGCACGATGGCCTGCGAGGCGAACGTGAAGATGAGCGTGTTGCGGAGCGCGCGCCGGAAGTTGTCGTCCTTCCAAGCGTTCGTGAAGTTGTCGAAACCGACCCAGTTGCCGGTCAGAGAGCCGCCGATGGCGTCCGTGAAGCTGAGGTAGACCGCCCAGGCGAACGGAACGCCGACGACGAGCACCATGAAAACGACGGCCGGAGCGATGAGCAGCGGTGCGAGAACGCGGCGGCTCTCGAGTATGTGCCGCCAGCGGCCGTGGACGGGCTTCGCTCCAGCAGCCTGTGCTTCCATCGGACCGCGCCGATGGTATTAGATTCCAGACTGGAGCATGGCGGAGATCGTTCTCGAGCAGCTGACGAAGGTGTACCCCGACGGTACCGAGGCCGTCACTGCGCTCGATCTCGAGATCGCAGCCGGCGAGTTCGTCGTCTTCGTCGGGCCGTCGGGGTGCGGGAAGACGACCGCGCTCCGCATGGTCGCGGGCCTCGAAACGATCACCTCCGGTACCGTCAAGATCGACGGGCGGGTCGTGAACGATCTTCCTCCGAAGGATCGCGACATCGCGATGGTCTTCCAGAACTACGCGCTCTATCCACACATGAACGCGCACAGGAACATGGGCTTCGCCCTCAAGATGCGCGGCCTCCCGAAGGACGAGATCGACCGTCGCGTCCGCGAAGCCGCACGGATTCTGGGGCTCACGGAGTCGCTGCAGAAGAAGCCGCGGACGCTCTCCGGCGGTCAGCGCCAGCGCGTCGCGATGGGACGCGCGATCGTGCGCAACCCGCAGGCGTTCCTCATGGACGAGCCCCTCTCGAACCTCGACGCGAAGCTCCGCGTCGAGATGCGGGCCGAGATCGCGCGGATCCAGCGAGACCTCGCCGTGACGACGGTCTACGTGACGCACGACCAGACCGAGGCGATGACGATGGGAGACCGGTGTGCGGTCATGCGGGGCGGGCTCCTCCAGCAGGTCGCCTCACCCCAGGAGCTCTACGAGCGGCCGCGCAAGCTCTTCGTCGCCGAGTTCATCGGCTCGCCTGCGATGAACCTCGTCGAGGCCGGACTCGAGAGGTCGAACGGTGACCTGTGGGCGCGCTTCGGCGACCAGCGGCTCCGCCTGACGGAGGCCACCTTCACGCGCAACCCGGGGCTGGAGCGCTTCGAGGGGCGCCGCGTCGCCCTGGGGATCCGGCCCGAGGACATGGAGGACGCCGCGATCGCCTCCGCGTCGCCTGCCGAGGAGCGGCTGTCGGTCGTCTGTGACATCCGCGAGGACATGGGCTCGGAGGTGTATGTGCACTTCGACCTCGCTGCGGAGCCGGTCGCGACGCAAGAGGTCCTCGAGGCTCACGTGGTCGACGCGCCCGAAGATGCGGAGACACGCCTCGCCGCGGAGCGGGCACGCGGCGCGGGAGCTCGTTTCGTGGCTCGCGTCGACCGAACGACCGGCGCGCGGGAGCGGGAGAGCATGGAGCTCGCGGTCGACGTCGGGCGGCTGCACTTCTTCGACCCGGAGACCGGGCTCCGCGTGGACGCCGCGTAGCCGGCGCTACAGCGCGAGGAAGCCGGTCTCGCGCGGCGTGACGGTGAGCGGGCTCGACGGCAGGCCGGGCGCCGGCTCGGGCAGGTTGAAGCCTCCGGGCGCGACGTCGTTTGGCGTGTCCGGATGGAAGAGCGCGGCGAGGCACTGGATGTGCCCACGGCCGACGCCGAGCTCGAACTGGCCGCCTCCGTACGCGCCGATCCCGCGCTCCTCGCAGTAGTCGTATGCCGCGAATAGCCGCTCGATCGAGCCGAAGCGCGACGGCTTCACGTTCACGGTCTCGGGCGGCCAGGGCAGCCCTTCGATGTCCTCGACCGAATGGATGATCGCGTCCCAGGTGACCTGGGACGCGACCTCCTCGAGGATCGGTCGCGTGCCGTCGTCGATCTTCGGGTCCTCGAGCCAGATGCCGGGAAGGCCCTCGATGACTCGTCGATAGAGCGCCGGGTCGGCACCCTGGTCGACGATCGTCCCCGTGTAGTGACCCTTGAAGTCGACGGAGTCCACGCAGCCGAGCTCGCGGAGCTCCGCGAGCTCGGCTGCGTGGACTC
>Ga0136631_10000757_pt1 | contig 10134 bp, 7 predicted proteins | sample AntDrymUQ6012206_2_FD_104655 | JGI IMG/M metagenome (GOLD analysis project Ga0136631, IMG submission 104655) | Polar desert sand microbial communities from Dry Valleys, Antarctica - metaG UQ601 (22.06) | ecosystem: Environmental > Terrestrial > Soil > Desert | place: Antarctica: Dry Valley... | reverse complement strand
CGCCTCGTCCGAGGGACGGGACCTGGCGCTGGAGCTGTGCACGGGAGCCGATGTGGTGGTGGAGAACTTCCGCGCCGGGGGAGCCGAGCGGCTCGGCCTGGGCTACGAGGACGTGCGGACTCGCAACCCGGAGACCGTGTACTGCTCGATCACGGGCTTCGGCCTTGACCGCGAGCCGTTCGGGCGCGCTGGGTATGACTTCGTGTTGCAGGCCGAGAGCGGGCTGATGTCGATCACGGGCCCTCCCGACGGCGAGCCGCACAAGGTGGGTGTGGCGCTGGTGGACGTGATGGCGGGGCTGCACGCGGCGGTGGCGGTTCTGGCCGCGGTGCACTCCGGGCGAGGGGCGCGCGTGGAAGTGCCGCTGCTCGACAGCGCTCTCGCGAGCCTCGTCAACGTGGCCCAGGGGGCGCTCGTCACGGGGGCTGAGCCGGCGCGGCACGGGAATGCTCACCCCAGCATCGTGCCCTACCAGGACTTCGCGACGGCCTCCGGGCGCCTCGCGGTCGCCGCCCCCAACGACGGGCTGTTCCGCAAGCTGTGCTCGGTGCTGGTTCGGGCGGAGCTGGCGGTCGACCCTCGTTTCGCAACGAACCCCGACCGCGTGGCCAACCGCGCGGCGCTGGTGGTGGAGCTGGAGGCCGCGCTCTCGGCGCGGCCCGCGGCCGAGTGGGTGCAGGCGCTCTCGGAGGCCGGCGTGCCCGCCGGTGAGATCCGCTCGGTGCCCGCCGCGCTGGAGGCCGCGGCGGCGGCCGGACGTGCCGCCACGGTGGGCGTGGACCATCCCGCCGCGGGCCGGATCGAGCTGGTCGCGTCGCCGATCCACATGGACGGCATGCGCCCGGCGGGCCCCCCGCCGCTGCTGGGCCAGCACACGGCCGAGGTGCTCGCCGAGCTGGGCTGCTCGCCCGATCGGGTGGATGAGCTCGTGGCGCGGGGCGTGGCCGCCCGCGCGTGATCGGGGTGGTGCTCGGGGGCGGCGGAGGCCGAGCTGGCCGGGTAGCGTGCCCGCGCGTGCAACGCGCCTTCGTCGACCGGGTCACGCGGCTGGCCGGATGGCTGCGCCGCTCACACCGTGTGGCGGTCCCCTCGCACGGGCCGGTGAAGGTGAACCTCGGCTCGTCGCTGCTGGTGGCCGAGGGATGGGTGAACGTGGACGGTGCCCTCAGCGCGCTCGTGGCGAGCTGGCCCACGCCGGCGCTGCGACTCTTCTATCGCCTGGCCGGCATCCGCGCGCACATGTCCGAGGCCGAGTACATCGAGGTGCTGAAGCGCAATCGCTTCGTACACCACAACCTCGAGTACGGCATCCCGCTGCCCGACGCCAGCGCCGACTTCGCGTTCGCCTCGCATTTCCTGGAGCACCTGTCCAAGGCCCACGGCGAGCACCTGGTGCGCGAGACGCTGCGGGTGCTCAGGCCGGGTGGGGTGGTGCGGATCGCCATTCCCGACCTCGCCGTGTTCATCGATGCCTTCAGCGACGGGCGCAAGGGGGAGGCGATGGACGGGATCTTCGAGGACTGGGAGCTCGGACACTTCGCCCGCCACCGCTACATGTATGACTTCGAGATGCTCGCCGGCCTGCTGGGGCGCGCGGGCTTCACCGACGTGCGCCGGTGTGAGTACCGCGAGGGGCGGGTGCCCGACCTGGAGGAGCTGGACAACCGGCCGGGGAGCCTGGTGGTGGAGGCCGCGAAGCCGGGCTAGCGCTTCACGAGCACGGCCACCAGGGCGATGACGAATGCGATCTGCCCGAAGCCGAGTGCGGTGCCCAGGTTGGCGGCGCCGGCCGCCGCGGCGATCCCCGTGGCTGCTGCGAGCACGACCACCAGCACGGCGATCTGGAGGAGCACGCCCCTCATCGCCCGGCCCGTTCGGTCAGTGATGCGATCAGCGCCGGCACGTCCTCGCCGGGATCATGCTCGGCGAGAGTCCGTTCGGCTGCGCGGCGGCCGCCGAGGGCGCGCAGCGCGGCCTCACCGTGCTCGGCCACCAGCTCTCTCAGGGCGGTCGCGCGGCGGGCCTTGGTGCGCGTGGCGGGCAGGTCGAGGGTCGTGCGGTGTGTTTCGAGTGCCCCGATCAGGCCGTCGATGCCGCACGGGGGAGGCAGTGAGGAGACGCCTAGCACCGGCACCTTCTTCTCGCCCAGCGACGTGAGGGCGCTGCTCAGATCCCGGTGCGCCCGTTGGGCCGCCTCGCCAAGGTCGGCCTTCGTCACCACCAGCACGTCTGGCACCTCCATGATCCCGGCCTTGAGGAACTGCAGGGTGTCGCCGGAGGCGGGCTGGACCACGACGGCCACGGTGTCACACACTTCCTCGACGTCGGTCTCTGACTGGCCCACGCCCACGGTCTCGATCACCACTAGGTCGTAGGCCGCGGCCAGGGCCCACGCCGCCTCGCGGGTCGGGGCGGCAAGGCCACCCAGGCGTCCGCCGGCAGCCGTCGAACGGATCAGCACGCCCTCGTCGCGGGGGTCGTGGTCGATTCGCGCGCGGTCGCCGAGCAGCGATCCGCCCGAGCGCTTGGAGGAGGGGTCCACGGCCAGCACAGCCACCGTCCGATCGGAGGTGCGCCACTCGCTGACGAGGGCGCCGAGGAGGGAGGACTTGCCGGCGCCGGGAGGCCCGGTCAGGCCGATGAGATGCGCCGGCGCCTCACTGCCGAGCTTCGCCGGAGATACGGCTTCGAGCAGCCGCGCGGCCTCCTCGCGCGCACCCGGAGAGCGGTCCTCGATCAAGTTGAGGGCGGCGGGCGCCGCGGACAGGTCGCGCTTGCCGAGGCGTTCGCCGAGATCGGCTCCAGGGGGTGGCATGGCCGAGGAAGCTAGTGGGCGAGGAGGTCGCGCAGCACGGCGGCGAGCGGTCCCGGCGAGGCTGCGGCTCGACCGGCCTACCGCCGAGCTCAGGCCGGCGCGGCCGCCACGCCGTAGTGCTCCGCCACCAGATCCACGATGTCTCCCATGATCCGGGAGATCTCGAAGTCCTTCGGCGTGTAGACGCGCGTCACGCCGGCCTCGAGCAGCGCGTGCTCGTCGTTGGGCGGGATGATGCCGCCGACCACGACGGGCACGTCGGCGCCGGCGTCGCGTAGCTCGGCCAGGACGCTGGGGATCAGCTCCCCGTGCGAGCCGGAGAGGATCGACAGGCCGACCACGTGTACGCCCTCGTCCACGGCCGTGCGCGCGATTCGCGACGGTGTCAGCCGGATGCCCTCGTAGACCACGTCCATCCCCGCGTCCCGGGCCCGCACGGCGATCTGCTCGGCGCCGTTGGAGTGGCCGTCGAGGCCCGGCTTGCCCACGAGGATCTTGATCCGCCGGCCCAGCGCCTCGGACACGCGCTCCACGCGGTCGCGCAACTCGTCCAGCGACCCGTCCTCCGCCGCAGCCGCGGCATCGGCCACGCCCGTGGGTGCTCTGTACTCACCGAATACCTCTCGGAGTGCGGCGGCCCATTCACCCGTGGTTGCTCCCGCCTGAGCCGCAGCCAGCGTGGGAGCCATGATGTTCACCGAGGGATCGGCGGCGGCAGAGGACAGCGAGGCCAAGGCGGCATCGACGGAAGACTGATCACGACCCGATCTCCATTCCCTCACTGCTTCTTTTTGTTCGGCCTCGACCCGCGGATCCACGGTCAGAATCCCGCCGTCCTCGCCCTCTGCCAGCGGCGAGGGCTCGTGCTCGGTGTAGGAGTTCTGGCCCACCACCTTCAGCTCGCCGCTCTCGATTCGCTGCACGCGCGCACGATGAGACTCCACGAGCCGGGTCTTCATGTAGGGCACCGCCTCGACCGCGCCGCCGTGCTCGGCCACCACCGCCATCTCCTCGAACGCATCCGCCGCCAACTCGTCGACGAGGCCTTCCATCACCACCGAGCCCTCGAAGATGTCGGGGTAGTCGAGCAGGTCGGTCTCGTGGGCCAGGATCTGCTGGATCCGCAGCGACCACTGCTGATCCCACGGCCGCGGCAGCCCCAGCGCCTCGTTCCATGCGGGCAGCTGAAGGGCGCGAGCGCGGGCGTCGCGGCCCATCGTGACCGCCAGCGCCTCCAGCACGATCCGGATGATGTTGTTCTCCGGCTGGGCCTCCGTGAGGCCGAGGGAGTTCACCTGCACGCCGTAACGCATGCGCAGGTACTTCGGATCCTCGACGCCGTAACGCTCGCGGCCGATCTGCTCCCACAGCCGTCCCATGGCGCGCAACTTGGCGTGCTCCTCGACGAAGCGGATGCCGGCGTTCACGAAGAACGAGATTCGCCCGAACACCCGCGGGAAGGTGTCCGCGTCCACGCGCGGGCGCACCTCGTCCAGCACGGCCTTGGCAGTGGAGAGCGCGTAGGCGATCTCCTGCACAGGAGTGGCCCCGGCCTCCTGGAGGTGGTAGGAGCAGATATTGATCGGGTTCCACTTGGGCACCTCGTCGACCGTGAAGGCGATCATGTCCGCGATCAGCCGCATGGAGGGCTCGGGCGGGAACGCGTAGGTCCCGCGCGAGAGGAACTCCTTGATGATGTCGTTTTGCGTGGTGCCCGTGAGCGCGTGGCGATCCACGCCGCTCTCCTCGGCCGCCGTCATATAGAGCGCCAGCAGCCAGGCGGCGGTGGCGTTGATCGTCATCGACGTATTCATGGCGTCCAGCGGTATGCCGTCCAGCAGCGAGTGCATATCGCCCTTGTGGGCGATCGACACGCCCACCTTGCCCACCTCGCCGCGGGCGAGCTCGTGGTCGGGGTCATAGCCGGTCTGGGTGGGAAGGTCGAACGCGATCGACAGACCGGTCTGTCCCTTGGAAAGGTTCTTGCGGTACAGCTCGTTGGACTTCGTGGCGCTTGAGTGCCCGGCGTAGGTGCGCATCACCCAGGGCCGGTCGCGCTCCTCCAGGCGATGTGGTTTGGGATCGGCCACGGCCGGAATTGTATGTTCACCTGCTCGATGCCACGCGAGATCGACCTGAACCACCTCGGCCGCCCCGGCGTGATCTGCGCTTTCGAGGTGGACGGCCTGGTGGTGGACCCGGGGCCCGAGTCCTGCCTGCAGACCCTCCTGGAGGGCCTGCAGACCGACCTCCGCGCCCTGCTCCTGACCCACATCCATCTGGATCACGCTGGTGCCACAGGCGCTCTGGTGCGCTCCCACCCGGACCTCACGGTGTACGTGCACGAGCGGGGTGCGCCGCACCTGGCCGACCCCTCGAGGCTCCTCGAGAGCGCCGCGCGCCTGTACGGGGATGACATGGACCGTCTCTGGGGCGAGACCCTGCCCGTGCCCGAGGAGCGAATCCACGTGCTCACCGGCGGGGAAACGGTTGAGGGCATGCGCGTGGCCTACACACCCGGCCACGCCTCCCACCACGTGTCCTACTTCCACCAGGACGCCGGGGACGTGTACGTGGGCGACATGGCCGGGGTGCGCGCGCCCGGGCACGACTTCACGATCGCGCCCACGCCTCCGCCGGACATCGACGTTGATGCCTGGCTGACCTCCGTCGACGACATCGGGGCCTTTGGCGCCGAGGCGGTGTGCATGACCCACTTCGGCCGCCACGAGGACGCCGCGCTGCAGCTCGACCGCGTACGGCAATCGCTGCGCGAGCGAGCGGAGAAGGCCCGCGAGCTGTCCGCCGAGCAGTTCGCCGAGTGGTCCGAGGCCCGGGTGCGCGACGCGGTCGGCCGCGAGACCGCCGAGGTGCTCATCCAGGCCGCGCCGCCGGACCAGCTCGGACTCGGCCTGCGCCGCTACTGGGACAAGAAGGCTTCCCGGGAGGAGAAGCCGTGAGCCCCGCCACGATCGAGAAGCCGCGCACCCGCGGCCCGGGATCGGGCCTGGACTCCAACTGGCGCGTGATCGTGCTCAACGACAACCACAACACCTTCGACGGCGTGGCCTCGGCTCTGGCGCGAGTGATCCCGGGGGTGGGGTTGGACCAGGGCTACGCGATCGCCGACACGATCCACAAGAGCGGGCAGGCGATCGTCTGGACCGGCCCCAAGGAACCGGCGGAGCACTACTGGGAGCAGCTCAAGGACGCGGGGCTGACAATGGCCCCGCTCGAGCAGGGCTGAGAGGGGGATCGTGCGCAGCCGGCCGAGCCGGCTGCTTCGCAGCTAGGCGGCTACGAGAGCAGCCAGCGCGGCGGGCGGTGCGGCCGCGGGCTCGGCGAAGTAGAAGCCCTGGGCGCGGTCGCAGCCGAGGCTGCGCAGGATTGCGGCCTGCTCGGCGCGCTCCACGCCCTCCGCCACCACCGTGAGGTCGAGCTTCGAGCCGAAGTCGATCACCGCGCGGGCGAACATGTCGTCCTTGGTGGAGCCGCCCACGCCGTCGATGAACGTCTTGGGGATCTTGATCGTGTCGATCGGGAGGCTGCGCAGATAGGCGAGCGAGGAGTAGCCGGTACCGAAGTCGTCGATGGCCACGCGGTAGCCGCGCTCGCGGGCGGCTTCGAGGGTGGTCAGGGCGAGCTGCTCGTCGAACACCAGCACGTGCTCGGTGATCTCGATCGTTATCTGATCGGGGATGAGGCCGTGCCCGAGCACCAGCGTGTCGAGCCTGGTGAGGAAGCCCGGGTCGAGCAGTTCGATGGTGGAGGCGTTCACGTGCATGCTGATGGGCAGGCCGTCGGTCTCCCGGAGGCCGAGCTGCGTGGCCTGACGACACGCGTTCTCCAGCACGATCTCGCCGATGGGCACGATCAGCCCGCTCTCCTCGGCGAATGGGATGAAGTCCGCGGGCGAGACGCTGCCGCGGGTGGGGTGGTTCCAGCGCACGAGCGCCTCCACGGCCACCGCGCTACCGGAGTCGAGGTCGATGATCGGCTGGTAGTGCACCGTGAACTCTCGCCGCTCGATCGCCACCTCCAGCTCTGACTTGAGCCGGTGACGGGCCTCCACCGCGCGCTGCATGCCGGGCTCGAAGAGCTGCATCTGGTTCTTGCCGCGGGCCTTGGCGCCGTACATGGCCACGTCGGCGTCGCGCAGCAGCTCCTCGGCGGTGTTGCGGCCGGGCACGCCCTTGGCCACACCGATGCTGAGCCGGATCGAGAGCCGGTCCCCGGCCACGTGCACGGGGTTGCGGAACTCGGCCAGCGTGCGCTCGGCCACGCCTACGGCGTCGTCGGCGGTGGGCTCGTCCTCGAGCAGGATGGCGAACTCGTCGCCGCCCAGCCGGGCCGCGGTATCGCCGTCGCGCAGGCAGCGCTGGAGGCGCTTGGCCACCTCGGAGAGCACTTGGTCGCCGGTGGAGTGGCCGAGCGTGTCGTTGATGATCTTGAAGTCGTCGATGTCCACGAAGAGCACGAAGATCGCTTCGGCGCGGGTGCGCAGAGCCTTGTCCACGCGGCTGTGGAAGAGCGAGCGGTTCGCAAGGCCCGTGAGCGAGTCGTAGAAGGCCTCGCGCTCCAGATCGGCTCGCAGGGAGGTGAGCTCGCGGACCGCGTGCTCGAGGTGGTCGTACTGCAGCGCCACCGTCACATTGCCGGCCAGCGTCTCCACGAGGCGCAGCTCGTCGGCGCTGAAGCGGCGGTCCACGCCCACTCGCTCGGCAAGCACCAGCAGGCCCACGACGCGGCTCTCACCGCGGAGCGCCACCAGCACGCCGCTGCGAAGCCCACGGTCAGACCACCACTCGCGCAGGTCGGGCGGGTTGATCTCCTCGAGGGGCACCACTCCCGCCTGCGTCTCGGCGAACTCACGCAGCCGGTTGACCACCGGTTCGTCCAGCGACTCGAGCATCTGCTTGCGGTCGCCCGGGCCGAGGGTCGAGCGCAGCGAGGGCCCGAACTCGGCGGAGAACAGCACGAGCTCGGCGAAGTCCACGCGGAAGGCGTCGCGGGTGCGGTCGAGCAGCACCTCCAGCTCCGGAACGATCTGAGGCGAGCGCGAGAGGGCGCCCGTGGCCTCGTGCAGGAACTCCAGTTCGCCGTGACGGCGCCGCTCGGACATGTAGGCGCGGTAGGCGAAGATCAGCATGGCGGCCGGCAGCAGCAGGAACAGGGCCGCCACCGGGCTCACCGAGTAGACGGTGGCCGCCGCCAGTGCAAGGGAGCCGTTCACCGTGGCTACGCCCCAGTTGATGGCGAGCATCTCCATGCGGGTGCGCAGCTTCACGCCGCCCTCGGCGAGCTGGATCGCCGCGCCGATGGTCACGTCGGCCACCAGCGCGGTGGCGAAGACCGCGAGCAGGGTGGCGGACCACACGCCCGGGTCGAGCGCGTCACGGGAGGCCGCCAGCAGCTCGAACACGGCGAGCGCCACGCACGTGCCCAGGGTGAACTGCGCGACGTTGAAGAAGACCTTGACGGGCGGGATCTCCCGGTCCAGGACCAGAGGCACCGCCGAGCCAAGCACACTGGCGAGCAGCAGTTCGTTGGGGGAGAGGAACAGCAGGCCGAAGACCAGCGGGAGCTCACCCAGCGAGAAGGAGTGAGAGCTGCGGCGGAAGTGGAAGTGCACCACCCACATCTCCGTTGCCGCGAACGCCCCGGCGAGGACCCACCACGGGACCTCCTGGGCTCCGGTCTCGTGCGGCAAGTCCGCGACGACCCCGGTGTACAGGGCCGCCGCGGCCACGGCCACGCCAATGCCGAGGAGCCAGATCGACCCCTCGGCCACCAGCCTCGTCCTGAGGCCGGAGAGATGGCGCAGCGCGGTGCTCACTTGTCGAAGTCCGCCGTCTTGCGGAACGAGGCCCGGCGGAACGATGCCCGGCGGAAGCTGGCCCGGGTGGGATCGACGGGATCGGCGACCTCGATGAGCGAGCACGTGCAGCGGAAGCTCGCTCGGGTCCAGTCGGCGTTCAGACCGGAGTCCGAAGCGTCTCGGAAGCTGGCCCGGCGGAAGCTGGCCCGGGTCCAGTCGATCAATCCGGTGGTCGTGTCGATCGTGGTGCTCGGAGTGAGCCCCACGTTCGAGGTCGGGTTGACCGCGTTCCTCGACTCTTGGACGTTCACCTCGCCGCCAACACCCGGCACGTTGACCAGCTTCTGCACCAGGGCGCCCTTGACCTGGTTGGGCGTCCACGTGGGGTGCTCCTCGAGCAACAGGGCCACGGTGCCCGACACGATCGCGGCGGACATCGAAGTGCCGCCCATCTTGAAGTAGCGACCCTCCCCGGAGACGCAGGCGGTGCACTGCTTCGTGATGTCTGAGTTCGGGGCCACCGCGGCGGTCAGGCTCGTGCCCGGCGCCAGCACCTCCGGCTTGCGTACCCCGTCCTGAGTGAGGCCGTGGCTCGACCAAGGAGCCAGCACGTCGTCCAGCACGGTCTTGGTGTTGCGGTCATTGACCGCGCCCACCGTGATCACGTACGGGTCGTTGCCGGGCGCGTAGGTCACGGCGTCGTCCTGCGTGCCCTCGTTCCCGGCTGCAGCCACCACCACGATGCCGGCGTTCCAGGCCTGCTCCACCGCCGCGTCGAGCGGGTCGGTGAGGTAGGACTCGGCCACCGTCGAGGACAGCGACAGGTTGATCACGCGGATGTTGTGCGCGACCTTGTTGTCAACCGCGAACTGCAGGCCGTAGATCACATCCAGGACGTCGGAGTTGCCGTCCTCGTCGGCCACCTTCACCGAGATCAGGTCCGCGCCCGGGGCGATGCCCATGTTGCGCGAGTAGCTGGAGTAGTCGTCGCCCTGCAGCGCCATGCTGTTGCCGGCGATCAGGCCCGCCACATGGGTGCCGTGGCCGTAGTTGTCGGTGGCCTCCTTGGCGCACGGGTTGGTCACCGCGCTGGCCACCACACGAGACTCACGGGTGTTGGAGTGGCGCCGGAAGTCGGGCAGGTCGCCCGCGATGCCGGTGTCGATCACAGCCACGCCGACGCCCTTGCCGGTCACATTGCCCCAGGCGCCGACGGCACCTACTGCGTGGTTCTGAACGCCGGTCATCCTGGACACGGAGTCGCGGGGGTAGGCGAGGTTGTTACGTGAGCGCAGCGGCCACTCCTTCAGGGAGACAGTCGAGGCAGTCGCAGCCGGGCAGCCCTCGGGCAGCTCGTACGTGCGAGGGGTCGCGGCGGCTTCGTAGACGCCGGCGAGGAAGCTGTAGCGATCATCGGTCTCGTGGTCGCGGGTCTCAACGCCACCGTTCAGCGACACGGCGCGCACGCGCGGGTCGGACCCGAGGGCCTTGGCGTCATCGG
>Ga0136631_10000756_pt1 | contig 10149 bp, 10 predicted proteins | sample AntDrymUQ6012206_2_FD_104655 | JGI IMG/M metagenome (GOLD analysis project Ga0136631, IMG submission 104655) | Polar desert sand microbial communities from Dry Valleys, Antarctica - metaG UQ601 (22.06) | ecosystem: Environmental > Terrestrial > Soil > Desert | place: Antarctica: Dry Valley... | reverse complement strand
CGCTGCCGAAGCCGAACGAGGCGAGAGTCTCGGCGGAGCCGCTGAGCAATCCTTCCGCGGCCAGCTCCGACAATGTCGCGACGCGGGGCGGCAGATACTCGGCGAGCGCGGCAATCCCCGCGCTGGTCGATCGGGACTGCCCCCGCACGAGCGGCGATTCCGTAAGTGCCCGTCGTTTCGGCATTTCGACCGATGTCTCAGTCAGGCTCATGCTCCAGGATACCCGCCGGGATCGAGCCCGGAGATACGTCGTGTTACGTAGTCCAATCGCCCCGATCCGCTCTACGTGCGGACGCGGAGAGTCGGAACCGATCCGCTGAACTGCTTTCCGAAGAGCGCGCGAATGAGTCCAGCTTTTTTCGATCCGCGGCCACCACTCAGGCGAACCCGCATTGCCGGCGGCGCCCCACTGATGGCGATGATCAGATCCTCGCTCTTCGTACGCACGATGTAGCGGCCGGCATTCATCTCGTACTTTGCGCGCGTCTGGCTCAGACATTTCTCCACGGTATCCCGCGCACCCGCCCAGTCGATGTGGAGCAGGAGCCAGATCCTGCTGACCAGAAGTCCAACGACGATGATCGAGATCACGAATGCGACCAACGCGTTGTCCGGTCTCTCACCGCGCACTAACGCGACACCGCCTGTGATTGCGGCGAAACGGACGTTGAGAATGAGCAGCGATTGCCCTTTCCAGAGCGTTGGCCGGCGCTCGACCGCGATGGCCACTGCCCAGAGCGCGACGATTCCGGCGTAAGCGGCACCCCAGGGGGCGAAGGGCATCATTGGGTAAAACGACCCCGCGTGCGCAGTTATTCTTCCAGCAGGGCCTTCAGATTCTCGACGACTCTCCTGCTCTCGTGGTCGTTGAGCTTCTCGAAAACCGATAGCTGCATCTTTCCAAGCGCGCCCTTTGGAACCTCGTACTCGACATCAAAGCTGAGGGTAGTCTTGTCCCCGGTTGAATCCGCGCGGTAGGTGAAGGTGCTGCGGGCCCCGGTAGTGGTCTTGTAAACGAACTCCTTTGCCGGAACGAACCGCACTGTCTCCGCCTTGCCGGACAGCTCGATGCCGGCGAGACTGTAAACCCAGTCCCAGGCGGTGCCGGGCTTTTTCACGTCGCCCTTGATGTTGGTGACGGATTTCAGAGGACCGATGAAGGCCGGATGATTCGTCACGTCGACGATGTAGTTCATCAGGCTCTCTGGTGAGCAGGTCACCTCCAGCGACTGCGCGACTCTCGACATTTTGGATCCCCGTGTTGTTGTGGTGAGACTCTGTAAGGATGCCACTCGGCCACTGTCGCGTCCATTAGTACAGCCGAAGGGACGTGTCCATGGACGGATCGGAGGGATAAGTTGGTGGCGACAGTTTGGCTACGGGCGGGCCGCCGGCCACAATGGTGGATCGAAAAGATGGAGGAAGGTTGACATTGCTTCGTTGCGGCAGTTGTGATCGATAGCGCTGAGTGGGTTCCGACCCCTGCGCGGCGTCCGTCGCTTCGCTCGGGCGCCTGGCTGATTGGCGGTGTGCTGCTCGTCCTCCTCGGCTTCGGCTACTGCGCGAGCCGGCTGATCCCGGGCGCGTTCCTCCCCAGGAACGAGACGCGCATCACGCACGACGTCGTCATCCAGCAGATCCGGGCCGTCGCCAAGCTCGTCTCGAGCGAAGCGACCGTGCGCGACGTGATCTCGTACGAGAACACCTGGTACGGCTCGACGAAACGTTCTCTCGTCGTCGTAACGGGAAGACTCCTCGCCGGAATCGATCTCAGCGACAATCCCGAAGTATCCATCGATCACGGGAGAAAGCGAATCTCGATCGTGATCCCGGCCGCGAAGCTGATCGCGCTGGAGATCCGCGACATGCGCACCTACGACGAGCGCGGGGGATTGTGGAATCCCTTCAAGCCGGCCGACCGCGAGTCGATTCAGCGCCAGGCGAGAACGCAGTTAATGGCCGCGGGCAATCAACTCGAGCTCATTCGCCGCGCCAACGAGAGCGCGACGCAGCTGCTGCAAATGCTGCTCGCAAAGGATGGCTACACCGTCGAAGCCACCATCCGCCGGCCGAATACACGCTTTGCTCCGCTTGGCGATACGCCACTGACACGCTAACCAACGAGGCCTACATGTCAAATCGAGGAAGAGGGCTGCGACTCGCTGCAGGCCTTTGGTTCCTGGCCGCACTGCTGGGTTTGGGCGCGACGGCCTATAAGTACAGTGTCACCGGGGAAGTTTCGTGGGTTTCGCCCCTGTTCGGGATCGTAGCTCTGTTCATGGGCTTCAACGCCATCACGCGCGCCAGGAAGGCCGACGCGGAGGAAGGCGGCCCTGGCCCCACCCCGTAGCGCGCGGACGGCGGATCACGTCCAGATCGACGCTTTCTTCGCCCAGCTGCTATCCGTGTATCGCGTGGTGAACGCGCGCGCCGTTTCCTTCAACGCCGTCGCATCGTTTGTGTCCTTGTACCGGGTGACACCAGTCCAGTAAAGCGCCTCTGGCGCGGCGTCACTGTCAGGAAGGTCTTCGTACACGCGCCGAAACATCTTCGCGGCCTCGTTCCAGTTCTGCGCCTGAAAGGCGATCCTCGCCCGGCCGAGCATCAGCTGACCGAGAAAATCGTCGGGGGGCAGAAATCCCTCGATCCGATGCCGCTCGACACCCTCGCTGTCCAGCTCGAGGATGGTGGGAGTCCACTGCGCCGCGTACTTTTCACCGTACTGCTTGAACGCCGCCGCGTCGTCCTTCACGTGCACGCGCGCGGGAATGAAATTCTCGGCCACGAAGCTCGACACCCGATCATCAGGCCACACCTCGGCATCCAGCCGAGCACAGCCACTTCACATCGGCGCGGCGCTGAAGTCGAGGATGACGGGTTTCTTCTGATCCTTCGCATCGGCCAGTACGCGGTCGACATCATGCCTGAACTGAATCTCCATAGCGCCTTCTCTGGTGGTGTGGACGAGGAATCAGGCGCACGATGCAGGCCGCGAGAAGCAGGCTCAATCAGCTGAGCGGGCGGCTGGCAGCTTTCAGCGGGTAGCTGGCAGCTTGGTTGTTCGGTGTTGTAGTTACCGGGGCGGAATCCAGTCCCTCGCCCGCTCGAGCGCACCCCGGTCCCAGCCCCCAAGATCCGCCCCGACGTCGTAGGTGCTCTGCAAAAACTCGAGTATCATGGCATCGGGATCAGCCGACGTCCGCACACTCTCGTAGGGAAGTATCCACTCGCCGAGCTGCTGGTGAAAATAGGCCGCTTGCGGCTTCACCGCGGCGACGTCAGACCCCGGCGGCATCGGATACGAGTAGGCATAGAACGCCGGCTCGGCCACCGGGCCGCCGATGGATCCGGGCCACCAGCCGGCGCTGATGCATTCGTGGGAGTAGCCTTCGACCGCGACGAAATCCGGCAGGTTGGGAACTCCGCCTGGATGCCGCGGAGCCGTGCGACCGGAAAACCGTGTGCAGGCAATGTCGAACGCGCCCCACCAGAAATGCACCGGACTGGATTTGCCGAGGAAACGCCCGCGAAACTCCTTCAGCACGCGGTCCGTCTGCGCCAGAATCTGCCAGCATCGATGCGCGGCGTCGGCATCGTACGATGCATGAAAGTCATCATCCGGAAACGGCGTCAGGTCCGCGATTTCCGTCGGGACCGGCCTGATCGGTACATCGATGTCGAGAGCGGTGAGCATCGACATGTACCGCGTATAAAAGTCGGCGACAGATTGCGGCTCGAGCGGAATTCCGCGGATCTCACCCTCCGTGCTCCGTACCGCGAGCAGGTGATCGATGAAATCGAATTCGATCTCGAACTCCTTGCCCTCGTACGGAATCGGCGACGTGGTCAGACCGCGCGCGCTCACATAGAGCGGCGCATGCCACCAGTGATTCTGCATCGGCGAAAGCACCATTCGCGTCTTCCCGACGACTTGTAACCACCGGTGAAGCGTCGCGTAGGTCGCTTCCCAATCAGAAAGCTCGAGCCGGGGCCATCCCGCCGCCGCCGGTCGGTCCGCGGTCGCGGCCGATCTCGACACCGGGCGTCCGCGGCTTTCCTGTACTCCCTGATCCGAATGTGCAAAGCTCGATGCCAATATCATCCCCCCCTGGGCGTGCGACGCGGGTCACCCGCCCTTGAGGCTCGACAAGTACAGGTCCTTTGTCAATGCTCTTGTCCGCGCCATCTTTCCCCGAACTCGACGACAAGGTTTCATGGCCCCGCCACTTCCCACCCGGCAGCTCGGCACCACCGACATGCACATCTCGACGGTCGGCTTCGGCGCCTGGGCGACAGGCGGCGGCGGATGGCTCGCGGGATGGGGTCCACAGGACGACGACGAGTCGATCGCCGCAATCCATCGCTCCCTGGAGCTTGGAGCGAACTGGATCGACACCGCGCCGATTTACGGGCTGGGTCACTCTGAAGAAGTCGTTGGCCGCGCGCTCAAGCGATATGCGCCAGGCGAACGGCCCTACGTATTCACGAAGTGCGGCATGGTGTGGGATCCGCGCGATCGCATGAAGGAGCCGGTGCGGACACTCCACCCGGATTCCATCCGGCGCGAGTGCGAGGCATCTCTGCGCCGGATGGACCTCGATTACGTGGATCTCTACCAGTTCCACTGGCCCGACACCACCGGGGTTCCATTGGCGGACTCATGGCACACCATGATGCGACTCCGCGAGGAGGGAAAGGTTCGCGCGATAGGTGTCTGCAACTTCGACGTCGCGCTGCTCAGAAAAGCTGAAGCGATCGATCATGTCGATTCACTCCAGCCGCCCTTCTCCATGATCCGGCGCGATGTCGCGGCCGAGGAGATCCCCTGGTGCAACGCCCACCGCGCCGGGGTGATCGCGTACAGCCCGATGCAGGCGGGAATTCTCACCGACTCTTTCACGGCCGAGCGGCTGAAGACGATGGCGGAGGAAGACTGGAGGCGTAGCTCGTCGAACTTCCAATCGCCGCGCCTCGAGCAGAATCTCGCGTTGCGCGACGCGCTGCGACCGATCGCAAGGCGTCACGCCACGACAGTGTCCGCGGTCGCGATTGCGTGGCTGCTCGCCTGGCCCGGGCTCACCGCCGCGATCGTCGGCGCCCGTTCGGCGAAGCAGGTGGATGGCTGGATCGGCGGCGCCTCGCTGACGCTCACCAGAGAGGATCTCGATGAGATCGCGAGGGAGATTCACCGCACCGGCGCGGGGAGCGGGCCAACGCGACCGGGAAACTCGGCGGCGGCGAGAACGTAAGTGTGAACTAGGTCCTTTTCCACTTGGAGGGGATCCCCCACCTCGAACTATCCAACGAAGATGCGTTTCTCTCTGACGATGGTCGTGTCCGCACTGGCGTTGCTGGCCTGCACGGGCACCGAAGCTCCCGACCAACGCTCTGCTAACAAGCCTCTAGTCCGCCGCGACCGCACCCTCCCCGCTCTCTCCGCAATCCCCCGCGAGCTGGCGTTCAGCCCGGACGGCCTCACCCTCGCGACCAGCTTCGTCGACAGCACGGTAAAGTTGTGGCAGGTCGAGCATGGCTATCTCCTCCGGGTACTCAGGCATCCAGGCCCGGTGGCATCGCTCGCGTACAGTCCTGATGGCCAGCAGCTGGTAACCGGCTCCTACGATGGCGGCGTCAGAGTATGGCGCCTCGCCGACAGCTCGGCAGCGCGCACGTTGTCCGGCCACACGGGTACCGTCTGGTCCGTCGCCTTCAGCCCGGATGGCCAGCGGATAGCGAGCAGCGGCGAGGACAACACCATTCGGTTGTGGCGAGCCGCCGACGGCGCGCCGATCAAGGTGATGCCCGGCCACACCCGTAACGTCTGGTCCATTGATTTCAGTCCCGACGGGAAATTTCTGGCGAGCGGAAGCTTCGATTACTCCGTGAGGTTGTGGGATCCGAATACTGGCGCGCCGCTGCGCACTCTCGCCGGCCACGACCAGGCGGTGGTCGGGGTGGCCTTCAACCCCAACGGAAAAGTGCTCGCCACCAGCGGCGACGATAATACGATCCGGCTGTGGAATGTCGAAACCGGACAGTTGATCCGCCGCATCGAGACGGGAAATCATACCTACAAGATCGCGTTCACCGCGAACGGGGAGTACCTGATCAGCGGAGGAAGGGCTCGAGGCGCGCTCGGTACGTTGTGGCACGAGCTCACCGCCGGCTGGCTCGGCGCGCGCCATGGTGAGCCGCTGAAATTGTGGCGGGTCAGTGATGGTGCGCTCCTTCAGACTCTCGCAGGAGAGAACAACGACGTGTGGTCGGTCGCCGCGAGCCCCGACGGAAAGCTGCTCGCCAGCGCTTCCAACCAAAAAACGGTGAGGGTATGGCGCTTTTTACCGACTGCCCCTCCAGCTCCGTAGTTTCAATACGGGTTCGAGGGGTTTTGGCTCGGACGCAATCTTGCAGGCTGGAATACAGTGCAAGTACGACACAATGGCCTTCAGCGTGCTGAGGCCGACACCACTCAAGATGCGAGCTCGACTGCGTTGACGCACCGAAGCTTCAAGGACAGGAAGGGGTTGCACTGGGACGTCTGGGAGGTCAAGCCGACGGCCTCGGAGCGCCGGTACCTCCAGCGAAGGGTGCACGAGGATGACCGGACGGATTCCGCCGAGCGTCGCAGCGGCGACGAACGCCGGAGATCCAGAATCTCCCGTACTCCGGCCGCGTCCGATCTCGCGAGGGGCTGGCTGTGCTTCGAGTGCTCCACCGAGAAGCGCCGTCTCGCTCCGGTTCCCGACGCGTGGGAGCGCGTCGATGACGATACCATGGAGCAGTGGTGTTGCACCGCGAAGCCCGTCGTTCCCCGGACGTCCGACCCCAAGTTCGGCGCCGGCGGAGCGGAAAAAATCAGCTAGGCCCGGGTATTCCGGCCCCTGTCAGCTGGGACCGCATCTCGGCACTTCAGCAGCGGCCTGGCACCACTCCCACAGCTTCTCGGCCGCCGCGGTCTCCCAGCCATCGGGTATCGGCACCAGCCGGCGCTTCTCTCCGTTCGTGCACTCGAAGCAAAGCCAGCCGTGCTCGAACCCCGGGCTGACGACCGGTCTGCCACCAGAGTCTTCACGACGGCGCTCGACCCTGATTCTTTTCTCGGGACCGCGATAGCCGGACAATGCGCTCGATACTTTGCGCCGCTGAACCTGTCTCCGCTCCGATGTGGTCGGGATGATCGCCCACACTTCCCAGTGGGTCCCATCCGGGGCGTTGAAAACTTTGTAGGCCACTCGGCACCTTGAGGATATTCGGGTCGCGTACCCAATGTGCCGCATTGCAGGGCGGGTGCCATTGACCGGAGAACATTTGAGTGGTCGCCCGAACCAGGCGGGGACGGGTAATTCGTATGCAGCCGACAACAACAACATTGGAACTTAAGCTGCCAGCTGGCAGCTACTAGCTGGCAGCTGGCAGCTTGGCAGTTCGCAGTTGCCTTCCCTACTTGACGAGCTCCGCCGTCGCCACCGCGCCATTCATTTGCGGCAGAATGGCCGAAGACCTGGCGACGATGCGGGTCTTCTTGTCAACCCACAGCGTCACCGTCTCCCCGTTGCCGTCAGCGGGCTTCATCTCGACCTTCCACGTATCGAACGTGCCGGCCGGTACGGTCACCGACTCGCTTCCGATGACGCGCAGCTGCCGCGGCTTCACTTGCTGCCTCATGATGTCGAAGTTGCGATAGGTCGCCGTGTAACCCTCGGCGAGCGGCAGCGACGCGATGACGTCGTTGGAGCCCGCGCCATCGGCGAACAGCACACCACCGAGATCGGCAGCGATCGGGCGGTCCTGTCCATTCATCGACATCGTGCCCGTCGCCTTGTTGCCGGCGTAGGTGATGTCGATGACGGCTGGACCCTGTTTCACCAGCCGCCGCTGGAGTTGCAGCGTCCCCTTCTGCAGCGTAACCTCATCGGAGAGCGTTCCCTGCGGCATCGCCGCCGTCTCCGTCACCACCCACGCGCCGTTCACTTCCTTGATGGTGCGGGTGATGTCCATCGGCATGGACTGCGCGCCCATCTCGATCCTGGCCTTGTAGGTCGCGGTTCCCGGGCGGAGATCAACGGCGGGCTTCGGCGCATCAGCAGATACCTCGACCCTGGTCGCCAGCGAAACCATGCGCGGATCGACCATGATCTCCTTCAGCCGCGCGGCGATCGTTGGGGAAACCGTTTCCTGCGCCCGCCCGCCGAGGTGCTTCGCCAAAAACTTCTCGGCCGCGGTGAACAGCGCGAGGTTGTTGATGGGGCGCGCGAATCCGTGACCCTCGTCCGGCGCAAGCATGTACTCGACGGGGAAGCCGCGGTCGCGCAGCGCGATCACGATCTGCTCGCTCTCGGCCTTGTTCACGCGTGGATCGTTCGCGCCCTGAATGACGAGTAGCGGCGCCTTGATCTTCGTCGCTGCATTGAGCGGCGACTGCCGCTCGAGCTGCGCTTTCCCTGCGGCCGTATTCGGATTTCCCATCCGCTCGTGGAACATGATGCGCCCCGCTTCCCAGTAGGGCGGAATGGACTTGAGCAGCGTCATCAGATTGGATGGCCCGACGATCGACACACCTGCCGCGTAGACCTCGGGCGTGAACGCCAGGCCGGCGAGAGTCGCGTAGCCGCCGTAAGACGCGCCCATGATTCCAACTCTCTTCGCGTCGGCGATCCCCTGCGATATCAGATATTGCACGCCGTCAGTGAGGTCCGACTGCATCTTCTGGCCCCACTCGTTGTTGCCGGCGTTGAGGAATTTCTTGCCGTAGCCGGTGGAGCTCCTGAAGTTCGGCTGGAGCACCGCGTAGCCGCGGTTGGCGAGGAACTGCGAGATCGGATCGTATCCCCATGAGTCGCGACCCCACGGTCCACCGTGCGGCAGAACTACGAGCGGAAGTTTCCTCGCCTCGACACCGACCGGCAGCGTGAGATAGGCGGGGACCATCAAGCCATCGGCGGCGGGATAGGTAATCGCCTTTTTCGGCGCAAGCGCTTCGCGCGGCAGCTTCTCGAATACGCGGTACTGGAACGTCAGCTTCCGTGTTCTCCGGTCGAACAGGTAACGCTCGGCCGGCTCGGTATCGCTCGAGGCGACGATGAACCACACGCTCTCGTCTTTGGTGCTCGATGCGATCGTGATGTCCTTGTTCGGCAGCTTGCTCTTCAGATAGCTGTAATCCGCCTCCCACTTGCTGTTCTTCCAGTTCACGCGGACGCGGTCATCCTCGTACGTCGTGGCGAGCAGCTCGTCGGTTACATCGGAGAAAATCGCGTTGCGGAAGTCGACCTTGTTGAGTGGATCGGACTCGACTACCTGTTCCGCCTTGATGGCGGGATCGAACAGCACCAGGCGCGAGAGATCGCTGTCGCCCTTGTTCGTCACCATGTAGACCCGCTTGTTGTCCTTGTCGAAGCGGATCGGTCCGCACGTCTCGAACACGTTGCAGGAGTACACCTGCGTGAACCCGCTGGGGTCTACCCGCAGGATTTCGGTGTCGCCCTTGTCCGTGGTGCGCGTAGCGAGGCGCAGTGTGCCTTTGTTGTCGAGTACCCAGCCGGCGATGCGCTCGATGTTCTGGCGCAGCAGCGTCTTCTCGCCGGTGGAGATCCGCACGCGATAGAGGTCGTGCCACGCCTTGTCGCGATCGTTGAGACCGACGTAGATGATGTCGGGAGAACTCCTCGGGACCGAGTAGATCAGCGCGCGCACACCCTTTACCGGCGTGAGATTGCGCGCTGTCGGAACTTCCTGTCCCGCCGCGGGCCTGGCCGCTGGATCGACGGCGTAGACGTTGAAGTTCTCGTCGCCGAGCAGGTCCTGGACGAACAGGATGTACTTGCCGTCCCTGCTCCAGAAATACTGAGTGACGGGACGCTTGGTGTCGTTGGTGAGCAGCTTCGCGGACGTGAACGGCTCGTTGACGCCTTTCACCCAGATGTTGCGAGTTTCCTTGTATGGCTTGAGGAATGTGATGTAGCGGCCGTCGGGCGAGATCTGCGCGCCGGAGATCTCCGGATTGCCGAAGAACAGCTCGCGGTCGATCAGCGGAGCCGGCTTGCCGGTCTGGGCGGTGATCGCGGCCGGAGTGGCGAAGGCGATCGCAAGGGCGAGCGTCCACCGCGTGGCGCTGATTGCTGCTAGCCGCGCGCGGCGCGGTGTCGGATT
>Ga0136631_10000755_pt1 | contig 10149 bp, 9 predicted proteins | sample AntDrymUQ6012206_2_FD_104655 | JGI IMG/M metagenome (GOLD analysis project Ga0136631, IMG submission 104655) | Polar desert sand microbial communities from Dry Valleys, Antarctica - metaG UQ601 (22.06) | ecosystem: Environmental > Terrestrial > Soil > Desert | place: Antarctica: Dry Valley... | reverse complement strand
TCAGTGAGCCGCGGCCTTCAGCAGCCTGACGCTATCCCACTGGCTGTTCGCCGCTGAGCGTTAGGTGAATCGTCGTTCGAGGACTACCGTGCAGGCATGGACGATGATGCGATACGACTCTTGGTCTCTCGACTCGCTCGAGCTCATCCCTCCGGCGGCACGGTCATAGAGCGCGCAGCGATCGTCGCCGAGGGCGCTGGTAGCCAGGCTGTACTGACGTGGATCACCGCTCATGGCGGGGAACCCGAAGCCATGACGCAAGTCCCCACACGGCGCGGCCTGCACGGCTCGCGACTACACGACAGCGGCGGATCTGAGCACCGCACGCCATCCAGGTTCGTCCTTCCCGCGGACGCCCTGGATCGATCTTGAGCTAAGCCGGCTTTGCGGGTGCCCCACTAGGTTCCGCAGAACGTGCGGTACGCGCCGAAGCTCGGCGGGGCCGGTGCGGCGTATGGCTCCAGACCGGGTCGTTCGTGAAACGGCTGGGCGAGCACGTCGAGGAGTCGTCGGAACGGTTCCAGGTCGCCGTCGGTCCCCGCGGTCAGCGCGTCCTCCACGTGATGGTTGCGCGGGATGTAGACGGGATTGACTCGGTCCATCGCGTCCGCGATCGCGTGTGGGTCGACCGCCTCGGACACCAACTGCGCCCGCCACCGCTCCGACCAGGCGTCGAAGGCGGAGGGTTCGACGAACAGCGCTCGCGCAGGCGCTGCATCTCCGCGCACCACCGAAGACAGCGCCCGGAAGCACGAGGTGAAGTCGACGTCCTGTGCACGCAGCAACGCCAGCAGATTGCCGATCAGCGCGTCATCCTGGAGTTGGCCGACTGCGAGACCCAGCTTGGCGAGCATCCCGCGTTCCCAGTACTGGTGATAACGGTCGGGGAATGACTCCAGCACGTCGGTGGCCGCCGCAATCGCGGTATCGGTCTCGACGTCAAACAGGGGGAGCAGCGTCTCCGCCAGCCGCCCCAGGTTCCATTGCGCGACGGGCGGCTGGTTTGCGTATGCGTACCGGCCGCCGTGATCGATCGAACTGAACACCGTGGCGGGGTCGAAGGCGTCCATGAACGCGCAGGGTCCATAGTCGATCGTCTCGCCGGAGATCGTCATGTTGTCGGTGTTCATGACGCCGTGGATGAACCCGACGAGCATCCAGCGAGCGACGAGCGATGCCTGGGCGTCGACCACGGCCTCGAAGAAGGCGAGGTACGGGTTCTGCGCCTCAACCGCGTCGGGGTGGTGACGGGCGATTGCGTGGTCCGCCAGGCGCCGCACGAGCGTCGGGTCATCGTGCGCGGCCGCGTACTGAAACGTGCCGACACGGACATGGCTGGCCGCGACACGGACCAGCACGGCGCCGGGCAGCATCGTCTCCCGCGCGACATCGCCGCCGGTGGCCACCACAGCGAGCGACCGGGTGGTGGGAATGCCCAGCGCATGCATCGCCTCGCCGACCACATGCTCGCGCAGCATCGGGCCGACGGCTGCCATCCCATCGCCGCCTCGTGCGAACGGCGTGCGACCCGAGCCCTTCAGGTGCAGGTCGCGACGGCGTCCGTGGACGTCGAGCACCTCGCCGAGCAGGAGCGCGCGGCCGTCGCCGAGACGGGGCGAGAACCCACCGAACTGATGGCCCGCGTAGGCCATGGCAACCGGGGACGCCCCGTCAGGCGTCGCATTGCCGACGAGCATCGCGACACCGTCGGGTGCACGCAGCGCGTCGGCGTCGACTCCCAGCTCGGCGGCCAGCTCCTCGTTGAGCGCCAACAGCGCCGGCGCGGGCGCCACTGTCGCTCGCCATGGCTCATAGAGGCCCTCCAGCTCGCGGACATAGGAGTCGTCAAACGCGAACAGCGGTGTGGCGGCAACGCTCATCGACTCGAGGCTAGCGAGAGGCGGTCATCCGGGGCCGTCCAGGTGGGTGCGGATTGCCGGACGGAGCACTGGTCCGGCTCAGTCGTCGAAGCGCACCGTCAGCCCCGACGGGTACGGGCCCTCCCAGTCCATCCTGCCGTCGCCTCCACGCGCGCGCTTGATCGGCGGGCCCTCGAGGAGCGCGGCGGCGAGCGCGGGCATCTGCTGGCGCACGATCTGCTGGCCGTAGCACGTGTGCAGTCCGAAGCCGAAGAGCATGTAGTCGCTCCACGGCCGGTCGGTGCGGAACTCGTCGGGCTCCTCGATCGCGCGCTCGTCGTGCATCGCCGACAGCGTCGCGGCGAAGACGGTGGAGCCCGCCTTCACGTGCGTCTCGCGGTCGGTACCGCCGGCGATCGTCGTGTCGCGCGCGACGAGGCGCAGCAGCGCGAAGTTCTGCGGGTTGAAACGCGACGCCTCGAAGATGTAGCGCGAGACGAGATCGCGGTCGCCCGAGCGCGCGGCCTCCTGGGCGCCTTCGAGTTCGTCGTCGCGGTCGAGCAGGACGTTGACCGCGCGGGGAAAGGCATTGGAGACCGTCGGGATCCAGCCCGTGATGTTGCCGAGGATGTTGTGACGGATCGCGACGTCGGAGAAGTTCGGCTCGCCCTCCGCCTGATAGCGCAGCAGCCGGGTGAGCACGTCGTCGGGCACGTCGTCTCCCGCCACGATCTGCGCCTTGCGCGCGTCGATGAGCCCGTCAAGGTGCTCGCGCCATTGCGCCGCGTCGGCGAGCGCGCGCTCGCGCGTCTCGGTGAGGTTCCCCACGTTGATGAAGAGCTCCCAGAAGACATTGCGCGCCCACCGGATCTGCGTGGCGGTGTCCGGGCCGGGCGTGCCGAAGTAGCTCGTGATGACCCGGTCGAGCACGGGTTCGCACAAGCCGGTCACGAGGTCGATCTTCCCCTCCCCCGCGCGCGCCGCCTCCACGAGCTCGCGCGCCGCCGCGTACGTCTGGCCGGCGATCTGCGGCAGGTCGTCCGCGCGCACCGCCCGGTCCATCGCCGCGTGGTCGTGGTGGTAGAGCGGGGTGTCGTCGACGCCGAGGATGAACGGCCCCGTCACCGCCTCCATCTTCGGGCCGTAGAGGCCCGCGGTGAAGCGCGCCGGGTCCCCCAGGACCTCCCGGACGTCATCGTTGAGCGTCACGACCGTCACCTCGCCGTTGGAGACGATCGGGTTCAAACGGCGCATGAGCGCAAACGTCCGACCCGCCGTCTGGTCGGCCACGCGCCCGCCGAGGCCGGCCACGTCCTCGGCGACGCTGTCGGCGCTGTCGCGCAGCCGCTCGCGGATCTCGTCGTCGAGGCCCATGAGCCCAGCTAGGCGATGCCGTCGGCGATCGCCGAGAGCGCCGTCATCCCGGGCACGAAGAGGTACTCGCCTCCGCGCGTCTTGACGAAGACCTCCTGCGGGGAGAGGAAGAACGGCGGGTCGCCCTGGATCGTCATCTTGCCCTTCCCGTTGGGGTCTCCGAGGATGAAGTCGGTGTCGTGGCCGAGCGCGAAGAGGTTGCCGGTGTTCAGCCACTGCACCTGCACGCCCTCGAACTGGCGCGAGATGCTCGCCTGAAAGCAGACGAACACGAGGCCGCGGTCGACGCCGTCGTCTTTCATGGATCCCGCCGGCAGCTCGTCGCCGTAGGGCATCCCGCGCCGGATCATGCGGTGGCGAAAGCTCAGGTGCCCTTCGAAGCCAAGCGCGTCGCGCGGGTTGGAGCGGCGGATGTGCGAGCCCAGCGGGCAGCGCTTGCCGTCGCGGTCAGCGTCGTAGTAGCGAAAGTCGTTCGCTGCGGATTTTGACGCGTCGAACTTCGGGTCGGGCTTTTCGGGATGCGTGACGAGCGGCGAGCCGTCCGGCCAGCGCCCGACGACCTTCGCCGCGAGCTTCTCCTCGTCGCCGTCCTTGTAGAGCGTCGCGGCGTCGCGCATGACGCGCCGCCAGGCCGCGACGTCCTGATAGAGCTTGCGCCAGACCATGTACGTCCCGCTCTTGCCCAGCGGCGCGGCCGGCGCGTTGGGCAACCGGCGCTTGGGGTCGACGCGGGTGTCCTCGTCGGGGTAGCCGAGCACGAACTCGCCGGGGGCCAGCGGCCGCCACCCGCCCTTCGCAAGCGGGACCCCTCCCCCGCGCGCCTTGTCATCGCCCGAGCCCTCGATCGCCGGCTGCGCGAAGCCGTCGGCGTAGCCGAAGTGCTCGCGCGATCCCTCCAGGAGCGCGGTGTCCTCCTGGTAGACGATCCGCAGGCCGCCGAACCCGTCCATCGCGGTGCGCATCTTGCCGAGCGCCCGCCGGTGGTCGACCCTCTCCTGAGCGTTGATCGTCAGCAGGACATGCGCGTCGCCGGTGCCCAGACCGCGCTCCCACGAGGACGGCGCGCTCGGCCCGATGTCGCCGAGCAGCGTCGCCCGGCTGGACATCCCCTCTCGAAACTCGCGCGAGAACGTGCCGATGACCTCGGACGCCACGCCGAGCGCGGCGAGCCCGGGCGCGGTCACGGAGACGTTGAGCGTCGTGAGCGGCTTGCCCTTCGTCCAGGGTTCGGCCGTCGTGACATGGTCGAGCAGGTCGGCGAACCACGCCCTAGCCTGCTCGGGCGGGCACTCGATCTTCACGAAGGCATACGTCGTGTGGTCGTAGTCGTTGCCGTAGGCACGCAGGATGTCGCCCTGCAGATCGGCGAGATCGACCTTCGGCGTCGCCGCGGCCATCACTTCCCCCCGAACTCGGCGACGAACGCCTGCTGAAGCTCGGCGGGATCGAGTCCCTGCGTGCGCGACGCAAACGCGATGACCTTCTCGCGCTGCGCGAGCGCGGCCTGCACCTTCCCGACGGTGGCGTCCCCATAGGCGGCGTAGAAGAAGCCGCAGTCGATCTGGTTGTGCTTGAGGTACTTCTTCAGAGCGGTCCCGGAAGCGTCCGCCGGGCAGCCGACGCAGCGCCCCCAGATCTCCTGTGCGTCCGGCGCTACCACGTCGCACAGCTCGTCGAGGTAGCTGTCGATGTCGCCGTCGAGGTTGCTCGTGAAGATGAGGTACTGGAGGTCGAGGTGCTCCTCCTTCTGGCCCCACGAGCGGTCGTTGTAGAAGTCCGGGACGATGACGAAGCGCGCCATGTGCGTGCGCGCGAGCTTCGCGAACGGGCTGCCCTCCGCGTGCATGCCCTCGAGGTGGGCACGCAGGTCGTCCTCCATGCCTGGCTGGATCGGCGTCATCGCCTGAAAGCCGTAGGCTTGGCCGTTGCGATTGGGATCGCTCACAGGGCGTGCTGGCTGTCGGTGAGGAAGCGCTCCCAGGCGGCGGCGAAGGCGTCGGGATCCATGCCCTCGGCGCTGCGCTTCAGCGGCGCGAACTTGCGGTCGATGTCGAGCGCGCCGTTGATCATGGTGGTCGTCGCGTCGGGATACGCGGAGTAGTAGTGGCTGGCCTCGGTCTCGTTGTTCTGGATGTACGCCTTGAACGGCGCCGTCGGCAGCGGCTTGGGGAAGCCGTACGAACTGCCCCAGAACGCCGTCATCCCACTCGTGAGGATGTGCGAGAAGGCGTCGATGTACTCCTCCCACCCGCCGTTGAAGTTGCTCTCGAAGTACATGTGCGGGTAGCGCCACTTCTGCTTCTTCTGCGGCGGCCCGTTGTAGGGCAGCTCCGTGATGACCGACCAGCGCGCGAAGTGGATGAACGACAGCTGCACGAGCGTCGTCGTGAGCTTCGGCACGCGCTTGGTGGCCGCGAACAGCACCGGCAGGAACGGCTTGCCCCACCACTTGATCGTGCTGAACACGGTGATCGCGATGGCCTGCCCGTGGATGTTGCCGCGGGCCGTGCCGGTGGCGGTGACCGGTCCGGCGGACGGGGCCTGCGCGCTCATCCTGGCGCTCCATTGGTCAGACCCGGCTGATCCTCCGACTTCCCCATGGCGCGGCAGCATAGATAGCTGCGCGGCCTGCGTGCATCAATTTTTGTCCAGGGCCACGCGCATGGCGCGCGCGAGGGTGCTGCCGAGCACGTGCTCGGTCTCGCCGAAGCGCACCGTGATCGGCCCGTCGAAGGGCTGGCGGCCGACGACGTGACAGCCGTCGCCGATCGCGATCCCCCGCTCGGCGAGGTAGCGCAGCATCTCCGGCTCGGAATCCGACACGCGGACGAAGCGCCCGCCCCGGCCGTCGGGGACGCTCGCCAGCGCCTCCGTCTCGCCCTCGTCGATGATGAGATCGTGATCGGGGATCGGGTCGCCGTGCGGGTCGTGCGTCGGGTGGCCGAGCTTGGCGGCGATCCGCGCCTCGAGCTCCTCAGAGAGGACGTGTTCGAGCGCCTCGGCCTCCTCGTGGACCCGGTCCCACGGCACGTCGAGGTGCTCGGCCAGGTAGAGCTCGAGCAGCCGGTGGTGGCGCAGCATCTCCAGCGCCAGCCGCTCGCCGGCCTCCGTGAGCGTCACGCCGTGGTAGGGCTCGTGAACCGCCAGCCCGCGCTCGGCGAGCTTCTTGACCATCGCCGAGGCCGACGCCGGCGTCACCCCGCAGCGCTCGGCGAGGGCGTTCGTGCTCACGGCCTCGCCCCCGGCCCGCTGCTGCAGGGAGTAGATCGACTTCGCGTAGTCCTCGATCGCGCTGCTGTGGGTGTGATCGGTCGCCGCCATCAGACGCTCACGAGCAGCCCCGTCGCGAACATGAGCGCCATCCCGGCCAGGAGGCCGCCGACGACGCTCGGCTTCAGGCCTGATTCGCCCTCGCTGCGCAGCGTCGGTGCGAGCTGGACGATGACCTGCGCGATCGCGCCCGCGCCGGCACCGAACAGGAACGCCGCGACCGACGTGTTGAACGCCGCCGCCCCGATCCAGGCGCCGAGCACCGCAGGCGCTCCCGCGATCAGGCCGAGCGCGGCCAGGCGCCCGAGCGACGGGCGGCCGCCCGCGATCGGCGCGACGATGGCCAGCCCCTCGGTGGTGTTGTGCAGCGCGAAGCCGACGACGAGGAAGGCACCAAGCGCGAGCGCGCCGGTCGTGTAGGCGGTGCCGATCGCCAGGCCCTCGCCGAGGTTGTGCAGGCCGATCCCGACAGCGATGAGCATGGCCAGCGAGCCACCGCTCGCCCCCGCGGCGGCGCTGGCCCGCCGGCGCTCGGCGAGCCATGAGCCGACCCCGGTCAGGGCGAGGTAGGCGACGGCCGCGCCGATGAAGACGAGTGCCGCGCCGCCGAACGCCTGCGATCCCTCCCCCGCGAGCTCCAGGCCCTCGAGCGTGGCGTCGATCGCCAGGAAGGCGAGCAGGCCGACGGTGAGTGCCATGACCGCCCGCAGCCACGACGGCGGGATGCGCCGGATCCACGGCAGCCACAGCATGCCCAGCGCGATCGGGATGACGCCGACGTAGATGCCCAGCAGCGCCATGAGGCCGAAGAACGACAGGTCGGCGTCAGGGGTCTCCACGGCCGCGTCGATCGCGTGGGTGATCGTCGCGCCGGTGGAGGTGAGCAGCGCGATCTCGTACGCCTCGCCCTCGATCCACGGCTGCTGGATGCGCAGCGTCTCCGAGCCGAGGCGGCCGACCGGCTCCTGCGCGCCGTCAAACGCGACGTAGGCGTCGTTGACGAAGACCTGCGCGACCGACACCGGGTCTGGCCCGTCGTTGCGCACGGTCAGCTCGATCGTGCCCGGCTCGAGCTTCGTGCGCTCGACCGCCAGCTCCTCGACGGGAGGACCGCGGCGATCGGCGACGCCGGGACCGTCGAGCGCGGCGAACGTGCCGATGGCGAGCGCGACGAGCAGCAGCGGCACGAGGCCGAGCAGCCAGCTCGGCACCCGCTGCGTCAGGCCCACGTGAGCAGGTGCGCCGCGCGCTTCCATGGCCTAGTCGACAACCTCGAAGAAGCCCAGCCAGCCGAGCTCGGTGAACTCCGACTGGTGGGCGTGGAACATGAACTTGCCCGTGCTGGGGAAGCGCATGTCGAGGATCCCGCGCTGGCCCTGGCAGAGCATGACCGTGTCGGTGAACTCGCTTGGCTGCTTCGAGGTTCCCGTCGGGAAGTACTCAAAGAAGTTGCCGTGCAGGTGGAACGAGTTGATGAGGTCGTACTCGAGGACGTTGACGAGGTAGACGCGCACGAGCTCGCCGCGCTTCACGCGGATCGGCTTGTCGGAGTACGCGAAGCCGATCGTGTTGGCGGCATAGACCTCGTTGGTGCGATCGAAGTTCGTGTCGAAGCCGTTCATGACCATGACCATCTCGTCGGCCTTCTCGCGCGGCTCTTTCGGATCGATGATGAACGCGCCGTACAGGCCCTTGCCGATGTGCTCGGCGAGCGGGCGGACGTGGCAGTGGTACAGCTGCAGGCCGGCGGGCGCGGCGTCGAACTCGTAGACGGTCACGCCGCCCGGCGCGATCTCGTCGACACCGTCCATCGCCGCCGGATGGATGCCGTGGAAGTGGATCGTGTGCGGGTGCGCGCCGCCGTTGACAAAGCGGATGCGCAGGCGGTCGCCCTCCGTGGCGCGCAGCGTCGGGCCGGGGATCCGGCCGTTGTACGCCCAGGCCGTGAACTTCACGCCGGGAGCGACCTCGATCTCCTTCTCGGACGCCGTCAGCGTCCACTCGCGCAGCGTGCGGCCACCCGGCAGCCGGCTCGTCTTGCCCGTGTCGAAGTCGCGCAGGATCTCGTGCGGGTCGAAGCCGTTGGCGCGATGGTCGACCTGGCCGCGGAAGCCGTGGCCGTTCGCGCCCGGATGCCCGTTGTGGCCCGCGGACCCGTTGTGCGCACCGGTCGCGGTCTGCGCGTCGGCGGTGCCGTGCGAGTGCGGAATGACGCCGTGCAGCGCGGTCGCCCCGAGTCCGAGGGCGGGAACCGCACCGAGCAGTCGGCGGCGTGTCAACGGCTTCACGACCGAAATTATGGCACGCCACAATTTCTTCTCGGGAAAGGGCGAAGTTCAGTTGAGGTCGCGCCGGGGTAGCGGACGCAACGGCGCAGCGATCTCAAGGTCTCAAAGATCCGCAAGCACCAGCAGGCGCTGCAGAACATCGCGACGCTCAACGGCGGCAATCGAGCCGCTGCCACGCCCGGGTACGACGCCTCCGTCCGGTACGTCGCGCGCAAGCTGAAGAAGGCCGGCTACAAGCCAAGGATCCAGGACCTCAGCTTCAAGGAGTTCCGCGTGCTCGCGCCCGCACAGCTCGCACAGATGGCGCCCGACGCGCAGACCTACGCCAACCCGGGCGACTTCGCGATCATGAGCTATTCGGGGTCGGGCGACGTGACCGGGACGATCCAGGGCGTCGACCTCACGTTGCCGCCGCCCCCAGTGTCCGGTTCGACATCCGGCTGCGAGGCGGCGGACTTCGCCGGCTTCACGCCCGGCAACATCGCGCTCGTCCAGCGCGGCACGTGCACCTTCGACGTCAAGGCCACGAACGCGCAGGCCGCCGGCGCAATCACGGTGGTGGTCATGAACGACGGGCAGCCCGGTCGCACCGACACCCTCGCCGGGACGCTCGGCGAGGACACGACCACCACCATTCCGGTCGTCGGCACATCCTTCGCCGTCGGCGCGGACCTGGCGAGCCCCGCTGGGACCGTTGTGCGCGTCGTGACCTCTACGGAGATAGCGCCGAAGGACAGCCAGAACGTCCTCGCCCCCCTGAAGCCCAAGAACAAGAAGAAGGCCGGCGTGGACAACTAGGCCTACGGGCAATCCAGGGCGGTGGGCCGCAGACCGCGGCCCACCGCCGGCCCGCCCGCGCTCGCACGTAGTACTTCCGCAACACCTGCGACCTACGCTGCGCCGATGGCGCACCTCTCGCTCGCCTCGTCGTCCGGGGCAGGCCATGATCCGCGGATGAACGAGCAACCGCGCGGACGCGTGCTCGTGGTCGACGACGAGCCGACGATCGCCGAGATCGTGTCGCGCTACCTCGAGCGCGCTCACTACGAGACGCACGTGGCGGCCGACGGCCACGCCGCCTTGGCGCGCGCCTCAACGTGGCATCCCGACCTCGTGGTCCTGGATCTCATGCTGCCCGGGCTCGACGGGTTGGAGGTCATGCGCCTGCTGCGCGAGACCGGCGGGCCGCGCGTGGCGATCATCCTGCTGACCGCCAAGGGCGAGGAGACCGACCGCATCGACGGGTTGCGGCTCGGCGCCGATGACTACGTCGTCAAGCCCTTCTCCCCCGCCGAGCTCGTCGCACGCGTCGACGCGGTGCTGCGCCGCAACGATCCCGGCGACGACGAGCCGCAACC
>Ga0136631_10000754_pt1 | contig 10153 bp, 11 predicted proteins | sample AntDrymUQ6012206_2_FD_104655 | JGI IMG/M metagenome (GOLD analysis project Ga0136631, IMG submission 104655) | Polar desert sand microbial communities from Dry Valleys, Antarctica - metaG UQ601 (22.06) | ecosystem: Environmental > Terrestrial > Soil > Desert | place: Antarctica: Dry Valley... | reverse complement strand
CCTTAGCCGTGGTCGCCGGGTTTCCTGACCGGGTCTCGAGGCTCGTCGCCAACGCTCCTCGCATCTCGACCAACGGCGGTGGCACAGGCTGGTCGAGGTTTCGAAGATCGAACGACGGCGGCTTGTCCACACGTTGGGGATAACCCTGTGCAGAACTACACCCGTGTAGTTATCCCCAGCTGAGTGCACAGCTGTGGAGAGAGGCGGTCACTCCCAGCGGGTGGCGAAGGTGAAGCCGACGGCCATGAAGGCGATGCCCACGAGCAGGTTGTACTGGCCAAGGTCGTTGATGACCGGGATGGCCGAGGGGTCGTCGCTGACCACGTAGAACGTGCAGATCCAGATCAGGCCGATCAGGAAGCAGCCGAGCATGCCGACCACGACGCCGCGGCCACGGCCCAGCGGGGTGCTCGGGTGGGCGGAGAGTCCGAGGCCGAGGAACAGCAGCACGAAGGCGCCGATGTAGTTCCAGTTGGCGCCCTTCCAGTCGGTCATCGTCTCGAAGATCCTGGGTCCGCCGGCCTGCTGCTCGGGGAAGGCGCTCGGATCGACGCGCACCACGACGTAGTAGTAGACGATCCAGGCAATCCCGAGGACGACGAGGAGCAGCGCGATGACGAACCGCGGGGAGAAGAGCGGCCCCGTGGTGGGGTCGGCGTACTCCTGCTTGGCGGGGGACTTCGACACGTGCACTCCTGGTTAGTTCCGACGAGCTTGAAAGCCCCACTAGCGTAGTGCCATGCCTCCCCACGCCCGCTCGAACCCCGGTCCGGGGTCCCGATGGGCCCCTGGCTGGTCCCTCGGTTGGTCGGGGCGTCGCCCGGCTGCGTGGCGGGTCGGGACGGCCCTGGTGCTGCTGATCGGCGCGGGCCTGCTGATCATCAGCGAGAACAGCAGTGGCGGCACCGACCTGCGACCCGGTCGCTACACCGACCTGGCCTCACTGGTGGCCGGGGAGAGCCGCCGGGTCCAGGGCAAGCAGGACCGGGTGGCCGACCTGTCGGCCGAGGTCGAGACCCTGACCCTGAGCGTGCAGGACAAGCAGGTCTCACAGATCCAGCGCCAGGCCGCGGCCCTCAGCGACGATGCCGGCCTCGAACCCGAGACTGGGTCGGCGGTGACCGTCGTGCTCTCCGACGCCCCCGTGGACGACATCAACTCCACCAACGTCGACCTCAACCGCTTCGTGGTGCACCAGCAAGACATCCAGGCGGTCGTCAACGCGATGTGGAGCGGCGGCGCGGAAGCGGTCACCGTGCAGGGCCAGCGGATCATCTCCACCACCGGCATCAAGTGCGAGGGCAACTCCGTGACGCTCCAGGGGGTGCCGTTCCCGCAGCCCTACGTGATCTCGGGCATCGGCGCGCAGGAGGACCTGCTGACCGCCCTCGAGCTCGACAGCTACCTCGCGCTCTACCGCTCCGACGCCGCCGACCCCGCGATCGGGGTCGGCTGGGACCTCTCCACGCAGACGCTGCTCACGGCCCCGGCGTACGACGGGCTGCTCGACCTGAGCTACGCCAGCGTCGATCGCTGACCGGTCGGGAGAGCCGCACTCAGGAGAGAGAGACCGTGCGGGCCACGATCGCGAGCAGCACGACCAGCTGCACGCCGACGATGCCGACGACCTGGACCAGAGTGCGCCGTTCACGCGGCGCGTAGACGATGATCGCGGCGATCGCGAGCCCCCCCAGGAAGCCCCCGAGGTGGCCCTGCCAGGAGATGAAGCCGCGGCCGACCACGGTGATCGCGGCGTTGATGCCGATCCACACCAGGACCCCGCGCACGTCGCCGCGCACCTTGAAGGCCAGCACGAGCAGCGCGCCCATCAGCCCGAAGACGGCACCTGAGGCTCCCAGGGTCGACTGGTACTCCGGGGAGGCGGCGTAGACGAGCGCCGAGCCGGCGAGCGCCGAGCCGAGGTAGAGGGCGACGAACCGCACCCGGCCGATGGCGAGCTCGAGCTGGGGTCCGAGGATCCACAGCGCGAGCATGTTGAAGCCGACGTGCCAGATCTCGACATGAAGGAAGGCGCTGGTCATCAGCTGCCACACGGCACCGTCGAGGACGCCGGGCCAGTAGGTGCCTCCTTCGAGGCCGCACACCGACGACGGCACCTCGAAGCCACCTTGGCCCGGGACCAAGCACAGGCCATTGGCGCGCAGCGCCAACACCTCGACGAGCCGGCTCGCACTGCCGCCGGTCACCACGACCGCGAGCCAGACGACGGCGTTGATGCCGATGATCACGCTGGAGGTCAGCCCCGGGTTGCCGGGACGGAGGCCGCCGTACGCCGTGCGCCCCGAGCGGGTGCTCTTGGCCCCCTCGGCCACGCAGTGCGGGCACTGGAAGCCGACCGCCGCGTCCCGCATGCAGTCGGGACAGATAGGCCGGGCGCACCGCTGGCAGGAGATGTAGGTCTCCCGGTCGGGGTGCCGGTAGCACGTGGGCACGCCGGTGGCGGCAGCCTGCGGCTCGATCTGCTCGGTCATCGGCGTCTGCGCGTGAGGGTCGTGGTGGGGGTTTGGTCGTGATCGCTCAGGCGCGGTCGATCTGGACCGACTCGATGACCACCGGCGTACGCGGCCTGTCACCCGGCCCGACCGGCGTGGTGGCGATGGCGTCGACGACGACGCGGGAAGCCTGGTCGGCGACCTCGCCGAAGATGGTGTGCTTGCGGTTCAGGTGCGGCGTCGGGCCGACGGTCACGAAGAACTGCGAGCCGTTGGTGCCGGGGCCGGCGTTGGCCATGGCGAGCAGGTAGGGCTTGTCGAACTGGAGCTCGGGGTGGATCTCGTCGGCGAAGGCGAAGCCCGGCCCGCCGGTGCCGGTGCCGAGCGGGCAGCCGCCCTGGATCATGAAGCCGTTGATGACCCGGTGGAAGCCGAGGCCGTCGTAGTAGCGCTCCCCCGAGCGGCCGGCGTCGTCGCGGTAGTCCGCGGTGCCCTCGGCGAGGCCGACGAAGTTGTCGACGGTCTTGGGGGCGTGGTTGGGGAACAGGTTGATGGCGATGTCACCCAGGTTGGTCTTCAGGGTGGCCTTCAGGTCGGACATCGGGGTGCCTTTCGCGTGGGGAGCGTGCTCGTGCTGTCCCCGATCCTCCCACGGCCTCCGAAATCGCTCCTCGCCGCGCCGGTCCGGACTCGGCGGTCGTGCGCGGGCCCGGACTCGGCGGTCGTGCGCGGGCCCGCGGACGCGTCCACCCGCAGGGGTGAGGGGGTGGCTCGTGGCTGGGACCACACTGGCAGCCCCCCGGCGTTCCGTGGTGAGATGGAGCCCTGCGTCATTCCCAGGAGAGGAAGCCAGACCATGCGCTTCGGCAAGAAGAAGACGTTCATCGACCACGCCCAGGAGTTCGCCGAGTCGGCCCTGGAGTCGCTCGAGTCGGCCTACGAGTCGGCCAAGGAGAGCGCCGGCCCGGTGCTCAGCGACGCCAAGGACCGGGCGACACCCCTGCTGGACCAGGGTCGCGCCGTGGCCGTCGAGAAGGCCGCCGAGGGTCGGGCGTACGCCGCCGAGAAGGGGGCCGCCGCCGCGGCGATCGCTCGTGAGAAGGCAGCCGTGGGCCGCGCCCTCGCCGCCGAGCAGGCGTCGTCCGCCCAAGACCTCGCTTCGACGAAGATCGCCCAGCTCAAGGGCGAGGAGCCCGAGCCCAAGGGCGGCAAGCTCAAGAAGTTCCTGCTCATCACCGGTCTGCTCGCCGTCGGCGGTTTCGTCGCCAAGATGCTGCGCGACCGCCAGGCCTCCGACAACTGGGAGTCGTCCTACGTGCCGCCGGCCCCGTCGGCCACCCCGTCGCCGACCGACGGGCTCGCCAACCCGCTGACCGACCCGCTGCCGGGCTCAGCGGGCGACGACCCGGGCGGTGCCGGTCCCGACGAGGCGATGTCGGACGCCACCGAGGCGCCGCACGCCGTCACCACACCGGACCACCCGGCCGCGGTCGTCGACGTGGACGCCGACAAGACCTAGTCGCCCCCGGCAGGTCGTCAACTCGGCTCGACAGCACAGCTCGTCAGGAGCCCGGAGGTCCGCCTCCGGGCTCCTGCTGCGCGTTCTCGCCGATCCACGCGTCGATCTGCTCCCACCAACCGAAGAGCCACTCGATCCGTGCCTCACGGCCGGCCGGGATGTCGTCGCGCGACACCGTCCACCACCTCATGATGATCCGCTTGTCCATCGGCAGCTCACGCCACAGGTCGCCCACGGTCAAGAGGTGGTCGAGCCCGGTGTGGGCGACCAGCACCACGTCGGCGTCGGGGGCCGCGTCCAGCGCGGCCAGGAAGCCTCCCGGCCGGGGAGCGAGCACGTTGGTCATCCGCTCCGCCCGCGCGGCCATCCTTTCCAGCCCCAGCCTGCGCAGCCGCTCGATCCCGCGCTCGCGTCGGGCCGGGGTGAAGTTGCCGCCCTCGGGGAAGATGACGAACGCGTCGTTCTCGTCCAGACCGGACGCCAGCGCGGCGATCTGGCTCTCGAGGTCCTCCCCTTCTTCGGGGTTGGGCGAGATGAACCGCGCCGGGATGCGGTTGAGGATGACGTCGATGGCCGGGTCCCACGCGAGCGTGTCCTTGAGGACCACCCGCGGCTCACGTGCGTAGTCGTGCATCAGTGAGTGGACAAGCGTGAAGGAGTCACCGGGCCCGGCGTGCCGGCAGCAGACCAGGATCGGTCGCCCTGGGTGCGCGTCTGGCGTCGGGCCGACAGTCTCGATGGTCAGGTTGAGCACCCGGCGAGCCTCGACGAAGAAGACCCAGAGCAGGCCCTGGACCAGGTCGTAGTGGATGCCCTCGAAGTACGGCGTGCGGACGCGCCGGCCGAACCCCGCTGCCAGCCACAGCCCGAAGAGCACCACCAACAGCAGCGCCTCGCACGTGACGTAGAGGATCAGCAGCCACATGAGTCGGAGCGCGCGCCACCGGCCGGGCAGCAGCGGCGACAGCGCGGCGGTCAGGATCAGCCAGAGCGGACCGGTGACCCACAACAACGCGGCCAGCACCACCACCGCGGGAGCGAGCACGAGCCGCCGGAACAGGTGAACGGTCACGACGGCCCTTCGGGGAGCCGAGACCCGAGGTAGTCGACGCACGCGTCGTACGTCGCGTCGATCTTGGCCTGCACCCGGGAGAAGTCGCGGTAGGCGAACAGCGAGTCGTCGCGACTCGACGTGCCGGCCGCTGGGAGCACGTGTGCCTCGACCCCGGGCGGCATGGCGGCCAGCTCACGGGTGAAGCGGTGGCGGCGCGCGATCTCGAACGACACCCGCGCGACCTCCCAGGGCTTGGTCGGCACGGTCAGCGGCCGGTCGATGCGGCCGACCTGGAGCACGAAGACCCGGGTCGCCCCGAGCTCGACGGCCCGCCCGAGGGGGATGGAGTTCACGATGCCGCCGTCGAGGTAGTGCTCGTCGCCGACCCGCGCCGGCGGCAGCAGGCCGGGGACGGCGGCGCTCGCCACCACCGCCTCGACGACGGGACCTGCGTCGAACCAGTGCTCCGCGGCGCGCTCGATGCTAGACGCGCAGACCTGGAAGCGCACCGGCAGGTCGGCGAACGTCCGGTCGCCGAGCTCCGCGCGCAGCCGGGCCGTGAGCGGCGCGGCCGAGTAGATGTGGGTCCGCGTCGACACCGCGCGCCGAACCGTCCGCAGCGGCCGGTCGCCGTACACGTCGCGGGACTCACCCGCGCCGCGCCACAGCTCCACCAGCCGGTCGATCACGCCGATGGTCGGGTCCATCGCCACCATCGCCCCGTTGAGCGCTCCCACGCTGGTGCCGAGCACCAGGTCGGGCACGACGCCACGCTCGAACAGGGCGCGCAGCATCCCCACCTCGACGGCGCCCAGCACCCCGCCGCCGCCCAGCACGAACGCGGTCGTCATCTACGCCCCTTCCGGATAGTCCACAGCAATCGGCATGCCTGGAGGGCTCCCAGACCTGCCGAACGCAGTGGACTATCCCGCACGCTCACACGTCGTGCTCGGCGCGGACCCGGGCGGTGGCCCGTCGCTCGGCCCAGAACGAGAGCAGCGGGACGGTGCCCGAGACGAGGGTGACCAGGGTGAAGGGCAGGTCCCACCGCGCCTTGCGGGCCAGCAGGAAGGCCGTCACCAGGAAGATCATGTAGAGCCAGCCGTGCGCGACCCCGAGATAGGTGGTGATCGCCTCGCCGACGTCGTGCGGGGCCGAGCCGACGGGCCAGAGGTCGGGCGTGCTCGAGAAGACGCCCCACATGCCGGTGCCGTCGAAGTTGGCGAGCGGGACCCCGATCAGGATCAGCACGACGAGGAGCACCCCCACGACGGTGGCCATGACGCGGTAGCGGGTGAGGGCGGCGGTCACGGTCCCGAGGGTACGACGTGCCCGTCCGGCTGCGGCCCCCCGTCCGGGCCGTGCTCGTCCCCGGGTTCGTCTCGGCGCTCATCCCTGGGCTCGGCCTCCTGCTCATTCCCGGCCTCGGCCTCCTGCTCGGCCAGCCTGGCGGCTCGGAGGTCGCGCATGTGCCGCCACCAGATGAAGGCCGCGAAGCCGCCGAAGACCCACCACTCGATCCCGTAGAGCAGGTTGCGGAGCGCCGTGAACCGGCCGGCCCGGGGCAGCTCGGCCGGTCGTGCGGGGACGAGCCCCTCGGTGCCGGGGTTGGTGGCCAGGTCGCCAGCCGGCCAGTCCCCGGCGGCGACCTCGTCGGCGACGACCGCGTAGGCGCCGTACAGGTCGAGGTCGACGCGCTGGGCGGCGTCGGCGACCCGCAGGGCGGGGAGCACGTCGTCGTCGGGGTCGGGGTCGGGCACCGCCGAGCCCTCGGAGGGCTGGAGCCAGGCCACCAGTTCTGCGGCACCGGTCGGCGGGGAGGGGGCGGCCTCGGGATCCGCAGTCCAGCCGCGCACGACGAGGACCGCAGCCTGGCCGCCGTCCACGACCAGGGGCGTGACCAGCCAGGAGCCGTCGTCACCACGGGGCCCGCCCGCCCGGCCGGAGACCGTGAAGGTGGACTCGGGCAGCCAGGTGCCGGCGACCACCACCGGCTGGCCGACCTTGTCGCCGGGGAACGGGTCGTCCGCGCCGATGACCTCGGTCAGCAGCTCGGGCTGGACGAGCGTGAGGTCGACGGCCTCGGCCGCGCGCCTGGTCTGCCACGCCTCGACCTGCCAGACACCGAGCCAGACGGCCGCGCCCACCAGCACCAGCGCGAGCAGGTGGATCCCCCAGTACCGCGGGGCGAGGAGGTGGGCGGTCGGCGGCACGCTCCCAGCCTACGAGCGCGGCGAGGCCGGACTCGCCAGGCGACCGCCCTACCCTGTCCCCGCGACCTGGGTCGCCGATGTACTCGCACCCCGGAGCACAGATGGTTCTGCTCGCGGCACATGCCTTCGCACTGCTCGCGCTGGGCGTCCTGGTCTTCCAGGTCGCCCTCGCCCTGGGTGCCCCGTGGGGTCACCTGACCTGGGGTGTCCGCTTCCCGGGCCGAATGCCGGGGCGGATGCGGCTCGGTGGCGTGGGCTTCGGCGCTGCTGATGGCGGCCTTCGCCGTGGTGGTCGAGGCCCGGGCGGGCGGAGCCGGGTCGGGCGGGAACGACCCTGGCGGCGGCCTGGCGGAGGTCCTGGTGCGGGTCGTGGTCGTCTACTGCGCGGTCGGCACGGTAGCCAACGCGGTCACGCCGAGCCGGCAGGAACGGTGCCTGTGGCTCCCCGTCGTGGCGGCGATGCTGCTTTGCAGCCTCGTGGTGGCGCTCTCCTGAGCTATAGGTCAGCCGGACCCTCAGCCGGGAATCAGCTGGGAATCAGCTGGGGCCGAGCCTGGTCTGGGCCAGCGCCCACTCCCACATCAGCTCGCGCTCGGCGTCGCCGGTGCGGGTCTTGCGCCTCAGGTGCGTGGGCCGGGGGCGCCGGTCGTGCCAGAGCAGGCCGGTCTCGGTCGGATGGGTGCCGGAGAGCCACACGGTCGTGTCGGCGCCGCTCTCGGCGTCGCGGAGGAATGGCTTGGTCAGCTGGTGGAACCTGGGCAGCGACGTCTCGATGCCGGGGGTGTCGGCCCAGCCCGGGTGGGTCGCGTCGACCCGGATCCGGTCGTCTGACCAGCGCCGCACCAGCACCGGCAGCAGCTCGACCTGGGCGCGCTTGCTGCGGGCGTAGGCGGTGGTCGGGGAGTACTCCTCGCGGAGGTACTCCGGGTCGTCTGCGCGCAGCCGCTGGCCGTACATCCCGCCCGAGGTCACCATCACCACGCGCGCCCCGTCAGGACCCGCGGCAGCGAGCGCCGGCCGGAGCAGGTCGATCATCAGCAGCGGACCGAGCACGTGCAAGGACATCGTCATCTCGTGGCCCTGCGCCGACTCGGTGCGGCTCGGCGGCATCGCGCCGGCGTTGTGGACCAGCACGTCGAGCCGGTCCAGGTCGACCTCGGCGGCGAACCGGCGTACGTCGTCGAGGTCGCCGACGTCACAACGGTCCACCACCAGATCGGCCCCCGGGACGCGCGACGCGATCTCCGCACGGACCCGGTCGCCCTTCCCCGGGTCACGGACGACGAGCCGCACCTGCGCGCCGAGGCGCGCCAGACCCTCCGCGGTGGCCAGGCCGAGGCCCGAGGTAGCTCCGGTGACGGCGGCCACCGAGCCGACCAGCGCGCCGGGCACCGGGTCGGCCGGCCAGCCGGGCAGCCGGCGGCGTACCGCGGGCCCGATCCGGCTGAAGCCGGGGGCGACGGTGCGGTCCAGGAGGGTGTCGATGCCGCGGGACACTGCGACGGGGAGGTCGGTCATGGACCTCACGGTAGCCAGCCGTCCCTCACGGCGCGGAGGAGCCGCGGGCCTCCTCCTGCGCCACCAGCTCGTCGAGGTCATCGCGCCGGTCGAGACCCTTCACGGCGCGCGCCATCCGATGGTTGCCGGCCAGCGCCTCGCGGTTGCGGTCCAGGAACCACCAGTAGCCCGCCGTGAACGGGCACGCGTCCTCGCCCACCCGGGTGCGCGGGTTGAACGCGCAGCCCGCGCAGTGGTCGCTCATCGTGTTCAGGTAGGCACCACCGGACGTGTAGGGCTTCGTGCCGAGCACCCCGCCGTCGGCGTACTGCGACATCCCGACCACGTTGGGCACCATCACCCAGTCGTAGCCGTCCACGAAGCTGCGGTGGAACCAGTCAGTCAGCTGCCGGGGCGACCAGCCGCGCTGGAGGGCGTAGCTGCCGAGCACCATCAGACGCGGGATGTGGTGCACCCAGCCGTGCTCTGCGACCCCGTCCAGCGCGTGCGACAGACAGCGGGCCTTCGTCGCCGAGCCGTCCAAGGAGTCGAACCAGTCGGGCAGGTCGCCGGTCGCGCCCAGTGCGTTGCGATCGCTGTAGTCCTCGCCGAGGTGCCAGTAGAGGTGCCACACGTAGTCCCGCCACCCCATCACCTGGCGGACGAAACCCTCGACCGACGCGAGCGGTGCCTCGCCGCTGCGGTACGCCGCCTCGGCGCGCTGCACGACCTCGAGCGGGTCCAGCAGTCCGAGGTTGAGCGGAGCCGAGAGCAGGGAGTGGCCCATCCACGGGTCACCCTCGAGGATGGCGTCCTCGTGCGCGCCGAAGGCCGGCAGCCGGTGCGCGACGAAGTGGTCGAGCACGCCGAGCGCCTCGGCCCGGGTCGAGGCGAAGAGACGCGGCCCGTCCCGCCCCTCGAAGGAGACGTCGCCGTCGCGCTCCCAACGGTCCAGGTCCCGTCGGACCTCCGCGTCGATCTCGTCCTCGACAGGCCACTGCGGCTCGTCCACCCCGAGTGTCCGCGCACCCCGCGGCGGCGGTTCGCGGTTCTCGGCGTCGAAGTTCCACCGACCGCCCGCGGGCTCTCCGTCGTCCTCCATCAGCACCCCGTGCCGGCGCCGGGCGTCGCGGTAGAAGTCCTCCATCAGCAAGCGGCGGCCGCCGCGGCCCTCCGCCCACGCAGTGAAGTCCTCCCGCGTGGTGACGAACCCCCGCGCCGGGAGCCGCTCGATCTCCACCTCGGCGGACAGCCGTGCCACCAGCCCGACGGCGGCGTAGGAGGTGGGCTGCACCACCTGGAGCGGACCGCCGGCGTCGCGCACCGCGGCGGCGTACGTCGGCGAGGCGACGTAGTCGACCCGGTCGCCAAGCTCCGCAGCCCGGTGTCGCATCGCCGACAGCACCAGGTGGGCCTT
>Ga0136631_10000753_pt1 | contig 10163 bp, 11 predicted proteins | sample AntDrymUQ6012206_2_FD_104655 | JGI IMG/M metagenome (GOLD analysis project Ga0136631, IMG submission 104655) | Polar desert sand microbial communities from Dry Valleys, Antarctica - metaG UQ601 (22.06) | ecosystem: Environmental > Terrestrial > Soil > Desert | place: Antarctica: Dry Valley... | reverse complement strand
TTGATCACCCGCCGCGCCTACGGGTTTCGCACCCCCGAAGCGCTCATCGCCCTCGCCATGCTCAGCCTCGGCGGCCTCTGCCCACGACTACCCCAATGACCCCCGGAAACAGCAGAAGCTCCGACTTTCCCCAGTAGAAGTTCACGTCGTCAAGACGACCGGGGAATCCGTTGTTCCACAGGCTCGACGCCCGATTGAGCATGTTGCCGCCGGGCGAGCACGTCGACCAGTCGGGGTCGTTGCCAGTCCAGTGACAAACCGCCCCCTGGAAGTTGGCGTGCTCGTACGCATAGACGTTGCCGTCGTACGCCTGTGCCACTCCGGGCGCGGTGATGATCGCAGCGGCCACGGCCGCGAGCGCGATCTTGCTGATTCGTCTCATGATGCTCCTTTCGTCGCACCCCAGTCAGGGTGCGTTACTTGATGGTGGTGTGTCCTACACTTGTGCTCAAATCAAGGCTGACCGCAATGGCTCACCCACTTGTGGGAGGCGATGTTGTCGTTGTGCCCTGCCCGTACCCCGGCAGGCCGGGACCGTACGCGAACCAGTGACCCACGAGGTTGCTCCAGGCGTCGCCCACATTCAGGCAAGCCCGCGCGCCGGAGTACCGCTTTCCCCAGTAGACGTTCACCTTGTCATTGCCCCCGGGGTATCCGTTGTTCCACACGTTCGACGCCCGATCGAGCATGTTGCCGGCGGGCTCACACGTCGACCAGTCCGGGTCGTTGCCAGACCAGCGACATTAGGGCCCCTGGAAATTGGGTTGATCGTACGCATAGAAGTAGCCGTCGTACGCCTGTGCCACTCCGGGGGCGCTGATACCCGCAGCGACCACGACCGAGACCGCGCCCTTGATGATGTGTCTCATAAAACTCCTTCCTCGCCGGGTTATGGTGCATTGCTTCGGTGGTATTGTCGTCCTACAATTGCGCTCAGATCAGGTCTGACCGCAATGGTCCACCCACCTGTGGGACTCGATGTCGTTCAGGAGCCCGGCGTCGCCCACGCCGAGACAGCCCGCCGAGCCGTTGTCGCTGGCCCGGCGACGACCCGGACTGGTCGACGTGTGAGCCCGCAGCTACCACGACCGCGACCGCGATCTTGCTGATCCGTCTCATCAGGCTCCTTTCTTCGCGCCGCGTTACAGTGCGTTAATCCGGTTGTCGTCCTAGAGTTAGGACTGATGTGGTGTGATCGTCGTTGTGGCTGCGTGAGGGCTTCGTGGCCGAGCTGTCAATGCTGCGGGCGCGGAGCAACGCTGCAAGCTGCAGGCCCCGCGCGGCAGCGATGTCCGCTCGGTACTCGTTTAGCACCTCCTTTGCGTACATCTGATCCAGCCGGTGGGCGGTTTCGGATAGACCTGTGGCGCGTGCGCACGTGGCTTCCGCCACGGCGATGCCGCGTTGGGTGATCTGATGTTTCGACGAAGCGACGTCGCGCGCTTCATAGGGGCTTGAGTAGGGGTGGCCCTTCGCCAGCATGCACGTGGCCCACCGCCTCGTCGCGCTGATGAAGCTCGGGTGCGCCGTCACCCGTCCGGCGCGCACGCCGGTCAAGCTCCCGCCGATCTTGCTCACGCGATACCATTGCTGAAGGTCGCCGTAGAGCGCCCCCTCCGCGTGCGACGTACAGCTGCTATCGCTTCTGCGCACGACCATTCCGCTAGGCAGGCGCGCCTCGAGACCCTCGGGACGCTCTCCGTTCAATGCGCGCAGCGCAGCCTTCCGGCGAGACGGCGAGAGGCTCGAGAAATAGCGACCGTTGGGATCTGACCGGCCAAGCTTGGCGACGCGCCGGTCGATGTCAGCGCCGAAGCCGTGCTTCTGAGCCCATGACACGTCGTCCACGACGTAACGAAACCGCGCCGCGTGTGGCAGGACGATCCGCGGAGTGATCCAGAGCTTGAAACCGTGCCGCCTCATGCACCGGCGCACGAGAATCTGCTCGGCTCTGTCCAGCAGCTTGGTCTCCTGAGCCGTCACCGGGCGCGGTAACACGGGTTTGGCTGCAGCGGCGGAGCCCTCGTCAGCACCGCAACCGCTCAACGCCAAGCACACGGTGAAAGCGGACAGGACGACTGCCGTCGACCGCGATCCCTTCGACCGCCGTCTAGCTCGAACCGCCGCGGATGCGGCGAACACTTCCATAGCGATGAGCACACGGATAGGACGCGTGCTGCTGCGTAGGATCTGCATGCAACCTCGTCGGATCTTGCACTTCATCGCGGGCAGGGCATCACGAACTGCGGTGCACAGCTCGGGGGAGCTAGCACGCCGCCGCATCCCCGATCAGACTGCTGTACCGCGTCGTGGTGAGCGGGCGCACGTGTAGCCGTCGGCGTCGTGTGGTTGCTCTGGCTGTGGGACGTGTGGGGTTGCGGTAGCCTAAACCTGGCAGTGAGGTGAGACATCGCTACCTCCTGGTGTTGGGTTTGCGGTCCGGTTGATCGCGGTGGGCGTGGCTGTGTTGGGTTGTGGCCGCGGTGTCTTGAACGGTGACGGGTGGTGTGGGGTGTCGCCACCCTGAGACCCCCTGATCTGTGACCCTGATCTCATTGCGCGCACCCCCTGAGCGGTAGCGTGGGGTTGGTGTTGACGGCAGGAGCGCGCGGTCGCGCGGCGCTGGTTGGTCGCGAGGAGGAGTTGGCGGTGCTCGGACTCGCGCTGAGCGAGCTGGCGGTTGGTCGTGGCGGTTGTGTGGCGATCGGCGGTGAGCCGGGGATCGGCAAGACGCGGCTGGCGCAGGAGACGGCAGCGATCGCCGAGCGCCAAGGCTGCTGGGTGATGAGTGGACGCGCGACGGAGCTTGAGCAGGATGTGCCGTTCGCGGTGGCGATCAGCGCGCTTGATCCCGCGCTCGGGTCTTTCGCCAGACCGCTGGTCAAGCGCATCGCGCCCGAGCTGGTCACCGAGCTTGAGGCGGTGTTTCCCGCGCTGGCTGGTGGTGCGGGGGACCGGCCGCCCAGGTTGCAGGCCGAGCGCTACCGGCTGCATCACGCGATCGGCGCGCTGGTTGGCGAGCTGGCGGCACAGCGCCCAGTGGTGCTGGTCCTTGACGACCTGCATTGGGCGGACGCCGCGTCGCTTGAGCTGGTCGCGCATCTGCTTCGCCGTCCGCCCGCCGGTCCGGTCTTGCTCATGCTCGCCTATCGCTTCAATCAGGCGCCGGCGGAGTTGCTCGTCGCGGTCGCAGCGGCCGCGCGCGAGGGCTCGCTGACACAGATCGAGCTTGCCGCGCTCGGTGAGTCCGAGGCCGAGGAGCTGGTCGGCGACGTCGACCCGCCCTCACGGGCTGCGATCTATCGCGAGAGCGGAGGCAATCCGTTCTATCTGGAGGAGCTCGCGCGCGCCCACCGCGCGCGCCCGCGACCGCCGATCGGCCAGACGAACACCCTCGACGAGCGCGGTGTGCCGGCCGGGGTGCGGGTCGTCATCGAACAGGAGGAGCTCGCGCGGCTGTCTGCGCGCGCGCGGTCGGTGCTGCGGGCAGCCTCCGTTGTCGGCGATCCGTTTGATCCCGCGATCGCCGCGGCGGTCGCCGAGGTCGACGAGAGCGACGCGCTCGCCGCGCTGGACGAAGCGGCCGCCCGGGAGCTCGTGCAGCACACGCAGCTCGCACGCTCGTTGCGCTTTCGTCACCCGATCGTCCGGCGGACTGTGTATGAGAGCGGCGGCCCGGCGTGGCGGATCGGAGCACATGCGCGCGCCGCGATTGCGTTAGCCGAGCAGGGCGCGCCGGTCATGTCGCGCGCACCGCATGTGCAGCGCTGCGCGCGCCCCGGGGATGAGGTGGCGATCGCGCTGCTGAGCGCTGCAGCACACGACGCCGCCCCGCGCGCGCCCGCGGTCGCCGCCCGCTGGTTTCAGGCGGCGCTTGACCTGCTGCCAACCGACAGCAGCGCCGAGCGCCGGCTCGCGCTGCTGACGCCGATGGCCGCCTCGCTGACGGCGGCGGGCCGCACAGCACAGAGTCGCGAGGTGCTCGCCCGCGTCCTCGCGTTGCTACCGACGGCGAGCCCGAGCTGCGCGCGAAGGTTGTCGTCATGGTCGCGCGTGTCGATCAGATGCTCGGTCGCAAGGGACGCGCCCGCCAGCTCATCCAGCAGGCATTGCGCGACTCATGTGACAGCGCGTCGACCTGTGTGCTGCTGCTCGCCATGGGCATCGAGCACTGGTATGCCCGCGAGCCCGAGCTGTTGCGATCCTCGGCGCTGCAGGCACTGGAGCAGGCGCGGATCGCAGACCGACCGCAGATCATCGCAGAGGCCACCGCCCAGGTCGCACTCGCCGCCTGCGAACACGGCGCCACGGGCGACGCGCTGGCACGGCTCGAGGAGGCGCAGCGGCTCGTCGACAACCTCTCCGACGAGCAACTGGCGCAGCGCATCGAGGGCATCGCCGTCCTCGGTCACGTCACCACCAAGCTGGACCGCTACGTCCACGCACTCGCGTTGTTCGAGCGCGCGCTGCAGATCGCGCGTGCCACCGGCCAGGACTGGTGGCTCATCCCTCTGAGGTTCGGCAGGGCAATCGTGAACGTCCGGCTCGGCCGCTTGGACGAGGTGCTCGCCGACAGCGATGCCGCGCGTGACGGCGCGCAGCTGCTGAACGATCCGCAGCTGTGCCTGTGGAGCGAGATCGTCACCTGCGGTGCCGCGCTCCCACGCGGCGAGCTGCGAGTCGCGTTGGCCGCCGGCGCCAGGGCCACCGCGTTGGCACAGGACAGCTCCAACGTTCTGTTGGGCGTGAGCTCGCATCTGGTCTTCGCGGCTGCGCAACTGCAGGCCGGTCAGCCGGCACAGGCACGCCAGCGGATTCTCGACCACGCCGGCGGCCCCGACCTTCCGCTCGCGGAACCGGTCAAGCGCCCGCTGTGGCAGCGCGTGGTCGCCGGGGCCGAGCTTGCCCTTGGCCGCCGCGACGCAGCCGAGGAATGGACACGCCGCGCCGAGGCGTCAGCGGAGATGCTCGCGCTACCCTCGGCTACAGCCCAAGCCGAGCTTGCGCGCGCGACGCTCCTGCTCGTCGACGGCGACGCAAACGACGCCAGCGTCCTGGCAGTGCGTGCAGCCGAGCGCCTGCACTCGATCGGAGCCGTCGCCGAAGCTGGCCTGAGCGACATGCTGGCCGGCCGCGCCTTCGCACATGCCGGCCGTCACCAAGAGGCAATCGAACATCTCCAGCACGCCCATGCCGTACTCGCGGACTGCGGCGCCAACGGCTACCGCGACGAGGCCGCGCGCGAACTGCGCCGCCTCGACAGCCGCCCAGCACGCTCCAAGTGGTCAAGCGGCGGCATCGGCGCGCTCAGCAACCGCGAGCGCGAGGTCGCCGAACTCGCCGCCGCAGGCCTCACCAATCGCCAGATCGCCGAGCAGCTCTACGTCGGCGAAAAGACCGTCGAGACGCACATGTCCAGAGTCCTCGCCAAGCTCGGCATCACCTCACGCATCGCGGTCGCAGGAATCCTGCCCGCACCAGGACGATCTTCGCGCTCGACAAACCAGTGACCCTCCACCGAATGCTCGATAAGACCGTCTCCCTCGCAGGTCACCTGCGCGCTTCGCTACGCCACCAGCCCGTCGACCAGCGCCGCGCCCTCGCGCGCCATCCGCGACCGCGGCACGACGAGGTCGAAGCCGGCCTGCAACGCGCGCGCACGCACGTCGGGGGCGGTGTGGGCGTAGGAGGCCAGCGCACGCGCCTCGCCCAGCGTCCCGTCGGCCTTCAGCCCTTCGAGCAGCGCGATCCCCGTGTCGGCATCGAAGAAGAGGTCGACGACGAGGACGTCGCTGCCGCTGAGGGCGTCACGCACGCCGGACTCGGACCCGACGAGGGTCACGTCGTGTCCGGCCGCGGCCAGCATCCCCTCGACCTTGGAGCCGAACAGCAGGTCCGGCACGTGCGCGACGACGTGCGCCATCGCTACTGGGCGCGACTGCGCTTGAACTCGTCGCGCACCGATTGCGGGCGACCCCACATCTGCTGGATCTCGACGCGGCCCGAGCGCAGCTGTCGCACCACGAGCTCGCCCTCGATGCCGGCCTCGTCGAGGAGCTTCAGCGTGCCGTGGACGGTCGGCGCCGCCGCCGCATGGCCGAAGCGGTGGGCGACGAGCAGCCGCCAGTGCCAGTCGTGGTGGGAGTAGGGCTGCGCGTTGCAGGTGACGAGATATGTCGCGGCGTCGATGTAGCGGCGCTCGTCGGCGACGCGCAGGTCGAGCTCGAGGTCGGTCCAGTCGTCGGGCAGCGAGTCGACGATCCGGGAGAACGTGTCCGCAAGCGCCATGGCTTCAAGGCTATTGCACGCGGGCCGGGAAGCCCTGGGGCTATCCTCGGATCGATGGCGACCCTGACCGACGACCTCGGCACCGAGTACCTCGCGCTGACGCAGGCCTGCGGCCTGCTCGACCGCTCCGAGCGCGGGAAGCTCGCGCTCACGGGCACGGACGCGAAGTCGTTCCTCGCGGGACAGGTCACGAACGACATCGAGGGTCTGCAGGCGCAAGCCGGCTGCTACGCCGCGTTTCTCACCCACAAGGGCAAGATGCTCGGCGACCTGCGCGTGCTCGCCGTGGACGAACCGGAGCCCGAGCTCCTGCTCGACACCGAGCGCGCGACGCTGCAGGCGCTGTTCGACATGATCCGCCGCTTCAAGATCGGCTACGACGTCGAGCTGCACAAGCGCACGCTGCAGCGCGGCCTGCTGTCGCTCGTCGGGCCGGCGGCGCGGGCGGTCGCCGGCGCCGAGGACCTGCCCGGCGAGGAGTACGCCCATCGCCCGGGCTCGATCGCCGGGCACGCCGTGCGCCTCGTCGCGACCGACGTCGGCGTCGACGTCCTCTGCGACGCCGACGACACCGAGGCGGTGCATGCGGCGCTCGTCCAGGCCGGCGCGACCCCCGCCTCCGAGGCGGCCGCCGAGATCCTGCGCGTCGAGCGCGGGCGCCCGCGCTACGGCGCCGAGCTCGACGACACCACGATCCCCCAGGAGGCGGGCCTGAACGAGCGCGCCGTGAGCTTCACGAAGGGCTGCTACGTCGGGCAGGAGACCGTCGCGCGGCTCTTCTACCGCGGCAAGCCCAACCGCCACCTGCGCGGCCTGCGCCTCTCCGAGCCGGCGCCGTCCGGCGCCGAGCTGCGCCTCGGCGAGCGCGTCGTGGGCCGCCTCGCGAGCTCGCTGCTCTCCCCCACCCACGGCCCGATCGCCCTCGCGCTCGTGCGCCGCGAGGCGGCGGTCGGCGACACCGTCGCCGTCGAGGGCGGCGCGAGCGCCGAGGTCGTCGAGCTGCCGTTCGCTCAGAGCTGACCGGCCACGAACGCCTCGACCGCGTCCCGCGACGGCACCGGCTCGAGCTCGAGCGCCGGCGCCTCGTGCCCCGCCAGCCACGTCTGCACGATCCGCGCCTCGCCGATGGCGTCGGGTGGCAGCTCGCCGCCCGCCCGGGCCAGCGCCGCGATCGTTCGGTCGTGCAGGTCGCCGGCCTCGGCGAGCCCGCACCAGTCTGCCACCCGTCCACCGGCGATCCAGAAGACGTCGAAACGCGGCCGCCGCGGGTGCGGCGCGAGCACGAGCCGCGGGCGTGCGTGGGTCGCCGCGAGCGTCCCGTCGAGCGCGCGCACGAGCGCGGCGATGCGCTCGTGGCGCCGATGTAGCCACGCCGCACGCTCGTAGCGACGCTCGGCCGCCGCGGCCCGCATCTGCGCCTCCAGGTGCGCCAGCAGCGCGGCGCCACCGTCGCCGTCGCCGGTGAAGAGCGCGAGCGCCTCGTCCAGGCGGCGACGGTAGAGGTTGGGGTCGAGGTCGTTGAGGCACGGTGACAGGCAGCGCCCCATCTGGCCGTAGGCCGACGGCCACGGGCGCAGACGCAGCTTGCGCCCGCAGTGGCGCAGGCCGAAGAGCGAGTCGAGCTGCTCCTTGAGCTCGACGGCCGCGGCGCGGCTGCGCAGCGGCCCGACCGTCACGGCGCGTCCGGCGGCGGGCTCGCGCGCGACCTCGAGCACGGGGTAGGCGATGTCCAGGCGGCAGCGCAGGTAGACGTACGCGTCGTCGTGCTTGTGGACGACGTTGCCCGGTGGCCGCAGCTCGCGGATGAGACGGTGCTCGAGCACGAGCGCGCCGAGCTCGGAGTTCGTCGTGCGGTGATCGACGATCGCCGCGTGCTCGGTCCAGCCCTCCGCGGGCGCAGCGGGGGCGAAGTGGGCCCGCGCGCGAGTGCGCAGGGCGACGGACTTGCCGACGTAGAGCACCTGGCCGGCGGCGTTGCGCACGAGGTAGACGCCCGGCTCGTCGGGCAGCCCCGCCGTCGGCGGCGCGCCGCGCTTCAGCGCCCCGCCCGCGACCGTGCGCCCCGCTCGCGGGCGTCCGCGCGGGCGCGGCGGGCGCAGCGCGGCGAGGGCGTCGGCGACCGTCGCGGCGTGCGCGCACAGGCGGCCGAAGAGCGCGCAGAAGACGCGTGCGCACGTCTCGGCGTCGGCGAGCGCGCGGTGCGTCGTCTCCACCTCGACCCCGAGCGCGTCCGCGAGCGCGGCGAGCCGTCGCTGGCGCGCGAGCGGCGCGAAGCGCCGCGCCAGCGCAACGGTGCAGAGCGCCGGCGGATCCGGCCACGGCAGGCCCGCGCGGTCAAATGCCTGCGCGAGCACGCGGCGGTCGAAGGCAGCGTTGTGGGCGACGAGCACGCGCCCGGACAGCAGCTCGGCAAGATCGGGGAGGGCAGCCTGCGCCGGTGGGGCGGCGTCGACCATCGCCTGCGTGATCTGCGTGAAGCGCTGGATCGCGCGCGACAGCGGGGCGTCGCCGGCGAGGAGCGTCTCCCAGCGGTCGTGCAGCTCGCCGCCGCCGACGAGGACGGCGCCGACCTCGGTGAGCTCGCAGGCATCCCCGGCACGTCCGTTGGTCTCAGTGTCGACCACGAGGAACTCGGCGGTGGCCAGCGGCTGCGCGAGCAGGTCCATCACGAGCAGCTTGGCGAGCGTGTCCGACGCCATGCACGCGCAGTTGCAGCCTCGTCCATGCGCCGACCGGACCCGGGGGTAGCCTTGGGTTCATCCTGCCCGTGTCGAAGAGGAGTGTCATGACGACCTTCCGACCGACTGCTCGACCGGACGCGCGAAGGCCGCTCGCCGCCCTCGGATAGGGTTGTCGGAGTTGTCACGAGGATGGTGAGACAGGTCGACGTGCAGCGCAGGATGCCACGGGCCGCCGTCGCGGCCGCCGTCGCACTCGCACTCGCCCTCGGAGCCGGCGGCTGCGGCAGCGACGACTTCCCCAACAGCCCGCGCCCCCCGGCGCCGATCACCGTGAGCGCCGCCATCTCGACCGCCCGCGTGACGGTCTCGCCGTCGCGCTTCGGGGCGGGGGCGATCGAGCTCATCGCAAGCAACCAGACCGCCACCTCCCAGCGCGTCACGCTGCGCAGCCGGCGGCGCCCCGGCGGGCGCGAGGAGCTCGCGCAGAGCACCGGCCCGATCAACCCCGGCGACACGGCCTCGCTCACGGCGGACGTCGCCGAGGGCAGCTACCTCGTGTCGGCGCGCTCGACGGCGATCGAGCCCGCGAGGATCGTGGTCGCGGCGGCGCGCAAGAGCGCCCAGGGTAGCCTCTTGCAGCCGTAGCACCCCGCCGCCGTCCTTGCGACAATGGCGCGATGCGTCGGCACCGGTTCCTTCCCGCCGCGTTCGCGACGCTGGCTCTGGCCGTGGGCGCCGTGCTGGTGGCGAGCACCGGATCGCCGGCCGAGCCGTCGAGGTCTCAGGAGCTCTTCAAGAAGACGCTGCTCGACGACCCCCAGACGACGAGCGCTGTGAAGCAGCTGCTGAGCCAGGGCGGCGGCTTCGTCGCCCCCGAGATCCTCTTCTCGGATCTCACCGGCGACGGCCGCTCGGACGCGCTCGTGCTCGTCGAGACCGGCGGCGTGGCCGGCGCCGTCGCGCTCTACGTCTTGAGCACCGACGCCAAGCCTGCCGACAGCCCACTGCGCGCCGTCTACCGCTCGCAGCGGCTGTACCGCGCGAGCGTCCAGGCCGCCGGAGCCGCGCTGACCGTGCGCACGCCGCGCTTCGGCGAGGGCGACGACGTCTGCTGCCCGGAGCGGATCGTCGAGCGCGTCTACGCCTGGAGCGCCAGCGCCAGGACGATGCGCCAGCGCAGCTCGCGCGAGCTGC
>Ga0136631_10000752_pt1 | contig 10165 bp, 10 predicted proteins | sample AntDrymUQ6012206_2_FD_104655 | JGI IMG/M metagenome (GOLD analysis project Ga0136631, IMG submission 104655) | Polar desert sand microbial communities from Dry Valleys, Antarctica - metaG UQ601 (22.06) | ecosystem: Environmental > Terrestrial > Soil > Desert | place: Antarctica: Dry Valley... | reverse complement strand
GGAACGTAAGGACGCGATCACCGGCGCGCTGCGGGAAGCCGTCCTCGTGAGCGCCGAGGACGCGGATCGGCTCGGCCTCGCTGACGGCGCCCAAATCCTGTTGCGCAGCGCCCATGGCGAGCTCGGTGGCACCATCTTGGTGGCCCCGGTCAAGCCCGGAAACGTCCAGGCCCACTGGCCCGAGGCGAATGTGCTGATCGAGCGGGGCATCCGCTCCCGCGAGGCCGGCATACCCGACTACAACGCGTGGGTCGAGATCCACCCGCGCTGAGCGCTCAGCGCGGCTCGGACAACACCCTGTCGAGCTCGATGTTGACCAATTGGTCGGCGCGCTCGTTGTGCTCGCGCCGGACGTTACGGATCCGCCACTCGGAGAACTCGCGGAAGGCTTTCATCGTTTCTAGGTAGAGCGGCTTGAGGCCCGCGTTCTTGACCTTGTAGGCACCGGAGATCTGCCTCGCGACAAGCTCCGAATCGTTGACCACCTCGACGCGATCGGCGCCGAGATCACGCGCGAGCCGCAGCCCGAGCTGCACCGCCCGGTACTCGGCGACGTTGTTGGTCGTCTCGCCGATGAACTCGGCGGCCTCGCCCGCGGTCGCGCCGGCTGCGTCGGTCGCCACCGCGGCGACCGCGGCCGGCCCCGGATTGCCGCGCGAGCCGCCATCGACGTGAACGGTCAGCATCGCTCCCATCGCTATCCGGTCGGCAGGCCGACGACGAGCGAGCCGTCCGCTTGCGCCGAGGCGTTCCAGTGGCGCAGCGTCTCATCGAGCTCATCGAGCTCCTCGCCCTTGGCGAACAGCAGCACCGGATCCCTCGCATCGCCGAGGTCGACGCGGAACTGGTACCAGGAGAGCTCCCACGCGACCACTATCGAGATCTCGCTCGGCGCATCGCGCAGCGGAAGTGCCGAGACCCAGGGCGGACCGAGCGTCCGGCAGAGCCCGGCGACCGTGTGGGCGTGCTCTGTCTGATTGAAGATCTCGAGCGCGTGGGAAGCGCGGACGTCGGTATCGGTTGGCACCGCGCGAACGTGGCGGGGATCGCGCGGGCCTTCGCGTTCGCGCTCCTGCGCGCGCCCCCCGGCCGAGCGCGAGATGTGCTCCTCGTACTCGGCCTTCCAGACTTCCTCGGGCGAATCCTCGCCGGCTGAAGGCAGGGCCGGACCGCTGTCGGGCTCAGGATCACCTGTGACCAGCTCGGGGTCGGGCCGCGAGCGCAGCCGGCCGAACAGCGACTGACGCCGATCCGGCCGAGCAAGCGGGGCGCCGACGCCGGGCTCGGCGGTCTCGCGCATCCAACCGGCGCGGTCGGCGTTACGGCGACACAGCTCGCAGACCTGATGACGTTCGCGATCACGTGTCACGTAGGGTTGGGGACGCTCGCCCTTGAGCAGGGTGCGCCGACAGATCCCGCACTGCTGCGGCTCGCCACCGGGCGTCAGTTCCTTCTTGTTGCTCACGGCGAGCGATGCTAGCGATGCCCGCCGAGGCGGAACCGTCCTTCCTACTGTGCTGCGACCTCGGCACCCGCCCCGCGCAGCTGGTCGACGAGCTTGCCGGCGATGTGCGGTGGTACCTCGTCGTAGTGGTCGAACTCCATCGTGTAGTCGCCCTGCCCGCCGGTGATCGACCGCAGGTCAGGCGCGTAGCTGAGCATCTCGGCCATCGGGACCTCGGCCTTGACCTCGGTCATCCCACCCTTCGGCTCCATCCCGAGCGGATGCCCACGACGGCCGTTGAGATCGCCGATCACGTCGCCGACCGAGTCGTCGGGGACCGTCACCGAGACGCCCATGACCGGCTCGAGCAGGACCGGTGAGGCCTCCCCCATCGCGTCCTTGAACGCCATCGATCCGGCGATCTTGAATGCCATCTCCGAGGAGTCGACCGTGTGGTATGAGCCATCGACCAGCGTCACCTTGAGGTCCTTGACCGGATAGCCGGCGACGGTGCCGGCGGCCATTGCCTCGAGCACGCCCTTCTCGACGGCGGGGACGAATCCCGACGGTATCGCGCCACCCTTGATGCGATTGACGAACTCGAAGCCAGCCCCGTGCTCGAGCGGCTCGATCTCGATCCGGCAGTCGCCGAACTGGCCGCGACCGCCGGTCTGCTTTTTGTACCGGCCGTGGGCCTTCGCCGCCGTGCGGATCGTCTCCTGGTAGGGGACTCGCGGCGGCTTCAGGGTCACCTCCGCGCCGAAGCGGTCCCTCATCCGTCCGATGATTACCTCGACGTGGACCTGAGTTAGGCCCGCAATGATCTGTTCCCCGGTCTGCTGATCACGATGCAGGTCGATCGTTGGATCCTCTTCCTGCAGTCGGCGCAGCGCTGTGAATACCTTGTCCTCATCGCCCTTGGTGCGCGGCTCGATCGCGAACGCCATCACCGGCGCTGGGAGTCTTGGAAGCTCCAGCTCGAGGTCGAGCCGCGCTGCGGCGAGCGTGTCGCCCGCGTGTGTCTCCTTGAGCTTGGCAACGGCGCCGATGTCGCCCGGGCCGAACTCGTCGGCGTGCCCGGACTCCTTGCCCTGGGGCACGAGCAGCTGGCCTATCCGCTCCTTGGAGCCGGTTCGCTGGTTGATCGCGTGCGAGTCGTGCTCGAGCACCCCTTGGTAGACGCGGAACAGGTTGACCCGACCGGCGTAGGGGTCCGCGAGCGTCTTGAACACGAACGCCACGAGCTCACGATCCTCGACCGGCTCGAGCTCGACGCCGCCGGCCGTCGTCACGCCCCGATCGGCCGGTGAGGGCAGATCCTCGACGATCGCGTCGAGAAGCCGGTTCATCGCGAGGTTCTTGGTCGCGACGCCGCAGGTGACGGGGAAGATCAGGCCGTCGGTGACGCCCGTCTTCAGCGCGGCGACGATCTCGTCGTGCGAGATCTCCTCACCCTCGAGGTAACGCTCCATCAGCTCGTCGGAGACTTCCGCGACCTCGTCCATCAGCTTCTCGCGGTACTCGGTCGCGAGCTCGGCAAGTTCGGCCGGGATCGCGATCTCGGTGCAGTTCTCGCGGCTGGCGCCCTCGTAAGCGTAAGCCTTCATGTCGATCAGGTCGATCACGCCGTTGACCTCGTGCTCGGCCCCGATCGGGATCTCCGTGGCGACGGCGTGGGGGCCGAAGGCCTGCTTGAGCGATTCGAGGGCGCGGAAGAAGTCGGCCCGCTCGCGGTCGAGCATGTTGACGAAGATCAAGCGCGACAGGCCGAGCTCCTGTGCGCGCTGCCACAGTCGCCGCGTCCCCACCTCGACACCCAGCACGGCGTTGACCACGAAGATCGCCCCTTCGGTCACGCGCAGGGCAGCAAGCGCGTCTGCGACGAAGCTCGGCTCACCCGGCGTGTCGATCAAGTTGACCTTGCGGCCCTCCCAGTGAAACGAGGCGAGGCTCGCCGAGATCGACATGCTGCGCGCCTGTTCATCCGCCGCCGAGTCAGACACCGTCGTACCGTCGGCGACCGTCCCTAGCCGCGTGATCGCACCCGCTTCGAAGAGCAAGGCCTCGTGGACAGAGGTCTTTCCGCCGCCACGATGGCCGACCAGGGCCACGTTGCGGATCGCTTGAGCGCCTTCGTGAGCCATATGAGTCCTCTCCTCGGGGAGGAGTGACCATACCCCCCGATCAGGCTTCTGTCAGCACCCCGCGCAAACCGATCATCGCCTTGGTGTGGAGTTGCGAGATCCGCGATTCGGTGACGCCGAGCACCTCGCCGATCTCGCGCAGCGTGAGGTTCTCGTAGTAATAGAGGGCGACCACGAGCTTCTCCCTTTCGGGCAGCAGCGCGACTGCCTCGGCGACTCGGTCGCGGCGCTCGCTGTCGTCGAGTGCACCCGAGGGATCCTGCGCGAGCGGATCCTCGAGCGTCTCGATCAGCGAGACCTGATCTCCCGAGCTGTCGTGCAGCGTCCAGGGCTCGTCGAGGGCGATCATCTGGGAGTTGGCGATCTTCGAGAGGTCCTCCCGGAAGGCGTCGACGGAGGTGTCGAGCGCCTCGGCGACCTCGCCATCGGTCGGAGCACGGTGGAACTCGGCCTCGAGCTTGCGCGTCACCCGCTCGATCGCCTTGGCCTTCGCGCGCACCGAACGCGGGACCCAGTCCTGGGAACGCAGCTCGTCGAATATCGATCCGCGGATCCGCTGCAGCGCAAAGCTCTCGAACTTCGTCTCGCGACTCGGATCGAATCGTTCGACGGCGGCGCCGAGCCCGAGCAGGCCATAGGAGATCAGGTCGGCCTGATCGACGTGCCGGGGCAAGCCGCTCGCGACCTTGCCGGCGACGTACTTGACCATCGGTGAATAGGCGAGCACGAGCCGGTCGCGTGCCGCGCGGTCGCCATCCTCGGAGTAGCGGCGCCACAGCTCACGCAGCTCGATCGATTTCACCTCCGCCATTCGTCCACCAGTCTAGGCCCGGGGATGGGCATCCCGGTAAGCCCGTCGCAGCCTGGCGGCCTCGACACGGGTGTAGATCTGGGTCGTGCTGATACTCGCGTGGCCGAGCAGCTCCTGAATGGCGCGCAGATCGGCCCCGCCCTCAAGCAGGTGCGTGGCGAAGCTGTGGCGCAGGGCGTGGGGCGAGATCCCTGGCGCCTGTCCGGTGCGGCGCGTCCAGGTCCGCAGCCGACGCCGCACGTCCGAGGTCGAGAGCCGGCGTCCGGTCTTGGAGACGAACAACGCCGGCTCCTCGGCCTCGCCGCCCCCCACGAGTGCTGGGCGGCCCTGGCCGAGCCAGACCTCGATCGCCGTCCATGCCTGCTCGCCCGCGGGGATGACGCGGATTCGCGAGCCCTTTCCGGTGACGCGCAGCTCCTCGGCGTCGGGGTCGATGTCGATGAGGTCGAGGTTGACGAGCTCCTCAGCGCGCAGACCGGCTCCGTAGGCGAGCTCGAACATCGCACGGTCACGCCGCTCGAGCGGTGTCGAGGCCGGGATCGCGTCCAGCATCGCCGCCGCCTCGGCCGGCTTGACGATCTCGGGCAGGTACTGATCACGCTTCGGCGAGGCGACCAGATCAGCCGGGTTGCCGACGATCTCACCGCGCTCGAGCAAGCAGCGGTAGAAGCTGCGGATCGCGGCGAGCTTGCGTGCGGTCGTCGAGCGAGACGCGCCACGCTAGGAGATCACCGCCGCGTAGCGGCGAAGATCGCGGGCCCCGAGCTCGACCGGCGCGAGGCCTCGCACGGATGCCCAGTCGGCCAGCTGCGCCAGGTCGATGCCGTAGGCGCGGCGGGTCTTCTCGGCGAGCCCGTGGGTTCGCAGGCTCGCGTCGAAGGTGCGCAGCGCGACGCTCCAGCTACGCTCGCTCGCCGTGTCCCCGTTCTGCATCAACACCGCCGATGGTCGCCTCGCCACGCGGACTCAGCTCATCGAGGCAGGTTTGATGGATGACGCCGGCACGCCGGCGAAGCCCTGGCATCCGATCCGTGGCAGCAGCGACGCCTCGACGCTCTGGTACGCGGTGATGCGGAAGCGGGAGCGGGGAGTCTTCATCGGCAGCCTCTGCGTTCGACACCAGGACCACCACACCCTCTTGTTGTCACGCGGCTGGGAGGAAGTGCCCGTCGCCGAGATCGGTCTCTAGCCGATGTAAACGGGCGTCGCTACGGGCACGATCTCGTAGAGCTCCTCGACGTCGGGAACCGCCATCCGGATGCAGCCGTGTGAGGCTGCCGAGCCGAGCGACCCGATGTCCGAAGTGCCGTGGATTCCGGCGCCGTTGTAGATGCCCATCCAGCGCGACTTGAGCGGGTTGTTCGGGGCTCCACCGGGAACCGTCGTCCCGGCGAGCTTGCCCGCCCATTCCCGATCGGGCACGTACCAGGTCGGATCGATCTGCTTGTCCTGGATGGTGTAGAGGCCGGTAGGCGTGTCATAGCCCGCTGCGCCGACGGCGACGTCGTAGGTCTTCTCGAGCTCGAGGTTGCGGTAGTGGCGCAGCTTGAACGAGCCACGGTCGACGACGATGTAGTTCGGGTACTCGCTCGCGAGGTCGGCGGTCTTGACGGCCGGCTCGACGCGGGCGAGTTCGCCCTTGACCTTGCGCTTGCCTGAGGCCGCGACCAGCTGCTCGGCGATCTGACGCTCCAAACGTCGCTCCTCGAGCGCGCGCCCCTCGCTCGAGGCGACGGGGTCGAGACCGCCGGAGGTCGGCTCGACGGTCGCGTCGACCGGATCGCGCTCGACGTCGGCGGCGATATCGGCGACCAGCTTCTTGACGGCTTTCGTCGAATAGGTCGATTCGATGTCGAGCGCGAGATCCGTTTCAGAGCCGGTGATGTCACGCCAGACGCGCGCGAGGATCCCGGGCTCGCGGCTGGCCGCGAGAGCCTTGCGCAGTTGACCCTCGGTGTCGAGATGGACCTTTGCGTCCTTGGCCGACAGCTTGAACTGCTCCTCGGCGACCTTGATCTTGACCGGCTGGCGCAGCGGCTCGGCGAGATCGTTCTCGAGCAACTCCCGTGCCTCCTCAACAGTCCGCCCGCCGACGTCCACGCCACCGATCGTCACGCCGGAGGCGATCAGGCCATCGCGCCCGGAGTCGTAGAAATAGACCCCGACGGCGGCGACGGCGAGCAGGGCGATGAGAATCGCCGAAACGATCAGGGGGGCTCGCGTCATCTGAGGTCACCGATTGTAGGGATGCCCTCAGCCCGGGCGCCAGTACTGCAACCTCTGTTGCGGGGGCCAGACACAGTGGAGGAGTCCTACCCTCCGCCGCGACGGGTCAACCACTCCGGGCGAGCGTCTCCTCGATCGCCTCGAGCACCGCGCTGCGGGCCGCCCCCGCGCGCTCGTGCGCGTGGAGCTGGGAGAGCTGGTCGGCCTCGAGCGAGTCGAGCATCGCCACGAGCTCGTCCTCGGCGAGGTCGTCATACCCCCCGAGCGCATCGATCGCGGGCTTGAAGCGCGCTACCGACGGCGCTCCCGTGACAACCGCCTTTTGGAGCTCGACCAGCTGGCGCGGGTTGAGGCGGGGTTGGCCGCGGTCGCCGGAATCGCGGACGCTGGGGCTCCAGCGAAGGAACTCCTCGACCTCCTCCTCGTACCGGTATGGCTGCGCGGCATCGCGCAGGATCGGATGCAGCCGCAGGTACTCCCCCAGCCGGCTGACCGTTTCCCTGGTCGTGTAGCGATACGCGAACCCGGTCGCCTTGAGCCGTCTGTTGTCAATCGCGCGGCCGAAGCGCAGCAGGTTGAGCGTCTCCGGCGGGATCTCGATCCCGAGCCTCCGAGCGACCGCTGCGGCGAGCCCGGTACCCACGGGCGGCAGCACCGGCAGGTAGGTCTTGCCGAGCAGGCCGACCACCTCGGTGAACGCGAGCACGCCATCCCCGGCGACGTTGAAGACCCCGGGGAGGTCGTTGTGGACGGTATGCGCGAGCGCAGCTACGACGTCGTCCTCGTGGACGAACTGGTAGCGCGGGTCGAAGCCCAGGATCATCGGGACCAGCGGTAGCGAGAGCAGCTTGGTGTGCGAGGTCTTGACGTCTGGGCCGAGCACGTGCGTGCAGCGGAGCTTGGTGACGCGAACCGCATCGTTCTTGCGCTCGAAGTCGCTGACCGCTCGCTCGGCCTCCAGAATGTCGCGCTCGATGCCGGTCTGCGGCGGGTGCGGGCGGCGCATCTCCTCGGTGAAATAGCCTGGATCGTCTTGCTCGGCGCCGTAGTAGTGGGCCGAGGACTTGAGCACGAACTTGCGCACCGGCGAGTCCGATCCGCTGCACGCGGCGAGGATGTTCATCGTCCCGATCACGTTGTTCTCATGGGCGTCGCGGGCGGGCGCAACCGTCGAATCGACGATCAGCCGCGTATCGACGACGGTGTCGATCTCGGCGGCCATGACGACCCGCCGCAGCAGCGCATGCTCAGTGCCGACGCGCACGAACTCGGTCCGCTCGAGCTCACGTGTCGGGTCCTTGGAGTCCACCCCAATCACGGTTTCGATCTCCGGACGTTGTTCGAGCGCCTGGGCCAGACGGCCGCCCCAGTAGGTCGAGAGGCCGGTGATCAGGATCCGTTTGGATCCCGACGGGACGAGCTCGCCGGCGCTCATCCGAACCAGACGGACTCGCGCTCGGCGACCATCTCGAGCAGGTTCTCCTGGATCCGCGCGCGCACCTCGTGGGCATAGGTCTGCACGAGCGAGCGATCCTCGTGCATACCCTCCTCCTCGAAGGGGATCGGCTCGAGGAAGCGGATCTTGAACTTGGCCGGTAGGTAGCCGAGCATCCCGAGCGGGCCGAAGTGCGGGAAGGTCGGCGTGACCGGGGCGTAGATCATGCCGGTCAGCTTCTGAAGCAGGCCGAGGTGGGCGAAGATCGGCTGGGCCTCCTCGGCGCCGACCACGCAGACGGGCACGATCGGTACCTGCGCGCGCATCGCCGCCTCGACGAAGCCACCGCGGCCGAAGCGGCGGAGCTTGTAGCGGTTGCGGTAGAGCTTCTCGGTCCCCTTGCGCCCCTCGGGGAAGACGAGCACGAGCTGCTGCTCGTCGAACAGCAACCGCTGGACGTTGGCCGGGTGCGCCGCGACGCCGCCGATCTTCGGGACCAGCATCGAGAAACCGGGGAAGCCCTTGAAGAAGTGCTCGACGGTCAAGTTGAGCGGCCGGGGGCGCGGGTGTTCCTCCTTGATCGCCTTGGCGATCATCGCTGCATCGGGCGGCAGCGCGCCGGAATGATTGGAGACAAGCAGCGCGCCCCCGTCGGCGGGGACGTTCTCGATCCCCTCGACCTCGCAGCGGAACCAGTAGTTGTAGAAGAAGTCGAACAGCAGGCGGTCCATGACGCCCTCGACCCGCTCCGAGCGGCCCCAGTCGGTCAGGCGGCGATCCGGCTCGACACCGGGCAGCTGGCGCCGCAGCTCGGTCCTGCGAGCGAGCTCCATGCTGCGGTCGGGGCCATCCCCCGGCGAGCCGCGGTCGGGGTCTTCTACAGGGAGGCTGAGTCGCTCATCGGCCATCGCGCGATTGTGTCAGGTGGGGCTCGAGTGCCTCTCGCAGCTCGGGCCAGTCGGCCGCGCCGATCGCCTTGCCAGACCGGACGAGCTCGATATTCCACGGGTGGACGATCGTCGCGGCGGTAATCCCGCGTTCGAGGGCGCCGGCGATGTTGATCGGGCTATCGTCGATCAGGACATCGATCTCGAGCTCGACGCAGCGGCTGATCTTGTCGTAGGAGCAGTGCAGGTCGTCGAACGGCAGCCCGATCGCCTCCAGCCACTCCCCCGTCGCCCCGAGTGCTTCGGTCGATCGGTGGCTCGTGATGTGGATCCAGTGTCCGGCTCGGTGCCACTCGCGAACCGTCTCGACGGCGCCGGGGTACGGAACCGCGCCGAGCACGTTCACCTCGGAATGGGTCTCCCGGACGCAGTCGACGATCTGCTCGCGATCCAGCCCCGGGATTCCCCAATCGTTCTGGGTGTCGTAGGGCAGCGCCACGCCGTAGCGCTGCTCCGCGATCTCGGCGAGCAGATCCCAGTAGTGGTGCAGGGTGGAATCGATGTCCAGTGCGATCTTCGCCATCTCTCGGTACGGTAGGCGGCAGGTGGCACGCGCGCGTTCACATCCGGCTGAAGAGCGCATCTACCGCAGCGTCGGCCGGGTTTTGCCGTCCAACGCGCGCCCGGCCGCGATTCGCGCCGCGGCGCGAGCCGATGCCGACTACGGCGCCCCGGGCACGCCCGACTGGCGTGCGATCGACTGGAGTGACCACGTCCACGACGTGACGATCGCCGGCCGGCGAGTCCGCTACGCCGACTACGGATCGGGTCCCGAGGAGCCGGTCGTCTTGATCCACGGCTGGACGAGCAATTGGCAGTGCTGGCTGGAGAACATCCCTGCGATGGCGGCCGCCGGCCGACGGGTGATCGCGCTCGACCTGCCGGGCAGCGGGCTGTCTGAGATGCCGGTCGAGAAGATCTCGATCTCCGGCTATGCCCGGACCGTCGAGGCCCTCTGCCAGCATCTCGACCTCGCGACGATCGTCGTGATCGGCAACTCGATGGGCGGCTTCATCTCCGCCGAGCTCGCGATCGCCCAGCCTTCGCGGGTCGAGCGGCTGGTGCTCGTCTCTGCGGCGGGCATCTCGAGCGCCAGCATGCGCAACGGGCCGGCGATCGCCTTCGGCCGCGCGCTCCAACTGGGCGTCGGCCAGCGCT
>Ga0136631_10000751_pt1 | contig 10167 bp, 8 predicted proteins | sample AntDrymUQ6012206_2_FD_104655 | JGI IMG/M metagenome (GOLD analysis project Ga0136631, IMG submission 104655) | Polar desert sand microbial communities from Dry Valleys, Antarctica - metaG UQ601 (22.06) | ecosystem: Environmental > Terrestrial > Soil > Desert | place: Antarctica: Dry Valley... | reverse complement strand
CCTCGACCGTGCGCAGCACGAATTGGCGGTGACCGGACACTCGCCATCGAAGGTATGGGTGCGCCGGGGACCTGTCATTGGCCCGCCGGTCCATAGCGGTACGACATCCAGTCGAGTCGGCCTCGAGTGCCGATGCCCGGCCGCTTGCCACGGCCCCGGCGCGGGCGTCGCGCGCCGGGGGCGGCGCGGTGGCGCCGGACACCGAGCGCCGCGGGCCGTCGTAACCCCCATTTGCATGTCTAGGCGGTTGCCGTTAGCATCACGGCTCGTGAGCCCGAGCATCCTCCACGCAGGCGACGCGCACTGGCGCCCGTCCAATCAGATGGGCGTGCTGAACTGCGATCTCGCCAAGCAGCTCGAGGCCAAGACGATCGGCGCGCGGTTCTGGCGCCTGGCGCCGGGCCAGGCGTCGACGAGGCACCGTCACAGCGAGCAGACCGAGCTCTACGTCGTGCTCGAAGGCACCGGCCGAATCCGGATCGGCGACGAGCTGCACTCCGTCGCGCCGCTGTCGACCCTGCTCGTCGAGCCCGACGAGGTCCGCCAGGTGTTCAACGACACGGCCGAGGACGTGCTCTGGCTCGTCGTCGGCACCCCGCGCGAGCTCGCCAACACGCTCGCCATGACACCCGAGCAGCTCGCCGCGCTGTACCCCGACGGGCCCCGCGCGCTGCCGCCCGAGCTGGCGTGAGGACGGCGCCCCCGGCGGCGCGACGGCTGCGGTCCTCGTTCGAGCGCCTCGCGCGCGTCGAGTGCGCGCCGCGGGCGCCGGTCTACGCGCGCATCTGCCGCGCGGTGGCCGCCGACGACGAGGCCCTCGCGCTCGTCATGGCGGCGCCCGCCGCCCAGCGCCGCCCCTCGCTGTTGCTCGCCGCGATCCACGACCTGCTGCTCGCCGGCGCCGAGCACGAGCTCGCCGCGCACCTGCCGACGGTCGCCGCGAGCCGCGTCGCGAGCGGCGACCCCGGCGAGCTCGCGCTGGACTTCTGCCGCGAGCACCGCGACAAGCTCGCGCAGCGACTGGCGACGCGCAGCACGCAGACCAACGAGGTCAACCGCACGGCCGCGCTGCTGCCCGCGCTCGTCCACGCGACGCCGGCGAGGACGCCGTTGCGGCTCGTCGAGCTCGGTGCGAGCGCCGGGCTGAACCTGCTCGCCGACCGCTACGCGCAGCGCTACCGCATGGGGGTGCCTGGGGTTTCGGTGCCGTGGGGACCCGAACCCCCAGGCACCCCTCGGGTCACGTGTGCCTGCGACCTCGACGGCGTCCTGCCGGCGTGGAGGCCCGTCCAGATCGCCGAGCGGATCGGCGTCGACCTGCATCCCGTCGACCTCGAGGACGCGGCGGCGCGGCGCTGGCTTCGCGCCTGTGTCTGGCCGGAGGAGCGCGACCGCGGCGCACGGCTGGAGGCGGCGATCGCGCTCGCGCGCCGCGCCCGGCCCGAGGTCGTGTGCGGCGACGGCCTGCGCCTGCTGGGCGAGCTGCTCGGCGACGAGGCCCACCCGGTGATCTGGCATTCGTGGGTGCTCGCCTACTTCACTCCCGCCGCCCGGCGCCGGCTGACGCTGACGATCGACGCGCTCGGCGCGGAGCGCGACCTGACCTGGATCTACCTCGAGCAGCCCAGCGAGACGCCCGGGCTGCCGACGCCGGTCGTCTCGGGCGTGCGCCATGCCGCGAACGCTTCGGCGCTCGTCGCTGTCAGCTACCGGGGCGGCGAGCGCACGGCCGAGCGACTCGCCGACGCGCACCCGCACCTGCGCAGCATGCGCTGGTTGGCCTAGCGGTCGTGTCGCCTATCCCCTCGTATGAGGGGGATATTCGACACGACCCCTTGCCCAGCCGGCTGACCCCGCGCGCGCTCGCGGTGGCGGCGCGCCTTGGCGACGTTGCCGCAGCCGCGCATCGAGCACCACAGGCGCGCTGCCGTCGGCGAGCGGTCGTAGAAGCGCGCGCTGCAGGTCTCCGACGCGCAGATGCGCACCCGCACGCGCTCGTCGCTGCCGAGCATCCGCGCGGCGTCGAGCGCGATCGATCCGATCGCGTGCGCGACCGGAGCGACGGGCGCCGCGGGCCGCAGCAGCGGGCGGCCGTTGTGACCGGCGACCAGCGTCTCGTGCGATGCGGCCGCGGGCAGCCACCCGTCGATCGTCGCCAGCGCATCCGCGGGCGTGCTCTTCCCGGCGATCGCCGCCACGAGCGCGGCATCGATTGCCTCGCGCAGCTCACGCGCCGCGAGCAGCACCTCCGGCGACGGCGGCGAGATCGCATCCGGCCCTAGCAGCTCGGCACGGCGCAGCCACGCGACGAGGTCGTCTGGCGTGACGAGGGTCTCGACGTTGCGCCACCAGCGCTCGCGCAGCGTGTTGACGAAGTCCAGCGCCGGGCGTCCGCCGAGCCAATACCACCACGCCTCGCCGCTTCGCAGCGGCAGCGTCAGCTCGTCGGGCAGATCCATAACCCCATTGTGCCCGTCTTGGCGGTTGGAAGGCCAGCGGCGATCTACCTTGCCGACCGGCTGCGGCGGGATACGCCGGCGTATCCCGCCCCCAGTCCCAGCAGCAGCGCAAGCAGCGCCGCGCCGCCGACAAAGCCGGCCCCGACCGACGTGGCCGGCGCATCGGGGCCACGTGCCGCTCGCTGCCGCTCGCCCGCCTTTGCCCCGCGGCCGGTGTCGCCGAGAGGGCCCGGACTGACCTCTCGGCTCGAGCTCGGCCCGGACGGGCCGTCGACATCGATCGCCAATCGCAGCGGTAGCTCGACCGTCGCTCCGAGATCGCTCCCGACTCTCGAGAGCACGACCGCGAGGTGGTAGACGCCCGGACCCGTCCAGTTCTCGCCATTCGGCGCGGCCCGCCCCGCGACGGCGGAGGAGCGCACCCGCGGACCGGTTTCCTCGATCGACTTGGACTCGAAGTCGTCATCGGGTGAGTCGTCGGTGGTGTTGCTGGGAAGCCGCTGGCGCAACGGCGTGAAGATCGACAGCTCGTGAAACCCCCTGCCGGCGTCGGGAAGGTCCTGGACACTCCGGCTGCTGACGCCGACATCGATCGTCGCGCGGACCCGTACGCGCTGCCCCTCGCGCAGGGCAACGGCGTAGAAGAGCGTCTCGCGCGGCAGGATCGTGTCTGTGTGGATTCCGGGCTTCAGCAACGGAGCGTCGTCGAAGCCGCCGCCCCCCATCACCGGCTGACCAAGCGCGACCGCGGCCGACGGGGTGAAGCCGGCGCCGACCGCGATGATCGACGCAGCGATCATGGTGGCGTGGGACCTCACGATGCGCTCCCGGCGCGGCGGCGGCGGGCGAAAGCCCCGGACAGCGCTCCGAGCAGCAGGCAACCCACGACCACCGCGATCGACGCCGCGACACCCAGGCCCCCATCGCCCCCGCCACCCTTCGCAACAGCGGCCGCCGGTTCGACCGCGCCCCGACCGATGACGTTGACCTCGAGCCGCAGCGCCACGGGACCGCCGCCCAGAGCCTTCGCCAGGCCGCCGTCCGGATCCTCGTTGAACTCCACCCGAAGCAGGCGCGTCTGATCCGCGGTGCCAGCCGCGACCGGTGCCGTCAGCACGCCCACGCTCTCGACGGAGAGGTCGGTCAGAAACAGGTTCCCGGTCGCGTTGATCGCGTCGGGGAGGCCGCGACTGTCGCGAGCTTCCAGCGTGAGGTTGGTTCCCAGCGAGTCCAGGGCGCCCGTGGCCGGCGGACAGGTCACGATCAGGGCGCTGCTCGCCGCGAGCCGCTGGCCCGTGCGCAGCGCGACGCGGTACCAGCGCTCCTCGCCCGGGCCGATGCGGTCCAGAAATCGGCCGCTGGAGATCGGTGTCGCGTGGCGCTCGCTCGCGCCTCCTTCGATCGGAGAGCCGGTGAGCGCGAAGGTGCGCGTGGCGCGCGCCGCGAGCGCCCGCAGGGCCACGGCGAGCTCGTCGGCATCGCCGGCGTCGCGATAGATGCCGCGCCCGCGCTCGGCGATGCAGCGCAGCTGCTCGCGGGCCCGGCCGGTGACCTGAAAGCCGATCGCCTGCACGCTCAGACCGGTGCCCCGCCCGGCGATCTGCCCCGCGACGGCGCACGGTGACGGCGGCGCGCAGTTGTCGCCGCCGTCGGACACGAGGACGATCGAGGTGAGGCCTTCGGCGGGCAGATCGGCCGCCGCCGCGCGCAGCGCTCGCCCGATCGGCGTCGATCCCACGGCTTCGTAGGAATCGATCTCCGACCCGAGCGCGCGCCGATCCAGCTCGCCAACCGGCGCGACGAGCTCGGTGTCCCGGCAACCCTCGGCGCGCGTCGCTCCCGACACCCGGTGGCCGTACAGGCGAAGGCCGACACGGGTGCCGTTCGGAAGACCTTCGATCAGCGCGCGCAGCGCCGACTTCGCCGCCTGCAGCCGGGTGCGCCCATCGCCCGCCGGCTTGGACATCGATTTGGAGGCGTCCATGAGGATCAACACCGACGGGGGCGGTGCGCCGACGGGCGGGATTTCCCGCTCGCACTCACGGGCGTAGGCGACACCGCCCAGCAGGCACCCCGCAAGCGCCATGACGCAGATGAGCAGCAGCCTGGACGGCAAGAGCGATCGCATGCCGGCACGGTTTCACGCACCATGGCTTCGCCGCTCGTCTTGCGCAGTTTTGTTGCAAATGCCCCCTTGCGCCGGTTCACACAGCGTTCATCGATCAGACGTGCCGAGGTAACGGCCGACCCGCAAGCTGCGAAGCAGTGCAGACCACCCCGACCCAGTGCCCGTACTGCGGCGTCGGCTGCGGCCTGCTGGCCGATGTCGAGGACGGCAGGCTCGTCGGCGTCCGTGGCGACCGCCACCACCCCGCCAACCGCGGGCGCACCTGCCGCAAGCCGCTCGGCCTGCCGTTCGCCGTCCACGCGCCCGATCGCGCCACGGTGCCACTGCTGCGCGAGGACCGCGACGCGCGCTTCGAGACGGCCGGCTGGGAGGACGCGCTCGGCACGGTCGCCGGGCGGATCCGCGCGATCGTCGACGAGCACGGCCCCGATGCCGTCGCCTTCTACATCTCCGGCCAGCTGCTGACCGAGGATTACTACGCGATCAACAAGCTCGCCAAGGGCTACCTCGGGACAAACAACGTCGACTCCAACTCGCGCCTGTGCATGTCCTCGGCGGTCGCGGGCTACAGCGGCGCGTTCGGCTACGACGGCCCGCCCCCGGCCTACGCCGACATCGCACTCGCCGACTGCTTTTTGCTGCTCGGGACGAACACCGCCGCCTGCCACCCGATCCTCTGGTCGCGCATCCGCGACCGCCAGGCCGAGGGCGCGTTCGTCATCTGCGCCGACCCGCGCGAGACGCCGACCGCCCAGCGCTCGGACCTGCATCTGCCCGTGCGGCCGGGCACCGATCTCGCGCTGCTGAGCGCGATGCTGCACGTCGTCGATCGCGACGGCCTGCTCGACGAGAGCTTCGTGTCACGACACACGAGCGGCTGGGGGGAGGCGCGGGCGGTCGCACACGAGTGGCCGCCCGCGCGAGCCGCCGAGGTCTGCGCCGTCGCCGCCGAGCTGATCGAGGAGGCGGCGCACCGCTTCGCCGGGGCCGGAGGTGCGATGGCGCTGTGGTCGATGGGCGCCAACCAGTCGACGGTCGGGACGCTGAAGAACCGTGCGCTGATCAACCTCTGCCTGGCGACCGGCCAGATCGGCCGGCCGGGCTCCGGGCCGCTGTCGCTGACCGGCCAGCCCAACGCGATGGGGGGCCGCGAGACCGGCGGCCTGTCGCATCTGCTGCCCGGCTACCGCAAGGTCGCCGACCCCGCCGACCGTGCCGCGATGGCCGCCCACTGGGGCGTCGACGTCGAAACGATGTCCAAGACCCCCGGCCTGCCGGCCGTCGCGCTGTTCGACGCGCTCGAGCAGGGGCGCGTGAAGGCCGTCTGGATCATGGCCACCAACCCGCTCGTCTCGCTGCCCGACAACGCGCGCGCCCGCGCCGCGCTCGAGCGCGCCGAGCTCGTCGTCGTGCAGGACCCCCATCACCCGACCGAGACGTCGTCGCTCGCGCACGCCGTCCTGCCTGCCGCCGCCTGGCCCGAGAAGGACGGCACGATGACGAGCTCCGAGCGGCGCATCGGGCTGGTGCGGCGCGCCGTCGCACCGCCCGGCGAGGCGCGCCCCGACTGGCAGATCGTGGCCGGGCTCGCGCGCCACCTCGGCTACGGCGACGCGTTCGCGTGGCCCGACGCCGCCGCCGTCTTCGACGAGTTCGCCGCCTGCACCGCCGGCCGGCCGTGCGACATGTCCGGCGTCTCGCACGAGCGCCTGCGCCGCGAGGGCGGCCTGCAGTGGCCGTGCCCGGCGCAGCCGGTCGACGAGCACCCGGGCACGCCGCGCCTGTACGCCGACAACCGCTTCCCGACGCCCGACGGCCGCGCGCGCTTCGCCCCCACCCCCCACGTCGACCCGGCCGAGACGCCCGATCCGCAGTTCCCGATCCTGCTGACGACCGGTCGCGTCGCCGACCAGTGGCACACGATGACGCGCACCGGCCACTCCCCCTCGCTGCTGGCCTCGGCGGGCGTCGCGACGCTGTCGGTGCACCCGCTCGACGCCGAGGCCGCCGGCCTCGACGACGGCGCGGAGGCGCGCGTCGCCTCGCGCCGCGGCAGCGCGCGCTTCGCCGTCAGCTCCGACGACACGCTGCCGCGCGGCGTCGCGTTCGCCCCGTTTCACTGGGGCGCGATGCACGCCGGCGCCGGTGCGGGCACGCTCAACGCGCTGACGATCTCGGCGGTCGACCCGACGTCCGCGCAGCCCGAGCTGAAGGCCCTCGCCGTGCGCCTGGAGCCCGTGCGCCGCCGCGACGAGCCGGTCGCGCGCCGCGCGCCGGCGCGGGTCAAGCGCCTGGTCGTCGTCGGCACCGGCATGGCCGGCTTGGCCGTCGTCGAGGAGGCGCTGCGCCGCCGGCCGGCCGAGCAGTGGAGGATCGTGATGCTCGGCGAGGAGCCGGGCCCGGTCTACAACCGCGTCCTGCTATCCAAGCTGCTGGCCCGTTCCGCCGGTCCGGGCGAGCTCGAGCTGCGCCCGCTGTCGTGGTACGTCAAGCACCGCGTCGACCTGCGCGGCGGCTGTCGCGCCGAGTCGCTTGACCTCGAAGAGCGCCGCGTGATCGACGAGTCCGGCGGCGGACACCCGTACGACGCGCTCGTGATCGCGACCGGCTCGCGCGCCTGGGTGCCGCCGATCCCCGGCGCCGGCCTGCCGCACGTCGACGTCTTTCGCACCTGGCGCGACGCCGACGCGCTCGCCGCCACGCCGGCGGGCACGCGCGCGGTCGTCGTCGGCGGCGGGCTGCTCGGCCTCGAGGCCGCCGCCGGGATGCATGCGCGCGGCGTCGTCGTGTCGGTCGTCGAGCTCGCCGATCACCTGATGAGCATGCAGCTCGACGCCGGCGCCGCGGCGATCCTGCACCGCGACCTCGAGCGCCAGGGCATCGAGTTCGTGCTCGGCCACAGCGCCGCGCGGATCGAGTCCGATCACGTCCTGCTCGACGACGGCCGCGAGCTTCCCTGCTCGCGCGTCATCGTCGCCGCCGGCGTGCGCGCCGAGACGACGCTCGCGCGCGCCGCGGGCCTCGAGTGCAATCGCGGGATCGTCGTCGACGACGCGCTGCGCGCCAGCGCGCCGGGCGTGTGGGCGGTCGGCGAGTGCGCCGAGCACCGCGGCATCGTCTATGGGCTGTGGGCGCCGCTCGCCGAGCAGGCGCGGGTGGCCGGTGCGCAGATCTCCGGCGACCCCGGCGCGTTTCACGGCGCGGTGCAGGCGACGACGCTGAAGGTCTCGGGCGTCGACGTCTACGCCGGCGGCGGGTCGGCCGCGGCCGCGCCCGCCGGCCACGACGAGATCGTGCTGTCGGACACGCGGCGCGGCGTCTACCGCCGGCTCGTGCTCGACGGCGACCGCCTGACCGGCGGCGTGCTCGTCGGCGACGCCGCCGCCGCGCGCGTGATGACCGAACTGCTGCGCACCGGCGGCGACGTTCCCGCGGAGCTGCTCTCGGCCGGCGGCCCGAAGGCCAAGCCGATCGCCGAGGATCCGGCCGCGACGGTCTGCTCGTGCAACGCCGTCACGGTCGGCGAGGTCCAGGCGGCGATCGCCCGCGACGGCCTCACGACCGTCGCCCAGGTCGGCGCGCGCACGCGCGCGACGACGGGCTGCGGCGGGTGCGGGGCGGACGTGCAGGAGCTGCTGGCGTCCGCGGCGGCCGCCGCCGCGCCCACTCCGGGCTGACGCGCGGCGCCACCGCCCGGCTCGTGCGCCGGGCGGGTCCGTCAGGGGCTCAGATCGGGTTGAGGCCCTGGCCCTCGTACTGCTCGATCTCGACCGCCTGGCCGTTGTTGGCGTTGCACGTGATGCGCTGGCCCGAGCGCAGCGAGTCGGGACCGCCGGCCCCGAGAGCCTCGGGCGTCACGGCCAGGTTCATGCCGTGGCTCAAAAACTCGGCGTCGGGATGAATGAAGCCCCGGCCCGTCTCGTGGTTGTAGTAGCCGACCGTCCCGATCAATCTGCTCATGCGCCTGCTCCTCGAGTCGTGTGTCGCGACGCGAGGGTCGCGGGCGAGCGCGGATCGTAAGCGGGGGTACGAGCGCCGCTGCGCCGTGATCGGGCGAGTGCGGTCGACCGCACGACGATTCGCCGGTCAACGGCAAGCGCGGGCGCACGCGCAGTAGGAAAGTGGGCGCATGCGCATCCTTCTGACAGCGACGCGGCCGAGCTGCGCGAGCAACGTGCACGTCGAGCGCTGGGTCGCGCAGGACGCCGTCGCGGTGCTCGCCGCGATCGCCGGCGAGCGTGCCGCCGCATAGCGCCGCCGAGACCGTTCATCACCTGGAAACACCCACAACACCGCAAGGAAACGGCGACCCGCCACGATCGCGGCATGAGCGATGCTGTCGTGATCGTCGGCGGAGGGATCGCCGGCCAAGCTGTCTGTGAAGCACTGCGCGAGCGCGACCCCGACGTCGCCATCACGCTCGTCTGCGGTGAGACCAGCGCGCCGTACGATCGTGTGCGCCTGTCGGAGATCCTCGTATCCGGCGAGGATCCCGAGACGCTGCAGCTGCGCCCCGGCGAGTGGTACGACGACCACGACGTCACGCTGCTGCTCGGGCGCTGGGTGACGATGGTCGACGCGCCGGCCGGGCGCCTGGAGCTCGACGACGGGCTCGAGCTGACCTTCGACAAGCTCGTCCTGGCGACAGGCTCGCAGCCGCTGATGCCACCGATCTCCGGCATCGACCTGCCCGGCGTGCACCCCTTCCGCGGCCCCGAGGACTGCGAGGCGATCCGCGCCGCCGCAGTCGGCGGCGCGCAGCACGCGGCGGTCATCGGCGGCGGCCTGCTCGGCCTCGAGGCCGCGCGCGGGATCGCCGCGCAGGGCTGCGCGGTGACCGTCATCCACCTGCTCGACCGCCTGATGGAGCGCCAGCTCGACGCCGGCGCCGCCGGGCTGCTCGCACCGGCGCTCGCGAACCTCGACATCGCGATCCAGTTCGAGCGCAACACGACTGCGATCATCGGGCCCGAGCACGCGACCGGCCTGCACTTCAAGGGCGGCGAGCGGCTGCAGGCAGACCTCGTCGTCGTGTCGGTCGGCATCCGCCCCGAGGTCTCGCTGGCGCGCTCGATGGGCGTCGACTGCGAGCGCGGGATCGTCGTCGACGACGCGATGCGCACGAGCGTCCCCGGCGTCTGGGCGGTCGGCGAGTGCGCCCAGCACCGCGGCCTCGTCTACGGCCTCGTCGCGCCGATCTACGACCAGGCGCGCGTCGCCGCGGCGACGCTGAGCTCCGGCGACGCCGCCTACCTCGGCTCCGTGCCGAGCGCCAAGCTCAAGGTCGCCGGCATCGACCTCGTCTGCGCCGGCGAGGCGATGGGCGACCACGAGGCCGTCGTGACCGACGGCGCGACCGGCATCTACCGCAAGCTCGCGACACGCAACGGGCGCGTCGTCGGCGCGATCCTGCTCGGCGACACGCGCGGGTCGGAGGCGCTCGTCGCCGCGGTCCGTGCGGGCGAGCCGATCGACAACCCGCTGCAGGCGCTGGCGGACTCCGCGCTCGCCGGCCCCGCCGACCTGCCCGACACGGCGCAGATCTGCGACTGCAACGGCGTCTGCAAGGGCGACCTCGTG
>Ga0136631_10000750_pt1 | contig 10167 bp, 7 predicted proteins | sample AntDrymUQ6012206_2_FD_104655 | JGI IMG/M metagenome (GOLD analysis project Ga0136631, IMG submission 104655) | Polar desert sand microbial communities from Dry Valleys, Antarctica - metaG UQ601 (22.06) | ecosystem: Environmental > Terrestrial > Soil > Desert | place: Antarctica: Dry Valley... | reverse complement strand
GCTCGACGAGCTCGCCGAAGAATCTGCCTAGCTTGCGCGTCTTGTAGGCAACCCACGAAGGCGTAACGTCAGAGGGGAGGAGGTCGGATCATGGCCGAAGGAAACTCCAGCGAGCTGGCCGGCGCACTCCGGGCGAGTCTGCGAGGCGAGGTGATCGGACGCGAGCACCCGCGTTACGACGATGCGCGGAGCCTCTACAACGCGATGATCGACAAGCGGCCGGAGCTGATCGCCCGTTGTGTCGACGCGGCCGACGTGATGGCCGCGGTTGCCTTCGCGCGGGAGACCGGGCTCGAGGTCGCCGTCCGCGGCGGCAGCCACAACGGCGCGGGATCCGGGAGCGTGGACGACGGGCTCGTGATCGACCTCTCGGAGCTACGTGGAGTGGTCGTCGACCCCGAGGCTGCTAGCGCATGCGTCCTCGGGGGAAGCCTGCTCGGCGACGTCGACCATGCGACGTACCCGTTCCGCCTCGCCCTGCCGTTCGGGTTCATCTCGACCACAGGCATCGGCGGACTCACGCTCGGCGGCGGCGTCGGCAACCTGACCCGCACGTTCGGGCTCACGATCGACAGCCTGCTCGCGGCCGACATCGTTCTCGCCGACGGCAGCTTCGTCCAGGCGAGCGAGGACCGGAACGAGGACCTCTTCTGGGCACTGCGCGGCGGCGGCGGGAACTTCGGCATCGTCACGTCGTTCACGTTCAGGCTCAGCCCGGTGGCGAGCGTGCTCGCGGGGCCGACCTTCTGGTCGCTCGACCGCGCCGGTGAGATCCTGCGCTGGTACCGAGAATTCATCCACGCGGCCCCGCTGCAGCTGAACGGCTGGTTCGCCTTCCTCACCGTTCCGCCGGTGCCGATGTTCCCCGAGGAGCTCCACCTGACGAAGGTGTGCGCGGTTCTCTGGACCTACGTCGGCTCGCAGGACGGGGCCGAGGAGGCTCTCGCTCCGGTGCGCGCCCTCGACCCGATCCTCGACGGTGTCGGCGAGGTTCCCCTGCCGATGCTCAACTCCGTCTTCGACGCGCTCTACCCGGCCGGCGACCAGTGGTACTGGCGGGCCGACTACGTGCGGGAGATCCCCGACGAGGCGGTCGAGGCACACCTCGAGCACGCGCGAAATCTGCCGACGCCGAAATCGACCATGCACCTCTATCCGCTCAGCGGCGCGCCGACACGGCTCGCGAACGACGACACGGCCTGGGCCTACCGCGACGCCGGCTGGGTGCAGGTCATGGTGGGAGTCGACCCGGACCCGGCTAAGGCCGACGAGTTGCGCGAGTGGACCGTCCAGTACTGGGAGGCGCTGCACCCGTACTCGATGGGCGGGGGGTACGTGAACATGATGATGGACGAGGGCCAGGAGCGCGTCCAAGCCACCTACCGCGACAACTATCAGCGGCTAGCGGAGATCAAGGCGAAGTACGATCCAGACAACGTCTTCCACGTCAACCAGAACATCCGGCCCGCGTAGTCGGACGTCGAAGCGCTCGCTTGCGCTTGTTCTGAGCTCGCGCCGAGGATACGATCCAGCGGGATGCCGAGGTACCTCGTCGAGAGGACGTACACGGTCGACCTGGACACGCTTCCGGTCGTCGCCACGCGCTCGAAGGCGATCGGATACCACCGCTTCCCCGAGATCGTCTGGGAACACAGCCACGTCGTCGTGGACAGCGACGGAACGCCCAAGTCGTTCTGCGTGTACGCCGCGCCCGACGTCGAGATGGTGCGCGAGCACTCGCAGCGCCTCGGGGATCACTTCGTCGAGACGATCTACGAGATCGCGGGCGACGTCACGCCGGACGACTTCCCGCTGACCGACGACCCGACCTAGCGTCACTCCCGACGAAGTCTTCGCGCGTCCGGGATTTGGAACAGCGCCTGGGCCGTCACCGCTTGGCGGAGCTTGATGCTCCGACGGCGCTCGGCGTCGTCGTCGGGGACGAGCTCGAGCGCCTCTCCGAACAGGGTCAACGCATGCTCCTTCGCCCAGCCGCGGTTCGCCTGGTCCGCAGCGGCGAGCAGCTGCTCCACCGCACGCTCGGCCTCTCCCGCTTCGCGCCAGTGGTGAGCGAGCGCCTCGTGGGATTGCCCCACTGCGGTCGCCGCCGAGAGAAATCGCGCGACGGCAGCATGCCTCTCGCGTCGCGCCGCACGCGGGAGCGTCTGGTACGCGACGTCGGGAATCAGCGAGTGCTTGAACGCGAACTGCTGATCGCCCTTGATGCGTGACACCGCCTCGCGGCCGATCAAGCCTCGGCCCTCGAGCGCGCTCAAGCTGGCCGAGAGATCGTCGCATGTCGCCATCTCGGCGAGTGCGCCCCGCCAGAAGACACGTCCCGCGACGGATGCATCGACGAGCACGCTTCGCTCGTCGGGAGGAAGCGAGTCGAGCCGGGCCGCGATGATCGCGCGGACGCTCGTCGGGAGCTCGTCCGCAGTCGACCGCTCCGCGATGGACGCGGCGAGCTCCTCGATGAACAGTGGATTCCCTTCGGCCGTCTCGGCCACTCTGGCTGCGCCGGCCGCAACCCCCTTCCGAGCGAGTAGCTGCGCGGCGAGCTCGCGGCTGGCTGCCTCGCCGAGCGGTTCCAGCGGCAGAGCCGTGTATGCCGGGAGGCCTCCGCCCCACGTCGGCCGATCCGTGAGCAGCTCGGGTCTGGCGAGGGCGACGAAGAGCACCGGAACGTCACGGACCCGCAATGCGAGCATCTCGAGGAGATCGAGCTGGCTTGCGTCGGCCCAGTGGATGTCCTCGAACAGGAGCATCGTCGGGTAGCCCATCCCGAGCGCTTCCACGAACACGCGCGCGGAAAAGAACAGCGTGTCGCGATCCGCGACCGTGCTCTCGCCACCGAGTCCGAGTAGCACCTCGAGCTGCGGTCCGTGCTCTTCCGCTGCGGCGGGCCCGGCCAGCTCCGCGAGGCCGTCTGCGAGCTTCGCGCGCGCATCGGCCAGGTCGTCGCTGTCGAAGATCCTCGTCGTCTGCTTCACGAGTTGCGCGAAAGCGCTGTACGGCGTGCTCGCCCCGTAGGGCGCGGAGCGGCCTCGAACGACGCGTGCACCCTGACCCGTGACGAGCTGCGCCAGCTCGAGTCCGAGACGTGACTTGCCGATGCCCGCCGGCCCGAACACGGTGACGAACTGGGCTCGTCCTTCGTCCAGTGCGCGTTCCCAGAGACCGGTCAGGACGCTCAGCTCGCCGTCGCGGCCGACCATCGGCACGGGCGCCATCGGGCGCTCGCCGGCATGCGAGGTCGCTCGAAGTGCCAGCCACGCGCGGACCGGCGCACTCTTCCCCTTCGCGAGGACGGGCTGCGCGGGCCGGTACTCGACGGCGTTCCGCGTCGCCGCGTAGGTCTCGGCGCCGACGATGACCGCTCCGACGGGGGCGGCCGCCTGGAGGCGTGCCGCCGTGTTCACGACGTCGCCTGCCACCATCGCCTCGCCCTGGTCGGGCCGTGCCTCGAGCTCGACGATCGCTTCCCCCGTGTTCACCGCGATCCGGATTTGGAGGCCGTCCTCCTCGGCCCAGTCTCGAACCGCCAGGGCGGCTCGGACTGCTCGCTCGGGGTCGTCCCCGTAGGCGGTTGGTGCGCCGAAGATCCCCATCACGGCATCGCCGATGAACTTCTCGACCCGCCCACCGAAGCTCTGCAGCCTCGTGCGCACCTCCTCGTAGTACGGCGTGAGAACAGCTCGTACGTCCTCGGGGTCGAGTGACTCGGCCCGAGCTGTGAAGCCGACGAGATCGACGAACAGAACAGACACGATGCGGCGCTCCTCGCCGGTACGTGCGGATTCGGCGAGTGGCGCGCCGCAGGCGTTGCAGAACCTCGCGAGGTCGGGGTTCTTTTGGTCACAACGCGCGCAGGTTGGCACGGGGTGGAAGACTAGAGCCCACTGTCGAGGGGGTGTGGATGTCGCAGAGGGTGTACGACACCGACCGTGCGGAGACGTTTGCCGGCCGCATGCTCGAGGTTCTGAACAGCGGCGCGCTCGCCGTGATGATCTCCGTGGGCCATCGGACAGGGTTGTTCGACGCGCTCGCGCAGCACGCCGACGCGACGAGCCAGGAACTGGCGGAAACAGCCGGGCTCGACGAGCGCTACGTGCGCGAGTGGCTCGGCGCGATGACGGCCGGGCGGATCGTCGAGCTCGACCCGGCAACCTCTCGCTATGCGCTGCCGCCGGAGCACGCGGCGTGGCTCACGCGTGCCGCCTCTCCCGACAACCTCGCGGTCGAGGCGCAGTGGATCACGAGTCTCTCCGCGGTCGAGGACGACATCGTGGACTGCTTCCATACCGGCGGCGGCGTGCCCTACGAGCGCTACGCGCGCTTCCACGAGGTCATGGCCGAGGAGAGCGCGCAGACCGTTCTCTCGGTGCTCTTCACGCACATCCTCCCGCTCGTCCCCGGCATGAGCGAGCGGCTGGAGGAAGGCGCGTCGCTTCTCGACCTCGGGTGCGGACGGGGTCGTGCGCTCCTCATGCTCGCCGAGCGCTTCCCGAACAGCACCTTCCAGGGGTACGACCTCTCGCACGACGCGATCGCGTACGCGACGGGCCAGGCAGCAGAACGCGATCTCGGGAACGTCAGCTTCGCCCAGCGCGATCTCAGCACGTTCGACGAGGACGTGGAGCCGGGTGCGTTCGCGTATATCACGACGTTCGACGCGGTCCACGACCAGGCGAAGCCGCTTGCGCTGCTGAAGGGCATCCGTCTGTCGCTCGAGCCCGGCGGCACGTATCTCATGCAGGACATCCAGGGCTCGAGCCACCACCACGAGAACATCGACCACCCCGGAGGTCCGCTCCTCTACATGATCTCGTGCATGCACTGCATGACCGTGTCGCTCGCGCAAGGAGGCGACGGGCTCGGTGCGATGTGGGGCGAGCAGAAGGCGCGCGAGCTCCTCGCGGCGGCCGGGTTCACGTCCGTCGACGTGCATCTGCTCGACCACGATCCGTTCAACGCGTACTTCGTGGTGCGCCCCTGACGTTCACGACGCGCCCCGAGCTTCGCGGAACCTTCGGGATGGTCGCGTCGACGCACTGGCTCGCGTCCCAGACCGGGATGGCGGTGCTCGAGCGCGGAGGCAACGCGTTCGACGCTGCGGTCGCGACGGGCTTCGTACTCCAGGTCGTGGAGCCGCACCTGAACGGGCCGGGCGGTGAGGTGCCCGCGGTGCTCTGGTCGGCCGGGCGCGGCGAGCCGCTCGCGCTCTGCGGCCAGGGCGTCGCGCCGGCGGCTGCGACGATCGAGCGGTTCCACGAGCTCGGTCACGAGCTCGTCCCCGGGACGGGCTTGCTCGCCGCCTGCGTGCCGGGGGCGTTCGGCGGGTGGCTGCTCCTGCTCCGCGACTTCGGGACGTGGAGGCTCGGCGACGTGCTCGAGTTCGCGATCGGATACGCGGAGCACGGCTATCCGCTTCACGAGCGCATCTGCGCGACGATCGAGCTCAACGAGGAGCTGGTCGCGACCTGGCCCGGCTCACGCGAGCTCTATCTGCCCGCTCCGGAGCCGGGCGCGCTGTTCCGGAATCCTGCGCTCGCTGCGACGTACCGGCGCATCGTCGAGGAGAGCCGAGGTGGGTCTCGCGAGGAGGAGATCGAGAAGGCGCGCCTCGCCTACTACGAGGGCTTCGTCGCCGACGAGATCGACCGCTTCAGCGCTGCCGAAGGCGGTCTTCTCACCGGCGCGGACCTGGCGGCCTGGCAGGCGACGTTCGAGCCGGTAGCGACCTTCGAGTACCGCGGGCTGACGGTGTGCAAGACACAACCGTGGGCGGCGGGGCCGGTGGGTCTCCAGCAGCTCGCCCTCCTGCAGGCTTTCGATCTGGCCGAGCTCTCCACCGCGGAGCTCGTCCACGTGATCGTGGAGTGCGGGAAGCTCGCGTTCGCGGATCGCGACGCGCTGTACGGAGATGCCGAGGACGTCCCGCTCGAGACGCTGCTGTCGGCGGAGTACAACGACGCGCGGCGCGCTCTCGTCGGCGACGACGCCTCGGCGGAGTACCGACCCGGCATCGGCAGTCTCCCGTCGCTGCGCGCCGCCGCGGCGACCGTCGGCTCCGGCGAGCCCGGTCGCGGCACGGTGCATCTCGACATCGCCGACCGCTTCGGAAACATGATCTCCGCGACACCGAGCGGCGGCTGGCTCCAGAGCTCGCCCGTCATCCCCGCGCTCGGCTGGCCGCTCGGAACGCGGGCGCAGATGTTCTGGCTCGAGGAAGGGCTCGCGTCGTCGCTTCGGCCGGGAACGCGGCCGCGCACGACGCTCTGTCCCGGCCTCGCGCTTCGCGACGGCGAGCCCTACCTCGCATGGGGCACTCCCGGCGGCGACCAGCAGGAGCAGTGGGCGTTGCACGCGTTCCTCCGGCACGTCGATCTCGGGATGAACCTCCAGGAGGCGATCGACGCGCCCGAGTTCCACTCGGACCACCTGATCTCGTCCTTCTTCCCACGCGGCTTCGCGTCGAGATCGCTCGCGCTCGAGTCGCGCTTCGACTCGCGGACGATCGCCGATCTCCAGCGACGCGGACACGACGTGTCCGTGTGGCCGCCGTGGTCCGCAGGGCGCGTCACTGCCGTCGCGCGCGAGCCCGACGGTCTCCTCCTTGCAGGCGCGAACCCGCGTGGCATGCAGGGCTACGCTGTCGGCCGTTAGCGTCCAACGGGTGACCGTGGAGCGGACGCGCACGTACACCTGGAGCGACCCATTCGCGCTGAGCGAGGCCATGGCCGGACGCTCGGGTCTCGAGCTCATGCAGCTGATGGCCGCAGGCGAGATTCCATCACCTCCCATCGCGCAGACGCTCGGCTTTCGACTCATCGAGGCGGAGCGAGGTCACGCACTCTTCGAGTGCGAGCCTGCGGAGTTCCACTACAACCCGATCGGCAGCGTCCACGCAGGGCTCGCCATGACGCTCATGGACTCGGCCATGGGGCTCGCGTTCGTCACGACCCTGGACGAGCCCGCGGGCTGGACGACGCTCGAGGTGAAGGCGAACTTCACGCGAGCCCTGACGGTCGAGACCGGCGTCATCCGCTGTACGGGCTCGATCATCCATCCAGGGCGTCGCGTCGCGACGACGGAGGCGCGGATCGAGGACGCGCAGGGCCGCCTCTACGCCCACGGAACAAGCACGATCCTGGTGCTCGGCGGCTGACGCCAGTACCCTGAGGCGATGCGTCGCGACTCGAGAGGCTCCCACCTGTCCCCGGTAGCCCGGCGGCGCCGCAGCGCGTAGCTGACGAGCGCCGCGATCTCTCCTCCCTAGACTCTCGCGCGATGGATCCACGGTACGCACCAAGCGGCGTCGAGGCACGCTGGCAGGAGACGTGGGAGGCCGAAGGTCTCTACGCGGCCGGCGCGGGCGCGCGTCGCGGGGAGACCTTCGTCGTCATGCACCCGCCGCCGAACATCTCCGGGTCGCTGACCATCGGTCATGTGCTTCAGCTGTCCCTCGAGGACACGCTCGTGCGCTGGCACCGGATGCGTGGGTTCGACACGCTCTTCCAGCCTGGGTACGACCACGCCGGGATCTCCACGTGGGCGGCGATCGGGCGGACGCTCGCGAAGGAGGGGAAGAGCCAGCGCGACCTCGGGCGCGAGGGCTTCGACGCCTACGTCCAGGACTGGCTCACTCGCTACGGCGGGACGATCATGGCGCAGTTCCGCCGCGTTGGTGCCTCGCTCGACTACGGGCGAACGCGGTTCACGATGGACGACGAGTACTACCGCGCGGTGATCCGCTGGTTCGTCCACCTCTATCGGCGCGGCTGGATCTACCGCGACAACCGGATCTCGAACTGGTGTCCCCGCGATCGAACGGCGCTCTCCGACCTCGAGCTCGAACCGCAGGACGTCGACGACACGCTCTCCTACGTCCGGTATCCACTTGCCGACGGCTCGGGCCACGTGACGGTAGCGACCGTGCGCCCGGCGACGATCCTCGCCGACGTCGCGGTCGCCGTCCACCCGGACGACGAGCGCTACCGAGAGCTCGTGGGCAAGCATGCGATCGTCCCCTTCGTCGAGCGGACGGTGCCCATCGTCGCGGACGATCAGGTGGACCCCGAGTTCGGCACGGGCGCGCTCAAGGTCACCCCCGGGCATGACCCCATGGACTTCGAGATCGGTCGCACGCACGGGCTTCCCGAGCTGGTTGTGATCGGCCTCGACGGACGCATGAGCGAAGAGGCAGGGGAGCTCGCCGAGATGACGCAGGTCGAAGCGGGAGAGCGTGTGCTCGCGTGGGCGCGCGAGCGTGGGCTTCTCGAGCGCCAGGAGCCGTATCGCCACGCGGTCCCCACCTGCGAGCGCTGCCACACGCGGGTCGAGCCGCTGATCATGCTCCAGTGGTGGTGTGCGATGGACGAGCTGGCCGCGCCGGCCATCGCTGCCGTCGAGGAGGGCCGCGTCCGCTTCACTCCCGAGCGGTTCGCGCGCGTCTATCTCGACTGGATGCGGAATGTCCGCCCCTGGTGCATCTCACGCCAGATCTGGTGGGGGCACAGGATCCCCGTCTGGCACTGCCCCGACGGGCACCTAACGGTCGAAGAGGAAGCGCCGGGCGCATGCGCTGAATGTGGCTCGACCGAGCTCCGCCAGGAGGACGACGTGCTCGATACCTGGTTCTCTTCGGCGCTGTACCCGTTCGCGACCCTCGGCTGGCCGGAGGAGACTCCCGAGCTTGCGCGCTACTACCCAGGTTCGGTGCTGACGACAGCGCGGGACATCATCTTCCTCTGGGTCGCGCGCATGATTTTCTCCGGGCTCGAGCTACTCGAGCAGAAGCCCTTCCGCGACGTCTTCATTCACTCGACCCTGCTCAATCCCGAGGGCCGGCGCATGTCGCGGACGCTCGGCACAGGCATCGACCCCGAGGACGCACTCGAGCCCTACGGCGCCGACGCGACCCGGTACGGGCTGCTCAAGGTCACCTCGACACAGGACGCACGCTTCTCGTTCGACTCGATCGAGGAGGGTCGCCGGCTCGCGATCAAGCTCTGGAACGTCGCGCGGCTGATCCTCGCGAATGCGGAAGACGGTCGGCCGGAGGTTGCGCCGACGGATCTAGAGGAGCGCTGGATCCTCGCCCGGCTGGACGCCGCGCGCGCCGAGCTCGACGAATGTTTCGGCAAGCTCGACCTCGCGCCTGCCGCCGCGATCCTCTACCACCTCACCTTCGACGACTTCTGCGACTGGTACGCGGAGGCGATCAAGCCACGGCTCTACGATCGCGACGAGGCAGCGATCTCGACCGCGCTCGCGGCGCTCGAGCGGCTGCTCGCGCTCCTCCATCCCGTGATGCCGCACGTGACGGAGGAGATCTGGTCGCAGCTTCCTGATCGCGACGCGCGGCTCATCGTGTCACCGTGGCCGGAGCCCGACGAGCGGTTCGCAGCCGACGCGGGCGCTCTCGACCGCGTGCAGGAGGCGGCGCAGATCTTCCGGCGCAGCGGCGTCCAGGTCGAGCTGGGCTCGGACGACGAGCGGCGCATCTTCGCAGCAGTCGTCCGTCCGGACCGCGCGCGCGTCGACGACAACCGCGACGCCGAGATCGAGCGTCTACGCAAGGAGGTCGCACGCAGCGAAGCAATGCTCGCGAACGAGCGCTTCGTGCAGAAGGCGCCGCCCGACGTCGTCGCCGCCGAGCGCGCGAAGCTCGCGCGCTATCGCTCGGAGCTCGACGCCCTCGGCGGCACGTAGGGGCGAGGCTTGCCTCGCCCTATCCGCCGACGCGGCCGATGAATTCGAGCACGACGCGCTTCACGGCGGGAAGCGAGACGAGGTCGACGCCGTGCCACGACGTGGGAGCGATGACCAGCTCCTTGTCCTTCGTTGCCGCAGCGCGATAGAGCGCACGCGTTGCCGCTGCGAAGTCGCCGTCGTCGCGGCCTGCCACGAACAGTGCCGGACGCCGAAGCTTGCGCGCGGCGGGCAGTGCGTTGACGCCGCCGACTCCCACGGGTCCTGAGAGATCGACGACCCCGCTCACTGCTGGCCGGATGCCGGGTGCCGCCGCGACGACGCCCGTTCCGCCCATCGACGCGCCGACGAGAATGACCTCCCTCGCGCCGCGGCGTCTCAGCTCTGCAGCAGCTGCGGCGACGTCACGATCCGGCCGGACGTTCGCAGAGCCCGACGACGCGCCATAGC
>Ga0136631_10000749_pt1 | contig 10169 bp, 8 predicted proteins | sample AntDrymUQ6012206_2_FD_104655 | JGI IMG/M metagenome (GOLD analysis project Ga0136631, IMG submission 104655) | Polar desert sand microbial communities from Dry Valleys, Antarctica - metaG UQ601 (22.06) | ecosystem: Environmental > Terrestrial > Soil > Desert | place: Antarctica: Dry Valley... | reverse complement strand
GAGCGCTTCTTCTTCTTGCGCGGCGGGGGGGGCGGCGCCCCGTCGCGCGCGGGCTTGGCAGCCGGCGCCGCGGCGGCGGCCTTTGCGGCCTTGGAAGCCTTCGCGCCACCGCCGGTCTTCGCGCCACCGCCGGCCTTCGCGCCGCCGCCGGCCTTGCCCGTCCCCGCGGCTTGCGTGGGACGGACGCCCGGCTTGGCGGTCGCGCCCTTCTTCGCGCCCGCCGCGGCGGGCGCGCGCTCCTTCGCGGCGCGTGCCTTGCCGGCGCCGTTGCCCTTGACGTCGACGGGCGCCTCGTCCTGCTTGGCGGCGCCGGTCACGGCGGCGAGCTTGGCCATGAAGCCACCGCCCCGTCCACTCGGTGTCGCGCCCGGGATGCCGGCCAGCACAGGCGCGGCGTCCTTCGGCGGCGAGATCGGCCCCATGCGCTTTCGCAGGATGTAGCCCTGGCCGACGGTCCACAGGTTCGTCGTGATCCAGTAGACGATCAACCCGGCCGGGAAGTGGATGATGAAGAAGACGAAGACGAACGGCAGGCCGTACATCAGCATCCGCTGATTGCGGTCCGCAGTCGACGGCGTGAGCAGGCTCGACAACAGCTGCGAGCCGATGTAGAGCACGACGAGGACCGCCAGCACCCATCCGTGCGGCACGTCGGTCAGGTCCGGGATGAACAGAAAGCTCTCGGCGCCGCTCTGCGGGCCCTCGATCGCGCCGCAGACCTTCGCCGACTGGTCGCAGATGTCGTTTCGAAGGTCGTCCTGCAGCAGGTAGAAGAGCCCGATGAAGAACGGCATCTGCGCCAGCAGCGGCAGACACGACGCGAACGGGTTGATCTTGTTCTCCGCGTAGAACTTCATGACCTCCTGCTGCTGGCGCTGCTTGTCGTCCTTGTGCTTGGCCTGCAGCTCCTTCAGCTGCGGGGCGACGCGGACCATCGACTGCATCGACTTGAACTGCTTGACGGTCAGCGGCGCGAGCAGCGCGCGCACGACGACGGTCAGCAGCACGATCGACGTGCCCCAGCCGACGCCGATCGAGTCGTGCATGAACAGCAGCACCGGGTGCAGCAGATCGACGATCCACTGGATCGGCGCGAGCAGCGCCAGGGGGAGTGCGGTGAGGGCGGAGATCATGTCTTGGGGCCGGCGGGCCGGCGGGGGTGAAACAGTCGCTGGGCTTCCACGGGGTCATAGCCGCCGTGGCTGAACGGGTTGCAGCGCAGCACGCGCCACGTCGCCAGCACCAGGCCGCGAAGTATGCCGAACTGCTGCAGCGCCCGGACCGCATAGGACGAGCACGTCGGCTCGTAGCGGCAGCGCCGCGGCAGCGCCGGAGAGATCACGCGCTGGTAGAGCACGATCGGCGCCTGCGCGATGCGCACCGCCATCTTCACGTACGCGAGGCCTTCTCGAGCAACTCGCGCAGCGCTGCGCGAATGCCCACCAGACCCTCGCGCTCCGCCAGCTCTCGCGCGCTCGGCCGCGCGACGACGACGAGGTCGTGGCCCGCGGGCACGAGCTCGATCTCGGCCGCGTAGGCCTCGCGCAGCAGGCGCTTGACGCGGTTGCGGTCGACGGCGCCGCCGACCTTGCGCGAGACCGACAGGCCGAGGCGGGCCTGCTCGCCGCCCCCGCGCGCAAACGCGTACACGACGAGATGGCGGTTGGAATGCGAGCGACCCTGGCGGTACGCGCGCTCGAACTCGGCGCTGCGCGACAGGCGGCCGCGCTTGACGGGGCGTGCGCTCGGGGCTCTGACAGGCGGCTCGTCCATCCGACGGAGCCTAGACGCCCGCGGGCGTCAGACCGTCAGGCGCTTGCGGCCCTTGGCCCGCCGACGCTTGAGCGTCAGGCGGCCGGCCTTGGTCTGCATGCGCTTGCGGAACCCGTGGCTGCGGGCTCGCTTGCGCTTCTTCGGCTGGTACGTGCGTTTCATGAGCGGCGTCGATCCTACCGCACCGCCCCCGGCCGGCGCCCTGGGGAGGTTTTTCTCGCGTCATGCGGCCTGATCTCGCGCGACGCGCGGCCGGCACCCGGCAGCGCCGCCGGCCGCTGGTATGTTCGCCCTCCCGGCAGTCTCGCGGGGCCCTTCGCCGCCCTCGCTCGAAGCCCCCTCCGAAGGAGTCGATGACCCCCGGCCCGACCCCGCAGCTCGCCCGTCACTGGGCGTCGATCCACGACGAGCTGCGCCGTGCCGTGCCCGACTCGACCTACGAGATCTGGCTCGCGCCGCTGACAGCCCGGGCGCTGCGCGGCAGCACGCTCGTCGTCGGCGCGCCGGACGAGATCCGCAGCTGGATCTGCGGCCGCTACGCGCCGCTGCTGCAGTCCTGCGCGGCCGCCGTGCTCGGGCCGCAGACGACCGTCGAGGTCGTCGCGCCCGACGCCCCGCTGGATGCCGACGCGCCGCAGGGCCCGGCCCCGGAGCGCTCCGGCGACGAGGCCGAGCTGCATCCCAAGCTGACCTTCGACCAGTTCGTCATCGGCGACGCCAACCGCTTCGCCCATGCGGCCGCCCTGGCCGTCGCCGAGCTCCCCGGTCAGGCCTACAACCCGCTGTTTCTCTACGGCCCGCCCGGCCTTGGCAAGACGCACCTGCTGCACGCGATCGGCAACTACGTGCGCGCCCACGGCGGCGGGCTGCGCGTGCGCTGCACGACCGCCGAGCGCTTCACCAACGAGTTCGTCGCGGCGATTCAGATGAAGGGCACCGAGCGCTTCAAGGCGCGCTACCGCGACACGGACATCCTGCTGATCGACGACGTCCAGTTTCTCGAGCGCAAAGCGAAGACCGAGGAGGAGTTCTTCCACACCTTCAACGCGCTGCACGAGACCGGCAGCCAGCTCGTGCTGACGTGCGACCGCCTGCCCGCCGACATGGCCGCGCTCGAGGCGCGCCTGCTCGAGCGCTTCCAGTCGGGCCTCGTCGCGCAACTCACCCCGCCCGACCTCGCGACGCGCCTGACGATCCTGCGCAAGCGCATCCAGCTCGACGGCGTAGAGCTCGCCGACGAGGGCGCGCTGCACGTGATCGCGCAGGCAATCACGACGAACCCGCGCGCGCTCGAGGGCGCCCTGATCCGCGTCGTCGCCTACCACTCGCTGACGCGCCGGCCGATCGACGCCGAGCTCGCCACCGAGGTGCTCGCCGCGCTGTACCCGAACGTCCTCGACAAGCCGCGACCACCGACGATCGAGCGCGTGCAGCAGTTGACCTGCGAGGCCTTCTCGATCTCGCGCGAGGAGCTGCTGTCCTGCGGGCGCAGCGGACGCGTCGCATGGCCGCGCCAGGTCGCGATGTACCTCGCGCGCCGGCTCACCGGCGAGACGCTGCCGGCAATCGGGCGCGAGTTCGGCGGGCGCAACCACACGACCGTCATGTACGCCTGTCGCAAGGCCGGCGAGCGCTTGGCCGGCGACTCCGGCGCGCAGGCGATCGTCTGCGATCTCGAGCGACGCCTCACCGGGCCCGACTGAGCGACCGTCGAAGTTGACACACTCTCCCCACCCGTTCGCGCCGCCGGCGCGCCACCACGCCCCGCATCCTCCGCGCATCAGCCTCCTTCTGCACATCCGCACAGGTCCTATGACCTCTACAAGACATTCGAGGTGTCTCTCGTGAAGTTCGCGACGTCCTCTGCGGACCTGCTCGCGCAGCTCAGCGTCGTCTCCCGCGTTGCCTCGACGCGCAGCGCGGTCCAGGCACTCTCCGGCGTGCAGCTGATCGCCGGCGCCGCGGGTGCCGAGCTGCGTGCCACCGACATGGAGGTCGGCCTGCGCGTGCCGCTGAAAGCCGACGTCGATCGCGAGGGAATCGTCGTGCTGCCGGCGCGCCTGCTGCTCGACGTGGCGCGCTCGCTGCCCGGCACCGAGGCGTCGCTCGAGCTGCGCCCGGCCGAGCAGGACGTCGAGATCCTGTCGGGCTCGGCGACCTTCCACATCCGCACGCTGCGCGCCGAGGACTTCCCGCCGCTGCCCGAGCCCGGCGGCGAGACGATCGTCAAGGTGCCGGCGGCGGCGTTCGTCGAGACGATCAACCGCGTCGCGCGCTCGGCCTCGCGCGACGAGACGCGGCCGATCCTGACCGGCATCCTCGTGTCGGCGTCGGGCTCGGAGCTGCGGATGGTCGCGACCGACTCCTATCGCCTGAGCGTCAAGGAGACCAAGCTCGAGGCGCCGCTGGACGGAAGCTTCGAGGCGACGGTGCCGGCGCGCGCGCTGCAGGAGCTCGCGCGGATCGCGCAGGCGACCGAGGCCGACGAGCTCAGCGTCTCCGTGCGCACGAACCAGATCGTCTTCGAGATCGGCGGCGACGTGCTCTCCTCGCGCCTGATCGACGGTCAGTTCCCGAACTATCGCCAGCTGCTGCCCGACGCCTATGAACACGAGTTGACACTGGCCTCGGGCGAGCTGACGGAGGTCGTGCGGCGGATCAGCCTGATGGCGCAGAAGAACGCGCCGCTGCGGCTGCGCTTCAGCGAGGGCGAGCTGACGATCTCGGCGCAGACGCCGGACGTCGGCGAGGCGAGCCAGTCGCTGCCGGTGCCGTTCGCCGGCGAACCGTTCGACATCGGCTTCAACCCGGAGTACCTGCGCGACGGCCTCGAGAGCTCGGAGGGCGGCGATCTCGTCCTGAAGCTGATCAGCTCGCTGCGCCCCGGCTTGATCGAGTCGGCCGACGGCAGCGGGTTTCTCTACCTGATCATGCCGATCCGCCTCAACGTCTAGAACCGGGCTCCGCGCGCCGAGGCGATGATCGCGACGCGACTGAGGCTGCGCGACTTCCGCAGCTACGCGACCGCGGACGTCGCGCTGGGAGCCGGCCTGACGGTCGTGCACGGGCGCAACGGGGCCGGCAAGACGAACCTGCTCGAGGCGCTGTACTTCGGCTGCACGGGGCGTTCCTGCCGCACCTCCAACGAGCGCGAGGTCGTGCGCTTCGACACCACCGTGGTGCGCGTCGAGGTCGATCTGCTCGACGACGAGGGGGCCGAGCACGCGCTGACGGTCGGCTTCGCGCCCGGTGAGGCCAAGCGCCTGCAGGCCGACGGCGTCGCGGTCGAGCGCATCGACGTGCAGGCGCGGCCGCTGATCTGCGTCTTCCTGCCCGACCGCCTGGAGCTCGTCAAGGGCCCGCCGGCGCTGCGCCGCTCGCATGTCGACCAGGTCGTCGCCGCGATGTGGCCTGGCCGCTCGGCGACGCGCCGGGCGTACGGGCAGGCGCTCGCCCAGCGAAACGCGCTGCTGGCCCGCGTGCGCGGCGGCCGCGCCGCGGCCGGCTCGCTGCCGGCCTGGGACGCCGAGCTCGCGCGCCATGGGATCGCGCTGCGCGACGACCGCGCGGCGGCGATCGAGCTGCTGTCGCCGCGCTTCGCGGAGATCGCCGAGGCGCTCGGCCTCGGCGCGGGCGCCGAGCTGCGCTACAAGCCGCGCTCGCGCGCCGCCGATGCGGCCGGGCTGGCCGCCGAGCTCGCCGAGCACACGGCGTCGGACCTCGACCGCGGCTTCACCGGCCACGGCCCGCACCGCGACGACCTCGGTCTGCTGCGCGCCGGCCGCGAGCTGCGCGCCTACGGCTCGCAGGGAGAGCAGCGCCTGGCGTTGCTGGCGCTGCTGCTGGCGGAGCGCGAGACGCTGGCGGCGACGCGCAGCGCGGTTCCGCTGATGCTGCTCGACGACGTCATGAGCGAGCTCGACCCCGACCGCCGCGGGATGCTCGCGCGGATGCTGTCGGGCCCGGGACAGAGCGTCATCACGACGACCGACCTCGCGCACGTCCCCGGCTCCGAGGATCCGTCGGTCGTTCGGCTCGAGGTTCGCGACGGAGCCGTCCTGCGCGACGCGGTGGCGGCATGAGGCGCCGCGCGCCGCGGCCGCTGGGGATCGCGCTGGAGGCGCTGACCGCGCGGCTGGCCCCCGCGACGCTGCTCGGCGAGGTCCAGCGCGTGTGGGAGGCGGCCGCCGGCGAGCAGATCTCGCGCGAGGCGCAGCCGGTTTCCGAGCGCGAGGGAACGGTCACGCTGCAGTGCTCTTCGGCGACCTGGATGCAGGAGATCGAGCTGCTGGGACCGCTGCTCGTGGAGCACCTCAACGAGCAGCTCGCAGGCGCCCGCGTGACCGCCGTCAAGGCGACGATGGGCGGCCGCCGCGGGCCGCCGCGCCCGCGCGCCTGAGCGACGCCAGCAAAAGAGCCTTTTTGCAGGTGTTTCGTAACGCTCCAGGACCCCGGTTATGGAACCTCTTGTGCTATGATTGTGCGCACACGCAGGACCCCGGCCCCGGCCCGTCTGGCAGCGACGTGGACCCGGGGCTTCTTCACGTTCGGAGGATCAGTGGCGAAGGACGACGGCAGGTTCGACGGGCGCACGGGCGACGGCAGCTACGACGCCCAGGACATCACCGTCCTCGAGGGCCTCGAGGCGGTTCGCAAGCGACCCGGCATGTACATCGGGTCGACCGGTCAGCGCGGCCTGCACCACCTCGTCTATGAGATCGTCGACAACGCCGTCGACGAGGCGCTGGCCGGCCACTGCACGCGAGTCGACGTCACGATCCACCCCGACAACTCGGTCACGGTCATCGACGACGGCCGCGGCATTCCGGTCGGGATCATGGCCAAGGAGCAGCGCCCCGCCGTCGAGGTCGTGCTGACGGTCCTGCACGCCGGCGGCAAGTTCGGCGACGGCGGCGGCTACAAGGTCTCCGGCGGCCTGCACGGCGTCGGCCTCTCGGTCGTCAACGCGCTGTCGGAGCTGCTGCTGATCGAGATCCGCCGCGACGGCCACGTCTGGCGCCAGGAGTATCAGCGCGGAAAGCCGCAGTTCCCGCTCGTCAAGGGCGACCCGACCGGCGAGCACGGCACGAAGATCACCTTCCGGCCCGACGCCGAGGTCTTTGAGACGACCGAGCTCGACTTCAAGGTGCTCGAGCAGCGCCTGCGCGAGACGGCCTTCCTGACGCGCGGGCTGAGGATCTCGATCACCGACGAGCGCGGCGAGGGCGCTGCGGCCGAGTTTCAGTACGAGGGCGGCATCGAGGACTTCGTCCGCTACCTCAACGCCAACAAGGAGTCGATCGGCCGCAAGGTCGTCTTCTTCGAGGGCGAGAGCGGCGAGGGCGCCGTCGAGGTCGCGATGCAGTGGAACACGACCTATCAGGAGTCCGTGTTCTCGTTCGCCAACAACATCAACACGCACGAGGGCGGCTCGCACCTGTCCGGCTTCCGCTCGGCGCTGACGCGGACGCTGAACCGCTACGCCCGCGAGAAGGGGCTGCTCAAGGAGAAGGAGGACAACCTCAGCGGCGAGGACGTGCGCGAGGGGCTGACGGCGATCATCTCCGCGAAGCTCGCCGACCCGCAGTTCGAGGGCCAGACGAAGACCAAGCTGGGCAACCCGGGCATGGAGGGCTTCGTCGCGACGATCGTCAACAGGTGCCTCGCGGAATTCCTCGAGGAGAACCCGCAGGACGCCAACGCGATCATCCGCAAGGCGGTCTCGGCGGCGCAGGCCCGCGCGGCGGCGCGCAAGGCGCGCGACCTGACGCGGCGCAAGTCGGCGCTGGAGAACTCGACGCTGCCGGGCAAGCTCGCCGACTGCTCGGTCAAGGATCCGTCGCTGGCCGAGATCTTCATCGTCGAGGGCGACTCCGCCGGCGGCTCGGCCAAGCAGGGACGCGACCGCAACACGCAGGCAGTGCTGCCGCTGCGCGGCAAGATCCTCAACGTCGAGAAGAGCCGCATCGACAAGGTGCTGAAGAACCTCGAGATCCAGGCGCTGATCACGGCGATCGGGACCGGCGTGGGCGAGGAGTTCGACATCACCAAGGTCCGCTACCACAAGATCATCCTGATGACCGACGCCGACGTCGACGGCGCCCATATCCGCACGCTGGCGCTGACGCTGCTGTTCCGCCACATGCGCGAGCTGATCGAAGAGGGCTACATCTACATCGCCAAGCCGCCGCTGTACAAGCTCAAGCAGGGCCAGAACGCGCGCTACATCGAGAAGGACTCAGAGCTCGAGGAGATCCTGCTGTCGGACAAGCTCGAGAAGATCGTCTGCTTCGACCGCCACGGCACGCAGTTTAAGCTGACCGAGTCGCGCTGGCAGCGCTTCTCGCGGCTGCTCAAGCAGTACCAGGGCTGGTCCTCGACGCTGCGCGCCGAGTACGGCCACGACACCGTCGGCTTTCTCGAGGAGTCGGGCATCCTCGACGAGCAGGTGACGACCGTCGAGGCCGCGATCGAGCTGATCGAGCGCGACGGGATCGAGAACGCGCCCTATGAGACGACGCTGCTCAGCCAGGACGCCGAGACGCTCGTCATCCGCGCCGTCGAGACGAAGTCCGGCCTCGCGCGCGCGCTGCGCATCCCGGTGCGCCTGTTCGGCGCTCAGGACTACCGCCAGTTCGCGCGCGTGCACGGCCAGCTGATCGAGCTCGCCGGCCGCGCGCCGTTCACGGTCAAGCTCGGCGACGCGAAGATGGACGCCGTCTCCTTCGACGCGCTGCGCGAGGCTGTCATGACGGTCGCCCAGAAGGGCATCACGCTGCAGCGCTTCAAGGGCCTCGGCGAGATGAACGCCGCGCAGCTGCGCGACACGACGATGGATCCCGCGACGCGCACGCTCGCGCAGGTCTCGATCGAGGACGCCGCGCAGGCCGACCTGATCTTCTCGACGCTGATGGGCGACATGGTCGAGCCGCGCCGCCAGTTCATCGAGGACAACGCCCGCCTCGTCGCCAACCTCGACGTGTGATGCGTTTTCACCCGCCCATCGCCACCTCCAGGGGCTAGCCCATGGCCTCGATCGACACGCTCTCCGGAGGCAACATCGAGCCGCGCGCGCTCGAGGACGAGATGCGCTCGGCGTACCTCGACTACGCGATGTCGGTCATCGTCGGGCGCGCGCTGCCCGACGTGCGCGACGGCCTCAAGCCCGTCCACCGCCGCGTGCTGTTCTCGATGTCGGAGAACGGGCTGACGCCGACGCGCCCGTACCGCAAGTGCGCGTCGATCGTCGGCGACGTGATGGGCAACTACCACCCGCACGGCGACTCGGCGATCTACGACGCGCTCGCGCGCCTCGCCCAAGACTTCTCGATGCGCTACATGCTCGTCGACGGGCAGGGCAACTTCGGCTCGATCGACGACGACCCACCGGCCGCCATGAGATACACCGAGGCGCGGCTGCAGCGGATCGCGATGGAGATGCTGCGCGACCTCGACGCCGACACCGTCGACTTCGTGCCCAACTACGACGGGCGCAAGCAGGAGCCGACCGTGCTGCCGGCGCGCTTTCCGAACCTGCTCGTCAACGGCTCGTCGGGGATCGCCGTCGGCATGGCGACGAACATCCCGCCGCACAACCTGTCCGAGGTCATCGACGCGGTCATCGCGTTCATCGACAACCCGGCGATCGAGACGACCGAGCTGATGCTTCACATGCCGGGCCCGGATTTCCCGACCGGCGGCATCATCCTCGGCCGCCAGGGGATCCTCGACGCCTACGAGACCGGCCGCGGGCGCGTGCGCGTGCGCGGCAAGGCGCACACCGAGGACATCGGGCGCGGCAAGGAGGCGATCATCGTCACCGAGCTGCCCTACGCCGTCAAGAAGATGGGCGACAGCGGCCTGATGGTGAAGATCCGCGACCTCGTGATCGACAAGAAGATCAACGGGATCTCCAACCTCGAGGACCACTCCTCCGAGCGCGGCGGGATGCGGATCGTGATCGAGCTCAAGCGCGACGAGATTCCCGAGGTCGTGCTCAACCAGCTCTACAAGCACACGCCGCTGCAGACGACGTTCGGCGTCAACATGGTCGCGCTCGTCGAGAACGTGCCGCGCACGCTGTCGCTGCGCGATGTCATCAAGCACTACGTCCAGCATCAGCGCGAGGTCATCGTCCGCCGCACGCAGCACGAGCTGCGGATGCTCGAGCGCCGCGTGCACGTGCTCGAGGGCCTGCTGATCGCGCTGGACAACATGGACGCGATCATCGACCTGATCCGCGCCTCGCGCGACCGCGAGACGGCGCGCGGCGACCTGATGGACCGCTTCGCGCTGACCGAGATCCAGGCGTCGGCGATCCTCGACCTGCGCCTGTCGCAGCTGACGGCGCTCGAGGCCGACGCGATCAAGACCGAGCACGCCGACAAGGTCGAGCG
>Ga0136631_10000748_pt1 | contig 10174 bp, 13 predicted proteins | sample AntDrymUQ6012206_2_FD_104655 | JGI IMG/M metagenome (GOLD analysis project Ga0136631, IMG submission 104655) | Polar desert sand microbial communities from Dry Valleys, Antarctica - metaG UQ601 (22.06) | ecosystem: Environmental > Terrestrial > Soil > Desert | place: Antarctica: Dry Valley... | reverse complement strand
CTCGACCGCGAGCCCGCCGGGCGCGGAGCCGTCGGGGAACGCGAGCCGCCCAGAAGCGGTCACCGGCTTGCGGTAGGCCGCCCGAGCGGTGCGCAGGCGCAGGGAGAAGCCCGTGCCCGTGGCCAGCTCGGAGGCGCGGGAGCGCAGCGTCGGCAGCTGGTTGAAGAGGGCGTTGCCGGGGCAGGAGGTGGAGCACCCGTCGCGGTGCCCGGAGATCCGGTCGAACGCCACCCGCCGGCCGGCGGGGTGGCGGTTTGAGCCGCCGCCGGACGAGACCAGCGAGACCTCGCCCTCCGTGGGGACCTGGTGCACGGAGAGCTTGTAGGCCAGCGTTTGAGCGATCGCCTCGAAGGCCTGCGGAGTGACGCGCTCGGTGGAGTGCGTGCCGATCGACGCCACGCCGGTGGACACCGAGTTCCAGCCCTGCGCCTGGGCGCCCACAACGGCCCCCTCGATCCCGCCAGCGCGGCCCTCATAGATCGTGCCGAAGCGGTCGACCAGGAAGTTGTAGCCCACGTCGGCCCAGCCGAGGGTGTTGCGGTGGTACTGCTGGATCGCGCGCATCACCGCCGGCGATTCCTCGGCCGTGTAGTCGTTGGTGGAAACCGTGTGATGCACGAAGGCGAGGTCCACGCGTCCGTAGGAGGGGGCCGTGCGCGGCGCCTGGGCACGCCATTGGGCTCTGGTGACCATGGCCGGTGCGCCGGGCGCGGGCGCCTGCGAGCGTGCCGAGATCCCGGCGGATGGCTTCGCGACCGCCACGCCGTGTGCACGCACTGCGCCAGGGCTGCGGCGCGCCCGCACCTGGAACGTCCGCGAGCCGCCCACGAAGGCGCCGTCAGTGGCCTTGAGCTTGCCCGCGCGGTCGGGCGCATGGCCGCCGATCTCGGGGAGCGCCACCCACCGCGACCAGCGGCCGCGGCGGCGCACGCGGATCTCCAGCGTGCCGGGGTCGGCCCCTCGCCAGCTGAGGCCGAGCAGGGTGAGCGCCCGGGGCGAGCGCATCCGCGGCGACACCGCCCAGCGGCTGCGCGCCAGCCGCGCGCCACGGGGTCTGCTCAGGGGTACGTCAAGGGTCACCTCGGCGGGGCTCGCGGTCTGAGTGGATCTGCGCGCGAGCGCCTTCGAGCCGGGCAAGAGGCCGACCAGGGCGGCACCCGCCGCTCCCACCAGCGTCTGTCTGCGTGTCCAATGACCCTGCATATGGAGCCAAGACACGGTAGCCATGGATTTGATTCGGTGGCGCCGGCCAATCGCCGATCGCGCCTGTCTGTCACTCTTAGCGACCGCATGGCCCGACAGAACAGCAATGACAAGGGACGCCGGACCAAGCCCGGTCTCCGTGGCGAGGCTCGCCGTTTCAGCAAGCTGCCGCGCGAGGAGATCGACAAGATCGACTACAAGAACGTGACGCTGCTGCAGCGCTTCATCACGGAGCGCGGCAAGATCCGCTCGCGCCGTGTGACCGGCCTGAGCCGGCGCGACCAGTCGAAGATGGCCCGCGCGGTAAAGCGGTCCCGCGAGCTGGGCCTGCTGCCCTACGTGGACGCCACCAAGGGTCTCGAGCGCAGCGGCGGCCGCGGCCGCTCGCGCGACTAGCTCCACCCCTCACCAAACGAGAATCGTTCTCAGTAAGGTGGTCCGATGCGGATGGGCTCGGGACTCTCACTGGTGGCCGCCGTTTTCGTGATGGCGTTCGCGGGCTGCGGGGACGGGGGCTCCGGCGCGGGCGACACGGCGCTAAGCGCCGTGGCCACCACGACGCAGGTGGGCGACTTCGTGCGGCAGGTGGGCGGCGAGCGGGTGGAGGTGGAGCAGATCCTCGAGCCCAACGCAGACCCCCACGATTACGAGCCGCGGCCCAGCGATGCCGTGGCGCTGGGAGACGCGGAGCTGGTGTTCCGCTCGGGAGGGGAGCTCGATGAATGGCTTGGCGAGCTAATCGACAGCGCGGGGGGTGATGCCCAGCCGCTGCAGCTGAGCGACGCGGTCCGCCTGACGGAACGCGAGGGCGCGGTCGATCCCCACTGGTGGCAGGACCCGCGCAATGCCGTGCTCGCCGTGAACGCCATCCGCGACGCTCTCGCCGAGGCCGATCCCGCCGGGCGCGGCACCTACCGGCGCAACGCGGCCGGCTACGTGCGGCGCCTGCGTCGCCTCGATAGCCAGGTGGCGGGCTGCATCGAGCGCGTGCCCCCGCGTCAGCGCAAGCTGGTCACCACCCACGACGCCCTCGGGTACTACGCGGACCGCTACGGCCTGGAGGTGGTGGGGGCGATCGTGCCGTCCCTCTCCAGTCAGGCACAGCCCTCGTCGAAGGACACTGCCGAGCTCGTCGATCAGATCGAGCGGCTCGGTGTGCGGGCAATCTTCCCCGAGAGCTCCCTGAATCCCAAGCTCGAGCGCGCCGTGGCCCGCGAGACGGGTGCCGAGGTGGGGGATGCCCTATGGGCGGACACGCTGGGTCCCGAGGGCTCGGGTGGCGCCACTTACATCGACTCGATCCAGGCCAACACCGGCTCGATCGTGCGCGGGCTCACCGCCGGCGAGGCCGACTGCCCGCCCACCCGGTGAGCGCACCGGTCGGTTTGACAGCCCAGCGGGTCGCTGCGAGCATCGCCCGGTGCGGGGGCTTTCACAACGCGTCGTCCTGTGCCTGTCGGCTGCCGCCCTATGTACGGCCGGAGCCGTCCCCGCTCTCGCCCAAGAGAGCGAGGACGACACCAAGGACGACGTCCGGCTCAGCGTCAGCGGAGGGCGTGGCGCCCAGGCCGGCAAGCCGGTGCGCTACCGCTTCACCGTCCGCAACAACGGTCGCGTCGCGGTCGACTCGGTGCGCGTGTCCTCACGCCTGCCGCGATCGCTCAAGTACATGCGTGGCGGGCGGTTCGGATCGGCCCAGCGGATAGTGGCCTTCTCGCTGGGGAGAATCGAGCCGGGCCGCGGTCAATCGCGGGTGTTGGTGGCGCGGGTTGCCAAGGACTTCGAGGCGGACAGCCGGATCGTGCTGCGGGCGAAAGTCACTGCCCGTGCTCTTGCCGAGTAGGTCGGGCGCGTCAGCCCGCTGCGCGGCAGGTGGGGCACTCGCCGTGCAGCGTCACGTCGTGGGCGGCCACCGCGAAGTCCACGCGATCGGACAGCCGGCCGATCGCACGCTCCAGCGCCTCGTCCTCGAATGGCTCGACGGTGCCGCAGCTGTCGCAGACGATGTGGTGGTGGTGCTCTCCGGAAGGGTGCGCCGGCTCGTAGCGAGCGATGCCCTCGCCGACGTCGAAGCGCTTGACCAGCGCCAGCCGCTCGAGCAGATCGAGCGCCCGGTAGATGCTGGCCAGGCCCACGCCGCTGCCGCGGTCGCGCAGGATGTCGGCCACCTCGCGGGCGGTCACCGAGCAGCCGAGCTCGGCAATCGCGGAGATCACCTCGGCGCGAGCGCCGCTGGCGCGGTGGCCGGCGGACGACAAGGTCTCGAGGGTGTGCTCGGTCCAGCCGGCGCGAGAGGCGGTGGCGCTCACCTGAGAAAGGTTAGGGTCACGGCGTGGCCGACGTCTTCCGCACTCCGGACCAGCGCTTCGCCGACCTCCCGGGCTACGCGTTCGAGCCCCACTACGCCGAGGTGGACGACCTGCGGATGCACTACGTGGACGAGGGCGAGGGCGACCCGGTCGTGTGCTTTCACGGCGAGCCCAGCTGGGCCTACCTCTACCGCAAGATGCTCCCGCCCCTGGTGGAGGGCGGGCACCGGGTGATCTGTCCGGACCTCGTGGGCTTCGGTCGATCGGACAAGCCGACCGACCGCGGCTGGTACTCCTACGACCGCCACACCGAGCAGGTGTCCGGCCTGCTCGCCGGGCTGGACCTCAGCGAGGCGACGGTGGTCGTTCAGGACTGGGGTGGCCCGATCGGGTTGCGGTGGGCAGTGGAGAACGCCCAGCGGGTCGCGCGCCTGGTGGTCATGAACACCGGGTTGTTCACGGGCCGGGTCTCGAAGGGCTTCCTCGCCTGGCGCGACTTCGCCGAGCGCAACCCCGACCTACCGGTGGGCTTCGTGGTGCAGGGAGCCACGAGCACCGAGCTTCCCGACGACGTGGTGGCGGCGTACGAAGCACCGTTCCCCACACCGGAGTCGAAGGCGGGAGCCGCCCAGTTCCCGCTGCTGGTGCCCACCGAGGACGGCGCGCCCGGCGCAGCGGAGATGCTCGCCGTGATCGAAGAGCTGCGGGAGTGGGACAAGCCCGCGCTCGTGGCCTTCTCCGACCAGGATCCCGTCTTCCCCTATCCGCGTGCGGGCGAGGAGTTCGCCACGATGATCCCCGGCGCCGGCGAGCAGGTCCGGATCGAGGGGGCCTCGCACTTCCTCCAGGAGGACGCCGGCGAGCGGATATCCGAGCACATTTTGCGTTTCGTGAGCGCCTGACCGGGCATACCCCCAGTAGTCCGCGCGGGTGCGGTTTTCCCCGCTGTTCAGACTTTTGAGGGGGATCCTTTCTCTTGAGGTTCCGTATCACGCTTGCTTTGGCCGCTGCCGCGCTCGTAGCGGCCTTTCCCGCCGGGGCCTCCGCCGCCGGAACGCTGCAGCCCGGCCAGTACCACCAGACCGACGCCGGCTCCTGCACGATGAACTTCGTCTACGACGGTGCCGGCGGGCCCTACCTGGGCACGGCCGCCCACTGCGTGGCGGGCGTCGGTGACGTGGTCCGCGACACCGACGGGGAGCGCTTCGGCGCCGTGGCCTACATCGGCAACCAGAACTCCACGGTGGACGACTGGGCCCTGATCCGCGTGGACGCGGAAGACGTCGGCAGGCTCAACCCCAGCGTGAAGGGAAGCCCCAGCTACCCCTCGGGCGTGACCACCCCCGCCGAGACCAGCACCGGCGACCCCGTCCAGCTCTCCGGCTTCGGCCTGGGCTTCGGCACCAATCCCGTCACCCAAGAGCGGCGCGTGGCTGCGATGGGCTTCGACGACAACGAGCTCTACGACGTGACCGGCCCGCTGATTTTCGGCGACTCGGGCGGCCCACTCGTGCACATTCCGTCGGGCAAGGCGCTCGGCATCGTGAGCCGCCTGTGCATCGGCGTCTGCACCGAGGAGGGCCCGACCGTCCAGGGCATCATCGCCAAGGCCGCTGCCAAGGGCGTCGCCGTGTCCGTGCGGACTCCGTAGGGCCAGAGAGCCTCTCCGCGGAACGACGAGGGGCGGCCCAGGGGCCGCCCCTCGTGCATTGGCTTCGCTGTCGGTTTGCGGCTAGCTGCCCGCGGCCTCGAAGCGCTCGGACACCTTCGACCAGTTCACGGTGTTGAACCACGCGTCGATGTAGTCGGGGCGCTTGTTCTGGTACTTCAGGTAGTAGGCGTGCTCCCATACGTCCACGCCGAGCAGCGGCACCTTGCCGTCGGTGATCGGGTTGTCCTGGTTGGGAGTGCCGACGACTGCCAGGCCCGAGCCGTCGTGCACCAGCCATGCCCAGCCGGAGCCGAACTGGCCCACGCCGGTCTCCTTCATCTTCGCCTTGAAGTCGTCGAACGAGCCGAAGGCCGAGTCGATCGCGTCGGCCAGGGCCCCCTCGGGCTCACCGCCGCCGTCGGGCGACATCGACTCCCAGAAGAGCGTGTGGTTGAGGTGGCCGCCGCCGTTGTTGCGCACCGGGCCCTGCTTGTCGTCGGGCAGGTCCGAGAGGTTGGCGATCACGTCCTCGATCGGCTTGCCGTCCCACTCGGTGCCTTCCAGCGCGCCGTTGGCCTTGTCCACGTAGGCCTGATGGTGCTTGTCGTGGTGCACTTTCATCGTCGCCTCGTCCACGTGGGGCTCCAGGGCGTCGTATCCGTAGGGGAGGTCAGGTACCTCGTATGCCATGTTTCTCCTTTTGGCGAAGCAGCCGGCTCGGCTGGCTGCGCACGATTTCATCCCAGTTGGTCGCCCTCGAGTCTACCCCCGGGGCGGTGCGCCGATAGCCTGTCGCGATGCAATCGGTCACCGGCGAGCGCCGCCGCCGGCGCACCCCAGAGCAAGCGGAGCGTGAGATCCTCGAAGCCACGGAGGAGTTCCTTCTCGATCGCCCGTTCCGTGATCTCACGATCGATGAGGTTATGGACCGCACGGGCCTCTCCCGCCCGTCGTTCTACGTCTACTTCCGTGACCGTCACCATCTGGCGCTGCGACTGCTGGAGGAGCTTGCCAAGCAGGTACATGAGGACAGCGACGCATGGCTGCAGGGATCGAGCGAGCCCCCCGACGACATGCGGGCAGCCATCGCAGGCACCGTCACGGCACTGGCCCAGCACGGCAGCATGATGCGCGCGATCTCCGACGCCGCCACGGAGGACGCCGACGTGGAGCTGGCCTACCGCGGCGTGGTCGAGGGCTTCATCGATGACACTGCGGCGCGGATCGAGCGCGACGTGAGAGCGGGCCGCTCGGGGTCCGCCGACTCGGGCATGCTGGCCGCCGCGCTGGTGTGGATGAACGAGCGCTATCTGCTCCAGAACCCCGTGCCCGACACGCCCGAGGACAGGCGCCGGGTGACCGACGAACTGACACGCATCTGGATGTGCGCGATCTACGATCGGTGAGTCGGGCGCGCTAGAGTGAGCCCGCAGGCGGCTGTGGTGAAATTGGTATACACGCGGCGTTCAGGTCGCCGTGGGGGCAACCCCGTGGAGGTTCGAGTCCTCTCAGCCGCACTTACCCGTCGATTCCGCCACCGGCGCTAGGCGGCGGCGCCCACGAGCTGCAGCCGGCCGAACAGGCAGCCGATCAGCTGCTCGGTCACGTCCGGGTCGAACTGGCTCCCGCCGTTGCGCACCAGTTCCGAGATCGCCTCGGCGTGGGTCATCGCCGATCGGTAGGGGCGGGTGGAGGTCATCGCGTGGTAGGCGTCGCAGGCCAGTATCACGCGCGACCCGATCGGGATCTCGGTGCCGGCGATGCCGTCGGGATACCCGCCGCCGTCCCAGCGCTCGTGCTCGTGTCGCACGATCCGGGCCACCCGGCCGAGCCCCGGGATGGCTCGCAGGATGCGCTCGCCGATCGCCGGATGCTCTCGCATCGTCTGCCACTCCGCGGCGTCGAGCTTGCCGGGCTTGTGCAGGATTTGATCGGGGATCGCCACCTTGCCGATGTCGTGCAGCAGCGCTGCCGTGCGCACGTCCTCGATCTCCTCCGGGGCGAGGCCGAACTGGCTGCACACCGAGGTGGCCAGCTGCACCACGGCATCCGAATGCTCGCCGGTGTAGCGGTCGCGTTCGAGCAGGGCCATGGCAAGAGCGGTGATGGCGTCGCGCTGGGGCTCGGGCTCGGGCACCCCGGACCCGGGCTCGTGCAGCGCGATGCGCGAGCCGCCGAGTGCTCGGGCATGAGCCGCCGCCCCCCCGGCGGCGGCGGTCAGTTCCTCCGCGCTCATCCCGTGCCGATAGCCGGCCAGCCCCACCGACACCGACGCACTTTCCACGGGTCCGAAGGGCGTGGCCTCGAGCTTGAGCAGGATCCGCTCGAAGCTCACCCGGCTGTCGGCACCGGAGGTCTCGGGAAGCATCACGAGGAACTCGCCGCCGCTCGCCCGCGCGGCCACGTCGGTGGAGCGCATCGCATCCTTCAGGACGCCGCTGAGCGCCCTGAGCAGGTCGTCGGCGACGCCACGGCCGTGGCGGGCGCAGATGGAGCGGAAGCCGTCGACCTCGAGTACGGCGAGGGTCAGGGCGCGCCCGTGGCGGCGCGAGCGCTCCACCTCTTCGTCGAGGCGCCGCTCGAAGGCCGACAGTGTGAGCAGGCCGGTGAGCGTCTCGCGAACCGTGCGCAGCTCGATCTCCCTCTCCAGGGCGACGATCTTCTGTCTCGCGGCGGATAGCTGGCGATCCAGCTCACCTTGCCGCTGCCGGTGGCCGAGCACGGGTGCGAGTCAAGCTTCGGCAAATCGCGTTTGCGGCTTTAGCCCAGGGGGCGGCGGCACTGCGAAGTGCCGAACACATAGTCCCACCACGGGGCGCTCACACCGAAGCCGCGCGTCTCGTCCTGGAAGTGATGGCGCATGTGAAGCTCGTAGAACACACGGCCCATCCGCGTGCGCGGCTTGCGGTGGTGCAGGTGGTAGTGGGTCATGTCATAGACCAGGTATCCGGCCAGGAAACCGGCGCCGAAAAGGTAGGCGCCGGGCGGCCCCAACGCGAGCCAGAACAAGCCGACCAGGACGGCCGAGAGCGGCACGCTCACAGACGGCGGCATGACCAGCCGCATCGGGTCGTTCGGATGGTCGTGGTGGACCCCGTGGATGATCCAGTGCAACCTGGCCCCGATCCCCTTCTCTGGCTCGAAGTGGAACACCACCCGGTGCATCCAGTACTCGAACAGGGTCCAGAAGGCAAAGCCGCCCACCAGCCATGCCACTGCGGGCAGGACCGGCGTGTTCTCCTGGCCCAGGGCGAACAGGACGGCGATCGCGGGGCCGAAGATCAGCGGGGGAGCGCTGTGGTGCACGCGCGAGAGGCGGTCCAGCAGGTCCGACTCGAACATCCGGGGTGATGCCCGCAGGGTGTCGGTCCGGCGCGAGTCCATGCCGACCAAATGTACACCGCGCGCTCTGCTCAGCTGGAGAGCTGGCGGCGCCGGCGACGCGCCGAGCGCCCGGTCCACACCGAGCTCACGTACTCCAGCCCGAAGCTCGCGGCGAAGCCGTAGACCACGACGCCCGGAATGCCTGCGGGACCCCGCGCAGCCTGGCTGAAGGCGAAGGCCAGCAGGCACGCCGTGACCAGGGCCACGAAGGCCAGCTCGGCATACCGCCGTGTGATTCGGATTGTCTTCTCGCTCATGTCCTGCCATCGTCGGCTCAAGCGCGCCGCGCGCTGTGACTGGCACGTATACGGGCTGTGAAACGGACGTGAACGGAATGGCGGAAAGGCCCTGCAAAGCGGCTTGCTAGCGTCGGGTCCATGACCGCAGCGATACACGGCGAGTGGGTGCGCGGCACCGCGAATATCCGAGATTGGGTTACCGCCGACGGCTCGTCGGGCTTTGGCGCGGAGCCGGGCCGATACCACCTATACTTGTCGCTGGCCTGCCCGTGGGCGCACCCGTGCCGTGATCGTGCGCAAGCTGAAGGGCCTTGAGCGGGTGGTGTCGGTGTCGGCCGTGGACCCGATCCGAGACGAGCGTGGATGGGCCTTCCGGGACGCGCCGGGCGGCGAGCCCGACCCGGTGAACGGCTTCGAGTTTCTGCTGCGCTTTGACCCCGTCTACCACGGGCACTTCAAGTGCAACATCCGTCGGGTGATCGACTACCCGTCGCTGTGGGGCTTCACGCGCGACCTGATCTCAGTGCCCGGCGTGGGTGGGACGGTGGACATCGACCAGGTCAAGCGCCACTACTGCATGACCCACCCGTCGGTGAACCCGAACCGCATCGTGCCGGCGGGGCCGGTCTTGGCCTACCACGAGCCGCACGGGCGCGAGGTGCTCCTAGAAGGCTGACCGCGGGCCGGTAGAGTCGCGCCCCATGCCGGAAGGGGTTGCCGTACCCGCGAGCGCCACCGGCCGACGCATCGGAGCGGCCTTCATCGACCTCTTCGTGTACTCCGCGCTGTCGGCCGCGGTGTTCTTCGCGCTGGCCGAGCGGGTGCCGACCGGTCTGCTGCCCGGATCCAACGTCCACCTGACCCTTGGTGACACCACCTGGCTCGTCGAGGGCGGCGACGCCGTGCGGTACTACCTGCTGTGCCTGCTGGTCGGCGTGGCCTACTTCGGGCTGCTGCCGGGCCTGAGCGGGTGGACCCCGGGCAAGCTGATCACGGGCGTGCGCACGGTGCGTCCCGACGGCCGCCGCGCGGGCCTGGGCCGCAATATGCTGCGGCCGCTGCTGTGGGTGGTGGACGGCTTTCCGTACTTGCTGCCCGGCCTCGTGGGCTTCGTGCTGGTGTTGGCCCGTTCCGATCGCCGCCGCGTGGCTGACATGGTGGCCGACACCTACGTGGTCCGGCAGGGGGATATGGGCCTGCCGGTGGTGCCGGCCGGTGGGACACACCCGCCGGCCCAGGTGGGCCCGGCGGCGGGGTGGTACCCCGATCCTCAGGCGAAGTCCGGGCTGCGTTGGTGGGACGGCGGGCGCTGGACCGAGCACACCCAGACGGGCTAGTCCAACTCCACCAGCGGCGGTGCGTGGTCTGACGGCTTGGGACCCTTGCGG
>Ga0136631_10000747_pt1 | contig 10175 bp, 12 predicted proteins | sample AntDrymUQ6012206_2_FD_104655 | JGI IMG/M metagenome (GOLD analysis project Ga0136631, IMG submission 104655) | Polar desert sand microbial communities from Dry Valleys, Antarctica - metaG UQ601 (22.06) | ecosystem: Environmental > Terrestrial > Soil > Desert | place: Antarctica: Dry Valley... | reverse complement strand
GAGGGAGCAGGGATGCGAGCACATTGAGCGCGCGTGGCTCGAACGACGGGCTGCGATCTTCCTCGGCGTTATGTGAGGATCGCCGGTCCATAACGCGCGAACGCGACCACGACCGCGATGGCCGAGAACGCCAGCCAGAAGATGTAGTAGATGACGTCGGCCCACTCAACGACGCGGCGTGCGCGTGGGTCGGTGGGCTCGGGTTTGCGCGGCAGGGGAAGGTTCACGATCACCGCGTGCTCCAGACGGCGTGGACAAGCAGCGCAAGCAGCGGCTGCGTTCCATGGCCGCTCATATGTGCCAGCCGGGGTTCAAGCTACGAAGCGCCGCGTCTTTTTCGCGCGTCGCCTCGCGCGCCACGCGTCGGCCTTCGGCGTTCAGCCGATAAAAGACTCGATAGCGCGGCCTCCGGGCGCCCGGATTAATGACTTCCTCGCGGACGGTGACCAGCTGCTCCTCCTCGAGTCGTCGCAAGATTGGATAGACGCTGCCGCTTGGCAGCCCGGTGACCTTGACGAGTTCGAAGCCGTAGGTTTCGCCTTCCGGCCCATCAAGCAGCGCCTGGAGTACCTGGCTGGTCTGGATCGATCGCTTCCTCATGGCCTGAAGAAGTCTACATACTCGCGCACGAGCGTGTAGAGGTAGCGGCTACCAACTGTGTGCCGCGTCGCTTGATGTGTATGCGTCTGTTTCTGCGCTCCTAGCGCCCCTTCCAGCTCGGGGCGCGCTTCTCGGCGAACGCCGACACGCCCTCGAGCAGGTCCTCGGAGCTGAAGCTCGACTCGCGCAACTCGATCAGCTGACGCTCGATGTCGGGATCAAGCGAGGTCTGCGCGCGCCGCAGCTCGCGCATGACCTTCTTGTTGCCCGCCATCGACAGCGGCGCGTTGGACGCCAGCTGCGTCGCGAGCTCGAGCGTCGTCGCCTCGAGCTCGTCCTCGTCGACGACCCAGTTGACGAGCCCCCAGGTCAGCGCGGTCTGCGCGTCGATATACCGACCGAGCAGGAACAGCTCGCGCGTGCGCGGTTCGCCGATCGCGTTGATGAAGCGCCGCAGGCCGGTATGCGAGTAGATCAGGCCGAGCTTGGCCGGCGGCATGCCGAGCTTGATGTGCTCGCAGGCCAGCCGCATGTCACAGGCGAGCGAGAGCTCGAGCCCGCCGCCGATCGTGGCGCCGCAGAGCGCGGCGAGCGTCGGCACATGGAGGGCCTCCAGCGCGTCGAGCGCATGACAGAACGGGTGCGCGACGAGCTTCTCGGCCTCGTCGGCGAAGGCGGCTGCGGGGATCTCACCGATGTCATAGCCGGAGGAGAACATTCCGTCGCGGCCGGTGAGCACGACGCAGCGGACGCCCTCGAGGCTCGCAAGCTCGTCCGTGATCCCGTCGAGGATCGCGTGGTCGAGCGCGTTGCGCTTCGTCGGGTTTGAGATCGCCAAGCGCAGCACTCCATCCGCGGGGTGATCGATATGCACCTCCCCAGGCATCGCCGAGCGTACGGTACCTTCAAGCGGCGCGGTTAGCTCTTAAGTTATGGCGCGATAGCGAGTACTCGATGAATGACGCCGCCGGCGGGTGGCTTGGGCCTACTCCAGCACGACAAGCGTGTCGCCCTCGTCGACGGGCTGCCCCTCCTCGCACAGGATCTCCTTGACGATGCCAGGATCCTCGGCCTCGACCGGCATCTCCATCTTCATCGATTCGAGCGTCACCACGGTGTCGCCCTCCTCGATGACGTCGCCGACCTTGCACTCGATCTTCCACACGACGCCCGTGATGTGCGCCTCGACTTCAACCACGGCTCCTCCTCGTTGAACTGATGGCAGAGTAGCCGTCTCGATGGACGTCAACACGATCGTCATCGTCACCGCCCACGAGGAGGCCGACCGCCTCGGAGAGACGCTCGGCGCCCTGGCGACCGGGTTTCCGGGGGCGCGCGTGATCGTCGCCGACGACGGCTCGACCGACGAGACCGCCCAGATCGCCGCCGACGCGGGCGCTGAGGTCGTCCGCAGCGAGCGCGTGATCGGCAAGGGCGGAGCCGCGACGCTGGCGGCTCGGCGCGTCCTCAGCCGCGCCCTGGAACCCGATCCACCGGTCTTCGTCCTCGTCGACGGAGACCTCGCCGAGAGTGCCGCGCAGCTGCCGGCGTTGGCTGCCGCGGTCCGCGACGGCCGCACCGACCTCGCGATCGCCGTCTTCGCGGCGCGCGTCGGCGGTGGCTTCGGCCTCGCGGTCGGCTTCGCGCATCGCGCGATTCGCAGCCTCACGGGGCTGGACCTGGAGGCCCCGATCTCCGGCCAGCGGGCGCTCAGCGGCCCGGCGTTCGCCGTCGTCGTACCCTTCGCCCCGCGCTTCGGGATGGAGATCGGGATGACCGTCGATGCGGCCCGCGCCGGCTTCCGGATCGAGGAGGTCGAGCTCGACCTCGCTCATCGCGCGACCGGCCGCACGTGGCGCGGCTTCGTGCATCGCGGCCGCCAGCTGCTGGACTTCCTCGCCGTCTACGCGAGCAGGCGCTGATGGAAACCGCCGACACGATCGCCGATGCCTATCGCGAGAACACTCAGGGCAGCGAACCGAGCGACGAGCAGGTCGAGCAGCTGCTGGCCACGCTCGAGCCCGGAGAGGAGGTGCTCTTCACCTGCGGCTGGCCGGACATGAGCGAGAAATGGGGCCCGCTCGCGCAGCTCACGGTGACGACGCGCCGGGTCCTCGACCAGCGCTGGGCCGGCCCTGGTACCAACCCGCCGCTCCACGAGCTCGCATTGGGCGACATCGTCGCGGTAATCGACCGCCAGCGCGGCGGAGAGCGCAACCCGTTCGAGACGCGCGCGCTCGTCGTGGAGCTGACGAACGGCACGACGCTGACCGGGGAGCACCTCACCAACCATCAGGTGACACCGGCCGCCGAGGCGATCGAGCGGGCTCGGGAGGGCCTTTAGGCGGTTCGACCGCCGGGCCAACCGCCGCGGCACAGCTTTGGACGTGCGTCGGTGTGACAGCTCGTACTCCCGGCCTACCGTGAACAGCACCGCTGGCGGTCCTTGCCGTCGTCGGCGGAGACGGGCGGCTGCGTGACCCCCGGCATGCCGCTCAAAAACGGGATCCACGTCGGGGCTTCCTCCTCCCGGCCCCGACTGTCTCAACCCCCGACGGGTACCGTCCCGGTCGTGATCCTTGCCATCGATCAGGGCACGACCGGGACGACCTGCCTGGTCTTCGACCATCAGGTACAGCTCGCGGGCCGCGCGTATCGAGAGTTCCCGCAGCACTTCCCCAAGCCCGGCTGGGTCGAGCACGACGCGGCGGAGATCTGGGACGTCACCCGCGCCGTCGCGCTCGAGGCCCTCGACGAGGCGCAGACCGGGCCCGGCGACCTGCAGGCGATCGGGATCACCAACCAGCGCGAGACCGTCTGCGTCTGGGACCCGCGAACCGGCGAGCCGCTGCACCACGCGCTCGTCTGGCAGGATCGCCGCACCGCCGGTCGCTGCGACGCGCTGCGCGAGGCCGGCCACGAGCCGCTCGTGCGCACGCGCACAGGTCTCGTCCTGGATCCGTACTTCAGCGCGACGAAGATCGAATGGCTGCTCGAGAACGTCGAAGGCCTGCGCGAGCAAGCGCAATCGGGCCATGCGGTCTTCGGCACGATCGATGCCTGGCTCGTCTTCAAGCTCACCGGCGAGCGCCGCACGGACGTCACGAACGCCTCGCGCACGATGCTCTACGACATCGTCCGCGGCGACTGGGACGACGATCTGCTCGCCCTGCTCGGCGACGTTCCGCGCGCATCGCTGCCGGAGGTCCTGCCGAGCATCGGCATCTTCGGCACCGTTCGCGACGGCGCGCTCGGGGACGGGCACGACGGCGTCCCGGTCAGCGGCATCGCCGGCGACCAGCAGGCCGCGCTGTACGGCCAGGGCTGCCTCGAGCCGGGCCTGGGCAAGAACACCTACGGCACCGGCTCGTTCGTGCTGGTCAACCAGGGGGACGAGCCGCCGACCGCGCCGCCGGGACTTCTCAGCACCGTCGCCTGGGGGATCGGCGAGCGCACCGTCTACGCGCTGGAGGCGGCGATCTTCGTCACCGGCGCCGCCGTGCAGTGGCTGCGCGACGGCCTGGGCGTCATCGAGCAGGCCTCGGACACGGAGCAGCTCGCGGCCTCGCTGGAGTCCAACGACGGCGTCTACTTCGTCCCGGCGCTCACCGGCTTGGGATCGCCGCACTGGGACCCGTATGCGCGCGGCACGATCGTCGGTCTCACGCGCGGGAGCACCCGCGCGCACCTCGCGCTGGCGACGCTCGAGTCGATCGCCTTCCAGACCGTCGACGCCGTGCAGGCGATGGAGCGCGTCTCGGGCCGGCCGCTCGACGAGCTGCGTGCCGACGGTGGCGCGACCGCCAACGCCTGGCTGATGCAGTTCCAAGCCGATGTCCTCGGCGTGCCGATCGCGATCGCCGAGATCGCCGAGACGACCGCCTTGGGCGCCGCTCTGCTGGCTGGCGTGGGCGTCGACGCCTGGACCCAGCAGGACGTCGCTGGACGCGAGGGGGAGCGCGCTCGCTTCGAGCCGCGGATGGCCGCCGGCGAGCGCGACACGTTGATCGGCGACTGGCGGCGCGCCGTCCAGCGTGCCCGCGGCTGGGCGCGCGAGTAATGTGGAGGAGATGGTGAAGCTGAAACGCAGCGAGCAGCTTGCGGCGATGGGGGATGCCGGCCGCGACCCGCGTCCAGCCGAGCACTTCGCGACCTTTCACGAGCGCTCGCGCACGCGCGAACCGGACGCCGCCTACGAGGCCGTCAAGATCCTCACGCAGCTGTGGGCGTTCACGTTCTTCCGCGCGCGCTCGATCTCCAGCGACACTGTTCCGCAGAGTGGTCCGGTCATCTTCGCGCCCAACCACGGCTCGTTCATGGACCACTTCTTCCTCGGCGGTTTCGTGCGCCGCAAGGTGCGCTTCATGGCCAAGTCGCAGCTCTTCCAGCCGCCCTTGCAGTTCGTCTACTCGCACGGCGGCGTGTTCCCGGTCCGCCGCGGCCACCGCGACGAGGAGGCGTTCGTCACGGCGCGCGCCATCCTCGAGCGCGGCGGGACGGTCGCGATGTACTGCGAGGGCGGGCGCTCGCGCGACGGCAAGCTCTCCCAGCGGCCCAAGCCCGGGATCGGCCGCCTCGCGCTCGAGACCGGTGCGCCGATCGTGCCGGTCGCGATCCACGGCTCGACGCAGGTCCGCAACTGGCGCAAGGGGCAGTTCCCGAAAGTGACGATCCAGTACGGCGACCCGATCCGCTGGGAGCGCGTCGAGGACCCGACCCGCCACCAGCAGATGGTCGTCGCCGAGGAGATCTTCGGCGAGATCAAGGTCCTCTACTCGGGCCTCGAGACGCTCGGGCGGAAGGGCGTGCTGCAGCGCGTGCGCGAGCAGCGGCGGCTCGAACGCGCCGGCAAGAACCACGCGGCGACGGCGTAGCCGGCTGCCGTCTACGCCACGGACACCGGCGCGACGCTCGGCATCGCCTGGCGACCGGCGGGCTCGAGGCGCTCCAACTCACGCGTCTGGCGTGGCAGCAGCCCGAGCGCGAGCGCCGTGAACCCGAGCGCCGCGCCGCCAAGCATGACGTTCGCCGCGCCGAACTGCTCGGCCAGCGGCCCGGCCAGCACGTAGCCGACGGGCACGAGCGCGAATGACACCATCCAGTCATACGACGTCACGCGCGAGAGCCTGTCGGGCGGTACGCGCTCGGCCAGGGCAGTGATCCACCAGACCTCGAGCAGCGCGATCCCAGTGCCGCTGAGCGTCACCGCCGGGACGACGACGATCAGCGTCACGCCCGCCGCGTACAGCGCGACTCCGCCCGGCCAGAGCAGGACGAACGCCATTCCCAGGCGCATCGGATAGCGCGGGCGCCAGCGCATCGCAGCGAGCGAGCCGGCGATCGTTCCCGCCCCGAAGGCGGCGGTCACGAGGCCGAACGCCGACAGGCTGCCAGGGTGTGGAGCGCGGGCCGAGCGCGGTTCGAGTCCTGCCGAGGGAGGCCGCGCCGGGCGACGACGTCCACCTGAACTGCGCCCGGGCGACCACGTGAACGTGCGTGGCACGGCGCCAACGCGTCAAGGCCTCGATCAACCGTTTGTGCAGGATCGCGCGGCCTGCGGCTCCGCTCGCGCGCCCTTCGCTCCCGCTGGCCCGCTGGCCTCGGCGCGCCAAGGCCCGCAGATACTCGTAAGCCCAGCATGCAAAGCATCCAGGCGAGCGGCCCTCTCGCGGCCGGGCAACGTCGTGCATCGTCACGGTGAACGAGGCGCTCCGGCGTGGCTGGCAACGGCCCCGATCAGCTGACGCCGAGGGACCGCGCGAGCCCGCGCAGCCGGCCACCGTCACGATCGTGTCGACCGTCAAAACCAACGTCCACGCCAGCAGCGTGTTAAGGCGTGACGGCAAAGCGGACCGCCAAGACTCCGGCTGCATCATCATCAACGGCGCGACGTGCCGTTGAGGAACAGCGAGATCGGGTCCCCATCGCTCGCGACGACCGGCGACGAACGGTTCAGCGCACACGATCGGCGCGCATACCTCGAACGACCTGCTCCGCGGCGGGAGCCGCCGAGCCCAGGCTCACGACTCGCCTGAGGCAAGGCCGCCGGCGACGTCTGTGAGCCTGCGCTCGAACCGCGCAGCATCCACAGCAGGAAAGCGGAACAGACCCGCCTGCATCGCGGCGAACGCTTCGTGGAGCTCTGCGGTGCTGACGAGGTCGCGGCCCAGCATGGCGCGCACATCGTCGAGGTCGGTGTCCAGGCCCCGTTCGATTTTCGCGAGCGCCTGAAGGCGAAAGTCGAGGTGGCGGACGTCCAGCGATCCCCACGAGCCCACATACGGACTGCGGTCTTGCCATCCCTCGAGCGCCGGCAGGAAATCCAAGGGAGATGCCAGCTCGATGTTGATGTCTAGCGCCTGCTTGAGCTCGTGCAGGATTCGCAGGAGCTCATCGGAGTCTGGCTCCGGGCGTACATCGACATCGCGGGTGGAGGCTCGCCAGCCGATGACGACCGCGCTCGAGCCGCCGACGAGATACAGCGTGTGAGGTGCGCGCAGCCGCCGGCCCAGATGGGACAGCAGCTCCAGGACGCGGGCGCGGTCCACGTCAGCGCGCATAGTGCTCGGCCGCTTGCATGAAGGACACGAGCCGACGGGTGAGCGCGTTGTAAGCGGAATGAGCGCCGGTGCCGTCTCGCACGGCGAGCAGCTGGTATAGCTCTCGGTCGGCGTCAGGCAAGGGCTCACCGACGGGCACGCCGCAGGACCGCAGTCGTACGGTCGCGCGCGACACGAGGAGCGCTTCGAGGCTGCGGCGACCGGCCGCCAGGTCGCTTACGCCGCGGTCGACCAGGTCGGCGCCGGGCAGGTCTGCGAACGGTCCCCCCATGAAGCCGAGGATAGGCGTCCCCGCTACCTACCGCGGACAATCAGCTGCAAAACGAACACTTCGGGTTTCTACCGTTGGCTGGCTACTTCCCGCGAGGAACAGCGTCCGCGTCGGCCAAGACGCCGCCGCGCGTGGTCGCCGCCGGATACGGAATCGGAGTTGCGGCGATAGGCAGCACACGCTTGCCAACGTGTCGGTCAATACACTCAAAGCCATTCGTGGCGCGCGACGACCCAAGCGATCGGGCCATCCGATCTTCGCGCGCATGTAGGGCCTGCTTGGGCCCCGATCCGTGGACGCCGAGCAGCGCACGCAGTTGCTCGCGGGCCTCAGCGGACACGTCGTGGAAGTCGGCGCGGGCGGCGGGGTGAACTTCGGCTACTACCCCGTCCCGGTGAAGGGGGTCTTGGCGATCGAGCCGGAGAGACACCTCAGAAAGCTCGCTGCGCAGCAGGCCTCCAAGGCACCCGTCGAGGTGACCGTCACTGACGGCCTCGCCGAGGCGCTGCCAGCTGCCGACGTGTCATTTGACGCGGCCGTCGCCTCGTTGGTCCTGTGTTCGGTACCGCAGCAGCACGCCGCGCTCGCCGAGCTTCGCCGGGTCCTTCGGCCAGGCGGCGAACTGCGCTTCTACGAGCATGTCGTCGCGCGCCCTCGCCTCGGCGCGCTCCTGCAACGGGCGCTGGATCGCTCACGCGTCTGGCCCACGCTCTGCGGGGGCTGCCACCTCGCGCGCGACACGCTCAGCGCGATCGAAGCGGCCGGGTTCACGATCAAGCACTCGCGTCGAACAGCGACGGCCGGGATCCCGCACGTCCTCGGCGTCGCGCTGCGCGACGACTGATCATCCGCGACGCGGCGTCGTCCGCGCCCATACCGACGCCGCTGCGTGCTTGCGCGGCCTGCGGACGGCGACCACGCGCCCGCTCACGAAGCAGTTGATCGCGCGCAACTGCCGCCGGCCCCCGCGAATGCATCCAGCCGCCGACTGTTGTGCTTGCCGGCGTGGTTCCTGGCGTAGGGTTCCGGAGGCGGCGAGCGTGATCGTCGTTGATCTGATCTTCGAAACGCGGGAACTCGAATATGACCAAGCAGGATGGTGTACGGAAGGTCGCCTCGCACCAGGCCGCCGAGCGCTCCCACGACGCGATCGCGATCCTCAAGCCGCTGCTCGCCGACCGCGAGCGGACCCTCGGCGACGAGCACCCCGACACGCTCGCGAGCCGCGGCAACCTCGCGAACGCCTACCAGGCCGCGGGGCGCAGCGACGACGCGATCGCGATCTACGAGCCGCTGCTCGCCGACCGCGAGCGGCTGCTCGGTGCCGAGCACCCCAATACGCTCCGCACCCGCAACAACCTGGCGAACGCCTACCAGGCCGCCGGGCGCTCCCACGACGCCATCGCGATCTTCGAGCCGCTGCTCGACGACCGCGAGCGGAACCTCGGCGTCGAGCATCCCGATACGCTCGCCAGCCGCTACAACCTGGCCAGCGCATATCAGGCCGCCGGGCGCTCCCACGATGCCGTCGCGATCTTCGAGCCGCTGCTCACCGACCTCGAGCGGCTGCTCGGCGCCGAGCACCCCAACACGCTCAACACGCGCAACAACCTCGCCAACGCCTACCAGGCCGCCGGGCGCACCCACGACGCGATCGCGATCCTCGAGCCGCTGCTCGCCGACCGCGACCGGACCCTTGGCGTCGAGCACCCCGACACGCTCGCGAGCCGCGGCAACCTCGCCAACGCCTACCAGGCCGCCGGGCGCACCCACGACGCGATCGCGATCTACGAGCCGCTGCTCACCGACCTCGAGCGGATCCTCGGCGCCGAGCACCCCAATACGCTCAGCACCCGCGGCAACCTCGCCAACGCCTACCAGGCCGCCGGGCGCACCCACGACGCGATCGCAATCTACGAGCCGCTGCTCACCGACCACCAGCGGACCCTCGGCGTCCAGCACCCCAACCTGCTGCGCACCCGCGGCAACCTGGCCAACGCCTATCAGGCCGCCGGGCGCAGCGACGACGCGATCGCGATCTTCGAGCCCCTGCTCGTCGCCCGCGAGCGGATCCTCGGCACTGAGCACCCCGACACGCTCGCGAGCCGCGGCAACCTCGCCAACGCCTACAAGGTCGCCGGGCGCAGCGACGACGCGATCGCGATCCTCGAGCCGCTGCTCACCGACCTCGAGCGGATCCTCGGCGTCCAGCACCCCGACACGCTCGCGAGCCGCGGCAACCTCGCCAACGCCTACCAGGCCGGCGGGCGCACCCAGGACGCGATCGCGATCCTCGAGCCAATGCTCACCGACCTCGAGCGGATCCTCGGCACCGAGCATCCCGACACGCTCGCGAGCCGCGGCAATCTCGCCACCGCCTACCAGGCTGCCGAGGCCGGCGGGCGTACACAGGACGCGATCGCGATCTTCGAGCCGCTGCTCGCCGACCTCGAGCGGATCCTCGGCACCGAGCATCCCGACACGCTCGCGAGCCGCGGGAACCTGGCGAACGCCTACAAGCTCGCCGGGCGCAGCGACGACGCGATCGCGATCTTCGAGCCGCTGCTCGCCGACCGCGAGCGGATCCTCGGCGCTGAGCATCCCGACACGCTCGGCAGCCGCGGCAGTCTCGCCAGCGCCTATCAGGCCGCCGGGCGCAGCGACGACGCGATCGCGATCTTCGAGCCGCTGCTCGCCGACCGCGAGCGGATTCTCGGAGCCGAGCACCCCGACACGCTCCGCAG
>Ga0136631_10000746_pt1 | contig 10177 bp, 7 predicted proteins | sample AntDrymUQ6012206_2_FD_104655 | JGI IMG/M metagenome (GOLD analysis project Ga0136631, IMG submission 104655) | Polar desert sand microbial communities from Dry Valleys, Antarctica - metaG UQ601 (22.06) | ecosystem: Environmental > Terrestrial > Soil > Desert | place: Antarctica: Dry Valley... | reverse complement strand
CTCGACGACGACATCATCGAAGTTCACTTCGCTAGCGGCGGACCCCGCCGCCTCCAACAAGACATCGCCGCCGCGATCGCCGACGAGCACTCCACCCGGCGACCCCGCTAACTCAATACCTTCAAGCCTGCGCGCTGGCTCTGGGCGCGGCACAGTCCCAAGCGCGGCGGGAGCCCGGCGCGGGCCGGTCAGGCGCTTCGGCGCGCCGGAGCGACAGCGGTGTACCCGGTGCGCGCGGTCGTCACCGCGCCGTTCGCGGTCGGCGCCTCGTTGGCCACCCGCGCTACCTGCGAGCCATCGACCGCCGCTTCACGCGACGCCGACGCAAGGGGCCCGACGATGTCCCGCCGGCGGGATGAACGTGCCCTGGACTGAGATCCGCCCGTTGAGCTAGGCGCGCGCGACTCAGCAGCGGGCGCTCGCGATCAAGGAGACCGTCTACGGGCCTGAGCACCCCGCGCTCGCGATCACGCTCACCAACCTCGGCAAGGTGCACGAAATCGCACCCACACTGGGGTCTACCGCTTGCGCCAGAGTCGTCGAGATCGCGTGGGCGCCGTGCTTCGGTGCGTGGCTCCAACCCCGCTGTTCCGCTACGCGCGCTAGATATTCTCTCGCTTGTCTGGTGTAGGCCGTGGTCGGCCCCGAGGAAGCGCTCAGAGATCCGGACCGCCCGTTGCGTGTGCGCGCGTGCCTCCTCGAGCTCCCCGAGCGGCCCAGGATCCGGATGAAGAGCAAGCAGGAGTTCTCGAACCTCCAGCCGTGCGTCAAACCGTGAACAGGCGCCGGGCACCGTGTCACTGGCGGTGACCGTAGTCGGTGTGATCGTCGTGCTGGTCATCGGCGCGCGCTTCGCTGACGACCAGCACGCCGGACTGGACTGCGAAAGCTCTCGGTTCCCTTCCACAGCCTGGAAGAAGCACCAAGAGAAACGTGGAAGGAAACGCCGAGCTTGAGCTCCGTCGTCAAGCCGTCGATGCGGTCGTCGAATGCCGTTGCTCGACGGGCGCACAAGGCGTCAGATACGCCGCACACTAGGCCGGCCCCACCAGAGCGATAGCGACGGCTGGACCTACGTCGTCGGCGAAGAGGCCCCGTCGTCGTCGACTCCGAACACCTCCTCATTACCTTCCGCGACGGTCGCGTCAGCGCCACCGAACTGTTCGACGGATAGACAAGGACTGCAAGCGCCCATTTCATCGATCAGCGCGACTGCTGGATCCATCACTGCAGCTCGACGCGCCGCAGGCGCCGGGTCGTATGTGCGTCTGGATTGACCGTCGGGACTGAACGCCACCGCGTTCACCCAGGCTGTGTCGCCCTTGAGGACGCGGATCTGTGCGATCGCTTGGACGTCCCGCGACCGCAACGACCGGTCGGTGCCGGCGCTCGCGAGCAGCCGCCCGTCGGAGCTGAACGCGACCGCGTTCGTAAGCATCTGGGCTGCTGCCGTTGGCGGGCGCCGCGGGCGCAGGCGCGACCCTTCCGGGCGCCTGCCGGGAAGGGTCACGTCGCGAGCTTGAGCGGGGTCAGAATTCGCAGTTGATCCTCACGACGCCGCCCAGGCCGAGGTCACACGTGTCACCCTCGATATGAGGGCCGCCGTTGAGGACGTCCGCGCCGGCGCCCCCGACGAGCCAGTCGTCGTCACCGTTGCCGCAGAGGAGGTCGTCACCGCCCCCTCCCCTGATCGTGTCGCGGCCGTCCAGCCCGACGATCACGTCGCGATTGGGAGTGCCGATGAGCACGTCGGCCTGGTTAGTGCCGACGATCGTGGCGACCTGGCCCTGACAGGTCGGCACCGCGGCGGCTGCCTTGGCGCCGGCGTCGTGCTGAGCGACCGCGAACGTCGCCGTCAGGCAGACGCCCAGGGCCAGCGCGGCGACGCGCCGCGTGCGTGTACTGCCTGAGACGCCGCTCACGGCCGCCGAACAGCGAGTGGCTGAGCGTTGCAGGGTCTTGAACATGGATGCTCCTCTTTGGTGGGGTATGGGTTGGACGTCCTTGACGTCACTGCCGCGCAGCATCGGCGCGGTCAGCTGCAGGGCAGTTGCAGCCTTGTTGCATCGCTGCAGCAGGGTGTTCGGGGCGCGCGCGGAGTAGCGTCGTGGCGTGGAGTTTCGGATCCTGGGACCGCTTGAGGTGCGCAACGAGTCCGGTTTGGTGGAGTTGGGGGGCATCAAGCCGCGGGCGGTGCTGGCTGTGTTGCTGCTGCATCCCAACGAGTCGGTGCACGCCGAGCGGTTGGCGCTGGCGTTGTGGGGTGAGGATGCGCCGGCGAGCGCGGTGCGGACGGTGCAGGTGTATGTGTCTCGGTTGCGCAAGGTGCTGGGTGACGCGGAGATCCTTGCCTCGACGCCGGCGGGGTATTGCCTGCGGGTGCGTTCGGACGAGTTGGACGCCGAGCGCTTCGCGCGCTTGGTCGAGGACGGGGGTCGCGCGTTGGACGCTGGGAGGGCTGAGCACGCGGCGGCCGTGTTGCGCCAGGCGCTGGCGCTGTGGCGCGGGCCGCCGCTGGCGGAGTTGGCGTTCGAGCCGTTCGCGCAAACTGAGATCGCGCGGTTGGAGGAGCAACGCCTGGCGACGCTCGAGGCACGCGTGGAGGCCGACCTGGCGGCAGGCCGTCACGCCGCGCTCGTCGGGGAGCTGCGGCAGCTGGTGGCCGCCCATCCCAACCGTGAGCGGCTTGCCGGCCAGCTGATGCTGGCGCTGTATCGCTGCGAACGCCAGCGCGACGCGCTGGAGGCCTTCGATGCAGCACGGCGGGTGCTCGTCGCGGAGATCGGCGTCGAGCCCGGTCCGCAGCTGCGTCGGCTGCATGAGGCGATCTTGCGTCAGGATGTCGCGTTGGAGACGCGGGCTGCCGTGTCCGAGCTGCCCGAAGAACTGGACGCCGCCACTGCGCCGCTTCTCGTCGGCCGCGAGGCCGAGCTTGGCTGGCTGCGTGAGCGCTGGGAGCTGGCCCGGGTCGCCCCCGGCGTCCTGGTCACGGTCACCGGCATGCGAGGGATCGGCAAGAGCCGACTCGCGGCCGAGCTGGCGGGGGAGGCTTATCGCCTCGGCGCGGTCGTGCTGTATTGCTCTGGGAGGGGTCCTCCCGCAGCTGTGCGTGCTGCGCTGGGCCGCGCTGGAGCGGCGTCGCGAGCGACGCTGCTCGTCGTTGATGACGCCGATGAAGCTGGTGCTGACGTGCTCGGCGAGCTCGAGAAGCTAACCGGTGCTCGCGCCGATGTCCCCGTGCTCGCGCTCGCGCTCGCCGAGAACGCTGAGGCACTCGCGCACCTCGCTGGCGCCGGCGCGCTCACTTTGCGTCCGCTTGACGCGGAGGGGGTCCGGGCGATCGCTGTCCTCTACTCGCCTCGTCACGCGGCGCACGAGGACGTGCCCGCCGATTGGCTGCTGAAGACCAGCGGGGGCGTTCCGCGCCGCGTCCACGAGGTAGCCCGCGAGTGGGCTCGTCGGGACACGGCGCGCCGTGTCGGGAGGGGGGCCGAGCGCGCCGCCGCCGGGCGCGTCGAGCTGCGCTCGATCGAGGCCGAGCTGGCCGGCGACGTCGTAGCGCTGCAGGCAGTACGCGGCCGCGACGCGCCCAGCGACGAGAACGCGGCTCCGATGGTGTGTCCGTTCAAAGGGCTCGCGTCCTTTGATGTCGCCGACGCCCCGTACTTCTTCGGCCGCGAGCGGCTCGTCGCGGGGCTCGTTGCGCGGCTTGTCGGCGCGCCGCTGCTCGCGATCGTGGGACCGTCGGGCAGCGGCAAGTCCTCGGTCCTGCGCGCCGGCCTGCTGCCAGCTCTCGCGAGCGGCGTGCTGCCCGGCAGCGATGGGTGGGCGCAGATCGTCATGCGGCCGGGAGAGCATCCGCTGCGCGAGCTCACCAATGCCGCCGCGAAGATCGACGACGACCGGCGTTTCGTGCTGGCGGTCGACCAGTTCGAGGAGACCTTCACCGCTTGCCGTGACGAGCAAGAGCGCGCTGCGTTCATCGCTGAGCTCGCGAAGATCGCTTGCGCGGGCGACGGTCGAGCGATCGTCGTGCTCGCCGTCCGGGCGGACTATTACGGGCGCTGCGCGGCGTACTCGCAGCTAGCGGGCGTGCTCGCCGCCAACCATGTGCTGGTCGGGTCGATGCGGCGCGACGAGCTGCGCCGAGCCGTGGAGTGCCCGGCGCGACGCGTCGGCCTGCGCGTCGAGCCTGAGCTCGCCGACGCGCTGGTGGCCGACGTCGAGCAGCAGCTGGGCGGCCTGCCGCTGCTCTCGACGGCGCTGCTTGAGCTCTGGCAGCATCGCGACGGGCGGCGGCTGCACTACGCCGCCTTCGAGCACACCAGGGGTGTGCGCGGGGCGATAGCGCGTCTTGCGGAGGACGCGTTCACTCAGCTCGATGACGCGCGGCAGGCGGTTGCGCGCGACGTGGTCATGCGGCTCGTCGGGCTGGGAGCGGACGGCGCGGTCGAGTGTCGGCGGGTCCTGCTAGCAGAGTTCGCGACCGAGCAGAGCGAGGACGTCGCGCGCGTGCTCGCGTTGTTCACCGACCGCCGCCTGCTGACCGTCAGCGCCGGAAGCATAGAGGTCGCACACGAAGCGCTGCTGCGCGAGTGGCCCCGGCTGCGCGAATGGATCGAGGCAGACCGCGAGGGCTTGCGGATCCAACGAAGCCTCACCTCGGCCGCGCAGGAGTGGCGCCGCCTGGACCGCGACGAGGGGGCGCTGTATCGCGGTACGCGGCTCACCGAGAGCGTCGAATGGCGCGATGGACGTGCATCGTCGCTGAACGACTTGGAGCGCGAGTTCCTGGCGGCGAGCGAGACGGGCCGCGCGCGTGAGCGCGTGACGCGCCGGCGCCGGATGCGGTTGACGGGCGCGGCGGTCGCGGCGCTCGCGGCCGCCGTCGTCGCGATCGTCGTGATCGCGTTGTTCCTCGGCCGCGAGCGCGACATCGCGGCGTCCCGTGATCTGGCGACGAAGTCCTCGACGCTGATCGCGTCCGACCCCGGGCTTGCGCTCGCGATCGCGCATGAGGCGCGGCAGCGCAGCGACACCGAGCAGGCACAGAACGCGCTGCGTCAGGCGACCCTCGCGCATCGCACGACGAGGGTCATCGCCGCCCACAAGGGCTTGCTCTTCGACATCGCAACGAGCGCCGACGGCCGCATGACCGCCACGGCGGGCGCCGACCGCACCGTGCGCACCTGGAGTGTGGCAAGCGGCCGTCGCATCGGGGAGATCCGTGGCTACCGGGCCGAGGTCAGGGCAGTGAGCTTCAGCCGCGACGGCGAGCGCATCGCGAGCGCCACCCTCGACGGAGAGATCGCCGTCGCCGCCGCAGACGGCGGCGCGCGACGCGTCGTCACGCGCCTGGGGCGTGACGACTTTGCCCGCAGCATCGACTTCGGCGCCGACGACAGGACGCTCGCGATCGGGACCGACGGCGGTCGCGTCGCGCTCGTCCGGCTCAGCGACGGCGCGGTGCGCGAGCTGAGCCAGGACTCCGCCGCTACGATCTTCGCCGTCGACTTCGACAGCGACACGCGCAGGGTCCTCAGCGCGGGCACCGACGGCTTCGCGCGGATCTGGAACGTCGCCGGCGGCCGCCCGCTCGAGCTCGCGCACGGTCGCAGGGTGCTGGCCGCGAGCTTCAGCCCGGACGGCGCTCGCGTGGCGACAACAGGGTACGACGGCGTCGTGCGACTCTGGAACGCCAGCAGCGGCCGCCGACTGAGCCGCATCCAGGTCAGCACCCAGCCGCCCCTGGCGTCAGTGCGCTTCAGCGCCGATGGACAGCGCATCGTGACCGGCGCGTTCGACGGCGTGGTCCGCCTGACGGCCGTCCGCGGAGGAGTCCTGCTCGCCGAGATGCGAGGTCTTCAGTCCGGCGCAAGCGGATTTCGGCCCCGCGGCGCCCTTGTCAGCGCGCATGAGGACGGGACGCTGCGGACGTGGATCGCGCCCGAGACGAAGATCTCGCCGCGGCCGGGAGCGGTTCCGCGCTTCAGTGCTGACGGCAAGCTTGTCGTCAGCGGCAGCGTCGAAGGTCCGATTTACGTCTGGAACCCGTCGACCGGCAGGGCTCGCGAGGTCGTCGGTCACAAGGACGTGAGCTATCCGCGGTTCTCGCCCGATGGCTCGCAGATCGTCAGCGCATCGGAGGACTACACCGTCCGGCTGTGGGATGTCAAGACCGGGCGCTCTCGTGTCGTCCCGGCCCTCGGAGAGGAGAAGTTCGCGGCTGCAATCGATGCGAGCGGCAAGCGGATCGCGATCGGCGGCATAGCGCCGCTCGTCATCCAGGCTCTGGACGGGAGCGCCCGGCTGCGGCTGCGCGGGCACCACGGGCGGGTCAACGCGCTCGCGTTCAGCCCTGATTCAGCGCACTTGCTGTCCGGATCTGACGATGGAACCGCGATCGTGTGGAACGCCCGCAGCGGCGCGCTCGAGCGAATACTGCGAGGGCACGACGGGATCGTTCGTGGCATCGCCTACAGCGACGACGGGCGAAGGATCGCAACGACCGGCAGCGACGGGACGGTTCGCGTCTGGCCGGCGGACGGCGGCGATGCGGTGATCCTCATGGGACACGAACGTGCCGTGAACACGGTCAGCTTCGACGGCCGCGGCGATCGCCTCGTCAGCGCCGGGCGCGACGGGACGATCCGCATCTGGGACGCCACCGGCGGCGAAGCCCTCGTGGTCCTGTACCGGCACAAGGACGTCGCCAGCGGTGCGGACTTCAGCGCCGACGGGCGCCACGTCGTCAGCGCCGGCGACGACGGCATCCGGACCACGGCATGCGAGGTCTGCGGCACCCTCCAGGACACGCTACGCGTGGCCCGGACACGCGCACAGCACACGCTCAGCACCGCCGAACGCCAGCGCCTCCTACCCGGCGGCTGATCCCAGCGCGGATCGTTGCGACCCCGCGCCAAAGGGGCCACTTAACTTCGGGACGGATGCGGGTTGTCTCAAGCGCGACGCGCGCATCGACTGCGCCAGAACGACCTCGGCGTCGAGGCGGACGCGGTGATCGCGAGCGTCGGCGCTCGGAAGGCGTCGAGGAGCTCTCCCCACCCACCGCGGTGGCGTAGTGCGAGCTCGGTCACGGGATGCGCTCAAGCTGCGCGGTGAGCTGCGCAGCGCGCAGCACAAGCTCGTAGGGCAGATGGCCGCAAGGAACCGTGTCGGCCAGAGTCGAGCGACGATCCCGCAGCTACCGAGAGTTACTTTGGGGCTCAAGCCAGCTATTTTCGAGTGCTGATAATCCGTCTCCTGCATATCCGGTTCGCTCCATCCCAGCCGCGCATCTCGAGGGCGGCCAGGCGCTGTTCCTGCAGCCGCGCGATCTCGGCCTGCGCGAACGGCTCGAACGCCAACTCGGCCAGCGGCGGTCCGAGCCACAACGCCAGCGCCTGACGTAGCACGGCCGCCGCGTGCTCGGCCTGCCCGGCGGCCAACACACAACGCCCGTCCTCGACGAGGCGCCGAAGCGCTCGGCGTCCAGCTCATCCGGGCGCACACGCAAGCAGTACTCGTTGTGCACCTCAAGCGGTCCCAGGATCCGAAACTCCACGCCAAGACGCTACTCCGTGCGCGCCCCGAACAGCGTGCTGCCGCGATGCAACAAGGCTGCAACGGCCCTGCAGCCGACCCGGTCGATGCTGCGCGGGCAGCGACGTCAACCGGACGTCCACACTCAAACAAGGAGAACTGATGCATCGAACGACACGCATCGTGGCGAGCACGCTCGCCATCGCAGCTCTCGGCGTCGCCGGCGCTCACAGCGCCGCGAACGCAACCGATTTCACGGACACGTGTGTCCACGGTTCCGTGACTCCAAGCAGCGGGCACAACGGGGGCGTCGAGTGGCTCAGCGAGTGGACCGTGGCGGGCGACCACACCCACAAGTACAGGCATCACACGGGTGGGTTCAACCATAAGAAGGAGAGGAACTGCAACGGCCACCCAGCCTGAGCGTCGTCGCTTGGGCGCGGTGTTTGCCGCGCCCACGCGCCTGCCCGGCTACCTGCTCACCATGCGATCTCTACTCAACATCATCATCACCACCTGTGGCGTCATCGCTTTGGCGTTGGCGGCCGGGCTGCTGCGACCCGGACTCACGCCGGCGACCCTTCAAAGCCATGCGCAACGAAGCGTCGACCGCTGCATGCAGGAGGCCGGCCTCAGTCAGGATCGTCGACTGCCGGGCTCGCTCGTCTCCGCGCAAGCGTCGTCGCGCGATCACGCCCTCAAGCGCTGCTGGTCTGACGCCGCGAACAATTCCCGCTTCCAGCGTCTCGGGCTTAGGGACCCGATCGTGGCCGAACGACAGCTTCGGGACGAGGGCTTCAGGGTCTGGCGCTGCGCTGAGCGATCGGGGTATGTGCGGACGAGCCAGATCCCGCTGAGCGGACCGGGCGGCTATCCGCTGCAGCTCGCAGCCGGGAACTTCCGCGTCGGATCGAGCGATCGCGAGCTCACACGCTTCTATCGCGCCGCGGCGAAATGCAGCGGCGAGTCCATCGAGGTCTATCGATGGTCGAATGGCGCCTTCTCCCCGGAACCCGCGAACGGCGCGCGCTGCGCCCGCCGCAACGGCCGCGGCCGCGGCCGCGGCCAGCTTGCTCATGGCTGTTACGGCGCCGCCACCTACCCTGATCAGAAAGCAGGTGCGCAGCGATGACGAAGACGACGCCGGCAACTCGATCTAAGATCCTGGCCGTAGCCTGCACGCTGCTTCTTCTCCAGGTGGAGCCCGCGTCAGCGCATGACTCGGGCCTCGGTCTGACGGCATCCTTCGAGCAAGGCTTCCTGCATCCCATCACCGGTGTGGACCACCTCATCGCGATGGTCGCAATTGGGCTCCTCAGTGGCGTGCTCGGGGGCCGCGCGGTGGTGACCGTTCCGGCCCTCTTCGTCACCTTCTTGCTCATAGGAGGCGTGTTCGGCTTCTACGCCTTCGAGCTCGTCGGCGTCGAGCTGTGGATCCTCGCGTCGCTGCTGCTCCTGGGTGTCGTGCTCGCCCGCACCACGAAGCCGTGCCGGGCCTTGATGTTTGCGGCAATCGCGCTGTTCGGCTTCGCTCACGGCAACGCCCACGGGCTTGAGCTGCCACTGGCCTCCAGCGCCCTCGGATACGCGGGGGGTTTTGCGATCGCCAGCGCGGTGTGTCACGCCTCCGGGATCCTCGTGGCCCTCGGCGTGTCCCGCACGCCGTGGGGGCGCACCCCCATCCGGGTCCTGGGCCTCGCCACCTTCGGCGCTGCTGTCTACATGACGTCGTCTGTGCTGACGGGCTGACAGGCTGACGCCAGTGCTACGCACACCACATCAACTCACGCTCAGGCGAGCGCTCAGGGTTGAGGCTGATGGGGCTCAGGCGGCCTCCAAGAGCGGCTGGAGAGGACCTTGTGGACGAGCAGAGAAGAGGCCGCTGATCAACGTCGGCGACCACAGACGGCACCGCGCCTGCCGCGCCGAAGGCGAGCTCGAGCGTCACCGAGTGGAGCGACCAACGCTTGCGGATCGTGAAAACGTCCTTTCCCCCGCGAGCTTGGTGATGGGCTGCGGGAGATCACTGCGTAGCCCGGAGCCGAGGGCACGTCAAGCTCGACCGTGACCTGCTTCTTGGCCGTAGCCTGGATCCACCGTGTTTTGCGGGGTTGTCGTCCGGTTCGGGAGGTAGTTTGACCTCCTGAGCAGGGAGAAAGCGGCTGATTGGGCAGCTGCGGCCCTCGCCCAGGAGGTCACCCATATGGTGCACGATCGGCTGGACGCTGTGAAGGTCGAGTTTGATGACGAGCGGGCGGTCGCAAACGCCGGGGTGCTGCTGGTCGCGACGCTCGCCAAGCGCCTCGGGCTCGAGGTGCTTGTCGGCGAGTGCGTGCGTCTGGGCAAGCACGGGGCACGGTTTCGGCCGGGGCGCAAGGTCATGAGACTGGTCTTTGCGATGCTGCTGGGCGCGCAGTCGATCGATGGTTGTGATGTGCTGCGCTCGGGCAGGACGGGCCGGCTGCTGGGCGTGCGGGTGATGGCGCCGTCGACGCTGGGTGGACCTCCCCCGGTTCCGTGGAGTCAGGTTGATGTTGTCGTAGTAGCTGTGCGCAACCGAAGGTTGTGCACAGTTTTTTCGCGCGCGCCCGCGTGTGCGCTCAGGCGCGCGAGGCCGTCAGGATCGCCGGCAGCG
>Ga0136631_10000745_pt1 | contig 10180 bp, 12 predicted proteins | sample AntDrymUQ6012206_2_FD_104655 | JGI IMG/M metagenome (GOLD analysis project Ga0136631, IMG submission 104655) | Polar desert sand microbial communities from Dry Valleys, Antarctica - metaG UQ601 (22.06) | ecosystem: Environmental > Terrestrial > Soil > Desert | place: Antarctica: Dry Valley... | reverse complement strand
GTCTTCTCGGTCAGGTTGTAGATCCAGACCGCGTTGATCACGATCCAGAGGATCGGAAAGAAGCCGAATGTGGCTCCCTCGGCGCCCATGTCCACCGACTGCCCGACGGGCACGTCGTAGACCAGGATCGCCACGAGTAGAGCCACGCCCAGGGACACCAGCCCCGAGATCCATGCCGTGATGCGAAACGCGCCCAGCATGACGAACAACGTGATCAGCGGGAGCGCGGCGAAGATCGATGACAATCCCAGCGAGTTGCTCACCGGGTCGAATATCTGCTCGTACATTCTCTCTCTCTCTCTCTCTCTCCCTCTGTTGCCCTCAAACCATCCCATACCCAGCGCCTGGCGCGAATGAACCGTCGCGAGTGGTAGAGAGGACACACGATGCGCGTCGCGCTGCTGATCGCCTGCTTCAACGACACGCTCTTTCCTGAGACAGGGAGGGCCACCGTGGGACTGCTGGAGCGGCTCGGGCACCAGGTGGACTTCCCCGAGGAGCAGACCTGCTGCGGGCAGATCCACTTCAACACCGGCTACGCACGCGACGCCCTGCCGCTGGTGCGGCGAATGGTGGATGCCTTCGAGGGCGCCGACGCCGTGGTGTGCCCATCGGCCTCCTGCACGGGCATGGTGCGCGACCACTACCGGGGGCTCGCCGAGCTGGCCGGCGACGCCGGACTGCGCCGCGAGGTGGATGCGTTCGTGCCGCGGGTGCACGAGCTCACAGAGCTGCTCACCGGCCCGCTGGGACTGCAGGACGTGGGGGCCTACTACCCCCACCGCGTGACCTACCACCCGACCTGCCACGGGCTCCGCGGACTGGGGCTGGGGGATGGCCCCGTGAGGCTGCTGCGCTCTGTGCGGGGAATCGACTTCGTGGAGCTCGAGCAGGCCACGGAGTGCTGCGGCTTCGGTGGCACGTTCGCGGTGAAGAACGCCGACACCTCGATCGCCATGCTGTCGGCCAAGGTGAAGGCCGTGCTCGACACGGGGGCGGAGGTGGTCACCGCCGCCGACAACTCGTGCCTGATGCACATCGGCGGCGCGCTGTCGCGCCAGCGCACGGGCGTGCGGGCCGTGCACCTGGCCGAGATCCTCGCCGCCACCGAGCCCCAGGCCGCGGCGTGAGCGCGCTGCCGCGCGTGCGCGTCGTTGCCCCGGGCGCGATGCCCCAGCGGCCGTTCCCCGACGCCGCCCGCGAGGCCCTGGGCGACTCCCAGCTGCGCCGCAACATCGGCCATGCCACCGCCACGATCCGCGACAAGCGCGCGAAGGTGGTGGCCGAGCTGCCCGACTGGGAGCAGCTGCGCGACGCCGGCGCCGCCATCAAGGACCGCGCGCTGCTCTCGCTCGACGAGCAGCTCGTGCGCCTGGAGGAGGCGGTCACCGGCGCCGGCGGCACCGTGCACTGGGCGCGCGACGGCGGCGAGGCGAACGAGATCGTCACTGCCCTGGTCAGGAATGCCGGGGCCCACGAGGTGGTCAAGGTCAAGTCGATCGCCACGGACGAGATCGGGCTCAACGAGGCCCTCCAGGACGCCGGGATCGGCGCGGTGGAGACCGACCTGGCGGAGCTGATCATCCAGCTGGCCGGCGATGTCCAGTCGCACATCCTCGTGCCGGCGATCCACCTCAACCGCGCCGAGATCCGTGACGTCTTCGCGCGCGAGCTGGACGCCGAGGATCTGCCCGACGACCCGGCGGCGCTGGCCGAGGTGGCGCGGCGCCACCTGCGGCGCAAGTTCCTCGAGGCGCGCGTGGGGGTGAGCGGGGCGAACTTCGCCGTGGCCGAGACGGGAACCGTGTGCGTGGTGGAGTCCGAGGGCAACGGGCGCATGTGCACCACGCTTCCCGAGGTGCTGATCAGCGTGATGGGGATCGAGAAGGTGCTCGCCTCCTTCCGCGACCTCGAGGTGATGCTGGCGCTGCTGCCTCGGTCCTCCACCGGCGAGCGGATGAACCCCTACACCTCGCTCTGGACCGGCGTGACCGACGACGACGGCCCGCGCGAGTTCCACCTCGTGCTGCTCGACAACGGGCGCACGCAGGCGCTGTCCGACAAGGTCGGTCGCCAGGCCCTGCGGTGCATCCGGTGCAGCGCCTGCCTGAACGTCTGCCCGGTCTACTCGCGCACCGGCGGCCACGCCTACGGCTCGGTCTATCCCGGTCCGATAGGCGCCATCCTCACCCCGCAGCTCGTGGGGGTGGAGAACGCCTCCTCGCTTCCCTTCGCCTCGAGTCTGTGCGGGGCGTGTTACGAGGTGTGCCCGGTGAAGATCGACATTCCGTCCGTGCTGGTGGACCTGCGCCGCCAGGTGGTGGACGAGCAGCGCTCGCGGCCCGGTGTGGGGGCCAAGGTGAGCCCTGAGCGCCGGGCGATGGAGGGCTTGGCCCGTGCGTTCTCGTCGCGGCGCGGCTACGAGACCCTGCAGCGGGCGGGCCGGCTGGCGCAGTGGCCGCTGGCGCGCGGCCGTGGCCACATAGGCGCGCTCCCGGGTCCGCTGGCGGGCTGGAGCTCGGCACGTGACCTGCCGGTCGTGCCCGAACAGACCTTCCGCGAGTGGTGGCGGTCCAGGCGATGAGCGCCGCCCGCGAGGAGATGCTCGGACGGGTGCGGCAGGCGGTGGAGGACGCGGAGCCCCCGCCCGACACCTGTGCCGACCCCGCCTATCGCACGACACTCGACATGGGAGGAGCCGAACTGCTCGACCTGTTCGCCGGGCGGGTGGCCGACTACCGCGCCACCGTGACCCGGGTGAGCGGTGACGGCGTGGCCGATGCTCTCGCCGCGGCCTGCCACGAGCACGAGGTGGCCCGGCTGGGCGTTCCGGCGGGCCTGCCGGACCGTCTGCGTCCCGCCGGCGTGGAACTCGTGGAGGATGCCCGGCTCTCGGCGACGCAGCTCGACCGCCTCGACGGCGCGCTCACCGGCGCGGCCGTGGGGATCGCCGAGACGGGCACGATCGTGCTGGACGGCGGCCCGACCTCGGGCCGCCGGGCGCTCACCCTGGTTCCGGATCTTCACCTGTGCGTCATCGAGGCTGATCAGGTGGTGGGACTGCTGCCGGAGGCGATCGAGCGGCTACAGCCGGCCGTGCGCAAGGGGCAGCCGCTCACGTTCGTGTCGGGGCCGTCCGCCACCTCGGACATCGAGCTGATCCGCGTGGAGGGCGTGCACGGCCCGCGGACCCTGCATGTGATCCTGGTCGGTTAGGCCTCGGCCAGGGACGACCGGTCCCGGCCCTCCTGCTTGGACCGGTAGAGCGCGCGGTCGGCGGCTGCCAGCAGCTCGACGGGCTCCAGCGGCAGCGGCGGCGCTCCGGCCGCTCCCGCGCTCATCGTGAGCGGCTGGAGCTCGTCGGCCGACAGCTGGCGAAGGCGGGCGCGCACCTTCTGCGCTATCTCGAGCCCGGCCTCGGGCTCGCAGTTGGGGAGGATCAGCACGAACTCGTCACCTCCGATACGGGCCAGGGCATCGGTCTCCCGCAAACCGCCTCTCATCACCTTCGCGGCCAACTCCAGCGCTTGGTCTCCGGCGCCGTGACCGTACCGGTCGTTGAGCCCCTTGAGGTCGTCGAGATCGGCCACCACCAGCGTCAGCGGCTCCGTCGTGCGCTCGGCGCGGGCTATCTCCACCGTCAGCCGCTCGTCCAGTCCGCGTCGGTTGAGCGCTCCCGTGAGCGGATCGCGACGGGCGCTGGTCGTCAGCTCTGCGAGGAGCAATTCCACGCGGCGGTTGAGCAGGCCCACGAGCAGACCCGCGACGGTAAGGGTGAGCATCATCACCGCCCAACGTGCGGCGGCCTGACCGACTGGCACGGCGTCGATCAGCAGGAATCCGTACGCACCTCCCACCAGTACCAGCTGCACCACCGCCAGGCGCCCCCGCAGGAAGTAGAACGAGTAGAAGACCACCAGCAGGTAGAACACCTGATTGTCGGAGGTAAGACTGTTCTGGAGGCCACCCGTGTAGATGTCCAGGGTGATCAGCATCGTTCCGAAGCCCACGAACAGGGGCGTGGCCCACAGGGGGGCGAACGCGGGCCAGGCGACGAGCAGCACTCCAATCAGCAGCGCCAGCGCCCCCATCACGGCCAGCGCCTCATCCGTCCCCATACCCGAGTGGGGCGTGAACAGGGTCGTAAAGGCCAGCAGGCCTGCGCCGAACATCAGCCCGCCGCCTATCCGGCGGCGGTAGTCCACGCCGCGCACGTGCGGGCTGGCGCCGTTCGTGGCTTTTGGCCGCAGAGGGTCCATCTTCTCCTAGTGCGTCGGCGAGATGTATGGCCAGCTTGAAGTAATGGCCAGTAGTTTGAGCCGGTGCGCACCGTCTACCTCGGCACCACGGACTTCGCTGCAGCCGTTCTTGAACGTTTGGCGCGCTCGGCGCACCGGCCGGCGCTGGTCGTCACGCGGCCCGACCGGCCCACTGGGCGCGGCCGGAGGCTGCGCAGCCCACCGGTGGCAGACGCCGCACGCGAGCTGGGAATCGAGCTCGACCAGCCAGAGAGCGTGAACGACGAGGGGGAGATCGGCCGGATCGCCGATGCAGGGCCCCTTGCAGTCTGCCTCTGCGCGTTCGGGGCGCTCATCCGCGAGCCGCTGCTGTCGGCACACGAGATCTTCAACGTGCATCCCTCGCTGCTTCCTCGCTGGCGTGGGGCAGCGCCCGTCGAGCGCGCCATCCAGGCGGGCGACACCGAGACCGGCGTCTCGATCATGCGGCTGGTCGCCGACCTGGATGCTGGCCCGGTTTACCTGGCCCGCAGCGAGCCCATCCGGCCCGACGACGATTACGGCGCGCTGGCCCCGCGTCTTGCAGCGCTGGGAGGCGACCTCCTGGTGCGAGCGCTCGACGAGCGCCCCGATCCGGTGCCACAGCCCGAGGAGGGGGTGACCTACGCCGAGAAGATCGACCGATCCGAACGGCGCCTGGACCCGGAGCGACCGGCCGAGGAGCTGGCCCGCACGGTGCGGGCATTCACGCCGCATATCGGGACGTACGTGCAGCTGGGGGCCGAGGACCGCCTGGGCGTGCGCCGGGCCCGCACGGCCGCCGGCGAAGGGCCGGGACCCGGCCAGCTGGACGATCACGACGACAGCCTGCTGTTCGGCACCGTCGACGGCACGCTGGAGCTGCTGGAGGTCCAGCCGGCGGGCGGGCGGCCGATGTCCGCCGGGGACTACCTGCGCGGGCGGGTCCGCTCGGATCGGCAAGATTCCAGGAATGGCTGACACGAAGGTGGATCTCGGGCCGCAGTGCCCGTCCTGCGGCGAGCCCTGGCTGCGCCCCACCAACCTGGCGGGCCGCTACCGCTGCGTGAATTGCCTGCACCGCTTCGAGCTGCGCTCGGACTGCCCGGGATGCGGCGAGCATTCCACGATCGCGCGGATGTCCGACACCGCGAACGTCATCTGCAGGAGCTGTGGGTCGTCGATGCTTCGCCCGATCTGAACCGGACGACCCCTCGCGGACGAACAGCGGTGTGATGTCCAACGAACCGCGTGATGAAGTCTGCGGTGGCCACCGGCGTAGACGCCGCCGACGAGGCGGCGCTGATGGCTCGCGTTGCCTCGGGCGACAACGGCGATCCAATGGTGGCGCTGTAAAGGGCGACTACTACGCGCTCTGGTTCGTCGGCCCTGGCGACTCCGCACAGAGCCCCAATCGCATCTCGGCCGTCACCTTCCATCCCGATCCCGACGGTGGCTCGCGCGTGCGCTTCGCCGCGGCGGTCGATCCCGCGAAGTACCCCGTGCTCGCGGTCACGGTGGAGAAGGGCGACGGCGATCCGGCGCCCACGCTGCCGGACGTGCTCCGGTCGCCGGCAGGCCGCTAGAGCCGCCCAGCTCGCGGCGCAGCATCGTGGTGATCACCATCTCGTCGAGGGCACCGAGGTCCACGTCGGGCCCCTGGCCGGAGACGATTCCCGTCAGGCGCCCCAGCGTCTGCCCCTCCTCGGGCACGCCGTTGCGCGGCAGGACCGGTGGCGTAGTTGGCCACGTTGCGCGCGGCCTCCACATGGTGCCCGTCCAGCTGCACTTCCAGGCCGGAGGTGGCCTCGCAGAAGGGGCACGTGCGGTAGTGGGTGCTCGTGCCGACGACACCGGGTCTCAGCCTACTCCGGCTTCAGCTCGATCCACAGCGCGCGCGAGCGTCCGAGCACTTCGCCGTGTTCGTTCAGCAGCGCGGCTCCACTCGTGCGCTTGCGCCCGTCGCGGGCGATCTGCCAAGAGACGATCGCGTAGTCGCGGCCGACCGTCACATCACCCTCCAACTGGGCCTCGAGGCGAGCCAGGACGATGGGCGGCCCCTGGCCCCAGTTGGCCAGCGGCGCGCTTGAAGGGCAGTCCAGCGCTGCCCAGACCAGCTCGGGAGCGAGGACCTCGTCCCCTTTGGCGAGCGACTCGTGGGGCGTCCAGTTCGCCGCGCAGGCTTCGCTTTCCGCCAGCGCTCCGGGGAAGATCCGCAGGCCGTCCCCCGGCTCGCGCCGCGGCCCGCAGGCAAAGCACGTGGGGAAGGGATGGGCCGCGCTCCAGTCGTCGTACCCGCGATCGCTGGCGTCCGCAGCCTCGGCGGGCGTGGCCGACATTGGTACGTCGAGGTCCAGCTCGTTCAGCCGCCGCGCGAGCGCGATCACGGTCTCGCCATCGGTGAGCTCCCAGACGCCCCCGTCGGCCTCGCGCAGATCCAACGCGGTGTCGAGCGGCGGTGGCGCGCGCAGCGATACCTCGGCCGTGCGCCATCCGAGGTCGGTGGCGATCGCGCCGCACGTGTATCCACCGTTGGCCGACCCGGGCGGGCCGTTGAAGCGCGGCGGGATCGTGAGCGCGGCCACGGCCGCGAGCGCTAAGCCGCCGCCGGCAGCTCGTCGAGCGTCTTCTTGAGGTCCGCCACCGTCTGGAAGTCCAGTCCGATCGCGTGGTCGTGGCGGCACGCCACGAGGCCCTGCTCGTCGATGATGATCGCGCTGCGCTTGGCCATCTTGGACAGCCCCGAGTAGGCGTCGTAGTCCTTGGCCACCCGGAAGTCGGGGTCGGCCAGCAGCGGCACGTTGAGGTCGTTCTTCTCGGTGAACTGGCGCTTTGAGTCGAGGTCCTTGCCGGAGATCCCCACCGCCGTGACGCCCAGCGCGCCGAAGGACTCGGCGTTGTCGCGGTAGGAGCAGAACTGCTTGGTGCACACGGTGGTCTCGTCGCCGGGGTAGAAGAGCAGCAGCACCTTCTCGCCACGGTGGTCGGAGAGCTTGAAGGCGCCGTGGGTGCCCTCCAGCTCGAAGTCGGGCGCTTGCTCCCCAACACCGGGGTTCTTGGCCATCTCAGGTCCTCTCGTTCGTCGCGGTGGGGTTCCCCGGCAACCGTACTGGGCGGCCTCGGTACGGCGACGCGTGATTGCTTCGCGCCGGGAGCATTCGTCGGAGCGCTCGAAGTCGCCGCTACTGCTTCCCACGAAAGCAGTAGTCCCGACGGCGGCTGCCGCCCGTGCACAAAAGCGACACCCTGCGGTCGTACGCTTCGCGGTTCGCGCGGAGCCTCCTCGCCTGGTGGTTGGCCGAGGTGGGCGTGAAGCCTGCCGCATACAGCGACACCAGGCGGTGTCAAGCCGCTCGCCGCCCAGGTCGAGACTCGCTCGCCGCCCTCGGCACGAGGTTCGCGAACGCCACCTGCGGCTTGTCCGGACCGCGCGAGAGGGCAAAGCCGATCAGCAGCGTGGGCCTCTGCCGCTTCACCGAACGAATGTCGGTGCAGTCTTGCTGTCAGACAGGCTGGCGGTGGAATCTAACGCCCGGCTTGAGCTGCGTTACCGCCAAGCTGACGTAGTGGCCCTCGCCGTCCTTGATGTCGTCAGGAATCGAGGCGGGAACAGAGGTGCCGTTGGGCAACCGGAATATGCCTCCATCCTCCGCAAGTTCTTGTCGAAACGCCTCCACGGGAACTCCCCTGGGAATGAGCTCGCCGTCGCGCGCCACCAAGCTGAACTCGGGATCACCTTTCTTGAAGAACTGGACCGTGACGTCCGCAACCGGCCATCCGTCTGACTCGGAGGGCCCGTCCTTGTACCTGTACTCGATGCCAAGCCGTTCAGCGAGCTGCTTACCATCGACTGCCATATCTCGTCCTCCGGGTTGTCCTGTGGATGCCAGGGTATCTCGGCGGCGCCCAATCGGGAACCCGTGATCTATGACTCCTGCTCTTCGACGACTGCGGGAGCGTTTCTCTAGGGTCGCAATATGAGGCTTGGAGAGCTAGACGGACGAGATGTCCTGCGCGTCCTCCTACTGGTCTTCGGTGTAGCCGCGATTGCGTTTAGTGCCCGATGGGCGTACGGAGTGGTAGAGGCGTTCCAACCGGACTTCAACGATCACGGCGCGCCGCCCGCCGGCTATCGGCGGCGTATCGCCATCCTCGGGTTCTTTGGGGTCGTGGCTTCCTTGCTGGCGGGGGGCTCGGCGCTTGCCTACTCGAGGACTCCGGGCCGCCGCTGGATCACGGGGGTGGTCTTGGGCGGCCTGTGCGCCGCAGGGCTATTCGTAGTTTGGATCGATGTCTGGGAGTACGCCGGCGGCGTCGGCTGACGCGAGGTCGCCTCAGCAATCGAGGCTGCTGCCTGACTCACGGGCGACGAAACGTTGCGCTGCCGCTCTTCGACGAATTCGGCACTCTCGAACCTTCCGGCAGACCTCTCGCTCGCTTCTGCTTTGGCCGGAAGGAGTAGCGAGCACAGGGCTCGCGTCGATGAATGCTCGCAGCGCAAAGCGATCGTCGCGCTTCGTCGAAGGGCCGCAGGGAGTTCGGAAGCATGAGGTCCCCCAGAGGGGACACGAGGCTTCCAATCGTCTGGGATTCGTCTCGGGGCGTCCACCTCGTTCACCTGTGGACCGATTCCGCGTCATGTCTCAGCGGACGCTCGCCGGTATAGCGCGTACAGCAGCCCGCACAGCACCAGCGCGCCGCCCACGTAGCCGGTCTCGACCTGCAGGACGCGATCGTCGAACCCCGGCAGCAGGAGGAAGGCCACGAACCCGCCCGCCGCCGCGAGCCATGCACCGCATGCCGCACGCGCCTGCCCACGCGCGAGCAGCGCCTGGTTCAGCGTGGCGGCGGCGAGGTACAGGCCCATGCCCACGGAGATCAGCACCAGGCCGAGGCGGTCATAGTCGAACTCTCCGCCGAACACCACGTCCATCACGGTCGGGCCCACCGCCAGCATCGCGAGCGCCACGAGCGCGGCGAAAACGGTGATCGCCGTCAGCGTCACATTCACGCTGCGCCGGAACGGGTCGCTCTCGCCCCGGGCGCCAAGCTGGGTGAGGTGGGGGAGGATCGAGGTCTGCACCGCCTGGAAGAGCTGCAGCGGAGCACGGGCGATGAGCAGCACGTTGAAGGTGAAGCCCGCGAGCGCGGTCCCCTCAGCGCCGCCCTCGGTGGCCTTGACCAGCAGCGGCCCGGCGTTGAGGAACGTCTGCTCGGCGAGCATGATCGCCAGCACGGCCGCGGCGAAGCCGGTCCCCTGGGAGAGGGTGAACTGCGCCTCGGCGTCAACGGCCCCAGGCGATGCATCGGGAGCCGGCCGCGTGCGCGACAGGGCCCACGGAACGACCGCCAGCGACAGAAATGGCGCAGCCGCGATCCCGAGTGCCACCACCGACTGCCCCGACGCGATGCCCACGGCCACCGCCAGCGCGAACATCAGGCGCGAGCCGGCCTCCATCAGCACCAGGCCCCCGTAGAGCCCGAAGCGCCGCGACCCGGCCAGGAATCCGCGCGCGAAGTAGCTCGCGGCGTAGGCGAGCACGCTGGCCACCAGAACCCAGTAGAGGGTTTCCGAGCCGTCGAAGAGATCGTCCTGCAGGGGCCCTCTCAGGGCCAGCGCCGCCACCACGAAGACGGCCCCGAGCGCCAGCTGGATCGACGCCGCCACGCGGAGGTGCTCGCGCCCGGTCTGACCGTGGGCGTCGCGCTCGGCGATCGTGCGCGAGAGCAGCTGCTCCACCGGCCGGTAGAGCACCGAGACCGTGATGAACACCGCCGACCACAGCAGCGTGATCCCGCCGTAGCCGGCCTCCGACAGTGAGTGGCTGGCCAGCGCGAAGTACGCGTAGGTGGTGAGCCCGGTGGCGGCGATTCCCACCGACAGCACGGCCGCGCCGCGGCCGTAGCCGCCCTCGGCGCGGCCC
>Ga0136631_10000744_pt1 | contig 10186 bp, 7 predicted proteins | sample AntDrymUQ6012206_2_FD_104655 | JGI IMG/M metagenome (GOLD analysis project Ga0136631, IMG submission 104655) | Polar desert sand microbial communities from Dry Valleys, Antarctica - metaG UQ601 (22.06) | ecosystem: Environmental > Terrestrial > Soil > Desert | place: Antarctica: Dry Valley... | reverse complement strand
GTCGTGCCGGACTTCGTCGACGTGCTCGGCCCGTCGGTCGAGATCGACGACATCGAGGGGATCACGGTGCTGGGCATCAACCCGCCCGCGCTGACGCCGTCGGCGCGGTTGATCAAGCGCGGGATGGACGTCGCCTTCGCCCTGCCGGTGCTCGTGCTGTCGGCGCCGGTCCTGGCGGTCGTCGCGATCGCGGTGCGGCTCAGCTCGCCGGGGCCGATCCTCTACTCGCAGCTGCGCGTCGGTCGCGACGGCTCGCATTTCCGCCTCTACAAGTTCCGCACGATGGTCCAGAACGCCGACGACCTCGCCGAGGAGCTGCAGCAGCTCAGCTCGCACCCGGCGTGGCTGCTGCTCGAGACCGACCCGCGGATCACGCGCGTCGGCAGTTTTCTGCGGCGCACGAGCCTCGATGAGCTGCCGCAGCTGTGGAACGTCCTTCGAGGCAACATGAGCCTCGTCGGACCGCGCCCGATGCCTCCCGGAGTGCACGACCAGATCTCCGGGTGGGGCCTGCGGCGGCTGGACCTGACGCCCGGCCTGACCGGGCTGTGGCAGGTCCTCGGGCGCACCTCGATCCCGTTCGAGGAGATGGTCAAGCTCGACTACCTCTACACGACCAACTGGTCGTTGTGGTACGACGTGCGCCTGATGATCCGCACGCTGCCGGCCGTCGTTCGCCAGCGTGGCGCCAACTAGCGACCTGGCCGGGCGCGCCGCGGTGATCGGCCCGCCGGCGCCCGCGAGGATCGCTGCGCGCGGCGACGGCGCCAACCGCCTCGCGATCCTCGCGCAGGTCGCCTCGGCGCTGATCCTGAGCACCGCCGGCGGGGCGCTGATCGCGGCGACCGGCGAGTGGCGGATCTCGGTGGGCCTGCTGGCCGGCGCGGCGTTCGTCGCGCTCGGGATGCTGCGCCCAGCGCTGTTCGTCGGCGTGCTGCTGTTCGCCCGCCCGCTGCTCGACGGTATCCCGCTGAGCGCCGGCGCGCTCGTCGGCGTCGTGCTGATCGGCGTCTGCGCGCTCGTGCTGACCGACCGCCCGCACGTCGTGCGCCCGCGCGCGACGATGGCCTTCGGCGCGCTGCTGATCGTCAGCGCGATCGCGACTCTGCCGGCCTTCATGGAGTTCGGCAACGTCATCGGGCTCGAGCCGCTGATCGAGCTCGTGCGCCTCGCCGCGCTGTTCGCGATGTACATGCTGGCCGCGCAGGTCGTGTCGACCCCCGAGATGGTCAAGCGCGTGTTCCTGATCGTCGGGCTGAGCGGGGTCTGGCCGGCGCTCGTCGGCCTCGCCGAGCTGCTGCACAACCCGACGAAGATCGCCAACCTCGGGCTCGTGCGGATCAGCGGGACGTTCGTCGGCCCCGTCGTGCTGAGCTCCTACCTCGCGCTCTGCATCCTGATCCTGCTCAAGCTCCCGCGCGAGGATCTGCCGCGCTGGGTGCGCTGGCCGGCGCTCGGCGTGATGGGCTTTGCGCTGATCCTCAGCTACGGGCGCGAGGGCTGGGTGCTGCTGCTGCTGGCGATCGTGCTGCTGCACTGGCGCGACAACAAGCGCGTCATCGCCGCGGTGGCGATCGCCGGCGTGAGCCTCGTGATGCTCGTGCCGGGCGTCCACGCGCGTGTGCTGCCCAGCGAAGAGGCGACCGGCTCGCAGAGCCAGAGCACGTTCGCCTCCTACGACTGGCGCGTAGCGAACTGGCGCGCGCTGCTCGAGCGCTTCGGCGAGCGGCCGTTCACGGGCTGGGGCCTGGAGACGGTGTCGGCGGTCAACCCGCGCCGGCCCGTCGGCTCAGCGCGCAATCCCGTCGGCGGCTTTCAGGCACACAACGCCGCGGTGCGCGCGCTCGTCGAGGGCGGCGTGCTGCTGCTGGGCGCCGTGCTGGCGCTGTTCGCCATCCTGATCGGAGCGCTGTGGCGGATCATGCGCACGCAGGGGTCGCCGCTGGCGCCCTACGCAAAGCTGCTGGCCGCCGCCTGGATCGCGATGGTCGTCGTCGCGCTGACGACCAACGACCTGCTCGACGCGACGGCGCTGATCTACGCGCTGCTGGCGATGAGCGGCGCGCTCGAGGGCGCGCACAGCCGGATGGCGGTCACGCGGGGCGGTAGCGCGCCAGCGCGTACACGTTGAACGTGCACAGCTCGCGCGCGCCGGGCAGGCGCGCGAGCGCGGCGAGCGCGCGGCCCGATCGCGCCGTCGTGCGGTTGGTCTGGAAGTAGACGATCTCGAGCTCGGGGTCGCGCAGGATCTGCTCGAAGCGCCCCAGCGTCATCTTGTTCAGGCCGCCCGCGACGTCGGCGAACGACGCCGTCGGGCCGGGAAAGCCGAGCCGCGCGTACTCGCGCATGACGACGCGCTCGGGCAGGATCAGGTGCACCCACGGCAGGCGCGTCATCGCCAGCTGATGCGATCCGTAGGGCGAGCGCCACAGCGGCCCGAAGCCGATCGCGATCTCGCCGCCCGGGCCGACGTAGCGCTTGAGCGCCTCGAGGTAGCGCTCGGGATCGGCGATGTGCTCGAAGCTGTCCTTGGAGATCGCGACGTCGAAGCGCTCGCCGAGGTCGGCCCCCTCGGCCCCGACGAGCCGGAACTCGAGCACGCCGTGCAGCTCGGGCTCGCGCTCGAGCTGGCGCTGCGCGAACGCCACGAACGCCTCGTTGACGTCGATCCCCAGCACCCGCCGAGCGCCCTGGCGGGCGAACTCGAAGCACGACGAGCCGTAGCCGCAGCCGACATCGAGCACCGAGCGCCCGACGACCGGCAGATGGCCGTCGAAGCGCGCCTGGTAGCGGCGCGTGTCGGCAAATCCCTCGCGGAAGTAGGCCTGATCGTGGTCGTCGGCGAGCTCGAAGCGATCGATGCTCAGGCGCCGCAGCGCGTACCCGAGCGCGCGGTCGCCGACCGGGATCGTTGACTGCGGCACGGGGGCCATCCTACTCGCGGCTCAGAGCCGGTCGTAGGCGTCCAGCAGGGCCCGTTCAGAGTGCTCCCACGTGAGGCTCGCCGCACGCGCGACGGCGGCCGAGGACAGCGACGCGCGCTCGGAGCCGTCGCCGGCCAGCCGCGCGCAGGCCGCAGCCAGCGCGCCGACGTCGCCCCCGCTGACGAGGACCCCGGCGCCGCCAAGCGTGCGCCGCGTCTCCAGCAGGTCGAACGCCACGACCGGCCGCGCGGCGGTCAGGTACTCGGCGATCTTGATCATCGTCGAGCGGTGGTTCAGCGGCGAGGGCCCGGCGGGGTCGATGCAGATGTCCGCCGCGCCCAGCAGGGCGGGGATCTGCTCGACCGCCACCCAGCCCGCCCAGTCGACGCAGCCGCTGACGCCGGCGTCGGCGAGCGCGCGCTCGACCTGCGCGCGGGCGTCGCCCTCGCCGACGATCGTCAAGCGCGCGCGGTCCAGGCCGTGCTCGCGCGTGAGCAGGCGCAGCAGCTCGGCGACGCGCTGCACGCCGTCCTGGCTGGAGATCGCGCCGACGTAGATCAGGTGCGGGTCGCGCAGCGCGCCCGTGCGCCCCGGTCGCGCCTGCTCGAGCCACGCGGCCGGCGGGCCGTTGCGAACGACGACGACGCGCTCGGCGCGCACGCAGCCGCGCGTGCGCGCGATCTCGGCCATCGACTCGTTCGTGCTCAGGACGAGGTCGCAGACCGCGAACGTAGCCCGCTCGCCGGCGCGCGCGATCGCGACGAGCGCCCTGCCCGGCGCCTTCTCGGCGACGAGCTCGGGAAACAGGTCATGGTGGTCGAAGACGACGCGGCGGCGCAGCAGGCGCGCCAGCAGGCCGGCAACGGCCAGCAGGTCAGGCGGGTTGTGCAGGTGCAGCACGCTCGCGCCGCGCGCCAGCTCGACGAGCGCCGCGAGCTGCAGGCGCACGCCGGCGACGAGGAACTCGAGCGCGAACGAGGCCGCCCCTGCGCGCGCCTCGGGCACCCGGAAGCGCCGGACCTCGACACCCGCGACGGTCTCGGCGCGACACTGTCCGGCGCCGCGCGGCGCGACGACGCGCACGCGATGGCCCGCGCGCACGAGCGCCTCGGCCTCCCGGCGCACGCGGATGTCCTGCGGGTAGGAGTTGTTCTCGAGCAGCATCGCGACCTGCTGGCGCCCCGCGGGCCGCGCTCCATGCGCGCGATCGCGACGCCGCACGATCACGACGTCCCCTGCGCGCGGACGGCGAGCGCCACTACGACGGCCACCGCGTGCGATGCTCCAGCAGCCATCGCACCTCGCGCCGCACGGCCGCGGCGAAGTCCGGATCGGCGGCGAAGCCGAGCGCCGCGCGCGCAGCCCCGGCGTCCACGACGAGCCGCGACGGCGAGCGCGCGCTCACCATGCTGCGGGCCGCGGGCGCGACGCCGAGCGCCTGTGCCACGGTCTCGAGCACCGAGCGCGTCGTGCGCCCGCTGCCCGAGCCGAGGTTCAGCAGCGCCGGGCCGTCCCGAGACGCGGTCGCATTGACGATCGCCGCGGCCACCTCGGCGACGCCCACGTAGTCGCGCAGATCGCCGCCGTCGCCGTGCACGGTCGCGAGCTCACCGCGCGCGAGCGCCCGGCAGAACGCCGGGATCGCTCGAGGTCCAAGCTCGCCGGGACCGAAGACCGTCGCGATCCGCAGGCAGCGCGCGCCGGGTGACGCGAGCACGAAGCGCTCGGCGGCGAGCTTCGCGGTGGCGTAGGGCGTGGCGGGCGCCGGCGCGGCGGACTCGCCGACGGGCTCGTCGTGCCAGGGGCCGTAGACGTCGGCCGAGCTCGCGAAGACGATGCGCGCGCCGGCGTCCGCCGCCGTCCGCGCGAGGCGCGCGGCCGGCGCCGCGTTGACGGTGTGCTCGTGCTCGGCGCGCGCCGCGGCGTCGAGCCCGGCCGCGGGCGGCTCGTAGCCGAGGTGCACGAAGGCGTCCGCGCCGCTCAGCGCGCCCCCGAGCGCGTCGATCCAGGCGGGCTCCCACCAGCATCCGCCCGCAACGGGCTCCAGCCGCAGCCGCTCGCCGGCCGCTCCCGCCAACCGCCACGGCGACTTGACGCACAGCCCGGTGACGCGCGCCCCAGCGGCGAGCGCGAGGCGCACGACCCAGCTGCCGATGAAGCCGTCCGCCCCGAGCACGACGATCGTGCGCCCGGAGGCCGGCTCGAGCCAGTCCGGCGGCTGCGCCTCCACCAATTGCGTACGGCGGCGCTCTCGACAGGCGCCGCCGCCGGGCTCTCGCCGCGCAGCCACTCGACGTAGCGCTCGAGCCCCTCGCGGATGCCGACGCGCGCCTCGAAGCCCAGCACCTCGCGAGCCAGCGACGGATCGGCGAGGTGGTGCGTGACGTCGCCGGGGCGGGCCTCGTCGCGTTCGGGCTCGAGGCCGTCAGCGCCGAGGATCGTCAGCAGCTGCTCGCCGAGCTCCGCGACGCTGACGGCCTCGCCGCGCGCGATGTTGACCGCCTCGCCGACGAGCTCGTCGCAGGCCGCCGCCGCGATGATGCCCGCCGCCGTCTCCTGCACCCACGTGAAGTCGCGGGTCTGCGACCCGTCGCCGAAGATCACCGGGGGCAGCCCGGCGAGGATCCGCGCCGCGAACTTCGGGATCACCTCGGCGCTGTTGCCGCTGGAGTGCTCGCGCGGTCCGTAGGAGTTGAACGGGCGCACGACGGTCGCCTCGATGCCGTAGCGTCGCATGCACGACTGCGCGTAGAGCTCACCGGCCGCCTTCGCCGCGCCGTAGACCGTCGTCGGCAGCAGCGGATGGCTCTCGGCCATCGGCTGGCGGACCGCTGAGCCGTAGGCCTCCGAGGATGAGACGTAGACGAAGCGCCCGACGCCTTGGCGGACCGCCGCCAGGCACGTCGTCAGCGTGCCCGTCGCGTTGCGTTCGTGGGACTCCATCGGCTCGGCGAGCGATGCGCGCAGGTTGCCGCACGCCATGTGCACGACCACCGCGGCCCCGGCCAGCTCGCCGTCGAGCATGTCGGGGTCGCGCACGTCTCCGACGACCAGGCGGGCGCCTGCCGCCAGCGCGGGCCCGAGGTTGTCGCGCGTGCCGGTGCTGAGGTCGTCGATCGCGACGACGTCGGCGCCGTCCGCGAGCAGGCGATCGACGACGTGGCTGCCGATGAAGCCGGCGCCCCCGGTGACGACGACCCGTTGCCCGTGAAGGTCCACGGCGCCTACGGTACCGAGCCGCCTCCACGCCCGGCCGTCCGGGGCTCGCCAGGATACGGTCGCAGGGCCGTCACGGTTGGAGCGCAGGACCCGCTCGCGCGAGCCCTAGTACGCGCCCGCCGGCGAGCGCCGTGCAAGCACCTGCTCGTAGATCGCCAGCACGCGGCGCGCCGTCGGGCCGACGTCGTACGGCGCGACGGCGGCGCGCGCCTGCGGGCTGCGCCCGTGGTCGAGCGCGAGCTCGAGGCCGGCCGCGAGGCTCTGCGCGTCGGGCTCGCAGACATGGCAGCCCGCGACGCCCTCCAGCAGCCCGGGGACGTCGCCGACGGGCACCGACACGACCGGCAGTTCGCACGCCATCGCCTCCTTGACGGCGCCCGGCGAGCCTTCCGAGCGCGACGTCAGCAGCAGCGCGTCGGCGGCGCTCATCCACAGCGGCATCTGCTCCCAGGCGACCGCTTGCGCGACGCGCAGGCGCACGTCCGGGCGCCTGCGCGCGAGCAGCTCGTGCGCCGCGGCGGCAAGCTCGTGGTTCTTGACGCGCCGGCGCGGGTCGGCTGCGAACAGGACGACCGGCTCGTCGGACGGCCAGCCGAGCGCGGCGCGCGCCTCGTCGCGGGCGAGCGGCGCGAACAGCTCGAGCGGCACGCTCGTCGGCACGACGTGGTTGCGCGCGCGGCAGCGTGCCGGCAGCACGCGTTCCATGTGCTCGGCGCACGTGATCGTCGCCGCGGCGACGCGCGCCAGCTGGCGGAAGGCGGCGGCTTCGATGCGGCTCTTGCCCGTCGCCGCCGCCGCGCCGAGGTGGTCGCCGAGCAGGTCGCTGCCGGTGTAGGTGACGACGAGCGGCACGCGCAGCTGCATGCGCGCGATCGCGCCCGCATGGCCGAGGAAGCCGTGCACGAGGTCGAACTCGCGGCGGCGGTTCGTGCGCGCGACATCGCGCGCCGCGGCGGCGTAGGCCCAGCGGCTGCAATGGCCGTGGATCGGCAGCACGCGCACGCGCGCGCCCGCGGCGCGCAACGCGCGCACCTCCCGAGCCGCGTGCGCTCCGTGGCCGGGCTTGAGATCGTGCGGCCAGGCGTTCGTGACGAACAGGACGCGGGGCCCGCAAGCAGCCTCGCTCATGGGGCGACACCCTAGACAATCCACCGCGTCGCCCTGCGTCACCGCAGGCGCGGTCGCAGCTCCGACAGCCACTCGCGCCAGCGCGACGGCGTGGCGAGGACATCGATCGAGCCGAGCGCGGCCGCTCGCGCCGCACGCGAGCCGGCCGCCAGCGGGCGGCGCTCGGCGACCGCCTGGATCAGGCGCGCGCGCTCGCGCAGCGCGCGGTGGTGGCGCACGCGCGCCTTCAGGGCGCGGCGCTGGCGCGGGCTGATCGCGCCGCGGCGCAGCGCGCGCCCGTGGACGAGCAGCGTCGCCTCCGCCATCCGCGCGTTGTCGCGCGAGGTGGCGTGCTCGTGCAGGCGGTAGCTGGCGAGCGTCTCGCGCGTCGTGACGACCTCATAGCCGAGCTCGAGCATCCGCAGCCACAGGTCGTAGTCGTCGGAGGGCTGCGTCTGGCCGGCGAAGCCACCCGCCCGCGTGTACGCCTCGCGCGAGAACAGCGCCCGCGCGCAGATGCAGTTGCGCGCGATCATGTCGTCGTAGCCGATGTCGTCCGTCCAGCCGTAGCGCTCGGCGAACGTGCCGTCGCGCGTGCCGTCCGCATCGACGATCCACGGGTTGCAGGCGACGATGCCCACGCGGCGCCCGGCCGCCACGCCTCCGTCGTAGAGCGCGACGCAGCGCCCGAGGAAGTCCGGCTCCAGTAGGTCGTCCTGGTCGAGCAGCGCGACGAGCTCGGCGCGCGACGCGTCGATCGCGGCGGCGCGCGCCGCGGCGACGCCGACGTTGCGCTCCAGGCGCAGCACGCGGATCCGGGCGGGATCGCCGGCGGCCAGCTCGCGGGCCAGCGCGTAGGTGTCGTCGGTCGAGGCGTCGTCGACGAGCACGGCCTCCCAGTCGCCCATCCGCTGCGAGCGGATCGAGCCGACGGCCTGCTCGAGCCAGCGCACGCCGTTGTGCATCGGGACGACGACGGTCACACGAGGGCCGGCGCTCATATCGGTCCGACTGTAGTCCAGGCGCGTTGCAGGATCCCGGCCGTTCACCCGAACGTCGAAGACGGCGGGATACGCTCAAGGTAGCCTCGCGAGGCGTCGATAGAACGCGAACGTTTGCCGTGGTGGCAGACGGGAACCGAAAAGGAACGGGTTGTGATCCGCGTCCATAACAGTCCACGCCATCGCGCGACGCTGATCTGTCTCGCGTTGATCGCCTGCTCATTGGCCGCCCTGCCGGGCGCAGCGCAGGCCGCCGGTGACTCCTACTCCGAGCGCGCGCTCAGCCGCGCCGAGCTGCTCTCCCTCTGGCGCCTCGGCGACGACGCGGGAGCGCTCGCGATCGACGTCAAGGGCGGTCGCCACGGGACCTACACGGGCGGCGTCACGCTCGGGCAGGCGGGCGCGCTGAGCGCCGATCCCGACAAGGCCGCGCGCTTTGACGGCATCGACGACTCCGTCACGCTGCCGACGCTGCCGGCCGCGGCGAGCTTCACGATCGCCGGGTGGCAGCGCCTGACAGACGCGAGCCTGTCCAACAACACCCTCTACGGCAAGGTCACGGGCGCGCGGCTCATGCCGCGCCCGACCGGCTTCTACGCCGACGCGATCGCCGGAACGCGCCACGTGCTGCAAGGCGCGTCGGCGACGAATGTCGGCGTCTGGGTGCACTGGGCGCTCGTGCGCTCGGGCACGAACCTCGAGCTGTATCGCAACGCCGTCAAGGTCGGCGGGCTGACGAACCTGCCCGCCGCCACGACGACGGACCTCAGCGGCCAGATCGGGCGCCAGGGCACCGCCTACCCGGCGAAGGCCACGATCGACGACGTCGCCGTCTATTCGCGCGCGCTGACCGCCGCGGAGATCGCCGGCGACTACGCCGCGCGCGACGTCGCCCCCACGGGCGACAAGCCGACGCCGCCCCCGCCGCCCGCCGGCCCGTTCTATGTCGACGGCGAGTCGCGCGGCGCAGCGTGCAGCGACACGCGCACCGCCGCCCAGGCCGCGTCGGTCTCGACGCCGTGGTGCAGCCTCGAGCGCGCCGCCGCCGAGGCGCCCGACGCGTCGAGCGTGCTCGTGCGCGCCGGCACCTACCCGTCGGTCGCGATCAGCGGCTCGGTCAACGGCGCGAAGCTGACGTTCAAGCCCTACGCCGCCGAGAAGCCCGTGCTGCACGGCCTCGAGGTCACGGGGTCCAGCCGCCTGCGCTTCGAGGGCTTTCGCATCACCGAGGTCACCGACCTCGACCAGGTCACGCTGCTCGAGCTCGCCGGCAACGACATCTCCCCGCACGACGTGAGGATCGTGACCGGCAGCGACGTGCTGATCGAGGACAACACGTTCCACGACCTGACGATGGATCGCGGCACGAGCGGGCGCTGCATCCCGCCGCGCTGCGGCTACGGCGTGCGCATCAACACGGGCACCGACATCACGATCCGCAACAACCGCTTCCAGCGCATCCCGGCCGACGCGATCCAGAGCGGGCAGGCGACGCGCTACCTGATCGAGGGCAACCTGTTCGAGGACATCAGCCCGTTCGTCGACCCCGAGGAGCACTCCGACGCGATCCAGTTCTACGCCGGCTCGCAGAGCGTCACGCTGCGCTCGAACACATTCCGCCGCACGCGCGGCCCCCTGCTGCACGGCCTCGACGCCGGCCTCGCGCAGCGTGACCTGGTCGTCGAGAACAACCTGCTCGTGTCGCAGCGCGACTTCGGCCTGCGGATCGCCAACGCGCCGCGGCTGAAGCTCGTCAACAACACCGTCTGGGACGCCGGTTCGGGCGGCGTGATCCTCGAGGACCTGGCCGCGATCCCCGAGAAGACCTCCGCCGTCACCGCCGTCAACAACGTCATCCAGAGCTTCAGCGCGCAGGCCGGGATGTTCCTCCAGGAGGACTACAACCTGATCGGCTCGGGCTACCGCGCCGGCGCG
>Ga0136631_10000743_pt1 | contig 10199 bp, 7 predicted proteins | sample AntDrymUQ6012206_2_FD_104655 | JGI IMG/M metagenome (GOLD analysis project Ga0136631, IMG submission 104655) | Polar desert sand microbial communities from Dry Valleys, Antarctica - metaG UQ601 (22.06) | ecosystem: Environmental > Terrestrial > Soil > Desert | place: Antarctica: Dry Valley... | reverse complement strand
TCAGGTCGTAAGCTGGATCTGGAAATGACGGATACCGTTTCTACGAGCGCACCTTTCACGGTGGAGCCCCGCTTGCACTATCGGCCCGCCGGGTGGGTGCGCGGCCCTCGCTGAGCCTGCTGGAACCCGGCTGGAGTTCGAGGTCGATGGCGCGTGGACGAAGGTAGAACCATGAGACTGTCAAGCGCGCCCAGGGGGTCGCTTGCCGGCGTCGAGCCGGCCAGCGACGATTGGCTCAAGCCGGCCATCGAGCTCGAAGGACTTCCACGGTACGCCGAGCTCATAGGCTCGCGTCTGTGGCTGGTCGCACTGATGCTGGTGGCGTCGCTCGCAGGCGCCGGGCTGTACCTCGCCACAGCCGAGAACGTCTACCAGGCTGACGCGGATCTCACCGTCAGTCCGCTCCCGCGCGATTCATCGACGCTGGGGCTGGGCCTGCTGCTCGAGTCCAGCGATCCGACGCGCGACGTCGCGACCGTGGCGCGGCTCGTCACGAGAGAGCCGGTCGCCGTGCGGGCTCGCAACAGGCTCGGGCTGCAGACCAGCCCGCGGGAGCTGCTGCGCTCGATCGAAGCGACGCCCGTCGCCGACACGAGCGTCGTCCAGGTCACCGCCAGGTCGACCAGCGCGCGCGCGGCCCAGAGGCTCGCCAACGCCTTCGCCAGTTCGCTCGTCGACGAACGCACGGATCGACTGCACGCTCAGCTCGATGAGGTCATCCCGCGCCTGACCGCCCGCATTCAGCGCCTGCGCCCGGGCAACCCGACAACGCGCGATGCGCTGACTGCCCAGCTCAGCACGCTCACTGGCCTGCGCGACGGCCCCGATCCGACGATTCGACTCGAAACGCGGGCCGATCTTCCGAGCTCGCCGGTCTCGCCGCGGCGCACGCTGACGATCGTGGCGGCGATCGTCGTCGGGCTCGTGCTCGGCGTCGGCGGGATCTTCATGCTGCAGGTCCTCGACCCGCGTCTGCGCCGCGAGAACCAGCTGCGCGAGCTCTATCGCGTGCCGATCCTCGCTCGCATCGCCAAGCACGGTGGCAACAGCCCGGATCCCGTCCGGCCCGAGGAGCTGTCGCGCTCGATGGCCGACGGCTATCACAGCCTGCGCGCGGCGCTCACCGCCGGCCGCGGCGACGCCACCGGCGAGCATTCCGTGCTCGTCACGGGGGCTTCTCCCTCCGAGGGCAAGACGACGACCGCGATCAACCTGGCGTTCTCACTCGCCAACTCTGGCAACTCCGTCGTGCTGATCGAAACCGACGTCCGTCGCCCGTCGATCGGCCGGACGCTCGGGCTGACCCCGCGCTACGGTCTGACCGACGCGATCGATGGCGGCATCTCGCTCGAAGAGGCGCTCGTGCAGGTCGGCGATGAGGATTCTCGCGTGCAGGCGCTGCTGACGACCCCCGCCGACCTGGCCGAGCGGGCGTTCTCGCCCGCGGCGATCCATCAACTGCTCGAGCAGGCCAAGCGGCTGGCGGGCTTCGTGATCGTCGATTCGCCCCCACTCAACCAGGTCCCGCACATGCTGCCGCTGGCGAGCATGGTCGACGACGTGGTGATCGTCGTGCGCTTCGGCCGGACGAACCTCAAGGAGCTCAACGACCTGGCCGAGTTCCTCGTGCAGCAGCACATCCGTCCGACCGGCTTCGCGATCGTCGGGGCTGCGTCGCAGCGCGCCTACGGCTGAGGTCGCTCGGCGGGACGGGATTTCGAGCTGTCGCGCCTGCACGTCAACTGGATCAGCGAGGCGGCGCAGACCGCTTCACTCGGCTCCCAGCCGAAGCGACAAGCTTCGGCTGGGAGCGTTTCACGTCAGCCGCGCCTTCGCCGGCGCGCTGCGGATGCGGTGGCCGCGCTCGGTGACGGCGAGGCTGGCGCCTGATGGCCAGCAGGTCACGATCTCCGGCGACGGCGAGCTCGCGGTCCTACAGGACGTGTTCGTCGACGAGGAGTATGAGGTGCGCTGCAACCCGAGCGTGATCTTCGATCTGGGCGCCAACGTCGGATTCGTCACGATCTACTACCGTCGTCGCTATCCGGATGCTCGGATCGTCGCGGTCGAGGCCGACCCAGCCACGTACAAGCGGCTCGTTCGCAATGTCGCCCTGCTCGACGTGACCGCGCTGCACCGTGCCGCGGCAGGAGTCGACGGCACGATCACCTTCTACTCCAGCCGCTCGAGCATCTCCTCCTCGATGGTGCGCCGATCGTCCGACGATGTGGCCCTCGAGGTGCGTTCGAGCACGCTGCGGACGCTGATGGACGACACAGGATTCGACTACGTCGACCTGCTCAAGATCGACATCGAGGGCGCCGAGTTCGAGCTGCTCGCAACCGCTCCCCTGCGCTGCGTCGGCGAGCTGGTGGCCGAGATTCACTACGACCTCGGCGACGGCGACGAGGCGTCTCTGCGCTCCCTGCTGGTCGACTTCGAGCTGAGCTTCGAGGCGTGCGACACGACCGGCAACCGCTGGCTGCTGCGCGCTCGCAGGCGCGCCACCGCGCTCGCATAGGTGCGGGCGCGGCGACGCGAAATGGCTCTTCGCCTGCGTCAGGACTTGGTGGCGACGCCGAGGAGGTCGCGGTCAGGCCCTGTGCGTCGTACGCCTTCGCCGTGACGGTGTGCGACCCGGCCGAGATCTTCCTCCGCGAGCGCCAGGTCGTGCCGTACGGTGCCTTCGTGTCGGTGGACACCCGCGTGCCGCCGACGTAGAACTCGACCCGCGAGACGCCGTTGTCGTCGGACGCCGATGCGGCCGCCGTGAGCCGGCTGCTGAACGTGGCGGCCCGCTTCGGCGACGTGAGCGCGACGGTCGGTCGCGCGTTCGACGACCCGTTGGAGACCGTTACCGTGACGCTCGTCTTCGACGAGTTGCCGGCGGCATCGCGCGCCGTCGCGGTGAGCTTGTGGCGGCCGTTCGGCGTCTTCGTCGTGTCCCAGACGCAGCTCCACGGGGCGTGGAGCTCGCTGTTGAGGGGCTGGCCGTCGAGGTGGAAGTCGACGCGCGTGACGCCGACGTTGTCGCTGGCCTTGACCAGGCAGTTGGCGGATGGCTCGTTGAGCGACCCGCTGACGGTCGCGCCGGATTTCGGGCTGCTCCAGGAGACGGCGGGTGGCGTCTTGTCGCCCGCTGGCGACGGGGGCTGGGGCGTCGATGCCTGTCGGTGGTCGGCCACGACACCGCCGCGCTGATCGCGTCCGGCCCGGCGCGCGGAGCGATTGACGAACATCGGGTTGGCGTGCGTGTTGGCGCTGGCGCTGAAGCCCGACGGCGAGGAGACGTCGCCCGCCTTGTTGTCGGACAGGCAGTTGTTGCTCGCGACGTTGCCCGACCCGACGCCCTTCTCCCACGACGAGGTGACACCGTAGGTCACCGCATGGGTGATGATGTTGGATTGCACGGTGTTGTTGTTGGAGACGTAGCTCGTGTCGCCACCGAACACGACGCCGCCGCGGACAGAGCCGCCGCCGTCGACGATGTTGTGTGCGAAGGCCATGCGCCGAGCGTTGGGATAGAACTGGAACGTGTACCCCGCCTGGTTGACGAACAGGTTGTCGACGATCTGGCCGTCGGCGGCGTTCGCGGCGTAGATCGAGTGGTCCTTGTTGTCATTTGCTGGGCTACCGCAATCGTGGAAGCTGTTGCGCCGGACGATCGTGCGCAGCGCGGCGCCGGCAGAGTTGCTGCCCAGCATCATGCAGCTCAGGCCCTTGCGGAGGTTCGTGATGTCGTTGTCTTCGACGATCGTGTCCGAGGCGTAGGTCTTGAGCGTGTTCTGGCTGCCGTCGCCCTCGATCTTCAGGCGTGACAGCGTGACGAAGTCCTTGCCGTTGGGAATGTGGATGATGCCCACGAGCTTGGCGGTCTCGCCGGGGTAGCTACGCAGCGTGAGTGGCGCGCCCGACGCGCCGCCGTGTGAGAACGCGACGACGTACGCCGCGGAGGGGTCATAGGTCCCGGCTCGCAGACAGCCGGTCTGCCCTGCCGACAGCTTGTCGGCCAGTTTCTGCGCGCTGGCGAACGGGCTTGCCTCGGTGCCGGCCGCGGCGTCCGAACCGGAGGGCGACGCGTAGCGATCACAGCCCGTAGCCGCCGACGCCGGTGCCGGTGCCAAACCAGCGAGGGCGGCACAGGCGATCGTCAAGCAGGCAGCATGAACATCGTGACGTGTGGGGGACACGGAGCACTCCTTCGAGAGTCGAATTCGCGCCAATCGGTCCGATCGGCGTCGGGCGCCGGGACGCATCTCGTCCCGCGGCGCGCTGCTCGCCGGGGCAGAACCTCCGGCAAGCCGCCTATCGACTGCTCTGTTGGGAAACGCAGAGGGGTCCGGCGGGGACCGGACGAATTGCGCTTCGCTGCGCCGTCAGCGCCGGCTCAGTCGCCGCTCGCAGCGCCCGCTGTCCGGCCGCGGGCTCGCAGCCGGACGAGCGCGACGAACGCGCGCAGCTCGGCGAGCGACACCTCGCGTGACAGCACGAGCACGACGCAGAACGCAGCCGTCCCGCCGAGCACGCCGAAGATCCACTCGCCCGCGGACAGCTCGCGGGTGCCGGAGGCAAGCAGCACCGCGGCCATCGCCGCGGCTGCGGCGAGCACGCGCGCCAGCGTCGCGCCCAGCGGACGAAGCGGCACGTCGATGACCTGCCGGCACAGCCACATGTGGCCTGGCACGTAGACCATGTAGGCGACGCTCGTCCCGATCGCACCGGCCTCGACGCCGATGATCGGGATCAGCGTCACGTCGATCACGGCATTGATGACCAGCGCGCTGAACACGATCGGGATCCTCCTGGCGGCACGACCCAGGTAGTCGACTGCGTTGGAGATCAGGGGGCTGATGCCCGCCAGGAACATGAACGGCGCGAGCAGGCGCAGGACGTCCGCCGATTCGCGATAGTCCGCCCCCAGCAGCAGCACGATGACCGGCTCCGCCCACACGACCACCGGCGCCACCAGCGCCGCCTGGAAGATCATCAGCAGGCGCAGGCTGGTCCGGAACGAGGCGACGTCGCGGTGCCCGCTATCGCTGAGCGCCAGTCGTGGCGCAACCGCGTTGGAGACCGCGATGCCGACGAGGCCGAGTACGACCATCAGGCGCATCGGCGCCGAGAACAGGCCGACCGCGGCGGCGTTGAGCAACGCTCCGATCAGCAGCACGTCGACGCTCGAGTAGAGCGTGTACGCGCTGTTGGTGACGAACAGCGGCCCGGCATAGGTGAGCAGCTCGCGGGCGCGACGCATCGAGCCCCGCAGCCGGAACGCGAGGTTGCCGTACAGGCTGCGCACGGCCAGGGCCGCGATCAGCGCGCCGAAGCCGTAGCCGATCGCGCGCCCGAAGGCGGCACCCGTGGCGCCCCCTCCGAGCGCGACCAGCGTGATGCTCGCCGTGGACTCCATCGCGCTCTCCAGGAAGATCACCCGCAGGTTCGAGCGCAGCCGGCCCGTGGCGATGAAGGTCTGCAGGCACAGGAGCAGCAGAGCGTTGGCGAGCACGGCAAGCGCGATGCCGCGCAGTGGCCAGGTCAGCTCCGGATGGCCGTACGCGGCGGCGATCGGCTCGGCCAGCGCGACCAGCGCGAGCGCCACGAGCCCGCCGAGCACGAGCTTCAGGCGCAGCGCATCGGAAAACAGCTGCGCGATCGCGCCGGGGTTGTCGCGGCGCTCGGCGATGAAGCGAGCGGCCGAGTTCGACATACCCGCGTCGGCCAGCAGGAGGCAGATACCACCGATCGTCAGCGCCAGCGCGAACAGCCCGAACCCCGACGGTTCCAGCGCTCGCACGAGATAGAGCGTCAGGACGGCGGTGAAGACGGACGTGGTGACCTGCGCCAGGAGCCCGAACGTCGCGTTGCGCAGGAGGCCCGCCGGCCTGGAGCGCTCGCTGCCGCCGTCGGCGGGGACGTCGGAAGCGCTCGAGTCCACCGCCGGATGGTAGGGGCGGATGTGCAAACGCCGCCGCTGATCGCGCTGGGTACGCCGGGCGCCGGCTGTCAGCGCTCCCGAGCCCGCCGCCGCGCGGGCGCGAGCAGCCCTGCCAGCGGCGGCCCGAAGCGCGCGCAGCCGGCGAGGAAGCCGAACCCGTACGTCATGTGCATCGTCGCCAACACGAGCGGCAGCCAGACGACGTCCCGGAACCTGGCGCGCCGCAGCGCCGGTACGGTCGCTGCGAGCAGGCTGGCGCCATAGGCCGCGAGCGCGACTTGCGCCGTGCGCCGCAGCGCTCCCGGCGCTGCCAGCGCGGCGGTCGTCGTGAGCGCGAGCACCGGCGGCAGCGCCTGTGAGCGGCGGAAGCTGTGCGGATGGCGACGCGCCGTCTTGACGCGATAATGGCCGTAACGCGCGTACTGACGGCCCAAGGCCTTCAGGCTTGCGCGCGGTATGTAGCTCGCGGCCATGCTGGGCAGGCAGACGATGCGGCCCCCTTCCCGGCGGATGCGAGCGGCGAGCTCGAAGTCCTGGTCGTTGGGCCAGCCCTCGTCCCAGCCGCCGTGGGCGCGCAGGCTGTCGATCGACCAGATGCCCGTGAACCCGCTGTCCACCTCGAGCTCCGAGCTCTGCTGGTGGCGAAAGCGCGCCCCGCCGGTCCCGAGCTTCGTCGACAGCGCGAGCGCTATCCGCCGTGACCAGATCCCATCTCCGACCGCCAGCTGCGGGCCGCTGACCCAGGCGACATCGCCGCGCCGTAGGCGTTGCACGCCGTCGCGGACATAGCAAGCGGGATACAGGGTGTGCGCGTCCATGCGCGCCGCGAACTCCCCGCTCGCATGGCGCAGACCGATGTTCAGGCCGTGGGGCGTACGGCGGGCCGGGTTCTCCAGCAACCTGATGCGCGGATCGCCGGCGGCGAATCGCTCGACGATCGCGCGGCTGTCGTCGCTCGAACCACCGTCCATGAACAGGAACTCGATCCGTCCCTCGAAGTCCTGCTCGAGCATCGCCGGAACCGTCATGTCGAGGTAGGCGCCCTCGTTGAGGATCGGGATCAGGACGCTGACGTCGATCGCCGCCGGTCGGTCGTCGGCGGCGGTGTCGGGCTCCCGTGGCGGGTCTCGAGGGTCGTGCCCCACAGCGCGTGAATGATGCAGCACGCGGCGGCGGTGGCCGCCGTTGGCGTTCACGTGCGCTGTGGCCGGTCGAGCAGCAGCCCGAAGGCGGCGACCAGGACGAACGCCAGCGCGCAGATCACCGCTGCGACGATCAGCAGGACATGCAGCCTGCCTGCGATCGGCAGCCCGAGACGGTGCATGGCTTCGAGCAGCGGTGCCGCTACGATCACGGCCACCAGGGCCTTGGTGATCGTGCGCACCGATAAACGGTCTGGCGCGGTGGTGGTTGGCCTACCCAGCCTCGGAACCATCGCCAAGAGCCCCGCGACCGCAGCGCCGAGCAGGAAGCCGCCAAGCACGTCGCTGACGTGATGCTGTCGCTCGGCGACGATGACGAAGCCGTGGATCGAGCACCAGATGCCGCCCAGGAGGATGAGCTGACGCCGCCAGCTGGGCGCCACGAGCAGCGCGCCGAGTACGAGCGCCATCGCCACGGCGGCGTGGCCACTGGGGTAGAAGCCCGGGCCCAGCGTTCGTGCCGTCTCGCCGCCGAGCGGGTCGATGGTCGCGAGCAGGCTCTTGAGCCCGTTCGCCGTGGCGCCCGCGGCGCCGACGATGACCACGAGGCCCAGCCCTTCGCGCCAGCGTCCGCGGATGACCGCCAGCGTCACGAGTGCAACGACCGCCAGAAAGGTCGTGATGTCGCTCAGCAGCGCCGACAGCAGCTCCGTAGTCGGGTCCCAGGAGCCGAACACGCCGCGCCTGGCAACGGCAGCGTCGAGGCCGCGACCGAACGTCGTGGCCACGAACAGCAGGTAGACGGCGCCGAGCAGCAACCAGGCCGTGATCGAGAGCAGGACGGCGAGCGGGTCGGTGCGTCGTGCGACGTCGCTATCCATCGCGCTCGATGTCCTCGCGGTGACGCAGGCGCTCGCGGCGCCCCGATACGCCGCCGTTCACGGCAGGACCGCGCCGATGAACTTCGCGACGCGCTCGCTCTGCGCCTCGAGCGTGAGCTCGGCCGCGAGCTCGAGGCCGCGGCGCACGAGCGTCTCGCGTAGCTCCGCGTCGTCGGTCAGCCGCTCGATCGCGGCAACGAGCGCATCGCGGTCGCCGGGGGCGACGAGCAAGCCCGCGGCTCCGTTCTCGAGCAGTCCCGGCACGCCGCCGACTGCCGTCGCGACGACGGGGGTCGCGCACGCGAGCGCCTCGACGAGGACCTGCGGAACGCCTTCGGTGAGCGACACGTGCACGAACACGTCCGCGCCGCGATAGAGCTCGAACAGCTCGTCCCCGAGCGCGATGTATCCGCGCAGGTCGATGAGCGTCTCGACCCCAAGCTCGACGGCCCGCGCCCTGACCTCGTGCTCGAGCGCGCCACGACCAAGCCAGGTCAGGCGGTAGCGGCCCGGCCTGCGGCGCTCGAGCTCGGCGAGCACCTCGACGACGAGCAGCGGGTTCTTCTCGACCTCCAGCCGGCCGATCGTGAGCAGGCGCACCGGGCCCGGCGACGAGAGGCCCCGCGGAAACGCCTCGAGTGAGCGCGCAGGGACCAGCGAGACCGTCATGACGAGGTTCGACGGGCGGTCGCCCCCGTACTGCGCGGCGATCTGGCGGCCCACGAGCGTGGCCCCGAGCCGCCGGCCGAGCAACCTGTAGGCGTGATCGAGGAGCGCCGTCGCGGCGAGCGTCAGTGAGCGCCAGTGTCCGTCGCCGACCCGGCTGCGGAAGTACTCGCCCGTGTCCTGGCGGACTCCGAGCACGATCCGCTTGCGGCGCAGCGCGGCGAGCAGGACGAGCACGAGCGCGAACGGGTGCGGGCCGAAGATCCAGACGACGTCGACGCGCTCCAGTCCGCGCCACATCGCCCGCGCGGTCGCACCGGCTGCGCGCGCGACCGCGCCGACCTGCCTGAGGTTCGGGTAATGCGCCAACGCGACGAGCTCGATCGGCGCGGGCAGCGTGTAGTCGGCGGGCACGTTCGAGCGCACTGCACGCCCGAACACCAGCGCGCGGTCGAAGTGCCGCGCGACCTCGCAGGCGAAGAGCACAAACGCGCGATCGGTCGAAACGCGCCCCGCGTCGTCGCGCAGGAACACGTCGTCGACGTAGATCCCCAGCCGCGCGGCCACGTACGTCGCCGCTCGTTCGCCGCGTCAGCGCGCGGCGACCGGCGCCAGCGCCGTCGCGACCGCCCCGAGGACGCGATCCTGTTGGTCGAGCGTCATGTGCGCGAACAGCGGAAGCGTGACGGTGCGCGCGCCGTAAGCGTCGGTCAGCGGCAGCTCGCACGCGCCCTGCGCATGGATCGAGAAGCCGTGCGCGGGCGGATAGTGCACGCTCGTCTGGACGCCGTCGCCATGCAGCGCGGCTCGAAACGCGGCGCGGTCGACGCCCTCGGGGAGCACGATCGTGAACAGGTGGTAGGCGCGCTGCGCGCCGGCGCGCGGTGCGAGCGCGCAGCAGACGCCGTCGCACAGCCGCTCGCGGTAGCGGGCGTCGAGCTCGGCGCGGCGCCCGTTGTCCTCGTCGAGGCGCGCCAGCCGGCGGCGGCCCAATGCGGCGCGAGGCTCGTCGAGCCGGTAGTTGAAGCCCAGCGCGACGACATCGTAGTCGGTGGCGTGGCCGCGGTAACGGTCCCAGCTGAGCGTCGTCATCCCATGCGATCGCAGCAGCCGCATCTGCAGCGCGAGCGCCTCGTCGTCGGTGACGACCATGCCGCCCTCGCCGATCGCGAGGTTCTTGTTGGAGAAGAAGCTGAACGCTGCGGCTTGCCCGATCGCGCCCGCCGGGCGCCCGTGCAGGCGCGTGCCCGCGGCGTGCGCTGCGTCCTGAAGCAGAGCGATCCCGCGGCGCTGCGCCAGTGCCGCGACCTCGGCCAGCTCGCCCGGGTGACCGCCATAGGGGAGGTAGAGGATCGCGCGCGTTCGCGGTCCGATCGCACGCTCGCAGTTCGCAGCCGACAGCCACGGCTCGCCGAGTCCGGCGATGTCGGCGAAGACCGGCGTCGCGCCCGTGTAGCGCACCGCGTTGACCGTCGCGACGAAGGTCATCGACGGCACGACGACCTCGTCACCGGGACCGAATCCGGACGCCATGCACATGAGGTGCAGCGCCGCCGTGCCACTGGAGACGGCGAT
>Ga0136631_10000742_pt1 | contig 10202 bp, 12 predicted proteins | sample AntDrymUQ6012206_2_FD_104655 | JGI IMG/M metagenome (GOLD analysis project Ga0136631, IMG submission 104655) | Polar desert sand microbial communities from Dry Valleys, Antarctica - metaG UQ601 (22.06) | ecosystem: Environmental > Terrestrial > Soil > Desert | place: Antarctica: Dry Valley... | reverse complement strand
GCCGGACAGCACGCTCGCGTAGCTCGTCAGGGTACTTCTTGGGTCGGGGCATGACGGGGTGTTCCTCTCTGCAGGACCGAAATCCTGGTTTGGAGGTCTCCGTCAGACCCGGGATGGCTCACAGCTCGTAGTGATAGCGGCTCAGTTAGGTCTTCGAGGCACTCCTCATGAACTCGATGTTCAACAGGCTGTACGTCGCTGTTGCGGGCCTGTTCCTGCTGGCATTTCTAATGCCTGTGCTTATCAAGGTCATAGCAGTCGTAGTCCCGCTCGTGATCATCGTCGGCCTCGTGGTCGTCGTAGTACGTCTCGTGTGGTTCTACACCAGTCGCTACTAGATACGATCGCTCATCCGATCGGTGCTGTGTTATGAACAATCCGTATTGACTCGTCTACATGGTAGACAGCATACTAAATATTGGATCGTCTACCTAATAGACGGCTAGTAATGACAAGGAGGGTCAAGGCATGGCACGCAACATCAGGGTACGGGGTATCAAGCGCAAGCAGATCGATGAGGACAAGTTGGCTCTGGCGTTCCTGCTGCTTGCCAAAGTCATTCACGAGCAGGACGAGACAGAGTCTGCTGCCGGGTCCGTGTCACACGATCACCTAGACGTCCCAGTTGACGATGAGCCGGAGGCCGCGTAATGGACCTGGTGTCAGTCCTGCTGCTGATGCTGCTAGCTACGGCCGTTGGTGGTGTAGCCGCGCTGGAATGGCACAGCCGCCGCACACGTGATCGGCGCTGGCAGACCGTGCGGTTGCAGTTCGGTCGTGATGTCACGTCTGAAGCAGTCGTCGCCTTTCTCGATGCTGTCGCCGGGCTGCATCGTCACGCCTCGGTGGTGGTCGAGGTTTGGGCTGAGCACGCCCATATCAACCACTACTTGAGCAGCGACCAGGCCACGCTGGACACGTTGCGAGCTTCAGTGCGGGCGCTGCTGCCGAGTCTGCGCTTGGAGCCAGCAGAGCCCAGGAATGATCTGCCGTACCGCTACGGACGAGCGATCCGCCTACGCGGCCGCCTCAAGGTGCTGCGCAGCGACGGACAGCCTGAGGTCAGCGCCGGCTTGTTGGCCGCCGTGCAGCCGCTCGGCAAGACCGAGCACCTGCTCATCCGGTGGGTCGTGCAACCGGGCCGTCAGCAGCAGGTGCCGCAGGTACAGGACCCGAACGGGCGCACGCTGCCCAGCGAGCACCGGCGACTGCTGAAGCAGAAGAACGAGGGATCGGTGCTGCGCGCCCGGGGCATGGTGGCAGTGGCTGCGCACCCGAAGCGGGCCACACATCTACTTGCTCGCGTGATAGCGGTGCTGCGCACCCGCTCGACGGCGTACGGCTACCTGCGGAGCGCGCCCAGGTCATCAGGACTGCTGCGACGCGACCTTGTTGCGCGTTCCTTTCTCTTCGGCGATCGCTACGCCGCCAGTGAGCTGGCGGGCTTGCTGGCCTGGCCGATCGACGCGCCGGTCTTGCCGGGCGTGAACCTCGGAACCTCACCGCTGCTGATGCCGTCGCAGCGCTTGCCGCGCAACGGCCGGGTGCTCGGCGTGGGCACCTGGCCCGGAGCCGAGCGGCCCGTCGCCCAACCCGTCGTCGGCGCACTGTCTCATTCCCTGATCGCCGGCCCGACCGGCGTTGGCAAATCGACGCTGCTGACGAACCTGCTGGTATCGGACATCGAGCAGGGCCGCGGCGTGGTGCTGATCGATGGCAAGGGCGACACCGCCAGCTCGGTGCTGGCGCGGATTCCCGAGAGCCGTCATGGCGACGTCATCGTGCTGGACTGCGCCTCATCTGGTCCGCTGCCGGGGTTGCAGTTGTTCGGCTCCCATAGTCCCGAGTTGGCGGCCGACGTGGTGCTCGGTGTCTTGAGCGATCTGTTCAAGGACTCGTGGGGACCGCTCTCCGAGCGCTACCTGCGGGCCGGGCTGGTAGCTGTGGCTCACGATCCGGGAGGGACCCTGGCGGACGTCCCGTTCGTCTACAGCGACCCGGCGTACCGCCGCAAGCTGGTCGGGCGGTTGCGTGATCCGCTGGTCCGGGCGACGTTCGCCGGCTTTGAGGCCATGAGCGTCGGGGAGCGCCAGCAGCAGCTGGCCGCGCCGCTGAACAAGCTGGGCACCCTCCTGGGTCGGCCGGTGGTCCGCACCGTCCTCGGGCAGGCCACGCCGAGGCTCGACTTCCACGACGTGCTGCGCTCCCGAAAGATCGTGGTCGTCAGCCTGGCCCCGGCCCTCGTTGGTAGCCCCGCCGCTCGCCTGATCGGTGCCCTGACGGTCTTCGGGCTGTTCCAGGCCGTGCAAGGCCGAGCTGCGCTCGGTGAGCGAGCGCGTCGCCCGTTCATGGTCTATGTGGATGAGCCGCGGGCGCTCGGGGATCTGCCGATGCCGCTGGATGCGCTGCTCGAGCAGGCCCGGGGCTTGGGTGTGGGAGTGACGCTGGCGCCACAGTCGATGGCGCAGCTGCCGAAGTCGGTGCGTGAGGCGGCGCTGACCAACGTGGCGACCCGGGTGGTCTTCCGGCAGCACGCCGACGACGCGCGACTCCTGGCCCGCGATCTGCCTGGCGTCACGGCCGAGGAGCTGGGCGATCTCGCGGCTTACGAGGCCGTAGCCCGTATCGGGCTCGGCCCGGGCGATGTGGCGCCGGCGGTGACGATCAAGACGCAGCCGATGGGCAAGATCGTCAGCGACGGTCCAGTGCTTAAGGCGGCTTCGGCGGCTCGCTACGGCGTCAGTCTGGCCGAGGTCGATGCGGCGCTCGATGCCCGCCATCGGCTGCAGCCCGCGGACGTGCCGGTAGGGCGGAAGCAGAGGGCGTCATGAGGCGCCGCTGCTGGTGTCCGGTCGGGTGTCCGCTCGCGTGGAGCCGGGCACCGGGGTTGTGCTGCACCGCGGCGGGTTCCAGTCGTCTTGTGCCCGCGAATGTCTCTCCGTGGGATCGACGGTCTCCTTGCGGCTGCGCCTGGGGCCGTGGTGATGGTCTGAATCTTGGCCTTGACCTGGCAGACGGTCGCTCAGTGTGGTCGGGGGTGGTGCGCTCTTGCCCGCTCGCCAGCCCGTTCGCGTGGAGGCACCCCGACGCCTGCGCTGCCTTCTACCTTCCTGCTATTGCTGCTGTGCCCGCGAAAGAGAGGAGAAAACGCGAGCACCAGCGACGGCCGCGAGGAGGGGGCTCATGAGCCGGGTCAGCACGGCGCGGCTGCTACGACTGGCCGGTGATCTCGGAGGGCCGGAACGGGCGGCGGTCGAGGTCGTCGCCAAGCTGCGGCTGGCGTCGCACGCCCAACTCGCCTCGCTGCTCGGTCCGCTGCATCCGCACGCGAGCGCGGCGTCGACGGCGCGCGCCATTCGCCGCACGCTGGCGCACCTGACCGGGCTCGGCGTGCTGGGGCGACTGAATCGCCGGGTTGGCGGGGTGCGGGCCGGATCGGCCGGTTACGTCTACTACCTTGGGCCGGTTGGTCAGCGGTTGGTGGCCTACTGGGACGGCCGGGGGTTGGTGAGAGGGCGGTTTCGTCCGGAGCCGGGCGGGCGCTACGTCCGCCATCGGCTGGCCGTCAGCGAGCTGTACGTGCGGCTGCGGGCTGCCGACCGGTCAGGCGAGCTTGATCTGCTGACCTTCGACGCCGAGCCGGACTGCTGGCGGCGCTTCCTGGACGGGTTCGGCGGTTCGGTACTGCTCAAGCCCGACGCCTTCGTGCGCGTCGGTGTGGGGGCTTACGAGGAGCGCTGCTTCGTGGAGGTCGACCTTGGGACAGAGAGCCGGTCGGTCCTCGCTTCCAAGGCGCGGACGTACCTGCACTACTTCAACTCAGGGAGCGAGCAGGCCGAGCACGAGATCTTTCCGCGGGTCGTGCTGCTGACGAACACCGAGGCGCGGCGGGCGGCGCTGGTGGATGTCGTGACCCGCCTGCCGGCCGAGCATTGGGCCTTGTTCACGGTGGCGACGCTCGATCGGGCACTGGAGGTCATGACAGGACCGGTAACCGTAGCTCATGACGGATCTCACGATAGTGGAGATCTGGTGTGAGCCCGCGCAACACGATCCTGGTCGGTGATGCGCTGGAGCAGCTGCGGCAGCTGCCAGACGAGTGCGTGGATGCCATCGTGACAAGTCCGCCGTACTTCAACCTGCGCGACTACCACGTGGCCGGACAACTCGGACAGGAAGGCCATGTCGACGAATGGGTGGCGGCACTGCGAGCCGTCGCTGCGGAGTGCCGGCGGGTGCTGGCGCCCTATGGCAGCTTGTGGCTGAACCTCGGCGATTCGTATTCGGCTGGCGAGCGGTTCGGGGCGCCGCGCAAGTCGCTGCTGCTAGGACCGGAGCGGGTGGCACGGGCACTGGTTGCTGACGGTTGGTTGCTGCGCAACAAGATCGTGTGGGTCAAGAGCAACCCCTTGCCTAGTCCGGCGAGGGACCGGCTGACGACCACGCACGAGTACATGTACCTATTCGTGCGTCGGCCGAGCTACTTCTTTGATCTGGATGCCATTCGGATGCCGCTGGTCAGTGGTGGGCGGCGGGCACGCATGGGCTCACGGACGCCGGCAAGGGAGCTGGGGCGACTGATCGGCAGCCGTGACGGATTGCTGCGCTTGAGCCGCGAGGGCCGCAGCGGCCATCCGCTCGGCAAGAATCCCGGTGATGTCTGGCGGTTCGGCTCGAGCTCTTACCGCGGGGCGCACTTCGCGACCTTCCCGGCCGAGCTGATCCGGCGGCCGATCCTGGCCGGGTGCCCGCCGAAGGTCTGCGCTCGGTGCCGTTTGCCGTGGCGGCGCTCGACGGCACCCGTCATCTATCGGGAGGGAGTGGCCCAGGCGCGGCCGTTCGTGCCGTGTGGCTGCGGGGTACCGACGAGGCCGGGGCTGGTGCTCGATCCGTTCGCTGGCTCGGGGACTGTGGCCGAGGTCGCCCGATCGTTGGGGCGCGACTGGCTGCTGATCGAACTGAACCCGGAGTACGCCGAGCTGGCCCGAGTCCGTCTCGGTATCCACGAGGCTCGTATACATAGGCGAACTCGGGGATCGACTACTACTCGCCGTGGAAGTCCTATGTGTCCTGGTAGTCATGGAGCTTCGCACAAGCCATGAACGCTGGTAGAGTCATCGTCAGTCGGGACATACCAGACGTCACCGACGGGGAACTACTCACGATCTACCAAAGGACGGGACAGCTCATGGCCGAGCAGGCCGAGGATAAGACGTTGGGCCAGCGGTACTACGAAGAGGTCGAGGTACTGAAGGCCCAGGGGGTGAGCAATGCTGAGGCCATCCGCGAAGTAGCTGCCAAGCATGGCAAGAAAGAGAACGCCGTGCGGGGTGGGCTACATCAGTACAAGACCAAGCTCAACGGCGGCGAGCCCGCCGCGTCACCGCGTCGCAGCCGGACCGGCAAGGCCAGTGTCGATGACCTGTTGGCGAGCGCACGCCGATCGCTGGAGCGCGCCCTAGTGCTCATCGACCAGGAAGTAACCGCTGCCAAGGCGGCACTGGACGCGGCGCAGGCGCACTACGACGAAGTCGTTGCCGACGTCAAAGACAAGAAAGCCGACATCGAGAAGAAGCTGAAGGCGTTGGCGTAGTGAGGACCGTAGTATTTACAACGAGTGTCTACAATATAGACGAAGTGTGAGATAATGGAGGTAGTGTAATACAGGGAGATGTACTTATGGGCATGACGCCTACCCAAGCTAAGCAACTCGGAGCAGTGATTGCCAAGGCTCGCGCTAAGAAAGGTCTGTCGATTCGTGAGCTGGCGGCGCAGCTGGAGGTCCATGCCAGCTGGGTGGGCTTCTTGGAGCAGGGACGCTTCGTCGATCCGGCACCAGATCGCTTGGCGCGCATTGCTGAACTGCTCGACATTGAAGCGGGGCGCATGGACCGGCTGACCCGGGGCGCGGTGTCCGAGGGCCTGCCTGAACTGCGGACCTACTTCCGAGCCAAGTACGACTTGAGCCCGGAGGAGATCGAACGGGTCGAGCGCTACGTGCGTCGGCTCAGGAGCAAGTCATGACCGGGCTGCTGACGGGTGACCGCGACATCATCGCCGAGCTGCGAGCACTCATGCCGCGGCGGGCGATGACCTGGAGCGAGGCGTATTCGGTGGCCGAGCGGCAGGCAATGCGCCTGCTGGAGTTGATGCACGTGGCCGAACCGCCGGTGCCGATGTTCGTCGTTTCCTCGCTGGCCGGCATCAGCGTCGATCGCCGGGCCGACTGGCCGATCTCCGCGATGGCCATCGCCCACGGGCGGGGCTGGCGGATCGTGGTGTGCTCAAGCGAGCCGCGGCAACGCCAGCGCTACAGCCTGGCCCACGAACTCAAGCATGTGCTCGATGACCCTTTCGACGAGCAGCTCTACGGACACTTGACGCCGAGCAAGCACAAGACGCGGGCCGAGGCGCTGTGCAACCACTTCGCCGCCTGCCTGATGATGCCCAGGGCCTGGATCAAACGCGACTTCTGCCGCGGGCTGCAAGTACCCGCTCGTCTCGCCCGGCGCTACTTCATGAGCCGATCAGCGGTTCGGAGACGGCTGGCCGAGCTGGGGCTGACACCCGTGCGCGACCACCGGCTGCCGGAAGCCAAGCATCCGGGGCCGTGGAGTAGGCCGTGAGCAAACAAGCCGCACCATCCCCGCCGGCTTCGCCTGCCGAGGACACCATGACCACTGCGGTGCTGTACCTGCGTGTGTCTAGCGCCGGGCAGGTCAACAAGGGCAGCGACCCGGAGGGCTACTCCATCCCCGGACAGCGTGAAGCTTGTACTGCCCGAGCGCGAAGTCTTGGTGCCGATGTGCTGGAGGAGTACGTCGAGTACGGCGTCAGCGGCCGGACGACACAGCGGCCGGCGTTGCAGCGGATGCTCGCCGATCTCAAGACCCACCAGCCCACCTACGTCATCATCTACGACCTCTCGCGGCTGGCTCGCAACCGTCTGGACGATGCCCAGCTGATGCTGCGCATCGAGGGCAGCGGCGCCAAGGTCGTCTCGGTGCTGGAGAACATCGACCAGACCGCCAGCGGGCGGCTGACGCACGGCGTGCTGGCGGCCGTCAACGAGTTTCGCTCGGCCGGCGACGCCGAGAAGGTCAAGATGGGGCTGCGGCGCAAACATTCGCAGGGCGGCACGACCGGGCGGGCACCAATCGGCTACCTCAACGTCCGCAAGCGTGAGCTGGGCCGCGATATACGGACCGTCGAGATCGACGAGGAACGCGCGCCGCCGGTGCAGATGGCCTTCCGTTGCTACGCCAGCGGCGAGTACTCCATCACCGCCATCACCAAGCTACTCGATGCCGCCGGGCTGCGAACTCCGATGACTGCCAAGCGACCGCCGGCAGCACTGGCGCGCAGCGCTGTGCATCGCATGCTCAAGGACGACTACTACATCGGCGTCGTGACCTTCGAGGGCACCAAGAACCCCGACGGGCTGCATCCGCCGCTGATCGACGCCGAGACGTTTGAGCGCGTGCAGCAGGTGCTGCGCGGTCATGCCCTGAGTGGCGATCGTTCGCACAAGCACGAGCACTACCTCAAGGGCTCGGTCTTCTGCGGCCGGTGCGAGGGACGCCTGATCTTCACGCCCGTCCGCGGCAACGGCGGACGCTACGAATACTTCCGCTGCTTCGGGCGGCACAACCTGCGAAACGGCTGCGAGGCGCCGCATGTGCCTGTCGCTGCCGTCGAGACGGCCGTCGAGCACTACTACGGCAGTCATCGGTGGCTGACCGAAGAGGAGAAGACCCGCGTCCGGGCAGCCGTACGGCGCTACGCCGAGCTGAAGCTGCGCACAGCCAAGCGGGAATCCGAACGGGCCATGCGGCGACTGGAAGCCCTCAGACAAGAACAGCAGCGCCTGCTGCAGCTCAGCTACCGCGACCTCGTCGACGACGAAGTACTGGCCACCGAACAAGTCCGCATCCGCAGCGAACGCGCCCAAGTCGCCAAATGGGCCAAAACCGCCGCTCACGACGCCAACGACATCGCCGAAGCACTGGAAGAAGCCCTACAGCTGCTCGAAGACCCCGGCACCGCCTACCAACTAGCCACACCCATCACCCGGCGCATGTTCAACCAGGCACTCTTCGAGCGGCTGCTGATCCTCGACGACGAAGTCATCCAGGCCACCACAGCACCGTGGGTCAGGGCTCTCGAAGACGTGGCACGGCAGACCGAACCCGGCACCGAGACCACCGGCACCACGAGACAGCCGCTGAAGGCCGCCTCCCCAGGGCGAACAAGGACCAGAAACGACCATGGCCCCGGAAACCGGGGCCATGGTTTGAACTTCGATCAAGTGGTGCGCCGAAGAGGACTCGAACCTCCACGGGGGAATCCCCCCACAAGGCCCTCAACCTTGCGCGTCTACCAATTCCGCCACCGGCGCAGGGGCTCCGGAGTATAGGCCGCTTGATTCCGTCCGCCGACCCCGTTAGCTTGTGCGAACAGATGTTCGCTTTCGAAGCCACCCCCTCTCGCGCCAAGGAGCCCGCTCGATGGACCTGGACCTGACCAAGCGCCAGCAGGAGATCTTCGACTTCATCAAGCACTACTCGACGAAGTACGGCTATCCGCCGACGGTGCGCGACATCGGCAAGGCGGTCGGCCTGGCGTCGTCGTCGACGGTCCATGCGCATCTCTCGAACCTCGAGAAGCTTGGGCTGCTGCGCCGCGACCCCTCCAAGCCGCGGGCGATCGAGATGCTCGACCGCGCCGTCGAGCAGGTGAAGTCGATCGTGCGTCCCGATGGGCTGCCGCTCGTCGGGCAGGTCGCGGCCGGTTCGCCGGTGCTTGCCGAGGAGAACATCGAGGAGTACGTCCCGGTGCCATCGCTCGCCGGTGGCGAGGAGGGCGAGTACGTCCTGCGCGTTCGCGGCGAGTCGATGGTGGGCGCCGGGATCCTGCCCGACGACTACGTCGTCGTACGGCCGCAGGAGACCGCCGAGGACGGCGAGATCGTCGTCGCGCTTGTCGGCGAGGAGGCGACGGTCAAGCGCTTCTTCCGAGAGGCCGACCACATCCGCCTGCAGCCCGAGAACGCGACGATGGAGCCGATCCGCTCCCGCGACGTGCGCATCCTGGGCCGCGTCGTCGGCCTGTTCCGGAGCGTACCGTGATGGCGACCGTGACCGCCGCGCATGACCGCCCGTCTGTGCTCCGTCCCGTGCCGCGCGAGGGTCGGACGCTGGAGGATCTACTCTCCGGCGCCTGGGAGGACCTGACCGCGCACCGCGCCGCGACGTGCCCGATCTGCGACGGGGCGATGGAGCCTCGTTACGGATCCGGGCCGTCCGCGGTCGGCGGTCGCTGCCGCGATTGCCGGACCGATCTCTCGTAGGCCTCTCTCCCGTGGCGGCTAGCGCAGCACGCTGGCGAGCACGTCTTCGGCGGTCGGCGGCGGCTGCTCGGGCGGCTCGGGGGCGGTGACGGAGACGACCCGCGTTCCGGCGGCGAGGTCGCCGAGCCGCTGGCGGCGTTCGCCCGTCGCGAAGACCGCGACCGCGCCGACGATGTAGAGCGCCGGGAGCCAGTCGACGAGGCGCACGAGGTTGCGGATGAAGACCGGGCCTCCGCCGGCCTTCGAGCCGTCCGCGCGGACGACGCGCAGTCCGAGCAGGCGCTTGCCGACCGTCTGCGCCCAGACGAGCTCGCTGCCGAAGAAGTACGCGAAGGTCAGCAGGAAGAAGACGACCCGCGGGCCGCCCTGGGTTTCGGCCCACAGCGACCGGTTGCTGAGCTCGTCGTTGCCGAACAGGCTGGCGATGAGGACGAGCAACACGAGGATGACGCCGGCGTCGACGAGTGCCGCTGCGACGCGCCGGCCCAGGATCTGGCCTTCCTCCATGCGCGGACCCTATCTCGGCTTGCCCTTGCGCGGCGTGCCGCCATTACATCCGGCCGGAAGTTCTGTGGTGTTTTCCGGGATGCCGGGCCGGGATCTGACGGCCGCCGGTGCCCGCGTTCGTGCTGGTGGCACGGGGGCGGGCGCCGGCGGCCGTCAGGCACGGATCGGGCGCCCGGAAAACCCGCAGAACTTGCGGATGGATGTACTAGGCTGGACGTGCAGGCCAAGCAGCCGCGGAGGCTCGCCCTTCGAGGAAAGTCCGGACATCACAGGGCACGGTGGTCGGGAACCCGACCCGGGGAAACCCGCGGGAAAGTGCCACAGAAACACACCGCCGATGGCGCGT